>ERZ887942.591-NODE-591-length-28836-cov-38.705987_pt1 | contig 28836 bp, 23 predicted proteins | sample MGYA00521099_ERZ887942 | MGnify/ENA primary metagenome ERZ887942 (study PRJEB32303, sample SAMEA104408605) | aquatic metagenome | biome: Brackish water; feature: Pelagic; material: water | place: Baltic Sea | collected 2014-06-07T06:48:00 | depth 16,251 m ...
GAAAACCAGGGCATGAAGTGGCTCATATGCAGGTTGGCAGTTGTGATACTTGGCAACCTGATCACCCCTTGCACCACCAGCACATCGATCGGACTTGTGTGATTCCAGATATGAACCAAGGGCACGCCAACTGGCTCGCCGGGCTGGCTGTCATCAAGGACCACCTGTACGCCAAGAGCCCTTAGTCCCGCCCCGGCTGTACAAGCAAGCAACCAGGAAGCAGCACGCTTAAATCCCAACGCGAGAGCTAGCAACTGCAAGCTATAAATCCCAAAAAACCCTGCAGCCCAGCCCAAACGGCCTAGTAGCCGAGGCAGCTGGATTACGCCAGATCTGCGGCTAGGCATGGGGGCATCGGGCAGCTGGGGAGAAGGCGCTAACCGGCGAGCATCGGGACCTATGGGGAAAGTAGTCCGGAAGGGGAAGTCGCCATCAAAATTGCCATTAACTTGAGTGCTAGTAACCAGGTGGGAGTAGAAGCGATAAAAAAGTGGCCGATCACTAGTCTGGGGCTCCTGCCAGAATTGATCCAGAGGTTTCTGATCAGTAAGGCCAGGTAAGTTATAAAAAGTTTGCCCCATAACCTTTGTAGGCACAGCATGGAATAGGGCCTGCAGCCCAACCGTACTGTTGACCGTTACCACGCCCCTGCAGGCCCGCAGAAAACGGCTCAAGGCACCATCGTGAAAATAATGCACACGACCGGAGACTCCGTAACGGGTGGCCAAAAGCTGAATTAGCCTGCCGTAATGGTTATAGCCACGATCACGCGGATGGTGCTTAAAGGCCAGATGATCGGAGGCATGGGCATTAGCCGCAAACGAACCGATTACATCCTCAATAAAATCATGCATACCCCGATAGGGAGAACCCATCTGGATCTGTGAATCACTAGAGACCTGAAGCACCACCAAGAAGTAAGAGAGATGCTCAAGCAGTCTCGCCTTGATTGAACGTTCACTAAATCTGTAGAGCCAGAAACGCCAATTGCCACGCACTTGGCACCAGATAAACTGAGGCGAGGGTTGTAACTTGTGCTCACCCTCGATAATCGGATAACTAGTGAAAGCGTGCTGGAGGAAAGTTGGGGCCTTCCAAATCTTGCGCCAGCGCCAACCTGGATCCAGACAACCACCAGGCAAGACATTCACAGGCGGCAGGGACCTATAAAATTCAAGTGGTTGATTTAGGTTAGAGCGGGAGTTCACCCTATCCCGCTCTAAGCTTATGTAATTAGGCCTTATATAGCCGAGTTCAAACACCCAAGCCTCAATGCCAATGCGCTGAGCCTCCTCGATTGCGACGCGATGGGGAATTATAAAATCTCCATACATAAAGATGTGGCAAATTCCGCGCTCAACCAGCAGCTGGCGCAAAAAGGGGCGCCACTGCTCCATTGAGCCGTTAAAAGGCACGCGAACATCTCGCGCAAAACCAAATTCATGCAGGGGGAAAGCCACCTTGACGACCGGGATACCACAGCCGCGGAGGTAGTTGCAGAAGCGTGCAAAAAAGAGACCAATCGGGCCCATCAACAGCAACACAGGGCCATTGATCTGTACATGAACCAAAGTCGCAGGCCTGGAAGAGTTCAAAAGAGTATCCCTTGAGCTTGATCTGGAGTTAATTTTGCCATGTTGAGAATAATGAAGGTGTCCATATTTAAGCAGTGGAAGATGCGCGCCATGCCACCAGCTCGTCGATGGCCTGCTCTGGGGTGATCTGCCAGCCACTGCGACGACTGACGTAGCGCGGGTAAGCTATCAATGCCCCAAATACAAGAGCATCTAGACTAAGCTTTCTCCCTCGACGAGAGCAACTGTGGGCATCCTTGGTAAGACCCCAGCCGGCGTAGAAGGGAAGTCCCCAAACATGGACCTCTATGCCTCGCAGCAAAGCTTCGAATCCGGCCAAAGAGGTGAGCACGTGAACCGCATCTACTTGAGCAAATAATTGCTGCACCGAAGCCTCTCGTAGCACCAAATCAGCTACCAACAAGGCTTGACTTTCAGCAACGGAAGATCGACGCAGCCCCGCGACTACGTCGGGATGGGGCTTATAAATAATATATGCATCTGGCTCCGCATTGCGCACGGCTTTAAGCAGCTCCAAGTTGGTTCTTATTCCTGGTGCGCCAAATCGAATTGAAGCATCACTTTCTACCTGTCCTGGCACCAGTACTACCCGCCGCAATCCAGATGGTCTATGCCAAGCTGGAGCCGAAAGATTGTATTTAGTAATTGCCTCTTGAACTAGACGCTGGCGCAGGGCAGCGGCCCGTTCGAGCTGCTCAATACTGGGATCAGCAGTCGCAAGCCAGCTTTCCAACGCTGAAGGCCGGGTGGAGTCGTAATAGACACCCTGGTGATCTACCACCCAAGACAAAGGGCTTGGAGGACGAGCAGCCCTGATCCCAACATTATTAAGTAGCTGAACTATTCGCAAATGAATCTTATTACCAAATCCAACTGAGCGCAGAAAGCCATCTTCCACCTGAATTACTCGACCAGGATGCGCCAACAAAAGCTGCTCAGAAGCCCGGCCCCAGTGGACAATCTGCCTATGGCGTTGCCGCACTCGTGAGCGCAAAAAAGACAACTCGCAACCAGGCATAAAGCGCCGCAAGAAGGGTCTTTTCCAGCGTGTAAAGCCAAGCGCCCCAGCCTGGGCGGGATCGGCAGCCAATCTCTGACGTTGCAAGCCAATCGAACACACTAGATCTTCAACTTCGCAGGGCTTAAGAGTATGAGGATCGATATAAACTGCATACTCGACCAGAGCTGCATGCACAAGATCGGCCAGCTGTCGCTGGCCTGCGGAAGCCCGTCGAGACGGCGCAGGCAGTTCATCATGGGTTAGTCCCCAGCCAGCGAAGAAAGGAAGTCCGAAGCAGTAGACCTCCTTCCCCCACATCAAGGCTTCAAAGCCCAGCTGGGAAGTCACCACATACACAGCCTCAGCCAGCTCAAGCAGAGCCGCGGGATGACCACCACTAGAATCTAAAGTTATGCGGGAATCAGCTAGTTGTTCGGCCGTAAAATGGCCCTTTTTTCTACCAGAGACCACATCGGGGTGGGTTTTGACCACCACTTTGAGACCAGGATGATTTCGAAGTGCCGCGGCCAACATGGCGGCAAACTGATCTTGAGAACCTGAACCCAGTCGTATCGAAATATCGGCAACGGTTTGGTCAACCACCAGTACATAGGGCTGAACAGGTGCCGGTACATCGGCAGATTGGTTGTACTTGCTGACCCGCTGCTCGCGCCAGAGGCGCTGCAGGTTCATCGCGCGAGCCAGCTCGTCAGGGCTGTGATTACGGGCAATCAGCTGCTCAAGACGGCTGGGTTCTGAGACGTCGTAATAGATCCCTAAATCATCTAGGACCAGACCAAGAGGCGGGCAGTCTGCTCCCAAACCCAGGGAACGAACAAAGGCATCTTCACATCGCCAAATGGGTAGACCACGGGCGACAGCAAGCCGCTCAGCAGCGCGAGCGCTGGGCTTGCGTCCCCAGGCCAGCAGAGCATCCAACTGCTCACGACCGCAGCGACCCGAACCGCGCACCAAGCTGAAAGGAGACAGCAGGGCCTTCAAGGTTGCGTGACGGAACATTCCTGCATCCGGCAGGCCCAGTCGAACTGCGGAGGATGGATAGACCAAAGGCGGGGGGCGCTACGGATTCCCTTGAACCAAGGTACCGACAGGTGAAGACTGCTAGCTTCGATTTCCGTACTGAAAGCAGTAGTCCGGTCATCCGACGCATGCAGATCCAAGGCCCTCTAGACAGTCTTTGTGCCGCTATCTCGGCCGAAACGGGCATGCCTTCTGGTCGGATCAAAAAAGTTGTGCTTGCGCTCCAGCGACACCAAAGCAGCACCTGCCTGGAGTCGGCGCCCGAGCCCCAGGCGCCTGAAGATCCCCTGCGCTTCTACCCCCTTGGTGCCAACGGCAGACTGCGCCCCCCCAGCGGTAGCGCTGGATGAGTGCTCCTGCCTTGGCGATCCGGATAGATCCAGATCTGGCCCCGCTTGCTTTGATTCCTGCGCGAGGTGGATCCAAAGGGGTTCCCGGCAAAAATCTTCGCCCCGTTGATGGGATTCCCTTGCTTGCACGCAGCGTTAGGGCCGCTAAGACAGCTTCGAGCGTCGGAGCCATCTGGGTGAGCAGCGACGACGCCTGCATCGGCCATCTTGGCGAAGAGGAGGGTGCGAGTTGGCTGCAGAGACCAAGTGAGCTCTCAGGGGACCAAGCATCATCAGAATTGGCCCTGCTCCACGCCCTCACCGAGCTAGCAGAGCTTGGCCCTCTGCCCGCCCTGTTTGTTTTTCTGCAGTGCACCTCGCCCTTCACCACTGGGCCCCAGATTGATGCTGTGGTGAACGCCCTTCAACTCAGCCAGGCCAACATGGCTTTCAGCGTGATGCCATGGCACGGCTTCTTGTGGTGCCTCGATGGCAATGGCCACGGGGTAGGAATTAATCACAACTCCAGCGAACCCCGCCGCCGTCGCCAGGACTTGGAGCCCGCGTACCTAGAGACCGGTGCCATTTACGCAATTCGTACAAAAGCGTTTCTGGAAAAAGGAACCCGTTTCATCCAGCCCACCCTGCCCGTACCCCTGGAAGGGTTAGCCCCTGAGATAGACAGCATGGAAGACCTTGAGCTCTGCGAGCGATTAGCGCCCCTGTTGAATGGGGCCAATCAAGCTTCATCGGAACACACTTCATCGGAATGCAATTGATGGGCAGCCTGCAGGGGCGCCAGGTGGCAGCCCTGGCCTGCTTCGACTCCTTCGGCAAAACCGCCATGAACCTGCTGCGCGTAGCGCGTAAGGAAGGTGCATCGACGAGCCTGCATCTGCTTGAACTGCCTGGTCGCAAACTCTCACGCCGCCAGGTGCTGGAGATCCGCCGCATCGATCCCCGCACCGCCATCAAGCAACACGAGTGGGGCCAACTACGAGAGCTGCGCACCGATCTTGTGCAAGTCGATGCCCTTGTGCTCGGTTTAGATGGACGCCGCACCCGAGAGACCCAGCTACTGCTCCAATCGGCCTGGATTGATCAGCTCCGGCGGCCCGTACTCATTAGCGCCTATCCGGGGATTCTGTTCCGCCATCAACTGGAGGGAATGATGGATCGCTCCGGCGTAGACCTGTTGTGTCTAAACGGAGAAACCGACGCCCAGCTTTATCGGCATGCCTGCAGTGCCCTAGGGCTGGACAGCGGCAATGCTGTTGTGACTGGCCTGCCGATCCTCTGGTCGATCGAACCAAGACTCCAAGTACCGGATGCCGCCTCGATCGTGTTTTTCGAGCAGCCCTCAGTGCCGGACAACCCGATTCAACGCAAATACATCTGTAGGCGCCTTGCCGATCTAGCCCAGGCCTGGCCATCGCATCCGGTGATCTTTAAGCCACGCACCTCGAAAGTCGAAGCCACCCTGCATCGCCAGCATGGTGAGATGGCCAGCCGGATTGAGAAGCTCAGCCGCCGCGTACCCAACCTGCAGATCAGCTACAAGCCCAGCCTAACTCTGCTGAAAAAGTGCGGCTGCGCCATCACTGTGTCCTCCACCGCGGCGATGGAAGCAATGGCTTTGAGTGTGAGCACCCGCATTGTCTCGGACCTGGGAGTCAATGAAACCTTGGGCAATCATTACTTTCTTGAATCGGCAGCCATCGCCGATTTCGACTCAATCATTCGAGACCCCTTCAGCCTCCGCCTCGATCAGGCCTGGCCAGAGCGCCATGGTCACATTCCTGGAGGTGACCAGGTTTTTATTGCCGCCCTGGCCAGCCGACTGAATAATCCGCCCCAATCTTCCGAGTCGGCAGATAGGGAAGGTCCCCCGGGCTGGGGTAGTAATTCCTGGCAGACCTACGCCCTGGCAAAAGGGGGTAAGAAAATGCTTAGTTCTGCCGGCGCCCGCTCCCGACTAGTGGCGAGTCATCGCGGACGGAATCTGCTGCGACGGGCACGCCAGAGGGTGGTAGGTCTCTGGGGACTGGAGCGGCTGTTTAAGGGCCGATGAAACTGGCACTGGTTTGCGACGGAGAGCCCGGACTGGGATCCTGCCAGCGGCTTGCGGTGGAACTGAGATTATTGGGAGCGGACGTAACTCTGATCAGTCCCGAAGTCAGCAATGAGCACTGGTTACCACTGCAGCCTCTAGTCGCCGCCAGCAGCGACCTTCTCAATGGGCTTGACGCAGTTGGCGTGTTTCTTGAGGGGGCCCAGCTGACCCAATTCAGGCAGGTGCATTTGGAGTCGGCTCGGTTGAGGGGGAAGCGGCCTTGCCCCTTATTTACGGGCCCAATTCGCCCCTTGTATGGGGACACCTTGATGGCAGACCTGCTGCCCCGCCTGGGCTACGACCTGATTTGCCTGCAGGGTGAGGCTCAGATGCAGGAACTGGCCTGGCTGGTGCGCGGCAGCCAAAGCGCATCCCAGGCCAGCGAGGCCATTGGCCTTTGGTGCTTGCCAACCGAGCCGCTGGGCCACTCCAACAGCCAAGCACCACTGCTACTGGTGCTTGATCAGCAAGACATCCCCCCTTCCCCTTTTGCCAACGGTGTCTTGTTTCAACGCTTGCGCACGATCGCCCTGGACTGCCCCTCCTGGCAGATCCGCATACAGCCCGATGCCCCCTTGAAGACTGAGGGGGCGCAGGAGCCCACAACTTCCCTGGCCTGGCACTTCCAGCAGGATCTGTCCCCCCCCAGCAACCTTCAGCTCGGCCAGGTTGATGACCTAGCCATTGCCTTGGTCCAGTCCAGCGCCTGCCTTGGCATCGCCTCTCCCTGGCTGCTCACGGCCATGGTGTGGGGTAAGCCAACCGTGGTGCTCGGTGACTACGGCATCCGCACCGACTTCAACGGACCGCTGTTCTTCGGCTCTGGTGCCATGTACCAACTTGCCGACTGTGTGCCCTTGGATCGACTCGCCAAGCTGAAGCGCCCCAATCACCAATGGTTGGCAGAGCGGGGCTGGGCCATCGCCAATGGCCCCCAACGGCTCCTGCGGCGGCTGGAGCAGCTGGTGGAGCGGCAGCCATGACCCTCCAGATCCTGCTGATTGCGGACAGCGACAGCCAGCTACTGGCTTGCCAGGCCTTGGCTCGCTTCAGCAACGCAAACGGGGCAACAATCACAGTGAACGCGATTCCGCGCGATGGGACCCCGGAAGGCGTGCTCAAAGCCCTGGAACTGATCGGAACGGTGTGGACGCTGAATGCCCAGGCTCTGCTGGCAGATCGACGACTCGACCAATTCGACGCGATCGGGGTGTATCTCACTGGCAGCAAGTTGGCCGAATTCCGCAGCTGCTACCACCGCAACTGCCTGCAGCAGAAGCGACAAGCTCGTCCCCTGTTCTGTGGCTTCAACGGGGTGGTGCTGGAGCGCTTCGAGGAAGCAATTGCCTGGAGGTTGGGTTACGACCTGATCTGCCTTAATGGCCCCCGTGACCAGGCCCGCCTGGATCTGCTGCTGCGCCACACCCCCTTTCAACAGCAGCGCAGCGTGCTCACGGGCCTAGGCCGCAACCTTCCTGTGCAGGAGCAATGGGAGCGCCCAAAAAGGCTGGTGTTCGCCGAACAGGTTGTGATGCCGGCGGCCGCCTCTGAGCGGAGACACCTAATCCGTATTTTGACGCGGCTGGCCCGCCGCTCGCCCGAATGGGAGGTGGTGATCAAACCGCGGGTAGCCCCCCATGAAACGACGTTTCACACGGTCGATAGCCATATCAGCCACACCCTGGTGGAAACCCTGGGCAGCCCTCCAGCCAACCTGCGGCTCAGCTACGAACCCCTTGCAGAACTGCTGTTGAACAGCCGGCTGCTGGCCACCGTGTCGTCAACCGCCCTGTTCGACGCCCTCGACCTGGGCTGCAGACCGGTGGTGATGGACGATTTTGGCTTGCGTCACGACCTGGGCACGCCGTTTTTCGCCGGCTCAGGCCTACTGCGATCCCTGGCAACGGCAGAGGATCTCGACAGCCTGGATGGGGGCCCCGATCCGGATCCCAACTGGTTGCATTGGGTGGGTTATCACACCGATTTCACCCCAACCAACCTGCTGCAGGCCTTGAAGCAACTGGAGCACAGCTCGCAGGACAGCCGGCTGAACCTGAACCATCCTGGTTATGTAGTTAATGCCGCTGACCTCTCCACAAACCAGCTACGGCGAGGAGCCGAGGCCGCCATACGCTGCCGCGACTATGGGGAAGCCCGGCGGCTACTGGAGGTTGCGCTGCTACAGCGGCCGGACAACCGCAACATCAGTCGCCGCCTGGCAGCACTGCAACAGAGCAACCGCTGGCTGCGCCGTCTAGCCCTGCTGGTTACCCCCCGGTTCCGGCTCTAGAGTCCGCAACTGGAAACAGCAGGCGAAATAGACGTGCAATCGGTTCAGATCGAGCGGAATTTCACCCAGTTCGTCGTCTTCGCCGAAGACCCGATCCTGACGGCACTGAACAAGATCACGGCCAACAAATGCCGGCTGATCTTTGTGGTGTCAGAAGCAGGCATTCTCCAAGGGGTGCTCAGCGATGGGGACTTCCGCCGCTGGATCGCGGCCAGCGACCTGATTGACCTGAACAGGCCGGTCACCGATGCCATGAATCCAGATTGCGTGGCAGCAGCCGAAGCCAGCGCAGCAGCCGACTTGGCGGCCCTGTTCTCCCAGAAGATCCAGGTGATCCCTCTGCTCGATGACCACGGCAGGGTGGTGGCAGTGGCCCGAGGCGGTCAGCGGCAGCTACTGCTAGCGGGCCGAGCGATAGGTGAGGGCGCCCCTTCATTTCTGATCGCGGAAATCGGCAACAATCACAACGGCAGCCTGGAGATCGCCCTGCAGCTGATTGACGCAGCAGCCGCTGCCGGCGCGGACTGCGCCAAGTTCCAGATGCGGGACATGAATCAGCTGTATGTCAACGCGGGCGACAGCAACGACATGGCCTCAGACCTGGGAACCCAGTACACCCTCGATCTACTGGAGCGTTTCCAGCTCAGTGACGATGAACTGTTCCGCTGCTTCGATCACACCCTGAGCCAGGGGTTGATCCCGCTCTGCACCCCTTGGGACACCACGAGCCTGGAGAAGCTCGATAGCTGGGGCATGCCGGGATACAAGGTGGCCTCGGCCGACTTCACCAACCACGATCTCCTCAGTGCCATCGCCGCCACTGGCAAGCCGTTGATTGCCTCCACCGGCATGGCCACCGAGCTCGAAATCAGTGCCGGCATTCGTCACCTGCGTCAGCAGGGAGCTGCCTTCGCGCTACTGCACTGCAACTCGACCTATCCCACCCCTTTCAAGGATGTCAACCTGCGCTATCTGCGGCGGCTAGCGGAGCTGGCTGAGGCGCCGGTGGGGTACTCGGGCCACGAGCGGGGTTTTGCCGTACCAATCGCAGCCGTATCTCTTGGGGCGGCAGTGATCGAAAAGCACATCACCCTCGACCAAGGGATGGAGGGCAACGACCACAAAGTGAGTCTGCTGCCCGAGGAATTCACGGCCATGGTGGCTGGGATTCGGGCGGTGGAGGAGTCGATGGGCTCGGAATCCCCCCGCAGCATCAGCCAGGGCGAGCTGATGAATCGGGAGATACTGGCTAAGAGCCTGGTGGCTGCCTGCCCGATTGCAGCTGGCACTCCGATCAGCCGCGAGATGGTGCGGATCCAGAGTCCGGGACAGGGACTGCAGCCCTATCGACTCAACGACCTAATAGGCCAAAGCATTAGCAGTGACAAAGCCGAGGGCGAATGCTTCTTCGAATCAGACCTGAAACGCGCGGCAGCCACCCCGAGGCCCTACAGCTTCGCTAATCCCTTTGGCGTGCCCGTGAGGTATCACGATCTCGAGGCATTCCAAGGCGCCAGCAACCTCGACCTCGTGGAAATGCATCTCAGCTACAAAGATGTGGAGGTAGATATCGACGCAGTGCTACCAGAACGGGTGCCAATGGGGTTGGTGATACACGCTCCTGAACTATTCACCGGTGACCACACCCTCGACCTTTGCAGCCAAGACGAAGACTATCGACGCCATTCAGTGACGGAACTGCAGCGGGTGCTCGACCTCTCCGCCCGGCTGAGTAAGCGCTTTGAGTGCCCAGGCGAAGTGTTGTTGGTGACAAATGTGGGGGGCTTCTCTGCGAACCGCCATCTCAGCAGCCAGGAAAGACTGCCGCTCCTAGACAAACTAGCGACCAGCCTGCGGGAATTGCACTGCGATGGAGTGGAGATCATTCCCCAAACCATGCCACCATTTCCCTGGCACTTCGGCGGCCAGAGATATCACAACCTATTTGTCGATGCGGATTGCATCGAAAGCTTCTGCCGCAATCACGCCCTAAGGGTATGCCTGGATGTTTCCCATTCCAAGCTCGCCTGCAACCATCTACACCAGCCCTTCTCGAGTTTCCTAGAGCGAATTCTGCCCCTCACAGCCCACTTACACCTAGCCGACTCCAGCGGAGTGGATGGAGAGGGTCTGCAAATAGACGAGGGTGATATCGACTGGGCAAATGTTTTTAATCTGCTGCGCCAGATGGCTCCCACAGCCTCCTTCATTCCGGAAATCTGGCAGGGACACAAAAACAATGGGGAAGGGGCTTGGCTGGCCCTAGAGAGACTGGAACAGCATCAACTAGCCGTAGGTCCCAATTTGGTAGCAGCATGACGGCCGCCAACCCTGCGCTGCCGGCAGTGCTGGATGAGCACTTCATCCTTTTCCAACAATTGCCGCTGATTTATGGGCGGGTGCCCAAGGTGGCCAATTCGTCAGTGAAGGCAGCCCTTACCCGACTGCTTGATCAACCGCCGGAGGAGGGCTACCGCACCACCGCCGATGCCCTCTGGCGCAAGGGGACCCATGGCGAAACCACGATGGTCGACGCGGTGGAGGCTATGCAACGACGTAGCAGCCACTTCTGCTTCAGCTTCGTGCGCAACCCCTTCGATCGTTTGGTGTCGGCCTATAACAACAAGCTGATCGAAAACGACACGTTGTCGACGGCGATGCAACGAATGGGGCTGGAGCGTCATATGCCGTTTCGACGCTTTCTGGAGGTGGTGGTCGCCACAGCAGATGCTGATCTAGACGTACACCTACTCCCCCAAAGCAGCATTCTTTGCATAGACGGTGTGCCGGTGCCTGGATTCATCGGCCAAATGGAAGCAATGGCAGACCACTGGCAGCTGCTACGCCGTCGCATGCGTCAAGCTGGCTTGCCAGCACTTGGCAAGCTACCCAGTAAAAACGTACGCAGAGCTGGCGAATCAGATCTTACCGACCACTTCAGCGACGAAAACCTGATCAGCCTCGCTAGGGAGCGCTACCGAGAGGACGTGGAACTGTTCTACGGTGATCACGACTTGTATAAACTTGCCCGTGGCCAGCTCAGCGTGACCCCAACCCCCTTGGAACGCATCACAGCTACGCTGCCCGCCTGATCAGGCAAGGCGATTGACGTAAAATACACACCATCAAACCCACCCCACTAAGGAGAACGTCTTGGGCCTCAACCGTCAATTGCGAAAAGTAATTGAGGCCGGATTACGGGGCGAACACGAGGTCGAGGTGCAGGCACTGGGCCGGAGATTGCCAAATTTCATCATTATTGGAGCGGCAAAATCTGCCACAACAACACTTACTTCAATATTGCCTCGCCACCCCGACTTCTTTATCAGCAAACCGAAAGAGCCAAAATTCTTTGGTCGGCGCTACGACATGGGCTGGAAATGGTATGGCCGTCTTTTTAAAGCTGGCAAGGCCTGCAAGTTGCGCGGCGAAGGTAGCACCATGTATGCCAGCGCACTTAAGAGCTCTACCAACGCCCCAGCTTTGATGCACCGCTATCTACCCAATCTTAAATTGGTGTATGTGGTGCGCGATCCACTGGATAGAATCGTCTCTCAATGGCGTCATCGCAAGGGGCGCCAACCTGGCACCCGAGATTTCAGTGGATTGATGAATTCTGGCCACCTGCGTCGCCTAGTGGTGGGCTGCTCTCTATATCACGAACGCTTGCAAGCCTTTCGCGAATTTTATCCTGACGACCAGATCCACTGTCTTACTTTCGAAGAGCTGATCGCAGCACCTCGCCCCACACTTACAGCTCTATTGAGCTTCCTGGGAGCTTCAACAGACCCAGCAAATCTAGATCTGCTCCTTGATGATGGCCAGCTACCACGAGTAAACGAAGCCGGTGACAAGGGCCGAGCCATGGTGGAGGCTCCCGCCTGGACGGACAAGCTGCGCAGCCAGGTGTTGGAGGTGGTGCGGCCCGATGCCGAACAGATGCTGGCCTACATGGGCAAACCCATCGATACCTGGGCTTTGTGATTCTGTGAGCCAAATTGTGCCAGACATCGAAGGACTTCTAGATCTGATGCTGGCTGATCTGACACGCCCAGAAGTTGATCCCGGAACTCCGCAACTGAACTGGGCGCTGCTGGAAAGTCAAAGTGGATGTCGCTCCGCGCTCGTAAATCGTTTTATCCAGCGCCATGGCGCACCAAGACTGGTGCTCTCCTCCCAACAAAAATCATCCCCCATAGAGGGAGCAGGACCAAGAGTTGTGATTGTGGAGTGGGGTGGCAACTCCGCTGATATTCTCCCATCTACGAGCAACAACTTTGCTCAATTAGTTGTACAGGTTCTGCCACCCTGCCCATGGGGACTGCTGGGACTGCGCGGTTTTTTGAAAAGACGGAATTTGCGGCATCAGGGCTTTGCCTGTTTGGCGATAGGCAGCACGGCCATACTGCTCCGCCACCGACGCTGGGGCAGAGAAAGGAGCGCTATACCCAGTATCAAACAAGTTCTAAAAATTCAAAGCTTCGACTTCTGGGACACCCTAATCACCCGCTGGGATAGTGATCCCAAGCGAGTATTCGACTACGTAGGCGAGTTGGCTGGCATCCCCAACTTCCGCCAGCAGCGCGTAACTGCCGAACGCCAGGCACGCCAACGACAAGATAACTATAAACTGGCACACATTTACGAAGTCTTGACTCAAGCTAGCGGGCTACAACCTGAGCGCTGTCAGGAACTGATGGAGCTGGAGCTAGAGGCAGAGCGCCAGTTCGCCCAGCCGGTGCGCGCCAATCTCGATCGACTGGGAGCCGGCGATTTAGTCATCAGCGACATGTATCTTTCGGCGGACCAGATGCGGAGGATCGCCCGCCCACATATAAACCTTGATCGCCATCCATTTCTGGTGAGCTCGAGCGGCAAGCAGCAAGGCCGGGTCTGGCGCAAGCTTCGACAGGCGGGAATTGAAGCCCGCCACCGAGGCGACAACGTCGTGGCTGACGTAGTCAAGGCAGCCCAGCGTGATCATCAGGTGGCGCAGGTGCGCAGCACCGGCTTCTCATCGCTGGAACGGCAGTTTGAAGACGCCGGGCTGACCGGCCTGGCCAATCTGATGCGACTACAACGCCTAGACCGGCCCGGGCGGGGGCCAGACCCTGAACCGAGCAGCGGTGGCATTGATGGTTTGCTACAGGTGCAGCGGCGTTTGAATCTGCCGCTGCTCTACCTGTTGAGCCTGGAATTGATGCACAGAGGTTGCAGAGCAGATGGCCCTAGCCAGCTGCTGTTCTGCGCCCGTGACTGCGCCTACCTGCACGGTCTATATCGGTCGATGGTGGAGGCCCAGCAGCGCTTCGCCCCGGATTGGTGCCAGCAGAGCGGCACTGGACTCCCACCCCACGCCTATTACCTCACCTCTCGCCAAGCTAAAGCCCGGGCCTCCAAGGGTTACCGGGCCTACAGCCGCTCTTTACTTGAGCCGGCAACACCTACACGTCAGCCCCTGCTGATCGACGTCCAGGGCAGCGGACGCAGCAGTCACCACTTCTTCAGCACCGTGCTGAAGGTACCTGTCCGACAGCTGTTCATCTACGCCAGCGGCAATCAGGCCGCAAGCTGCGGGGCGGAGAGCCTGCTCAACAAAGACTTTCTGCGCAAGATCCTGCCCCGAGCCAGCGATCTGCTGGAGGTGCTCAACTACTCCTCTGACCACTCCCTAGTGGACATGCACTCCCTGGAAGGGCTGGGCTTCGTGCCCGAGTTCGAGGCCGAACAGCGACCCCTCCATCTGCTGAAAATTTGTCGCGAATTCGAGGGGTTCTTCGGCGACGTGAATGCACGCATGGCCCAAGGCCCCTTTCAGTACCTGTTCGCTCGGCATGACCTGCTGGCCTATCGACCTGAGCACCTGCAGCTGCTTGAGGAAGTGGACGGCCTAGAGGATCTGCGGCTACTACGTGACCTGTTTCTGCGCTTTCATCGCCGCCACTGAGTCACGCCATGTCCAGTCGCGCCCTGCCCACTGTTGACGTTGTGACCCCCTGTCGCAACCGTCTGGCCAACCTGCGCGCCAGCCTTCCCTCCTGGCTGAGCCATCCCCTTGTGCGGCGCATCCTGGTGGTGGACTTCCAGTCGGATCTTCCGGTCGCGGAGGCCCTTGGGCGGAATCGTGATCCCCGCATCACGGTGCTGCGGGTGGACGATGAGCCCCTATGGCGCCAAGGCAGGGCACAAAACGTGGGCCTACAGGCCTCTGATGCGGATCTGATCCTGAAGCTCGATGCCGACATCGCGATCGTGGACATCTCCGCCTACGTGGAGGCCATGGCTCTAGACCCGCAGCTTTTCCTGCGGGGCTGTAGCCAGCGCGGCAGCTCCTCGGGGCTTTGCCTGGTGCCGCGCCTGGTGGCGAGGCGAATCGGCGGCTACCACGACCAGATGTCTGGCTGGGGCGGCGATGACGTGGATTTTTATCGGCGGCTTTGTCGGGCAGGCCTGAACAGCGGCTTCGTAAAAGCAGCTGACTTTGCCGAGGTCCCCCAACGCATGGCCACAAAAAACACCGAGGCCCCGCGCCTGGACACTGCCTGGCTGACGCCCCATCCCGACCTGGCCCGGCAGCCCCAGTTCACGGCATATCGCAATGGCATATTGGCCAGAGTTCAGCATCAACACCGTCTGACCGCACTGCGTTGGCGCTTTGATCCAGCCGAAGGTAGCGGTGCAACCCTTAAAAAGGGTCGCAATCGAATGCGCTTGCTCTTGGGTCGGCACAATACCGAATTGGCGAATATCCTGGCGGTGCACTCTTACGTCCCTGGTGACAGTCACTGGGACGTACTGAGGCAGCCTTGGGTGCAGAAAGCGATCCAGCAGCACCGTCTAGTGCTGCCCCGACAACGGGATATGGAGCTCGCTTTAGCGGCCCAGTTAACGGAGCGCTCGAAGAGCTTGCGCTCATTCGCAGCCAACCTGGGAATTGAACTGCTACCCCTTGAGTAAAGTTCTTGCATTCAAGGATCTACATCACCTTTGATAAAGCCCTCCCCCCTGGGCTCCCTCTCTGCCGATCATCCGTGCCTCTGGGGCGACATTGCCTTAACGCCGGCAGCCTCACTAGTGATCGAACGCAAAGCCAGGTTGCTTCCTACCCGCCGAACAGGGCGAGCTGATCCTTGGTGGACCACCCGCAAGCAGGGCGGCCTTGACGCAGAAGGCAGGACGATCGAAGCCCTCAATGACCTGCGGGGATATCGGCCGATATATCAGCTCCCAGCGGAGCTACCCAGCCAGCCACTAAAAGGTGGCAAACAACGCGGACTCGTGCTCTACGGCGGCACCGTATTTGAACATTTCGGTCACCTACTACTGGATCTGAGCCGGCTGTACCAACTGCTACCTCTCTTCCGCAAGAGTCGAGAGCCGATCTGGTTTCACTATCCATCGCTGGGAGAGGGCGAAAGCATCACCCATCCCCTAGTGAACGACTGGTTTGAATGTTTGGGAATCATCAAACGCGTCCGAGTTGTTCGCCGTACCCTGCAGTGCGAGCACCTGATTTCATCAGAAGTACTCTATCGCGACCGACGATTTGTATCTACTGATTTCCCCCTGGCAGCACGACGAGCCCTAGCGCCGAAACTACGCCGCAAACTACTGAGCCTGCAAGCAGAAAGCCCACGGATCGCCTATCTGTCGAGGCACCAACTCAGCAGCGGCACCACCTACTTCGAAGGCGAACAGGAAGTAGTGGAAGCCTTAAAAAAGATTAGCAATATCGACATAATTTGTCCAGAAGAGCTTACGATCGAATTCAAACTAAGTCTCTATCGACGCTATCACCTAGTGGCAGGGTTCGCCCAGGCAGCCCTACTTCTTAAGTATTTTGCACCCTTCCGAAAGCAATCAGAGCTGGCAGAACAGGTGCTGTTTGTAGCCGGCCCACAAAGCCTAAACAGCAACTGGGTGAATCTCGATAAAGCCTTCGGCTTCGGGGATAAGGTAGTTGATTGCAGTCTTACCCAAGAACTGGCTGAATATCCCGAGTCCAAGGCTTTTCAACGACACAACCGCTTCAATACGGGATTGGTGATCGACACAATGCGGGAGCTGGCAGGGCGCTGATATGCAAAGTCTGGCCTCAATTCCAAACGACCATCCAAGTCTCTGGGGGGAGCTCGAGGTTCGAGATGCCCAGCCTCTTCAGCAATGGCAGCAGGCCACCCTGCTACCTCCACGCCGCCGCAGTGGTCAGACCTTGTGGTGGAGGCGCCATGGTTTCGGCGTATTTGACTCTGAGGGTAACCATGTGCGTGAACTCAGTGACATGCGCGGCAAAAGACATTGCTGCCATCCTGCAGCCCGCCTTGAACTAAATCCCTATAAACAGGAACGGATACGCGAGCACGAGTTAGTGCTCTACGGGGGCACACTTTACGATCATATCGGCCACTTGATCCTGGACTCGGCCCGGGCTTACCAGTTGCTGCGCGAGTACCGCGACAATGACCTGCCGATCTGGTTTCACGATGCCACACCCCATCGACATCCCCGCTCCACACTGAAACTTGCCCTGGTTCAGGAATGGTTTAAACAGCTGGGACTTCGCAATCGTGTGAAGCTAATCCGCCGACCGCTCAAGGCAGGCCGCCTCATATCAAGCTCGGCGCTCTACTGCGACCGCGGCTTTGCAAGCAAGGATTTACGGCCTGCTTGCAAAGCCGCACTAAAGCCCAGGCTGCAGGACCGCCTTGAAACGATCAGCAGGCCACAGCGGCGACTGGCCTATCTTTCGCGCCACAAGCTGAGTACCGGAAGCACCCACTACTCCCAAGAAGCTGAGCTGGTGGCCCAGCTAGACCAGCTTCCCCATGTGGATGTGATCTGCCCGGAGGAACTGGATTTCGAGCAGAAGCTGAGCCTGTATCGACACTATGAAATTATCGCCGGCTTTCCCCAGGCCTCAATGAGCCTGAAGATGTTTGTGCCAGGAGAGCAACGCGCTCAACAGGTGATGTTAATCGCTGGGGCCCGCAGCCTAAGCAGCACTTGGGTAAACATCGATCGTGCTACGGGTGGTGGCGATGCCTATGTGGACTGTAACCAAGATGTGCAAGATTTCATCATCGACGATGCAACCGCTACCTTCCAACGATCCAACAACTTCAAGCTCGAAACCGTACTCCAAACACTCCAAGAACTAACAACCTGAGCCCGGCTCGACCATGCCCATACATCTCCATATTGGTACTCATAAAACTGGCACTACTGCCATTCAGAGGCAACTACGACGCAACCGAACCGCCCTTAAGCAACAAGGAATTTGGTATCCCAATGAAGCCGAGCTCTTGCCAGGCAGGGGCGAAAGAATTCCCCATCGGAACATTGCAATTGCACTCAACAACAATGCCGGGCCCAAGCCCTATTCCGGAGACGAACTAAAGGCAATTGCTCGATCCATAATACGAAATTCCCAACAATACAATCACACCATTATCAGTTCCGAAGCCTTCTGGCGCATTGGCTTTGCCGCCGTTCCAGATCTATACTCTCCGGAAGAACTATGGAAGCGAAAGCAATCAAATGTTGCCAAGATACGCCTTCTTTTTGGAGACGCAGATGTGCAAATTACAGCCGTACTGCGCGAACGTGGGGCATATATTCAAAGCGGCTATAGTGAATTCATCCAAGCCACTCATTACACAAAAGATATTCAATCCTATCTTGCCTCTTACTGTCACTCTTGGGACTATGAGCTGCAGCTGCAGGCTTGGGCCAGTTTCTTCCCTGTAAATGCTCACGCCTATGAAGACCTCTGCGAAAATAATCAACTGCCACTTAATTTTTTGCGGCGCCTTTGCAACGAAAGCTTACCCAGTGAGAGCTTGGCCCCAGATGCCAAACCCCGGGCAAACGTTTCCGAGCCCCTGGCAACCGTTGCCTTTAAACGCTTTCTCAACCAGCTACCTCTCCCACATGAGAAGCGCAATAAACTACACCACAAATACAGCAAAATATTTCAAAAAGCAGCACAAAAGCATATTCTCAATCCAGCAGTTAGAAGTCTTCTCGGGATTAATAGCTGGCTAAGTGCCGAGGAACTTGAAGCACTAAGGAGCTCTCTTGCTGCGGGAGATCAGAACATCCGTGCCCATTTATGTCCATCCCTGGTCTCCCGGCCGATAGGCCATCAAAGTCACGTAGGGCACGACCAGGTCCCAATTCGCGCCATGACCATTGAGGATCAACAACAACTAATAAACTGGATGCTTTCCCAGAAGCCCCTTAAACCAGCCTGGTTCAGCCCAGCAGAACTAGAAGCGTGATGACCAGCATCGACCTGATCACACCTTGCCGCAACCGTGCCGAGCACGTCTTGCACAGTCTTCCTTCCTGGCTGGCCTGCTCCCAGCTGGGAAAAATCCTGATCGTGGATTTCAATTCCACCCCAAAACTTGCTCCACAGCTAGCGCGCTTTGATCTGGAGCGAGTGCATGTAATCCGATTAGAAAACGAGCCCCTCTGGCGCCAAGGTCGAGCCCAGAACGTCGCCCTGCGCTACTCCAGAGCTGAAATCATTCTCAAATTAGATGCAGACATCGAACTACTCACGATTGCGCCTTATTTAGAAGCAATGGATCGTGATCCAACACTTTTTTACCGAGGCTTCAGCAAATTAGGAAGCTCCTCTGGCAGCTGTCTATTCCGGCGCAAGGATGGTCGCCGCTGCGGCGGCTGGCACGACCACATGTCGGGCTGGGGCGGCGATGACGTCGACTTCTATCAGCGGCTGCGGAGGCGGGGTCTTAAGGCAGCGGTGTTCGAACCGGAAAGCTTTCGGGAAACAACCCAACCAATGGAGGTCAAGAACAGTGAAGCCGCCCGCATCGACAGCCAAATACTGCAGAACCAGCCCCAGCTGGCCTGTCAGCCCCGCTTTAGCGGGGTGCGCAACACGCTGCTGAGCGTGGTGCAGAAACAGAACCGAAGCCGGGCCCTGCGCTATGAATTTCAACAGGATTCAGACTTACCCCATAGGGTTTTGGCAAGCATGAAGAACCGCTCTAATCAAGAACTGGAGATAAGTCGCTTTAGTATCGAGCTGGCAAATATCCTCGCCATTCACCATTTCCAACCAGACCTGGATCCTCGGGATCTCCTCAACAGCCAGTCCTTCACCAATATTCTCCAGCGCCACCAGCTGCCCCGCAGCCGCAGCCGCAAGGAACGCCAGGCGCTGCTGGAGTCTCTACCGAAACGGATGGGGCAGCTGCGCCAGCTAGCCGAGCAACTTGGAGTTGCCACCCTCCCGCATTAACCGTCATGGCCGGCTCGATCTGGATTCTCGATGACGATGTGGAGTTGGGCTCCCTGCTGCTCGAGCAATTCAGCCAACGGGGCTGGCAGGCGCGCCATCTCAGCCATCCCCGCGAACTGGAGCAGGCTCTTACCGACACGCAGCCGGATTTACTGGTGCTTGATGAGCTGTTGCCGGAGCAACGCGGCACCGATGTACTAATGCGGCTGCGTCGGGGCCATCCCCACCTCCCCGTGCTGATGCTCTCGGCGCTGGGCGCCCCGCGGGATCGGGTGGCGGGGCTCGAGGCCGGTGCCAACGACTACCTGGGCAAACCCTTCCTATTTCGTGAGCTGCAACTGCGGGTGGAACAGCTGCTCAAACCCGCGCTGGCCAGCGTGTCTGCCCCTCAGTCCTGGCAACTCGGCGAGCTGCAACTCGATCCCCAGCTGCAGTGGCTGGGCAACTCGGGCGGCGGCCAGGAACTTTCCCGCGGCGACATTGCGTTGCTACAGCTGCTCTGCAGCCGCGCCGGCGAGGTGGTGAGCCGCCAGGATCTGGTCCAGGCCAGCGGCAGCCTGGTCGATGTGGAGCAAAGCCGCAGCATCGATGTGCGGTTGTCGCGGCTGCGGCGCCTGCTCGAAGAGCTGCAACCAAATTGCACCATGATCGAGACAGTTCGCGGCAGGGGCTACCGCTTGGTGGTGCCGGTGCAGCCTCTGTCGCAGAGCGCGCCGCCCCTTGAGGGCTGATCCATGACTGTGCCCAGAGCACGACTGGCCGGCTACGACTGGGTTGTGCTCATGGCCAGCCTGGTGCTCGGTGGCGTGGCCGGCTACCTGGGGCTGCTGCTGGGGATGCGCCTACTGCTGGAGCCGCGCATTGTCAGCGAAACAGCCCTGCGGCTGAGCAAATACACAGTGCTGGTGGAAGAGGTGCTGAAGCAAAACGACCGAGTCGCCCTGCCATCGGGAGTACTGGTGCGACCTGAAAACAAGCTGGCTGAGCTTAAGCCGAGCGCACCAGGGCGTTTTGAGCGCCTGGTGCAGTTGGCGATGGTGCGGGAGTTTGGGGTCAAGCGGCGGCTGCAACGCGACCAGCCTCCCCTGCAAGACCCTTGGGGAGGGCACTGGGTGCAACTGAACCTGAGCAAGGACTGGGCCGGCCAGTCCCTGTGGCTGTATCAGTCAGAGCGGCTCAGCAACAGCATCTGGTACCTCCCCCTGCTGAGGATCCTGGCCATCGCGATGGGCGGGCTAGGGGGCCTGGTGCTCTTCCTGCGACTAAAGGTGGAACGCCCCCTAAGCCGGATGCTGAATTTGCTCGGGGAGCAAGGAGTCGCCGTGCCCCTGCAACTGCTGCCCGAGGAGGGAATCGCGCCGATCCGTCTACTCAGCCTCCGCATCAACAGGCTGCTCGAGCGGATCAACAACACGGCGACCGCGCGACGCCAGCTGCTGCACGGCCTCACCCACGACCTGGGCGGCCCCCATGCCCGGCTGATGCTGCGCACCGAAATCCTCTGCGAGCGACTCGATGGCGGCAACGGGGAAATAGCCAAAGCGATGGCTATGGATCTCGAACGACTGCGAAGCCTCACTGACCAACTGGCCCTTTTGGGAGAGCAAGAGCTGCCGGCTGAGCGGCGTCAGGCCTGCGCCCTCGACGACCTTTGCGGCCGCATCGTGGCCAGTCACCCCTCCCAGCTGATCCGCCTACGGATGCCGCGGCTGCTGGTGAAGCTCGACCCCGACGGACTGGAGCGGGCCCTCAACAACCTGATTGACAACGCGCTGGAGTACGGCGCCCCGCCGGTACAACTGAGTGGAGTGCGCCAGGGCAACCAGGTGCTTTTGCGGGTGGACGACCACGGAGCAGGAATTGCCACTGACACCTTGCTGACCATGCCCAGCCCCAGCCGCAGCAACGACCGCCAGCGCCAACGCCATCGGGGGCTGGGGCTAGCAATCGTGGAACGCTTCTGCCTCGATCACCAGGGAAGACTGGCCCTACTTGAGGCTCCAAGCGGAGGCTTGCGAGCGGAACTGCGCCTACCCGTGCTGCTCAGAGCCCAGGGCCAGAGCTAAGTGCGGGCAATTTTGCAAAGCAAACGGTAAATTGGTTTACCTTTGCCATCCCGGGGCCACCTCACCCTTCCGATGCAGTACGAACCCCTGGCCATCGCGGGCGCTTTCAAGGTCACGAGCCCGCCCATCGGCGACGAGCGTGGCTGGTTTGCAAGAGCCTTCTGCCAGAAGGAGTTGCTCGAGCATGGGGTGGATTTCCAGGTGCGGCAGATCAATCGCTCTTACAACCAGCGAGCTGGCACCCTGCGGGGCTTTCACTTTCAGTTTCCTCCCTATGCAGAACACAAGTTTCTGCGGTGCGTAGGTGGAGAGTTGGTAGATGTGCTGGTGGACTTGCGCCCGGAATCACCCACTTTTCTGCAGACCGAAACGGTGGAACTGCGCGCGGAAGACCACCAAGCAGTGCTGATTCCGGAGCGCTGCTGCCATGCACTCCAGACCCTCACCGATGCCACAGAGATTCTTTATCAGGTGAGCGAGTTTTATACCCCAGAAGCAGAATTCGGCCTGCGCTGGAATGATCCCGAGCTGGCCATCAGCTGGCCTCTGGAGGTCAGTGAAATCTCGCCCAAAGATGCCTCCTGGCCGCTGCTGAGCGAAAGCTTGGCGAGCATCCGCGAGCGAATGACCTTGTCAGAGGGTCTGAAAATTTGATCCTGCTCGACACGGCCCTGCGGCAGCGCGAAAAGGAGGGGCGGCCCCTGCGCATCGGCGTGATTGGGGCCGGGGCGATGGCCCGGGGCCTAGTGGCTCTGATCACCAACCAGATCCCTGGCATGGAGGTGGTGGCGATCGCCAACCGCACCCTGAAGCGGGCGGCGGATGCCTACGCCTTCGCCGGCCGCGACGGAGCCGTGGCGGCCAGCGACCTGGCTGCGCTGGAACGCAGCCTGAGCGCCGGCGAACCAGCGATCACCAGCGACCCGGCCCTGCTGGTGCGCTCGGGGGCAATCGATGCCCTGATCGACATCACCGGTTCGGTGAACCACGGCGCCGGCATTGTGCTGGCGGCGATCGAGCACGGCAAACCGCTAGTGCTGATGAATGCGGAAGTGGATGCCACGATCGGGCCGATCCTGCACGAGAAGGCGCGGGCGGCGGGAGTGTTGCTTAGCTGCTGCGATGGCGATCAGCCAGGCGTGCAACTCAACCTCTGGCGCAAGGTGAAGGGCATGGGCCTGATCCCGCTGGTGCTGGGCAACATCAAGGGCCTGCAGGACGAATACCGCACCCCGACCACCCAGCAAGGCTTTGCCGAACAGTGGAACCAGGACGTGACGATGGTGACCTCGTTTGCCGACGGCTCGAAGGTGAACTTTGAGCAGTGCATCGTGGCTAACGCCACCGGCTTCACGGTGCTGCGGCGCGGCACCTCCCGAATGGAATATCGCGGTCCGGTCGAAGACCTCACCACCCACTACGACTTGGAGCAGCTGCGGGCGCTCGGTGGCGTGGTGGATTTTGTTGTGGGCGCGCAGCCGGCGCCGGGGGTGTTCTGCTTGGCGGAGCTGGCCGACCCGCGCCACGCGCCGCTGCTGGCGGCAAAGGGCCTGGGGGATGGGCCGCTCTACTGCTTCTACGAGCCGTATCACCTCTGCCACCTGGATGCGCCAATGAGCCTGGCGCGGGCGGTGCTGTTTGGCGATGCGGTGGGCCAACCGATCGGCGGGCCCGTGGTGGAGGTGGTGGCCATCGCCAAGCGCGACCTGGAGGCGGGCGAAACCCTCGACTCCTTCGGCCGCTACATGACCTACGGCCAATCCGAGCAAGCCAGCGTGGTGCGTACCGAAGGTCTGGTGCCAGAGGGTCTGGTGGAGGGCTGCCGACTGAAGCGCCCCATCGCCAAAGACCAGCCGGTCCACTGGAGCGATGTGGAAGCCCCCAGCCAGGAGCTAGCCCACCAGCTCTACGCCGAGCAGCAGGGGAGGTGGGGTAGCGTTTAGCCATACGGCTGGCCCTGGATGATTCTTGTCGACACCGCCTTGCGCCAGCGCGAAAGCGAAGGGCGCCCGGTACGGGTTGGCATGTATGGAGCTGGTGCCATGGCCCGGGGCTTTGTGGCCCAGGTGTCGGCACTGGTGCCGGGCATGGAGGTGGTGGCGATCGCCAACCGCACTCTGCAAAAAGCAGCTGACGCCTATGGCTTTGCCGGCCGAGACGGAGCTGTGGCGGTTAGCAACCTGGCGGAACTGGATCGGGCGATAGCGGCTGGCACACCGGCGATCACCGACGACCCCAGCCTGCTGGCGCGCTCAGCTGGCATCGACTGTCTGATCGATATGACCGGAGCCGTGAACTTCGGCGCCGCCCGGGCGCTGGAGGCGATCGGCGAGGGCAAGCCCCTGGTGCTGATGAATGCGGAGGTGGATGCCACCGTGGGGCCGATCTTGCATGAGAAGGCACGCCGGGCGGGGGTACTGCTCAGCTGCTGCGACGGCGACCAGCCGGGCGTGGAGCTGAACCTCTGGCGCTACGTCCAGGGACTAGGGCTGACGCCGCGGGTGCTGGGCAACATCAAGGGCCTGCAGGACGAATACCGCACGCCCACCACCCAGCAGGGCTTTGCCGAGCAGTGGAACCAGGACGTGACGATGGTGACCTCATTTGCCGATGGCTCCAAGGTGAACTTCGAGCAGGCGATCGTGGCCAATGCCACCGGCTTCACGGTGGCCCAGCGGGGCATGAGCCGGCGGGAGCACCGGGGTCACATCGACGAGCTCACCGCCGCCTACGACCTTGAGCAACTGCGGGAGCTGGGCGGCTTGGTGGATTTCGTGATCGGCGCGCAACCTTCACCTGGCGTTTTCTGCCTGGCGGAGATGCCAGATGAGCGCCATGCCTCCTACCTGGCGCTCTACAAGCTGGGAGACGGACCCCTTTACAGCTTCTACCAGCCTTATCACCTCTGCTATCTGGAAGCACCGATGAGCGTGGCCCGGGCAGTGCTATTTGGCGATGCGGTGGGCCAACCGCTGGGGGCGCCGGTGGTGGAGGTGGTGGCGATCGCCAAGCGCGACCTGCAGGTGGGAGAAAGCCTGGATTCGTTTGGCCGCTACATGACCTACGGCCAGGCGGAGAAGGCGAGCGTGGTGCGGGCCGAGGGGCTGCTGCCGGAAGGGCTGGCTGAGGGCTGCCGGCTATTGCGCCCCATCGCCAAGGATCAGCCGATCCACTGGAGCGACGTGGAGGCCCCGAGCGAGCAGCTGGCGCACCAGCTTTACGCGGAGCAGCAGCAGCACTTCAAGCCGGAGTGATTCGCTGCTGGAGCAGGTCCTGGGCTGCCTCGGGGCTGTAGGGCCCGCTCAGGCGCTCGAGAAAGCCGCGGCTCCAGACGTTGACGATCACAGGTATCTGGGGCAGTTCAAGGGCCTGGGCGATGAACAGGCGATGCTTGCCTTCCAGGAACAGCACTTCGCCGCGGCCACTAACGCAAACCTCCACCTCATTGAACAGACCGAAACGCCCCATGGCGCAGCCCATGGACTGCAGCTCGGCCTGGGAGCGGTAGCCCTCACGGCGGATGCGCTCAAACAGCTCATCCCAGGCCCGGAGCTGACAGTTGCTGAAGGCCTCCCAGTTGAGCCCTTTTTCAGCGGTGCGCTGTCGGATCTCGCGCATCAGGGCCACCCCGCCGCTAGCCCGCCAGGAGCGCCGCTCCAGGAAGCGGCGGCGCAGGATCTCCACTTGGGGATCTTCCGTCAAGGGCAGGCCGCGGAAGAGAAAGCGCTCCTCCACAACTGCATTGCAGAAGCGCCGCAGCCGTGGCCCGCGAAAGCGGCCGCGGGAGATGCCGGGATACACCACGCAGCCCCAGTGCTTAATAGCCCTGGGATCCACCAGGATCACGGCATTTGCGCAGTCACCGCTGAGCTCACCGAAGGGAGCCGTGAGCGACAACAGGGGCTGGTGGCGCTCGAAGCGTTCGCGCCTGGCCGCTGAAGGGTGAAGACGTTTGAGCAGTTTGCGCCTGGCCTGCTCACAGGCGCGGTGAAAGGCGGGGTTGTAGCGGTGGGTCTCAGTGGAGAGTTCCAGCAAGGCCCAGGCCTGCTCCCAATCCCCAAAGCGAATCAAGCGACGCACGCAACGGCGAAAAAAATCGGTCTGGCGGCGATCCAGGGAACGGGCACCAGCAGGAATGAGGCTGGTGATGATTGGCTTGAACCAGACCTTGCCCATGCCTGCCTTCAATGGATCGCGTTGCTGATATAGCAATCGAGATCGGCCAGGCAGCAGTCCAATGGGGCTGCTCCTGCCGCCACCTGCCGGTACCAGGCTGCGGTGCGGGCCACGGTGGTGGCGAAGTCCCAGCGGGGCTGCCAGTCGAGGCGCTGGCTGGCCTTGTCGATCACTAAGTGCAGCAGGCCGGCCTCATGGGGGGCACCGGGATCGCTGAGGTCGCGCCACTGGCCGCTCCAGTGCTGATGCAGGGCCGCGACCAGCTCGCCCACGGGCCGGTTGGCCTCCAGCTGGGGGCCGAAATTCCAGGCCTCGGCGTGGGCGGCGGGGTCGGCCGCCAGGGCTTCGGCGAGGCTGAGATAGCCGCAAAGCGGCTCAAGCACGTGCTGCCAGGGCCTGGTGGCCATGGGGTTGCGCAACACCAGCGGCTCGGCGGCGGCGCAGGCACGCATGGCATCGGGCACGATCCGATCTGCCGCCCAGTCGCCGCCGCCGATCACATTGCCGGCCCGGGCAGTGGCGATGGCGAGATGGGGCGTCTGGTGGGGGGCGCTGCCACAGAAACTGGCGCGCCAGGAGGCGATGGCCAGCTCGGCAGCGGCCTTGCTGGCGCTGTAGGGATCGTGGCCGCCGAGGCGATCGGTTTCGCGGTAGCCGTAGCACCACTCGCGGTTTTCATACACCTTGTCGGTGGTGACCATCACCACCGCGCAGGGGTGATCCAGGCAGCGCAAGGCCTCCAGCACATGCAACGACCCCATCACATTGGTGGCCCAGGTGCCGAGGGGATCGAGGTAGCTGCGGCGCACCAAGGGCTGGGCCGCCAGATGCAGCACCACCTCGGGGTCGGCAGCCGCCACCAGCGCAGCCAGGCCACCGGCGTCGCGAATGTCGGCGCGGCTGTCCTGCAGCTCGCCAGCCAGATTGAGGGAATCGAAGAGGCTGGGGCTGGTGTCGGGGTCGAGGGCGACGCCGGTGACGCGGGCACCAAGCTTGAGTAGCCATAGGGTCAGCCAGCTGCCCTTGAAGCCGGTGTGGCCGGTGAGCAGCACGCGCCGGCCGGCCCAGAAGGAAGGATCAGGGCTGCAACCAGGGCGGGGCATCAGCTCCAGAGCTTCCAGGGGGCCTGGCCACTATCCCAGAGGTCCTCGAGACGGTTGCGCTCACGCAGGGTGTCCATCGACTGCCAGAAGCCGTGGTGGCGGTAGGCACCCAGCTGGCCGCGACGGGCCAGCTCGGCAAGCACATCGGCTTCAAACAGACAGGCGTCGGAATGAATCAGATCACAGACGCTGGGCTCAAGCACCAGGAAGCCGCCGTTGATCCAGGCCTGCTCGCCGTCGGCTTTTTCCTGGAAGTTAGCGACGAGATTGTCTTCAAGATGTAGGGCGCCATAACGACCGGGGGGCTGCACAGCGGTGAGGGTGGCCTGCAACCCCTGCTGGCGGTGCTGGGCGATCAGGGCGCCCATGTCAACATCTGCAACCCCATCGCCATAGGTAAAACAAAAGGGCTCATCGTCGAGATAGGAGCGCACGCGACCCAAGCGACCGCCGGTTTCCGTCTTGTCGCCGGTGTCGATCAGGGTGACCTTCCAGGGCTCGGTGGTGCGCTGATGCACCTCCATGTGATTACCCACATCCATGTGGAAGGTCACATCACTGGTGTGCAGGAAATAGTTGGCAAAATATTCCTTAATCATGTAACCCTTATAGCCACAGCACACGATGAAATCATTAATGCCAAACGAGCTATATACTTTGAAAATATGCCAAAGGATGGGCATACCACCCACCTCAACTAAAGGCTTGGGACGCACCACAGTCTCCTCCGCGAGCCGAGTTCCCCTTCCTCCAGCAAGAATGACTGCTTTCAAGCGTTTCTAGCCCACAAATATGGGACTGAAAGTAGCAGAGTTAGCCCAAGTCGCTTAGGAGCAGGTGCTCTCGAATTAATGCGGTGACACGGGAATCACAAGCCGCAGCCACGCTCTGCCAATCGTCAATGTCTTGGCGGATGGGATTGAGCCGCAACAGCTCAGTTTTGAGAAAGGGGAATTGCAGCTCCTCAAGCAGCTGACGCCAACGCGTGTGGGTGACGTTGCCATGCTGACCGGCCAAATAGAGGGCCTCCAGCTGGAAACCGGCATCAGCCAGCACCCCGCTCCAGCCCACCTCGCAGGAGCGCACCAAATCGATCTTGGTGTCCCAGATGCCGATCTGCTCCCAGAACGCCCAAAACAGTGGGCTGCGCAACACCCGGGGCCGGTAGGCCATGAAGTAGCTCTGCAGATGGGAGCGGATCGCCGTGCTCTCGGTGAGGCCCACCACATCAGCCCGGCTGGCTGCTAACCGTTCAAATATCCCGTCAACGCTGTGGAGGGGCCCATAGCAGCTGTCGTTAGTCAGGATCAGCAGGGGCACACGATCCAGCCAGCGCCGGCAGAAGGACAGCCCAGCAGCCCAGCTACCGAAGTCGTAGCCCTCGTTCTCACGCACTAGCACCACCTCACAGAGCTGCCGCAGTTGCCCCATGGCGGCCTGCTGCTCCAACAGGACCGGCGCCGCCGAGACGAACACCAGATCGGCATGGGACCGGTAAGCCCGCAGCTGCTCCAGCACATCCGGCCGCACCAGGCCCTGGCCATCCCAGTGCACGTAAATCAGCAGGGGGCGCTCGCCGGGCTTGGGCCATTGCGGCCGCACCCAGCTGTAGAGAATCCGCTCCCGGGAGGGCGCCAGAGGTTTGGCAGGCAGGGCCATCGGCTCGAAGCGATGGGAGGCGGGCCCGAGAAAGCGGTGGTAGAGGGGATCCCCCTGCTGGAAGCGGCGCGGGTAGCGCTGGCGCAGGGCACCCGATTCCCGGGCCAGGCGGTTGCGTTTCTCGCCGGCGATGTCATCGCCGCGGCTCTTCGACTCGGCGTGAATGATGCGCGGCTCCGGGGTGACGATCAC
>ERZ887942.594-NODE-594-length-28744-cov-8.421137_pt1 | contig 28744 bp, 27 predicted proteins | sample MGYA00521099_ERZ887942 | MGnify/ENA primary metagenome ERZ887942 (study PRJEB32303, sample SAMEA104408605) | aquatic metagenome | biome: Brackish water; feature: Pelagic; material: water | place: Baltic Sea | collected 2014-06-07T06:48:00 | depth 16,251 m ...
AAAATGCGTATTTATATATTCATGAGCCAGTAGCACTGACCAAGCCCAGCCACGTTCAAGTTGGGTGTTTTCAATATATTGAATTGAAACATGGTATTTAGAGCCATCGCCTAGGTGATCACGAATACTATCTCCCAGATACCCGATAATAATTATGACCTTCTCAATCCCTAGATCATCTCGCATAAGAGAAATAATGCGCTCTAGGTTTGTCCGCCCGTTAATATTAAAGAGTCCCTTGTGTGTCTTATTAGTGTATGGCCACGCCCGTGAACCTAATCCTGCAGCTGGAATTAGTCCTATCAATGGAGGCTTGGCTGATCTATTCGACAATGGATTTTCTATTTGAGTTTAGGTGGTTCGGGCTGAAAGAAGCAGACTTTTATAGCTGATGGAACATTTAGGTCAATTTACCTTTGCGCTGTAAGAGATAATAGTGACTTAATAATTTCAGGAATTTAGCCCCATCTTGTATATAGCGCATTTTGGAGCTACCAGTAGCACGGGGTTCATACTGTATAGCGATATCAAAAATAGTATGACCATTTGCGGCAAGTTTTACCGCTAATTCGGTAACGTGTTCAAACCCCTTTTGTTCGAAATTGATGTTTTTTAACGCGCTGCGCTGCAGTCCTTTACACCCAGTGTACAAGTCGGTCGTATTTTGATTGAACAAACTATTGTAGGCAGCGCTAAACAATCTGTTTCCGGTAGTTTTTATAAACCCCATATTCGCTGCTTTTTCGAGCATAGGATCTAAAAATCGACTTGCATAGACTACGCTGTGTGATTCAAGAGCGGCTACAAGGGTTGGTATATTCTCAGGTGGGTATTCGCAGTCAGCGTCAATTACAACGATATAGTCGCTGTTGCCAGCGGCCATGCCATCAGTTAGAGATCCGCCATAACCTTCGTTTTGAGCGTGTTCGATTACCAACGCGTTTGGGTAGCTTTTCAATAGTGCGAGGGAATTATCTGACGAGGCGTTATCGACAAATATAGGCTGACAATTCAATTGAAGTTTATCCAGTCGGGCGAAAAATTCGGGTAAACCGGCTTCTTCGTTATATACCGGGACGACGAGGTCAAAACGGGGTAGTAATTTATTCGGGTTCGACAACTAACTTTTCTCGAAGGATTATTTGTTCAGAAATATACCGCAAAAATTACAGTTGCCCTACCACAACCAAATTGATTTGCTAGCTAATTGATCACTTCCAGAAACATTGCTGGTACTGGCAGCTCTGGCAGCGGGTCTTGATTTTTTCATTTTGTGGCGATCATAATTATCTAAACAGTTAATATAAAGTTGAATCGTATATAGGCAATCACACTAATGAGTACTCTGTATTTATCGTCCGCAGCATGTGAGCAACATGATATGGGAGCATCGCATCCTGAATCACCCGATCGATTAAGATCAATTGAAAGCATGATGTTGAATACTGAATGGGGTGAGGCTTTATTTAAAGAGAACGCACCCATATTAGATATAAGTGATCTGGTAACTGTGCACCCTTCATATCATGTTGATGCAATATTGGAGCGGGCTCCGGGTGAGGGCTTAGTGTATTTAGATGCTGATACAGCGATTAACCCACATAGCGTTACTGCCGCTCTGCATGCCGCAGGGGCAGGGGTTTTTGCTACCGATCAGGTGTTGTCTGGTTCTGTGCAAAATGCCTTCTGTGCCGTGCGGCCTCCCGGTCATCATGCTGAGAGTACAGTTGCTATGGGGTTTTGCATTTTTAATAGTGTGGCGTTAGCAGCAAAACGTGCGCTTTCAAGTGGGATGGCTCGGGTTGCGATATTAGATTTTGATGTACATCACGGTAATGGGACAGTGGAGATATTTCAAAACCAACCAGATGTGCTGGTCTGTTCGAGTTTTCAATATCCTTTTTATCCTGGGCGCTTTGACGATGTGGCTTCGTCAAATATTTGTTTAACACCATTGTGCGCTGGTGCAGGAAGTGATGAATTCCGTCAAGCGATTGAGCGAGACTGGTTGCCGGCTATTGCGCAGCATAAGCCAGAAATGATATTTGTTTCAGCTGGTTTTGATGCGCACCAACAGGACCCTCTCGCCGGGTTAAATCTAGTCGATGATGATTTCCTTTGGATTACCAGATTGATAGTCGATTTAGCCGAGCGATACTCTGATTCCAGGTTGGTCTCAATGTTAGAGGGTGGGTATAACCTCGATGCGTTAGTACGTAGCGTTGAGTTGCATATAGGCGGACTGTTAGGTACCTAAGATTCTGTTGTTGAATGTCACGCGACGCCATTAAGTTGAATATTGAAATGAAGAGTTCAATAAAGAGTTTAATAAAAAGCTAATGGTATAAAAAAGGCCCGCGAGTAGCGGGCCCTTAAATTAACGTCGTACAGTCTCTACGTTAAACGATCGACAATGCCTTTGACAATGACGCCTATGGCAGCGGCGCTTGCACCACCACTCAGAGAAGTCAGCATGGTGGTTAAGTATTCTCCAGCGACCGGAATAGCGCTTAGAGAGCCGCTGGCGGTTGCCAGCGCTACGGCCATTACTAGGAAATACACCTTTCTGTCATCATCGACGGCAATCACTCCATAAACAAGGCCACCTAAAGCAAGTAGTAGACCTAGATAGGGAACACCGACGAACGCGGATGCTACAGAAATTACTAGTAAGACAATTAGTAAGATTTTTCCAACATTCATATTTTAATCCTCAAAGTATGTTTAAGAGACCATGTGTACAGCTGGTTTTGCGATTACAACTCGCGCACTTATCTTATCATGGTGGGCTTAGGAGGCATAAGAAAAGTTGTATTTAAGAATCAAGTGACAAGCGCATCGAGTTTCCGCCGATTAAGCGTGCGAATAATGAATTTCAATCCGACAAACCAAGCGAAACTACCGACGGGTGGTTAGTCGCTAAGAATCAAGTGTCTGTGCTTGATTCCTGGTGGGTTATTGAGAAACTGCAGTTAGGCTAATACTCGGTAGGATCTTCAGGAAGAGCAAATTCCTTTGCTGCTCGAAGTAATTGTCGACACGACACCTGTCCAATCAAGGTTCCATTCTGATCTAATACTGGTCGACGTCTCTGTTTATGTTTAAGCATGTCGCTTGCCACATCAACAATATTATCGTGCAGAGAAACCGTCACTACTTCGCTGGACATGAATTCCTCAACGCTTCCAGCTGGCAATTCATTATAAACAGAACTCAAGATTCCTTTTAAGCAGTCCATTTCTGAAAGCATCCCAACCAATCTTCTGCTGCCATCGATAACACATACCCCTGATATTCTAGAAGCTAGAATAATATGGATAGCATCGAAAAGATTGTCGTCAGTTTTAACTGTGGGTGGGTTACGCAACATGTAGTCTTGCATATCAACTGAACGTAGCATGTCTGGTGGTTTCCTCTTTCTCGCGATAAATCTCGTTATTCTTTGTGTATATACGGTTTGGCTACCGTATATATTGCGGCAAATAGTTCCGCTAATCTACAAAGACAATCCGCCTAAATACTGCATTAATGTTTGTGGCAATACACCTAGATATAACATCATGAATATCAACAAACAGACCACAAATTTTGATACTAGCGACAGTGGGGTTGTTACTGGGTCCAGCGCAGAGGAAGCTGATTCACTAACCGGCACTTTCATAGTCATTTGAAAGATAATGCGGAGATAATAATAAATGCTAATGCCACTACCAATTACTAGCGCAGCTAGTAACACCCATAGGCTACCTTCGATTCCTGCAGTAAATATGTAAAATTTCCCAATAAACCCAGCAGTTAGCGGAATTCCGGCCAGTGAGAGAAGCGCGACCATTAGCATTAGCGCTAAGATCGGCTGACGCCAAAACAGGCCTTGAATTTGACTGATATCGTCAAGTTCGGTGTCTTTGGTGTTACTAGAAATAATACTTAACAGTGAAAACGCTGCCAACGACGTGACGATGTACGCGGTTAGGTAGAAAGTTGCCGCTTCTACTGCTAGTCCAGGTTGTTGTAAAACACCATATACAATTAGCGTGATAAGCAGATAGCCAATATGGGCTATTGAAGAGTATGCGAGAATCCGCTTGAGATTATCTTGCCTTAAGGCTAGTAGATTACCCACCAACATCGATGCGATTGCCAACGCAGATAGGCTTAGCATTAGAGCTTGATGCTGGTAGAGCTCAGCATCAATAAACAATCTGAGTAGAGCGGCAAAAATAGCGCCTTTAGATATAGTCGCTAAAAATCCGGTAACGGGCGCTAGCGAGCCTTGATAAACATCTGGCGTCCACATATGAAAAGGTACAAGTGACAATTTAAAGCCGATACCAGTAAAGATCATTGCTGTTCCCATAAGAAACAACAACTGCTGGTCTTCGGCTATTGTACTGTTCAAGGCTTGCCCAATTCCGGCAAAAGAAAGCGTTCCTAGAACGGCATAGATTAGAGCGAAACCGAACAATAATATCGCGGAGGCGGCTCCTGATAGTATCAAGTATTTAATCGCAGCCTCTAAGGGCAGTTTGCCGCGTTCTGGGTAAGCAATCAGCGCGTAAAGGGCTACGCCCAGTAACTCCATGCCCAGTAAAAAAGAGGCGACGTGAGTTGCAGAAACTAAAATTAAAGCACCTAGGGAGGACAATAAAAGCAGTAGATAAAACTCTTCGTTTTCGCCCGTACGGTTCTTTAAATAGTCTTTTGCTAATAAGGTAGTAATTAGGCCTGTTAATAGGATCAACGCGCTAAAAAAGACGCTGTATTGATCTGACACCAATAGTGGTGTCACCGTTTGCGGTGTAATTTCGGCCATCGGTTTTAGGGCCAGAAGGGCTAGGATAAATCCGCTGCAACCGAGTAACCAAGAAAATGTCGCGTGGCGCTTAAATGCAATTTGCATCATCAATACAAGCGCAACAATTGATACGACTAGGGGAGCTAATAGTGCTTGAATTCCAGTCTCCATTATTGTGCTCCTACCGCGGCTGAAGTGCTACTAACTACATTGGACAAACTATCTAGCACGGGTTGCACCATATCAAACACTGGTTGCGGATAAAGTCCAAGCCATACCAGTGCAACGATCATGATCGCCATAGCGGTCATTTCAAGCCAGGCGAAATCCGTGACGACGAGATCTGTATCTGGTTTTCCATAAAAGGCGCGCTGCATCATTATTAGTGAATAGACGGCAGCGGTAATAAGTCCTAATGCGGCAGCTGCGGTCATCCAAGGATTAACTGCAAACAGTCCTAGCAGCACTAAAAACTCTGCCACAAAATTGCCGACGCCGGGCATACCAAGTGAGGCTAATGCGAAAAATAGAGCTACTGCTCCCATGCGAGGCATGTGATGCCATAGGCCGCCCATTTTACTCATATCTCTTGTATGTAACCGTTGCTGTAGTGCACCGGCAATCATAAACAGTGCCGCGGTACTAAATCCGTGAGCGACCATTTGCATGACGGCTCCTTGCAAGGCTAAGGAATTCCAGGCAAATACTCCCAACAATACAAACCCCATATGGCTAACACTGCTGTATGCGACGAGACGTTTAAAGTCAGATTGGGAAAACGCCAGCACCGCACCGTAAATTACGCCTGCAACACCAAGGAACATAGCCGTCGGAGCAAAATCTAGTGCGGCTTCAGGAAATAGCGGAACTGTGAAACGAATCAGTCCGTACGCACCAGTCTTAAGCAAAATACCAGCAAGGATTACGCTACCAGCGGTAGGGGCTTGCGTGTGGGCATCGGGCAACCAAGTATGAAATGGAAACCCTGGTAGCTTGACAACGAAGGCTATAAAAAACCCAAGCATTAGCCAGTGTGCCATACCGCTTTCAATTGGTGTGGCGAGTAAATCAAAATAGCTAAAGCTATATATGCCGGTGGCATTGTGATGCAGTATCGCAAGCACAAGGATGGCTAATAGCATTAGTAGCCCACTGAATTGCGTGAATATAAAAAACTTCATCGACGCGTAGGCTTTGCCTTCGTGGCCCCAAATTGCGATTAGCAGATACATTGGAACCAGCATTACTTCCCAGAATAGGAAGAACAGGAATAGATCCATCGCTAGGAATACACCAATTACTCCAGCAAGAGTCCATAGAATATTGGCTTGAAAAAATCCCTGCCGGTCGTTCTTCTCATTCCACGAAGAAATGATAGCAATCACACCGAGCACTAGAGTTAATAAAATCAGAACCAGACTGAGCCCATCCATTGCTAACTGAAAGCTGATTCCAAAACGCGGAATCCAATCTAGCTGATAAGCTAAAAGCCAACTGGAAGGGTCTGCCGCGTCGGGTACCACAGATAGTTGTTCTAGCGGGATACCAGCCAGATAATTCAACAGATACGCTAGATCAATTAAAACGACGAATACTGCAATCAATCTTGGTAGGTGTGTACCTAAACGTTCGGACCACCAAGCAATCGCACCGCCAATAAGTAATATGAGGATAAGATTTAACAACAACATTAGCTCGCCCATCCTACTAAGGTAACCAAAACGATCAGGCCGAAGACCATGCTGGTGGCATACCAGCGCATTTTCCCGCCTTGAGACTTGCTCAACAAGGCATGTAAGCCCTGGCAGAGTGATACGACACCGTGGTAAATTTTATCTAGCCATTCTCCGCGCATCGCATTTGCGGTTCCTGTGTATGGATTAACTAGTAGGGTGTCGTAAAGCTTGTCCATAGCCCAGCCACTGTACCAAAAGTTACGTAGAGCTTTACCGAAACCCGATTCGGTGAACCCTTCTACCGGTAGGCTACGTTTGTAGTAAACAAGCCAGGCTATAAACACGCCGATTAATGGAATCGATATGGAAATCCCCTCGATTAGGTGACTTACATGATGTTCAGCAGCAGCGGGGAACACACTTTCTAATGGCAAAACGAAATAGCCACCGATCAAGGATAATACGCATAATAAGCTTAGTGGGCCGGCCATGCGCCATCCAGGCTGTCGATCGGGTTCAGTTTTGGCTTCACCATAAAATACTATGAACACGAGGCGGAAGCTGTAAATTGCAGTCACTATAGCGCCAACCAAGCCACCAGCCCATAACCATGGACCGACCCATGTACTGATGCCTGTAGACCCATGCAGCTCAAATGCTGAGAGAAGAATTTGGTCCTTACTGAAAAAACCGGAAGTAAATGGTAATGCGGCGAGTGCTGCTGATCCAATCAGAAAGCTCCAAAACACTACTGGTAGCTTAGTTCGCAAGCCTCCCATTTTGAATATGTTCTGCTCATGGTGTAGACAATGAACAACTGCACCTGCGCCAAGAAACAATAGCGCCTTGAAAAATGCATGAGTCATTAGATGAAAAATACCTGCGCTCCAGGCGCCAACGCCTAACGCTAGAAACATATAGCCGATTTGACTAATAGTAGAGTAGGCTAGAATTCGTTTGATATCAGTTTGATTCAATGCTGTGAACGCAGCCAATAAAAGCGTGAACAGGCCGACTAACGCTACCAACATTAGAACGTCTGGCGCTAATAGAAAAAGGCCATGCGTTCGGGCAATGAGGTATACACCAGCTGTTACCATCGTCGCAGCGTGGATCAACGCACTAACGGGTGTTGGGCCTGCCATCGCGTCAGGTAACCATGTGTGTAGTGGTAATTGAGCGGACTTTCCGACTGCGCCGCCTAACAACAATAATGCCGCTATTGCCGGAATCGTGTCGCCGGTTACCCATCGACTATTTGCAGCATCCAACATCGGTTGAATTTGTAATGTCCCTAGTTCTGTGAACAGTAAAAACAGTCCCAAGGCCATCGCGGTATCGCCAACTCGGGTAATAACGAATGCTTTGCGAGAAGCTGCGCCGTTGACCGGATCTTTATACCAGAAGCCAACCAATAGATAACTGCATACACCTACGCCTTCCCAGCCGAGATACAGAAGCAATAGGTTATCCGCGAGTACCAGAATCAGCATCGCAGCAACAAACATGTTCATGTAGGCGAAATAGCGGCTGTAATCGCTATCGTCATCCATAAACTCAGTCGAATAAAGATGGATCAAAAAGCCAACGCCAGTAATTACTGACATCATTACAACGGTAAGTTGGTCTACATAAAATGAGAAACCGGGGGCAAAGTTTCCGATCTGCATCCAAACCCAGAGTGTGAGCGTGTATGGCGTTTGAGATTCCATGAACTGCATACCAACTGCTAGCACCACGAGTGCCGACAGCCCAACCGAACCCGCCCCCATAATCGCTATTAAGCGTCGTGGTAATTGACCGGCAGTCAGTATTAATAGTACTGAGCTGACGAAAGGAAAGAGTGGGATTAGCCAGATATTTTGTAACATTAAATACTTAACCTCATCCGTTCAGCTTGTGCGCTTGATCCATATCTAAGGTCTTAAAGCGTTTATGCACTTGTAGAACCAAACCTAAACCTACCGATACTTCTGCGGCAGCGACCGCAAGTATTAACATAAACATTACCTGACCATCAGCTTGCGCCCAGGCTGTACCTGCGGCGACAAATGCTAAGCCTGCAGAGTTCAGCATCACCTCGAGCGACATCAATATAAAAATCACGTTTCGACGAAACATTAGCCCAGCGAGCCCTGTTGCGAATAACAGCGATGCAAGAATAAGCACATGATTTAGAGGAATAATCAAACCTTCCATTAGTCAATCACCCCCGTGTTTTCAGGTGAGCTTCCAGCGACGCTGTCTTCATCAATTTCGGTTGATCGGAAGCGTCGGCCTACGTGGTAAGCGCCAACTAAACCAGCCAACAGAAGCATCGAGGCGATCTCAACGGCTAGTACGTAAGGCCCGTAAAGGCTTAAACCTACTTGCTTGGCCGTTATTAATGCGCCGGTTTGGGGTGTATCAAATTTTGCTAGTAGAAGCACCATTTCGACCAGTAATATTGCTGATAGTATTGCCGGAGTGATCCAGACTGCTGGGTGCATTTGTTGACGTTCGAGTTCTTGGCCTTCTTCTCCAAGATTGAGCATCATGATAACGAATACAAAGAGAACCATTATTGCGCCCGCATAGACTATAACCTCTAACGCTGCGGCAAACGGTGCACCTAACAAAAAGAAGATCACTGCAACAGCTAGCAGTGACACGATGAGGTAGATCAGTGCGTGAGCGGCGTTACTTCGGGTCAATGCGAAGACCGTCGAAAACAGTGCCACTGTGGCAGCGATATAAAATAGTATGAGTTCCATTATGGCAATAGGCTCTTGACATCTACTGGTGGTGTTTCGTTTAAGGCTTCGCCTTTATCTTTCCCCTCAATTTGCATACCGGCAACCCGATAGAAATTATAGTCGTGGTATTTGCCCGGGCCATCGATCATAAGGTGTTCTTTCTCGTACACCATATTTTGACGATCGTATTCACACATTTCAAAATCAGGGATTAGCTGAATAGCGTTGGTAGGACAGGCTTCTTCACACAGGCCACACATAATGCAGCGTGAAAAATTAATCCGAAAGAACTCTGGATACCAACGGCCATCATCACGGGTGCCTTGCTGCAATGCAATGCAATCGGGTGGGCAAGCTGCGGCACAAAGATTGCAAGCAACACATCGTTCATCGCCATCAGGGTCTTGAGTTAAAACAATACGGCCTCGATAACGCGGGGCGAGGTAAGGCTTTTGTTCCGGGTATTCAACTGTTTCAGAACGAGTGAAGGTATGCATCAGAATCGTCCACATCGTTTGTAGCTGACTGCCAAGTGCTTTTAGTAATTCCACATTAACTCCCGTGCATCCATAAAGCGACTGCACCAGTAACAACTAGATTAATTAGTGTCAGTGGCAACATAACTTTCCAACCTAGTGACATAAGTTGGTCATAACGTGGTCGAGGAATGGCCGCGCGTAATAAGATAAAAAAGCAAATAACCAGAAAGGTCTTTATTCCAAACCAGACGATTGGTGGAAGCCATGGGCCTAACCAGCCACCAAAAAATAACGTTGTTATCATGCAGGAAATCAGGATTAGGCCTAAATATTCTCCGAGCATGAAGAGAGTAAACTTCATGCCGCTGTACTCGGTGTGAAACCCAGCGGTCAATTCGTGTTCGGCTTCTGGAAGATCAAATGGTAAGCGATGGCTTTCGGCGATGGCGGCGATAATGAATACAAATAGGCCGAGAAATTGGGAAAAACAATACCAACCGTCACGTTGTGATTCGACGATTTCTTGTAAGTTGAAGCTTCCGCTAAGCATTACAACGCCTATTAAAGATAGCCCCATAAAAACTTCATAACTGACCATTTGCGCGGCTGATCGTAAGCCGCCTAGTAGCGCATATTTGTTATTTGAGGATAAGGCACCTAGTAGTACGCTATATACAGCTAACGAGGTCATGCCGAGAAAAAACAATAATCCAATATTGACGTCAATGATGTGTAACTCGGGACCAAATGGCACGACTGCGAAACCCAACATCATTGCGATAACAATGGCGGTAGGTGCAAAGATAAATACCCATTTATCCGCAAATGGAGGTATCCAGTCATGTTTGGTTAGCAGCTTGAGCATATCTGCAGCTACCTGACCAATACCTAGCGGCCCGAGCCGGTTTGGACCATAACGATCTTGCCAAATACCCAAGAGCCGGCGTTCAAACCAGGTTAGTACGGCGGCGCTACCAACAGCGCATACCAATACGGCCAGCGCAAACATAATTGTTAGCCCCTCAGACATCATCACCTCCAGAATTGGATTGAATCTGAGCATCTTTAAGATTCACGCTAGTTTCAGGTGGCAGCCAGCTGGCTCCAGGTAGTCCAACCGAATAACCCGCGCAACCTGCAGGGATATTGGTGTTTACTTGCACCTCAAGTTCACAGTCCTGATTTTCGATGTTAATAACGATTCCATCACCGGCAGACACTTTAAGATTGGCTGCATCTTCAGGTGTTAATTGGATAAAGGGTTTGTGAATCAATTCCTGTATCGCTGGCGAATGCGCGCTTAATTCTTCGCTGCCAAATATTCTATAGATTGGTAGCAGTTGCCATTGATCTTTTTTGGCCTTTGGCTTGGCCGGCAAATTGGCATTTTCAGCGGTGCTGCCAGTATTCATAGGTTCCAGCAGTCTGACTCCGGCAGTCCCACCAGCTAATGCACCACCTGCTTCACTTTGAAATTTGTGTAGCGATTGGTTTGAGTTCCAGCCGGGGGACCAAACGAAAGGTAATAGTGCTCCTGGTTGCGTACCAGTATTTCCTTCCATTGAATAAGATAACGGTGTGTCGTCATCCTGAGGCTGCTTGGGTTCATGCACAGAAATATCAGCACGCATTGCGGTTCTACCGCTATATCGATGTGTTTGCCTAGGGATTTTTAAACCTTTGCTACGGAAATCTGCTTGTGGGCTGGCTTCACATATATTTTGCAATGCAGGAAATTCAGCAGCACAAGCAGCGGTAATCTGATCAAAATGTTCCAGATCGTCAAACCCAGGAAAAGCTAGTGCCTGGCCCAATTGTGTTAACCAATGCCATGTAGCATCTCTCTGCTCGGCGGGCAAGAACGCAGGGTAGTGTCGCTGCGCACGGCCTTCACTGCTAACCAATGTACCTTCTGTTTCGGCAAAGGTGGCGGCAGGCAAGGCAAGTGCTGATTGCGAAAGGGTAGGTGTGTCGATTGAGTCGATTACGATCAAGTTTTTTACTTTGCTTAACAACGCATCGATTTGTTCTTTGGCTGCCCGACGGTACAAGTCATTTTCGGCGACAACCAAAGTTTCAATGTTACCGTCAGCTGCGCGTTGGCAAATGTCTTCTAACGAGGCGTGAGCATCGGTACGCATTAGTGTGACGCCGAGGCTGTTAGATTCGGGCAAACAATAGCTAAGCATTGCATCGTTGTCGTCTGCGCCCTTGGATTGCAAGGCTGATGCAATAATTGAGGCCGCTTCGATTACCGTTGCGTTTTGGCTGCCAGTTCCTGAAACAATAAGAGGTCGTTTGGCACCTTTCAAGCTGTCAGATATCTGAGCAATTATTTTTTGCGTGTCAGCATCGAATTCTTCCATCATTCCTTTGGTTTCGGTCAATGATGAATCAATCTGTCCGGCAATTGCGAACCCCATTCGAGCAATATCATTCGGGCTTAGATTCAATGTTTCAGCCGCGACGTCATCCAGTGGAGTGTCAGACATTGACACTATGTACATCGGGCTTAGCTGGTCTTGAGCTAGTACACGCACTGCCTCATCTTGCCAGAGCGGAATGTTCATGGCGCTAGCCATTTCTTTTGCAAGATTGCGCACTGATTGGCGTAGAGCGAGCGCTAACCGCGGAGCGGTATTTGTCACGTCTTCACCTAGCACTAGGACAACATCAGCGCTTTCAACTTTACGCATGGAGGGCGTAGCTACTGTGCTATTTCGAAGGATTTGGCTAATTTGATTTAGCAGACTAGCTTCGTGAGTTGCGATACCGTTAGAAAAATTCTTCTCGCCAACGAGTCGTTGTAGCAAGTAATTGCTTTCTAGTGAGGCGCGAGGTGATCCTATGGCCGCAAGCTTATTGTCGGATGTACACCAATCAACCATGGTTTGTATCGCTTTAATGCTCTCAATGGCGTTATAGGTACCATTTGATTGGCGCAATCCAGGAAAAGAAGCTCGTTGTTCATCGTTGACAAAGCTTCCACCGTAGCGGCCTCGGTCACACAAAAAGTATCCATTAACTTCGTCATTAAAACGGTTGTGTATTCGTTTTAATTTGCCGTATCGCTCGCCTGGCAAAGTATTACAGCCAAGTGCACATCCAACACAAACAGAAGGTGCTGACTGCATATCCCATTTACGGGTGTATTCGTTAACCAATGGCCTATCAGTAAATACACCGGTAGGGCAGACCTCGACTAAATTCCCCGCAAATTCGCTTTCTAGCGTGCCATCCTCTTGACGACCAAAATAGGTGTGATCGTGCGAAGCTTGAGCCGAAAGATCTTTTCCGCCTGCGTAGTCATTGTAAAATCGCGTGCATCGATAACAGGTGATGCAACGATTCATTTCGTGATTTATCAGTGGGCCAAGGTCTTGGTTTCTATGCGTGTTTTTCTTTCCACGGTAGCGTCGATTACGGTGGCCAACCATTACTGTCATGTCTTGCAAATGGCATTCGCCGCCTTCTCCGCAAACTGGACAATCATGTGGATGATTGAGCATTAGGGATTCGATTACATTTTCCCGAAACTCACCTGCTGGACCACCCTTCATAGAAAATCTTGCACCATCAGCGACGGGTGTCATACAACCCATAACAATTCGGCCGCGGGTATCTTCTGCATCTCGATACTGTACTAGGGCACATTGTCGACAGGCGCCGACTGACCCCATTTCAGGATGCCAGCAAAAGTACGGTAGATCGATTCCAGCACTTAAACATGCTTGTAGTACGTTATCGCCTTCGGGAACTTCGTAGGCTTCGTCATCGATATATATCGTTGGCATAGCTTAGACGCCTCCCGCTGTGGAGTTTGATTCGCAGTAAGGACAAGCCTTACCTTTGATGTGTTCTTCAAAATCGTCAGCAAAATACTTCATTGCACTACTCACTGGTTCCATTGCACCTGGTGCGAGTGCGCAATGTGTGTTGCCGATCGCTCCGATAAAACGCACTTGATTTTTTAGCGTCGCCATATCGACTTTCATACCTTTTCCTGTGTCAATGTCGTCAAGTACCTGAGCGGTCCAGGGTAGGCCATCGCGACAAGGGGTGCAGAAGCCGCAGGACTCTTGGGCAAAAAATTCGACTAAATTCTTAACCATGCCAACCGGGCAGGTCTTATCATCGAGAATAATCATGGTCCCAGTGCCCAAGCGGCTGCCGGCTTTACCGATAACGTCATAATCCATTGCTAGATCAAGATGTTCTTCGACCAAGAAGTCAGTTGAAGCACCACCGGGTAAAAACCCACGCAGTTTGTACCCGTCTTCCATGCCACCAGCGTGTTCCTCGATTAATTCGCGGATAGGCGTGCCCATGGGTAGTTCCCAGCAGCCAGGATTTTTAACTCTGCCACTAACACCGAATAGTTTCGTACCGCTATCATTGCCAATTCCAAGCGACTTAAACCAATCTGCACCGTTGCGAATAATATGGGTGATGTTGCACAGTGTTTCTACGTTGTTGACGATAGTTGGGCGTCCCCATAATCCACTGATTTGTGGGAACGGTGGCTTGGCGCGAGGATTGGCACGTTTACCTTCTAATGAGCTGATTAGAGCGGTTTCTTCGCCGCAAATATAGCGCCCCGCGCTGCTATGTACATACATTTCCAGATTAAAGCCGGTCCCTAAAATGTCCTTTCCTAAATATCCTTTTGCTTTGCAATCGTCGATTGCTTCTTGCAATAGTTTGGAGGCTAAATGGTATTCATGACGAATAAAAATGTAGGCAACATCTGCTTGAATAGTCCAGGCAGAGAGAATCATACCTTCGATTAGTTGATGTGGATCGCATTCCATTAACAGGCGATCTTTAAACGTCCCTGGTTCCATTTCATCTGCATTGCACACCAAGTATTTATGGCCTTCAGATGCATCGTCCATTGGTACAAAGCTCCACTTCATACCTGTCGGAAAGCCAGCCCCCCCTCTGCCTCGAAGCCCGGAGTCTTTAACCTCTTGCAGACAATCTGCCGGAGACATTTCCTTAAGCGCCTTACGCACGGCTTCATAGCCATGATTCTTTTCGTAAGCGGCGAGATCGACCGGATCACGTTGCTCGTTGATATTCTGCGTTAACGGTAGGGAGGACATTACTTTTCCCCTCCTTTTTTATCGCTGTCCGCGGAGGATGAACTCACTTTTAGAATTTGGTCGATTTTTGTTTCATCCAAATCTTGGTGCAGTTCGTTTCCGACCATCATTACTGGTGCTCTATCGCAGGCGCCTAAACAAGGTGCGGGTAAAAATGTATAACGGTCATCGTCGGTCGTCTCGCCAAGACCGACATCTAACCGTTTGCTTATATGCTGTTGTAGTTTGTTGTAGCCTTTGATCCAACATGTAACGCTATCGCAAAGAGAAATAACTTCTTCACCTACCGGTTTACGGTAGATTAGGTTGTAGAACGTGGCTATACCATCGAGCTCGGCCGATGACATGCCGAGATAATCTGCGAGTGCATTTAAACTCTCGTCCGACACCCAGCGGTGATGCTTTTGCACAATTTTTAACGCATCAATCGCAACCGCAGCTCGATAGGGTGCGTGAGATATCTCTTTATCTATCTCAACCAGCTCTGGCGGGGTTAATACCGACGCCGCTTGGTGAGAGTTGTCCGTTTTCGAGTTCATCGTCTAGTTTGTTGGGCTACCGGTCTACGTCTGCCATTACAAAATCAATACTTGCAATGATCGCGATTAAATCTGGAATCATTAACCCTCGGCTAATCAGTGGGATTTGCTGAAGGTGTGGAAAAGAAGGTGTGCGTATGCGGGTTCGATAAGAGGTTGTGCCACCATCACTGACCAAATGGTACCCGTTCAAACCTTTAGTCGCTTCGACCGGAACACAAGCTTCACCAGCCGGGATAACTGGCCCCCAACTAGTGTGCAGAAAATGGTGGATCAGTGTTTCAATGTCCTCCATGGTTTGTTCTTTTGGTGGAGGTGAAGTTAGCTTATGGTCGGACTTATAAGGCCCCTCGGGCATATTGTCTAAACATTGCCGAACAATGCGTAGGCTTTGACGAATTTCTTCAACACGCACTACTGCGCGATCATAACAATCGCCATTCTGAGCAATAGGCACATCGAATTCAAATTGATCGTAACCCGCATAAGGGCGACGTTTACGTAAATCCCAATCTACTCCAGTAGCGCGCAAATTCGGGCCTGTTACACCCCATTCGATGGCTTCTTCTGCGCTGTACTTACCTATACCGACTGTACGACTTTTTATCAGGCTGTTTTGCATCGCCATTTTGTCGTAGTGATCGAGTCTTGCGGGCATAGAGTCAATGAAATCTCGAACTAATTTTTCCCAGCCGTTAGGTAGATCTTGAGCAACGCCGCCGATGCGAAACCAGGCAGGGTGCATGCGGCCGCCGGTTATGGCTTCTATAATGCCGAATAAACGCTCGCGGTCAGCGAACATATAAAAGACCGGTGACATCTGACCTATGTCTTGTACAAATGTGCCGTAGAACACCAAGTGGCTAGAGATTCGAAATAATTCGGCCAACATGATACGGATAACTTTGGCGCGCTCTGGCACTTCAATACCGGCTAATTTCTCGACGGATAAACAATAAGGTAGGTTATTCATTACCCCGCCGAGATAATCAATTCGATCGGTATATGGCATATAAGACGGCCAGCTTTGGCGTTCGCCCATTTTCTCTGCGCCACGATGGTGGTAACCAATGTCTGGCACCGCATCGACCACTACCTCACCATCGAGCTGCAGCGCAATGCGAAAAACACCGTGCACACTAGGGTGGTTTGGCCCGAGATTTAAAAACATGTACTCGGTTCCGTCTTTGCTGGTTTGCATGCCCCATTCTTCAGGACGAAAGCGCAAAGCTTCCTGTTCTTCAGCTTGCTTTGCTTCATTTAGACTGAACGGCTCTAATTCGGTAGCTCGGGCTGGGTGATCTTTGCGCAGCGCGTGTCCTTCCCAAGTTGGGGGTAACAATATGCGATATAAGTTCGGATGGTTGGTGAACTTAATGCCGAACATGTCCCAAGCTTCGCGTTCATACCAGTTAGCATTTTCCCAGACGTCAGATATTGATGGAACCTCTGGGTTGGATTCTGGTGTTGCGAGTTTAAGCCTAATATCCGCGTTACTACTTAAGGAAAGTAGGTGATAAACGACGGTGAAATCTGAATCAGGCTGACCTTGTCGGTTGGTTCGTAATCGTTCATCAATTCCGAACAGGTCATACAACATTGAGTACTCGGGCTTGAGAAAGCGCAGAACCTCATGAAGTTTATCCGCATGCAACCAAAGAGTGGGGATTCCATCAGAGGTTTTTTGAACAACAAAGCTTTCCTCGCCAAACTTTTCAAAGAGATCAGCTAAAACAGTGTTATCTGTAGTTTGTTCAACTACCAGCATATGTATTTCCGAATATTGGTTTTTTAACGACTTAATCTAAAACTTATTAACTCTGTACTCACACTTCTGTCGGAGGCCGATAAATGGTCGCCGCATTACGTTCTTTCTGTAATCGATCACGCTGGCTTGGCATGTCTGGTTTGATAATACCTTGGTCACCGACTGTCCAACTTAATGGCCGTTTTTCTTGCTTGATAGATTCTTGTAGCATCATCAGCCCTTGCATTAATGCTTCCGGGCGAGGTGGGCAACCTGGAACATACACATCGACCGGGATAAATTTGTCGACGCCTTGCACAACACTATAAATATCGTACATTCCGCCGGAATTTGAACACGAACCCATGGATATTATCCATTTAGGCTCCAGTAGCTGGTCATAAAGCCGTTGCACAACCGGAGCCATTTTTCTAAACACGGTACCCGAAATCACCATTAGGTCTGCTTGTCGAGGGGTTGCGCGTATCACCTCTGATCCAAATCGTGCAATGTCGTGTCGAGAAGTGAATGCAGTCGCCATTTCTACGTAGCAACATGATAGACCAAAATTAAACGGCCACAGTGAATGCGCTCGTCCCCAGGCAATTAGGTCATCAAGCTTGGCAAACATAACGTTACGTTTCACCTGCTCTTCGATCATCTCATCGCTTAATTCTGCGGTTGAAGACTCACCGGGTTTTGTCAGGTTCCATTCCATTAACTGGCCTCCGCGTGAGCCACAGGTTTTATTACGGGCTCAAGCGAACCCTTTAAGCTAGCTTCGAGACCAGTACGGGTTTTGATGCCCCAATCCAATGCGCCTGAACGCCATTCATAGATTAACGCGATCACCAATACGGCGACAAAAACAAGCATTGCAAAGTAACCTTGCCAACCGAGCTCGAAAAAAGCGATTGCCCAGGCAAAGATAAAAACTGTTTCTAGATCAAAAATAACGAAAAAGATGGCGATCAAATAGAAATCGACTGAAATACGTCCTTGAGCATTGCCGACCGAGACAACGCCTGATTCGAATGGGTCATTTGTCGCTGCATTTGCGCGATGCTCGCCGAGTAGCCATGACAGGCCCAGCATGGTAAGCACCAAGGCGATGACAGCGAAAAAATAAACAACCAGCGGCCAAAGCGCCAAGTCTGCAACTTCGTTCAATTCGTTAACCTCTCCAAATTTCCCTATTAATTTATGGTCTCAATGTTGATACAAATATCAGCAAAGTAATCATGTAAAACCTAACAGGCGAGGCGGGAGAATAAACGAATATTATGATAAATCCAATCCCCGATTTTTAGACGTAAAAACAAGCCTTTTTTTAGCTCGAATTGTGCGATTTTCCTTCCGCTATTTCGCGTCTAAAGTTGATATTTTTGCTAGCAAATTGTTATTGTAAAATAATGATTTACGTACGCTTCTTTAGTTAAATATTAATCCCTATTTAATGCTTAAGTTAAATCTCACACGAGAAAAATTGCGGTTATTGCTATTGATGAAACTGTTACTTAGTGAGTTGGAGAAAATCACAAATCTCGCATTCACGGTAAGTTCTGAGTGAATTTTGACTTAAAAACTAATCTGCTAAGTAGAGTTTTGCCGCGATCATAAACTTGAGGTGTCAGACGTTCTTCCTACGATTTAATAAGGTTATTGCAGTAAGGGTTGTCATTATAAAAGTAGGGCTAGATGTGCCTCTACATTGCATTAAGTGGTTCAGTGATATAGGTTGGGCGGTCGTACGTAGTTAAATCGTCTAATTTTCTCTAGGTATATAGAAGGTATTTAGCTTGCTAGTAGATTTTTAGATAGTATTTAATTAGAAAATTCAGCTTGGTAAAACAATTACAGGGGTAATCTTAATGATGAGAAAGAAAATTAATCTGGGCGGTATTGTATTGCTTTCTGCCCTGCTCGCTGTGTTTGCAGGGTGCGCGGAACAAGAAGGTGCAGTCGTTGATACGGTCGAGGCGGATAGCTCAGCAACTCCGGCAGCCACCGTAGCAACATCAGACGAATTTAAGATAACGAATGTAACTGGCGATTTGTATCTTGCGCAAACCAGAAGTCATAGCACCGTATTTTTGGTAACGACTGATGGTGTGATTATGTCTGACCCTTTACGAGCAGATTTTGCTGAATGGTTGAAGGGAGAAATAATGAGTCGTTTTAATACAACCGTTAAATACGTTCTTTATAGCCATCATCATCCAGACCATGCTGCTGGCGGAAACACGTTTGCTGACACTGCGATCTACGTTGGGCATGAACAAATGGCGGCTATGCTTGGGGGTGCGTTGCCTAGCAATGCTGTGGCTCAGGATGTGGATGGTAACGGGACGATCGAACAAGCTGAGGCTCGTGGACCGTATGGAAACAGTTTTGAAGCATTTGACGCAGATGGGGATGGAAGTATTTCCGGAACAGAAATTCAAGCGGGTACGCACCCAATTGATATCGTTTATAACGAGCACATGACAGTAACACTTGGTGATAGCACGGTAGAAATGATCCATTCTATTCCTACTCACTCAGAAGATATGTCAGTACTCTATTTTCCTGAACAGCGTGCTGCTTTTGGTGTGGATTTCGTCCATGTTCAGCGATTCCCTGGGAATTTGGCAGGCGCACCAGTCGATCAATATTTAGGCGCGCTTGAGCAAATGAATGCATTGGACTTTGATATCCTCATTCAAGGGCATGGAACACCGGGTACTAAAGCGGACCTAGAGGGTTTTATAAGTTTTCTACAAACTACTGAGTCAGAGGTAAGTGCGGCGATCGCAGCTGGTCAGACATTGGAAGAGACCCAAGAGTCGGTATTGCTTGAGGACTTTTCTGGCTGGAGTTTGTACGAGGATAGACGCGCCAATATCGTTGGCGAGATGTACGGGATTTTAAGTGCTAATTAGGAATAAACTTAATAGGTAATACTAAATTCGGGCACCGGTTTTGTTTAAATCAACAAACGCGTGCTCGAATTTAACGTATGGTTTTGTATGTGATTAACTTTGTTTGCTTGTGACCAGCTCTAGATTTTTAGCCGCCTTTTTCCTCGTCGCTATAGTGCCTACTATAGCGCTTGCCCAACAGTCGCTAGAACGGATACATGCAGGCATTGTTGATGAATATAACAACATCGAACACGTAGGGGCAGGTGAGTTGTTGGCAATGAGTCCTTCGGACGTGCTTTTGTTCGACGTTCGGGAACAAGATGAATTTACAGTTAGCCATATTCAAGGCTCTATACAGGTGGATCCGGATATTGATGAGGATGCCTTTGCAGAAAGGTATGGCTCAAACCTGGAAGGGAAGACGGCGATATTTTATTGTTCGGTCGGGCGACGCTCCTCACAACTCGCTTCTAAGCTAGACGAGTTTATTCAGGAAAAAAACGGAGTAGGGGCGGCAAATCTAATTGGAGGTATTTTTCAGTGGCGTAACGAAAGTCGCCCATTGGTGAGTATCAACCGTGTACCTACGAATCAAGTACACCCGTATAATTGGTATTGGGGGCGGCTGATAGAAGATAAAGGCGCGATTAGCTACCAGCCGCAGTCTGATTAAGGGTTGGTCGATTCTCGTCTTAGAATCCCCGTTGTTTGCGCGTGAGCTTCAAACGTAGCAACCAACTCCGCTAGTAATTCTGGATGCTCTACTGAGATCTCTCGGGCTTCACTGGGGTCGTCTTTCAAATTAAAAAGCTGCCAATTATTGTCTGCGACTCCGCGGATAATCTTCCAATCACCGCGGTGTAGCCAGCTAAGCCCCGCGTGGTCCAATGCTATAGGTTCGTCATCTGCATGAACCAATTGGGTGGGGTTATCAAGCAGAGCAGCAAAGGACTTTCCACGAATGGGAAGTTTGTTTGGCGCGCGTAAATTGACCCCATCCTCATCAATTCCAGCCAGCTCCATAATAGTTGGCATAATATCCATAACCGAGGTCAGCGATGAGCTGATGCGATCTGATTCTTTTGGACTTAGAGGGCGGATAAACGCCGCAGTTCGAGTGCCGCCTTCATATGGAGAGCCTTTCTCTTCTCGAAAGGGTGCAGATTGTGCATCTGCCCAACCTTGTCCCACGTTTACCCAGCTATTTCGGTTACCCAAGTTCTCTAGCGAGTTGTCGAAGTGATCACCTGTTGAACGATGATCAAAATTCTCGTCACCCTCTGGCCCATTGTCGTTATGGTAAATAATATAGGTGTTATCAAGCTGTCCCGATTGCTCTAAATAACTAATGATTCGGCCAAACTCCACGTCTAAATGCGCGACCATTGAGGCGTACAGTTCCATTGTGCGTCGATTTAATTGGCGATCTTCTTCGTCTAGTTCATCCCATGGGGTGGCAACTTCAGGGCAGCGTGAATAATCTGCGTTATCCGGGACTACGCCGGCATCGATTGCACCTTGTTGGCGTGCAGCACACAAGGCATCATAGCCAGCATCGTATGCTCCGCGAAATGTTTCTCTCCAATCGGGTAAGACCTGCAGAGGCCAATGCGGGGCAGTCGGCGCAAACCATGCAAAGAATGGCTGTTCGCTAAATTCATTGGATTGTAAAAATTCCAGCATTTTATCCACATACACTGTGGTGGAATAAAATCCATCGGGTAGCTCTTCAAGTAGGTTACCGTCTTCGGTGAAAGGGTTTTTGAGTGAAGTTCCGATAGATGGTTTAGGAAAGTCGTCTGCCATTTTAAAGTGATGCCAACCGCCTGCTAAAAGTGCGAAGCTTCGATCAAATCCTCGATCGCCCGGCATAGTGCTACCAGGCGTGTCACCAAGATGCCACTTTCCAGCCATATAGGTGTGGTAACCCGCTGCTTTCATTCGCTCAGGTAGGGAGACGACACGATTGCTTAGTTGTCGCTCGTACCCGGGTTGGTCCTGGAATGCTGGAAAGGATTGCTGGCTGCCCATGCCAGCCTCATGGTTGCCAGTGCCGCTCATTAGCATTGATCGTGTAGGCGCGCAGCTTACATTTACATGAAAATTAGTCAGGCGAAGGCCTTCAAGTGCGAGTTTATCCAAATTTGGCGTGGGTATATCATTGCCGCCGAAGGCACCTAAATCTGTATAGCCCATATCATCGGTAGTGATAACCAAAAAATTGGGCCGTTTGACTTCCTCAGACTCAGTTTGCCGACTTTCGCCTTGAGCGGAATTATTCTCGGTGGGCGTGACCTGCATAGAGTCGTCCTGCTCCGGATCGGCTTGACCGCACCCAACCAGTAAAAACAGGGCGATGGGTAGGAAAAGAAAACTCTTCGGTACAATTTTGGTCATATAGCTTCTCGAATAATGAGTGATATGTGGATGTTGCGTGATTTAATTTTATCGGTGGATTAAACCATGTATCGGACTGATGATTAATAGTCGTTGTATTATTTAGCTCTACTAACGATAAGTAGAAATTTCGATAGAGTTGGGCTAGACGGTAAGCAGCATTCTTAATCTGTGCCGGCATACGTTTGTTAACGTTAAGAAAACGTTTACGTAACAGTTACTCAACCAATCGTTGCTTGGAATCTTTCGCTATCTCACTAGTATTCAAATGCGCCCGGCTCTATTCCGAAGAGTTGGTAGCACTTTTACTTTTATGGAACTTGAGGAGCTGACTGAAAATGGTATCGAGTAGTATTGGGTTAACAGACAAAAGTAATTATAAACCGCGAAAGTTTAGAGCATGCTTGGTGTTTCCTATTACCTTGCCCTTGATAATCGCTACAGAAAGTCTAATGGCTCAGCTGGAACCAGATGCGGCAACTCCAAACCCCACGATTGAAGAAGCGATTGTTTTTGGTCGAGGTGCACAGCAAATAGGTGAGGCAAGTACGGCTAGCGAGGGGACTGTCAGCGGGGCGGATTTAGCGATTAGACCATTATTGCAGACCGCCGAGCTTTTGGAGGTTGTGCCGGGAATGGTTGCGGTACAACATTCAGGTTCCGGCAAGGCCAATCAGTATTTTTTGCGCGGATTTAATCTGGATCACGGAACTGATTTTACGAATTATGTAGATTATGTCCCTCTTAATTTTCGTTCTCACGGCCATGGTCAGGGCTATCTGGACGTAAATGGTCTGATTCCGGAAACAGTTGATCGCGTAGATTATAGAAAAGGTCCCTATCGTGCTGATTGGGGTGACTTCTCGATGGCTGGCGCTTCGTTTATGCAAACAATTGATCGGCTAGAAGAGAATTATGTTTCTGCAGAGGTGGGAAGTTACGATTGGCGTAGGCTTGCGGTTGGCGGTACGGTTGATCTGGGCCAAGGAAGCTTAACCGGTGTCGCGCAATATAAGACATACAATGGCCCCTGGGAACTAGAGGAGGACTTGGAAAATAAATCAATCTGGACCAAGTATTTGCGAGAAACCAGCTACGGTACTTTTAGAGCAACATTGTCAGGGTACAGCGCCAGTTGGAATCCAACAGAGCAAATTCCGGAAAGTGCCATCGGCACCGATGTCTGCGAAGATATTTTTTGCTCAATTGATGGGACTGCTGAAGGACAAACCGACCGGTGGATAGCTACTTTCTTGATGGAAGGTGAAGATTGGGAGAGTGCCCTATATGCTCAATATTATGATTGGGAAATGTCGTCTAATCCGACCTACGATGAACAAATAAACCAGTTTGATGAGCGGTGGACATTTGGGGGTCATATAGGAGCGAATACCACTTTGTCAGATTCAGTAGATGTTCACTATGGCGGTGATTTTAGATATGACGATGTGAGCAGGGTTGGTGTTAATTTATTTGAAAGCGGCGAATTCATTGCGGAAAATGGAAATAACTCGCTAACCGAAGCATCGGTGGGTGCCTATGCAGAAGTTACCTGGGCCGTGACGGATAAGTTGCGTATCACACCTGGGTTGCGTGCTGATTATTTCGATTTTAATGTGACCGCCTTAAACAGCATCAGCGCAGAAGGGAGCGAGACTGATTCATTAGTTTCACCAAAGTTTGGACTTGCTTATACGATAAGTAATGATCTGGAAGCATATGCAAATTGGGGTTATGGGTTTCACTCAAATGATGCACGTGGGGTTGTCGACGATACTAATCCAGTAGAAGGTTTGGCCCGTGGTGAAGGTTATGAATTAGGAGGGCGATATCAGGGTGATGGTTTTAAGCTGTCTACCGCTGTTTGGTGGCTAAATCTTGATAGTGAACTTAGCTTCGTGGGAGATTCCAATTCAGTTGAGCCCAAAGGGGGCTCTGAACGTTACGGCGTGGAGTTTGTGGCTTTTTGGCAACCTTATGAATGGCTGGCTTTGGATGCGGTTTACGCAAAGAGTATCGCGCGCCAGGCGGACCCATTGGAGGCAGGCGGTAAGTACATAGAAGGTGCGGTTGAGGATTCAGGTCAATTAGGTCTGACAGTAAATTATGGGCCATGGGATGTTAGTTCTCGGGTACGGTACTTTGGTAGTTATGCGCTTTTGCCAGATAATTCCGAGAGTGTTGGAGCTCAGGCTACTGTGAACCTTAGAGTGGCTCGTACCTTCGAGCACTTTACCTTATACGGTGAAATCTTAAACCTTACCGACAATGATGCTAAAGATATTGTTTATTACTATGAGACTAACGTTGCGGGATTAGGGCCAAGTGAAGGTAGAGTTAGCCGGGCGAAAGAGCCCCGAACTTTCCGTGCGGGGCTAAAAGTTCTGTTCTAACGGTTCCCGACAATTTACTAATTAGTAGCCTACGGTCATACGTTTGCCGATAGATTGAGGGGCTTCAATTTCGTCTATAATTGCTGCAGCCATATCACGATGAGAGATTCCACCGGCTTGACCACTTTCATTAACCAGTACTTCGTCTGATCCTGTTCTGTAGGTGCCTGTCCTCGGTCCGTCTGGGTTATAGGGTCCAGACGGAGAAATTACGGTCCATTTCACCGAGGTTGTGGCTCGATAGTTTTGTAACGCTAGCCAATGTCCCCAGACTAACCCATGGAGAGGAGTGCCTTCGTCGCGGGTTTGGGTGTCTAAGCCTAATACTCCATTGGTGTACAGGGTTGAGCCCCCACCTAATTGGATCACCCTGGGAGCATCGTTGCCCATTTCACGCGACACCGCTATAAACGTTTTAGATGAACGGTTGTTTAGCGTTTCTTCAGGAAAATTATTTGGTCCATAACCGCGTACGGAAAGTATCACGGCGTCAGCACCGTTTATTGTTTTTAACGTCGATTCGTGATTGCTTGCATCACCTGCCACTGCAGAAAAACTTGGGTGCTTGATATCGAGACTTTCTGGGTTTCGGCTAACACCAATTACCTTGTGCTCGCGATCTAATGCCTCTGTCACTATCTTAGATCCGATCTTGCCAGAAGCCCCGTAGATCACGATAGTGTCGGCATTGGCGGGTGTGACGGCTAACGCAGCGAATATAGGCAACGCCAATAGGGTAGTACATTTTGCTTTGTTCATTTTCGTTATTCTCCAGAACGAGTCGCTGAACAGTATGCAGTATCTATTAATCAGAGCTTCGCCAATGTTTAAAATAAATCTAAATTCAAATAGTCAGTAAATGTCTTCTAAAAGGTAGGTATGTTCTTTCTCGAGTTGATAACACGACTAAAGTCAGCGTACTTTGTGGCCTACTAACTGCACTACTGAAGACCAGCCTGCATGCCCTGACCCTTCTTGAACGTCTCGTTCAATCTCTGCTAAGTGGCTGAAACTTAGCCCTTTTAGCTCTTGAGTTAAGGGTTCCTTTCTCATCGTTAACTTAGCGTCTGCCGGGCCACCAGTTCCATGCTTTAACTGATCTGGTGTATAGGCTTCGAGTATGAATGTGCCTTTGTTTTTTAATCCCTTCATAACGCTTGTGTGCAGGCTTACACGTAGATCGACTGGAATATGAAAAAAGATAGACACGATACCCTCCCAGTGATTTTCGGCAATTGCGTAATCTTTTATATCGCTATGAATAAAATCGATGGATACACTATTTTGTTTTGCCAATTTCTTCGCCTTATTAATACCGATTAGCGACATATCAACAGCCGTTACTTGGTAGCCCTGCTTCGCGAGAAAAACAGAGTTGCGTCCTTCGCCGTCGGCAAGACAAAGTACGTCACCCTTGGGTATGCTTTTGACGTGCTCTGCCAAAAAGGAATTCGGAGCCGTGCCGAATAGATAACCGTCTTCGCTGTATCTGTCATCCCACTTGATTTTCATTGTTTCTGTTTCCGGTACTAGATAAAAGTAACTTTTATCTTAGGTCGCCATTAGGGCGCATACTTAGCCAGCTGTATAACCGCCGTCGGGTGAAATAGTATGTCCGGTATGAAAGTCGGATGCGGGCGAAACCAAAAAGAGTAGTGGCCCTGCAAGATCCTCCGGTTCGCCTAATCGCCCCATGGGAATACGTGACAGGATGCTTTTTCTTGTTGCGGCGGCTAGTTCATCATCTTCAAACATCCAGCTAGTTTGATTGGATCGAAAAACGGTGGGGGCTAAGGCATTTATTGTTATACCTTCTTTGCCCCATTCACAGCCGAGCGCTTTAACTATGCCGTTGACCGCATGTTTGGAACTGCAATACGCAGAGTATCCAGCGGGATGTCCTAACAATCCTCGCGCAGAGGAAACAAGTACAACCTTCCCACCATCACCTTGTTCGGTCATTTGACGGCCAGCCGCTTGAGTCATCATCCAGGAGTCGGTAACGTTTACGCGCATAACCTCCTCAAAACGGCTAACATCCATATCAATTATAGGGTCAACATCCATCGTGCCGGAGGCCACTACCAGTATATCCAAACGGCCATAGGCGGAAACGGCAGCTTCGATGATAGCAGCACAATTTTCAGTGGAGTTCGGCCATTTGGCGACTACTAAAACTTCACCACCATCATCTTTTAGCTCGATCGCTAGTTCGTCCAACTTGTCTTGTTTGTCATCGGCGATAACCAGCTTAGACCCTGCTTTCGCAAGCGTCCGTGCGGCAACGCTACCAAAGGCACCTAGTGAGCCAGTAACTACAGCTACCTTGCCGCTAATATCAAATAATTCGTGTGGGCTTTTCAATTCTTTACTCATAAATCACCTTTTTTTGAGGAGCAGATTATGGGGCAACTTGGTCACCAGAGCCAGAGACTTTACCGTCGAATTATTCGGTCTTCTTTACCTCTGATATGATTAAACCGTCCGCCGTCGATGTTGGTGGATTCTGCGTGTGACCCTCAGTAACATTGATTAACGTAGAGATTTAAAATTAGCCCAATGCTTGCGGTGCCCTAGATGAATGATAGCGATCAACGTTTCAACAATGCTGATGTTTCTACTGTGTCAGAGGATGTACCCACGCTCACTTTGTTCAACGGCAATACCGTTAGAGTGCTGACACCAGGGCAGAGTACAGATAAACGCTTAACCGTTATCGAATATGTAGATTTTACTCGCGGTAATCCGCCACCGTTTACGCGGCATGAATTTATAGAGGTGTTTTCGGTATTGGAAGGGCGCCTGGCGTTTCAGTATTTAGGTGAGGAGCCTTTTTATGTTTTGGCAGGTAATGCGGTCACTGTTCCCAGCGGGCTTTCACATACTTTTTGGAACCCAGACGAGCAATCGTTGCGCATAATGTTGGTATGTACACCAGCTGGGCTAGACGGCTTTTTTGAAGCAATTCACCACCAGGCGAAAAAGTTAACGGCTGGTGAGATTGGGAAAGACGAAGTTAGTTCAATCATGGCGAACCTACGAGTCGAGTATGGCGTTGAAGAGACAGCTGCGGCACCTGATATCAATTAAATACTCTACTGAATAGTGTTTATCGCACGATCCATGAATGTTCGATTATCAAGTTTTCTTGCTCAAAAATCTTACCAGTAAACTCATCACCTACGTTAAGAATGCCGACTCCCTTAGGGGTTCCGGTCATTAGTAAATCATCATCGATTAGGGTCAGGAACTCGGAAGCTGCTTTTATAATTGCATCTGGCTTGTTGATCATCAATTCATAATTTGCAAGCTGAACCAATTTATTATTTATGAACAGTTCCATTCTAAGATCGCTGATTTTTCCGTTAAATGTAGTGAAATCGCTAAATACTGCAGATTTGTCGAATGATTTGGCTCTTTCCCAGGGTAGACCTTTAGCTTTTAATTTTGATTGAATTTCTCTTTTAGTTAGATCCAAACCAATACCAACACCTAATAACTGCCCTGACTTTATTGAGAACGTTATCTCGCTTTCATAATGGATGGGATCTACTTTATGAGTGAGGATATCTTGAGATATGGCGGAATTTGGTTTTATAAAAAATACTGGTTCTGTCGGTACCTCATTGCCTAGTTCTTCAATATGATCAGCATAGTTTCTGCCAATGCAAACAACTTTAGAGGGATATATATCTGTTTGATCCAGCTTTAAAGGGTTCATCAATACGTAATTCATGTTGGCTCAATTCGAACGCTAGATAATAGCAGAGCAATACATAACGATAAATTCCTACTCTCGGGAGTATTTATAGAAGTGAGGTTGTTTGGAACTGCTTCACTTTCCATAATGTAAGAAATGTTTCAGTGGATATATAAAAATTTAGATATTTGAGTTTGATACTCAATCGCTAAATGTCCGCTTTATACTGCGATTTCAACCGGTCGACGCAACAGTTTACTCTCTTATCAAAGAGA
>ERZ887942.597-NODE-597-length-28649-cov-7.333357_pt1 | contig 28649 bp, 28 predicted proteins | sample MGYA00521099_ERZ887942 | MGnify/ENA primary metagenome ERZ887942 (study PRJEB32303, sample SAMEA104408605) | aquatic metagenome | biome: Brackish water; feature: Pelagic; material: water | place: Baltic Sea | collected 2014-06-07T06:48:00 | depth 16,251 m ...
ACGGTGTATCCGCTCATGTGGTTAGATGAGAATTTCAGGCCCTATACACTGTATATTGAGTGGCTGGGTGTATATTGAGTGGCTGGGGGAGAAATTGGATGCGTGATGGACGAGTCCGAAACCAACGAGCGTTACGGAAAATGGCAGACAGTCGCGATCTGGTGTTTCGCGAGCGTTCTCGTTTTGATCCTGTATTTCTTTGCCTATCCAGTGGTCGTGATCAAAATGGTTGACGGTGATTACCTCAATGACATCCCCGATTGGCTTGATACGGCAATGGAATGGAGCGTGATCCCAATTGATTGGATTTATGAAAATATCCAATGGTATCGAATCTTAATTGACGGATGGGTCGGCAGAAAATGAACGAAGTTGAAATTTCCCCTAACACTGGAAGTCGGATCAAGGTGGCTGCTTGAGTCAGCGCCATTATTGGATTGCTGCTGTTTTACGTATTTGGCTATTTCCCGCTGTTGATGTGATTCGTCCACGGAACGAGCCTTCTGGATTCCCTGTCTCTTTTGGTAGAGACATTTATTAAGTCGACTCTTGTTCCGCTGATTTGGCTGATGGAGGTGTTTCCTGTGCTGGAATCGTATTACGACAATTTTACACCGTAAGTGCAAACTCCAATCAACTTGCCAGAACGGCTTCCAATTCACGGCGGAAACTCGAGGTCGCGCTCGACGTCATCGGCTCAGGAAGTTGCAGCTGAGCGAGAATTCCGCCGGCTGAACTTTGGGCTTCGACGAGGCAAAGCCAGCGATCATCGCTAAGGGAAATTTGGGTCGAGCCAAGCTCGGGAGCTCCGACGGCTTCACTGAGTTGGTTGATCTGATCAGTTACCAACGAAGCGGCAGCGGAAAGAGCGAGAGTGTCTTCATTTCCGCGTTGGAGCAATTGATACCCAGAAAAATCGGTGATGGAGAAACCGGTCGCGTCGAACTTCGTGACGGTGGTGTCAGCGAAATCTTCGAGACGTTTTCGAAGCTGTTTGGGCCGCTCTACGGGCGCTTCAACGACGGGTTGTTCGTCTTCGGAATCTAAATCTTCGATAACAAACTCAGGCTCAGGTCCAGTCTTGGGTTTTTCATCGTCGAGCGGCGGAAAATCCGGCCACAAGGGACTGGGGCCCTTTTGAAACGCGGACTTGAGAAGCCCACCGCGATTGGCGCGATTTCGAACCTCAGCCAGTGCCTGGACAACCTGCGGCTGCCGCGGAGACTCTTGAGTGGTTGCTTCTTCGGCTTCTTCAACATCATCACCACCACCGTCGTCGTTGCCCAGTGCAAAAACAAATCCATCGGATTTATCAGCATCTTCTGGTGGTGCATCGCTGAGTTCGAATTCCGCAGTTGGCACTTCCGGATCCGGGGATTCTTCGGGCGCTGCTGAATCTTCAACCGTGGCATTTTCTTCTGGCAACGGGGATTCAGCTTCCGGCGTTGGATCCGGACTTTCCTTTTTTCCCTCGATGGAATTTACCAGTTGATTGATCTCGTCTTGATCAATCCATGAGTCTTGTGAAGTCATCTTCTTCTATAAGGTCGTCCTTTTCCGGTTGAAGTTCAAGTCCGAGGCGAGATTCGAGTTCCCGAGCGAGTTTTTCGAACGATTTTGCTCCAACGTTGCGGCCCCGTTTCAGCAAAGCGATTGGGGCACCAGCGCGACTGGCTCGAAAAAAACTGCGGTCGCGTGGAATGACCGTTTCCAAGACAAATTCGCACGGAAGCAGCATTCTGAATTCTTTTTCAAAATCATGAGCGTCAGGATCGTCCACATCAAGCATAGTCAGCAAAATGCCGGCGAGTTTCGTTTCTGTGCGACCTTTTTCCCTAATTTTTGCCAGGAATCGAAGTGCGTTGGAAATGCCTCGTTGACTGAGAGGCTCTGCTTGCTGGGGGAGCAGTAGATGGCTGCAAACGGATGCAATGGGTCCAGTAATGGGGCAGGTCAATGCCGGGGTGTCAAAAATGATGAGGTCGAATCTTTCTACGCTTTTCAGTAAGGTGAAGAAGCGGTGAAGCTGCATCTCCAACTGGCGCTCGGCAGGAATGGTTTCGAAAAAATCATCGCTCGAATGACTGCCCACGGGCATGATCGAAAATTTGGGGAGTCGAGTGGGGAGAATAAAGGCTTCAACTTCGCCGGAACGATCCAACCCTGTTGATTCGTCGATCGCACCCTGTTTCATATTAGGGCTATCTTCCGGTTCAGCTGCCGCTGAAACCTCAGACCGCTGGCGAGCCAGCTTTTCGCCCTCTTGGTTCATATCAGGACTATCTTCCGGTCCTGCGCCCTGTTGGTTCGCCGATTTTTTTCCGGTAAGAAAATCGTAGAAACCGGACGCGTTGCGGGCCTTTTGGGAAAGCGAAGCGCCGACTCCGCCTTGAGGGTCGGCGTCGATCAAGAGCACGTTCCACCTTGCGGAAGCGAGGGCATAGGCAAGGTTAACAGCGACGGTAGTCTTGCCTGAGCCGCCTTTTTGGCTGGCGATTGCGAGCGTTTGTGTCAAATCGGTAAGGTTTGGTGTGGGTTTGGGCGCCGAATTTACGCTGGATTGATCAAATCAGCAATCGGACGATTTTGAGATTGTCGGAAGCCGTGTCGTTTTGTAATATGATGGTGCGGAGGCAAATTTTCTGCGCGTGAAAAAGTATGAATTCCAAACAAGTTGTTATGAAAAAATCGGGCCGGATGGCGTTGGTAGTTGGTTTGATGGTGGTGCTGGCGTCGAGTGGCGCAGCAATGGCAGACACGATCAAAATGAATGATGGAAGTGAGATCAGCGGCAAGATCGTGTTGGAGGGGAGTGATTTTGTGAAAATTGAGCTCCAAACCTCAGCAACGATCAAAGAGTCGAAGATGATCAAAAAGTCTGATATCAAACAGATCCTGAAAACGGCACCGGATGATTTGGAGTGGGAAAAAATTCAAAAACTGGTTCCGACAAGTTCGCTCACGAGTGCATCCAATTACCGCACGATGATTGAAGCGGGTCCCAAAGCGTTTATTGCGACCTATCCAAACAGCATTCACAAAGCAAAAGTGAGTGAGATTTTAAAGACTCTGAATGAGGAGTTGGATAAAGTGGAGCGAGGCTACCAGAAAATTGAAGACGAATGGTTCAGCCCCGAGGATCGCCAGAATTTTTCAATGCGGGTTGAGGCGAAGAAGCGCTATCTGGCGATGCAGAATCAGGTGGCACAGCACAATCTGCCTGCATATGTCCAGGCCATGCGGAGTTTTCAGATATTGGATGAAAATCACTTCGGAAGTCCGGGACACGCCCAGGCCGTTGCTGGAGTTAAAGAGCTTCTTCCTGTGATTGGTCAAACGGCGACTCGCTTTCTTCGTGATGTGAATGCGCGAAATCAGCAATTCGAAAGGGACAAAGAGCTGTTGGATGCCGGGGCAAAGGCTCAGGTGTTGGCCGCAAGGGAGCGCGAAGAGATCATGTATCAAAGGAGTCTGGCTGCGGATAAGGCAGCTGGAGTCAAGTGGGTCGGGGTCAATATTCGATCTACAGAATCTCTTACGGCTCTGATTACGCTGGTGAAATCAGAGATCGAGCGGCTGAAGTCGGTTGATGCAGTGGCTTTGAAAGCCCGTGCTGAAAAGCTTTACGAGGCTGATAAATTGATCGCTGAAGACAAGTTGGTCGACGCAAAGGTGATTGTTTCACAAATTGAGGCTTTGCCGGGAGAACCAAAACTCAAGTCTTCCAGAAAGAAGAAAAAATCTTCCGGTTCGGATAAGTCCCCTGAGAAAACGGCAAAATCCTATTACGTCGCCGTCTCACAGAAATTGGCTGATAAGCTTGCTGCGGAGGCGCAAGCTACGGCAGATGCTGCTGCGGAGGCTGAAGCTGCGAAAGTGGTGGGCAATGGTAAAAAGAAAGATGACAAAACGGCTGCTGCCCCAGCAGGTGGCGACGGTGACGCGGCTGCAAAAGGCGAAAATGCCGCAGCCACAGAGCCTTCTGGTCGTCGCAACATTCTTGGTGTGATTGCAAAATCGGATGAACCGGAAGTAAAAGAGGAGCCGGAAGAAAAGAAGAAAAAACCGACGAAAAAGAAAAAAACCGGTACCAATTGGGACGAAAAGAGGAAAGCAGCTGAGGCTCGCGGAGGAAGCGGTAGTAGTGACGGTGGATACCCAATCTGGGTATACACGATTGGTATCGCTGTCGTGCTCGGAGCCGTCGTCGGGGTGATGAAAGCAATGGGAATCGGCGGAGCGAAAGAGTGATCCAGCAATCCCTGAAATTTTACGGACTTAGCCGGCGAATGCTCCAATTTGGAGTGTCGTCGGCTTTTTCGTAGCTAAAACGATCGTGTAACCGGCTGGGTTGCCCCTGCCAAAATTCGAAGCTTGATGGGATGAGGCGGTAGCCGCCCCAGAATTCGGGAAGCGGAACGGAATCGGCTTCGCCGGTATCTGGAAAACGCTTCCGAAATTTATCATCGCGCTGCACCAACCACTCTCGATTTTCGATGAACCGACTTTGTCTGGAAACCCAGGCACCAATGCGGCTTGCGTAGGGCCGGGAAAAAAAATAGGCCTCAGATTCCTCTTTGCTCAATTTCTCCACATTGCCTTTGAAATGCACCTGTCGTTCCAGCTCCTTCCACAGGAAAATCCCGGAAGCCACGGGATTGGCCGCTAATTCTTTCCCTTTGCGACTTTCGTAATTCGTGAAAAATCCGAAGCCGGTTCTCGAATCCAACTGTTTCAGTAGAATGGTGCGAGCCGTTGGAATTCCATCGCTGCCGATAGTGGAGAGTATCATCGCATTTGGATCGCGAATTTTTGCTGCGACGGCATCGTTGAACCAATTCGAAAACTGCATATAGGGGTCTTCGGAAAGGTCGGAGCGCCTCAGTGTCCCCGCGGTATAGTTCTCCCGCATGTCAGCGATTTTGGATGAAGCAGTCGTCATGGGAGAATATACGCTGTATCAATGCCGCCTGATTAAAAAAATTGAGCCATTTTCGTTTTTCCTGATTCAAAAGGGGGGGAACGACGAATCGCCCCTATTGACTCGTGGTAGCAAATTTGGCAGATTTTTGAATCGCCGATCTTTTCCAGAACCCTCCGCCCTTTACTTTTTATGACCGTCAGCACCTGGCTGTTTTCTGGATTGGTTTCGTCGCACTAATCTGGCTGATTTGGTCGGAAAAGCGATGGCCGGAGCGGTTGCCGAGAATTCAGGCCTGCGTGATCGCCGTTGTCCTATTTTTGATTTTTCCATTGAACGTCTGGATTTATCCTCAGATGGGATTTCAACGCCCCTGGCCGATGCATTTGTGTGATTGGGCGGCTGTGACGGGTGGGCTTGCACTGTTAACGCAACGTCAATTTCTCATCGAGCTGACTTATTTTTGGGCGATTGCCGGAGGACTCAATGCGCTTTTGACGCCGGATGTACATGAGGGTTTCCCGCATCCACGGTTTGTGGTCTTCTTTATTCATCACATCGCGATTGTTGCCGTGGCAGTTTGGATGACCGTTGGAATGCACCGTTATCCGCGAAAAAATGCAGTGTGGAAAGTGTTTGGCTGGACTCAACTTTTTGTAATTGCGGCGATGGTCATCAATCATTTCACAGGGCATAACTACGGGTTTCTTGCATTTAAACCTGATATCGATCACCCGCTGCTGGACATCATTGGTCCGTGGCCGTGGTATATTCTATCGCTCGAGTTGGTCACCCTGATTATATTTTTGATCCTCGATCTGCCGTGGGTTTTTGTGCGGAAATTTGGTCGGAGAGCCACGGATGCGTGATCCTACCTTGATTTCGTCTGGCATTCCTCAAAAATGAGGCGACTCTAGGGCAGACAAAATTTTTATGGCTAAAGACGAAGGAAAATCTGTAGAACTCGAGGGGACGATTCACACCGTACTTCCCGGAACCATGTTTCGCGTTGAATTGGAAGGCGGGCACTTGGTTTTGGCTCACATTTCAGGGAAAATGCGTAAGCGTTTCATCCGTCTTGTGGCAGGAGATTTGGTGAAAATCGAAATGTCGCCCTACGACACAGAGAAAGCCCGAATCGTTTACCGGATTGACCCACGTCGTCCCGGAGGCCCGAATTTTCGCGCACGGACGCCCCGCAATATGGCACGTCCCGGTCAGCCCAAGAAGCGGCCGAAGCCAAACAATCAGAAGCACAAAAAGCGCTAATTCAGCGGCTTCTTTTTTCTATTCACCTCGGTTTTTCATTTTCTGAATGAGTGCCGATGCGTTTGCGACTCTCGATTTTCCCCGGCGGCTTGTGCTGTCGATGGAAGAAATTGAAGGTCGGTGGCGCGAATTGAGTCGTGAATCGCATCCGGATTCTGATTCGGGCGATTCTGACCGTGCCGCTGATGTTAATCGTGCCTATGAAACACTGCGTTCCCCGGGCTCACGACTTCGCCATTGGCTGGAGCTAAATGCTGTCGAAATTCCTCGCAACGCAAGTATCGACGAGGATTTGATGGCTCAGTTTACTGAGATTGGCAGTCTTCTGGCATTGGCCGACGCTTTTATGGCGAAGAAAAATGCCGCCACCAGCGCGATCGCGAAAGCGTTGATTGCTGATGAGGAATTTGCCGTGCAAAAGGATGTGCAAAACCGAATGGGTCATTTGAAGGCGCAAATCGAAGCGATTTCAGATCAATTCAACGCATTTGAAGCTGATTATGTTGCTGCGGTTCGTGGATTGGAAAAATTGCGATTTTTAGAAAAATGGAATCAGCAATGCCAAGAGCGCCTCGTCTCGATCCTGTCTTCATAAATCAAAAATCGCCACTTTTCAGGGATCGAAATGCTCGTCCCAATCGGTTGGCAATCATTACCGCTGAAAGGGACTCGGCCGATTCACCGTCTTCAAAAATCGCGATTTCAGCAGCTCGCCCGACCAACCAACTACCGACAATCGCAGCGCGGGCTGGCGATAATTTCCGAGCGATCAATGCGGCAGAGAGTCCTGTCAAAACGTCGCCAATTCCGCCCGTAGCCATTCCCGGATGGCCAGTGGAGTTGTAGGTGAGGGGGGCGGTTTCGTCTGAATTAGCGATCACGGATCGCGATCCCTTCAGTAATATTGAGGCTCCGGTTCGTTTTGAAAACTCGGTCGCGATTTCATCCCGGGTGAGGTTTCGAAAATCCCCAAAAAGTCGGCTCATTTCCCCGGGGTGGGGTGTCAGAAGCCGTGGATGAGTAAATTTGGGGATCGATTCAGATTCGGCAAGCCAGTTCAGTCCGTCCGCATCGACCACAGCTGGTCGTGGATCATTCAGGATAAGGTTCAGAATATCGTCGCGTTTGGCTGGCCCCAACCCTGGACCAATTGCGAGAACATCAGCATTGAATTCAGTGACTTCAGAAAAATCCGAAGTCGGGCGGACCATGATTTCGGGAGGTGCCGAAGCGGCGACGATGGGATAAATCGACTCCTCGGCAAAAATGGTAACGAGTCCCGCGCCGCCATGTAGAGCACCAAGTCCGGCCAAAACCGCCGCTCCAGTCATTCCGCGAGAACCGGCGATGATGACAACCCGACCGGTGGAACCCTTGTGTTTTCCAAAATCGCGAGGACTCAGCCATGCACGTAAGACTTTGGAGTTGGCGACTTGCTCGGGGCCAAATTTCTTGATTGCGGTGGACAGTTCCGGGAGTGGAATTTTCACCAAGCGGCCGACCTGATCGACGGCGTCATCAGCGACCAATTCCAATTTAAATTCGCAAATCGAAAGAGTAAAATCTGCCGTAACACCATTTTTCTGTCCAACTCCCGAAGGCAGATCGACGGCAAATACGGTGGCGTGTTTGTTTTTCCGTATGGAGTTAATTTCACCTGCAAGGTCTCCGATTTTTCCTCGAAGGGGGCCGTTGCTTCCAATTCCCAACAAGCCGTCGACCACGACGTGATGACTGTTTGCGTGAAAATCAGTGTTCGATGTCTGACTTAAAAACTCGATCCGTTTCTTCTGTGAGAGAGGTGTCAGCTCAGTTGAAGCATGGGATTCAACGGTCTCAACGAACCATCCTTGTTTTTTGAGACGTGTTCCAATCACATAGGTATCGCCACCATTGTTCCCCCTACCGCAGAAAAGGGTGAGCCTTCCCCGTTTGGGGAAGAATTGGATAATTGCTTTCGCGCAACGTGCGCCGGCTTCGTCCATCAGTGTTTCGGCCTCGACACCAGTGGTGAACAATCGGCATTCTGCTGCCTGCATTTCTGCGGTGGAAACGATCATGTCCGGAAGTTACGATTCTGCCGCGTCATGAGTCAACAGGGTTCGATCGATGAATCAACCCTACCAAATTGCGTGAGGGTTAGATCGTTTAATTTTAGTAAAAACGTCGTCGCGAACTGGTTGGGTTCAGACAGGTGTATGCCGGTCTTTTATCGTCGATGAATCGTAGAAAATACGGAATCGGTAAAGCCAAAAATTTACCGTGAGAACTTACGCATTATTCTCGACCAACCCACGGCCTTCAGATTGATCAAACTATTCTAAATACTCTGGGTGCGCTCCGGTGATGGTTGTAAATGAGCGACCGACGACAGGCGCCGATATGGAGGCGTTTGCGCGAAAAAATCCAGCGAACAACACAAGTAGTGCTCCGAACCAATAACAGGATAGTGCAAAGATTGGGTTGATCTCAATCAGGTTTGCAATGACGCCGGATGCGATGGAAGCAATTCCCAGTCCGATTGTTGCCCAAGTCATCATCACTCCTTGTCTGATTTTTTTTGCGACGGAATTGGTCAGCCCCACCGTAAGATGAGGGCGTTTTCCCCACCAAGTGCTCGAATTTTTGGGGTCACGAAGAGCAATTCTTACGGTTTGATTCGCAGGTTCATTCGTTATGATACATTTTGATACGGGGATAGGGGCTTGGTTCTCAATGCAGATTGAGCCGTTGTCCGAATAAATGTAGGGAGATTCAGGGCAAAGCGGAGAGTGGTGCCCTTGAGTGGGGCTATTTGCATTTTGTTTTGAAGCCTGAAAACCAATCGCAACAGTGGCAAATTTCGGTGCATGTTCTGCATGCCTATTTGGCAATGGAATTGAGGAATCTGCTAAGTGAGGGATAGGAGGAGTTTGTTGTGCACTGTCGTCCACGTCTTGTTTTGTGTTTGTTTCTAAGATTCAGCTAGTTGGAAAAGAAAAGCTGAGCTTGTCTGAAGATTGCTGCATTTTATATAATTTTCATAACTTAAAAAATTAATGCCATTACCGTAATTGAGTCGAATTTGACTAATTGAGCCTTCGTGCTGGCGTAATTTTCTCAATTTGCTACGGTCGAATTCGATTTATGAGCACTGCTTTCCGAATTTTTTCCCGCGAAGGTTCATTCGCTGTGACGACTGACTCCGAACCTTCTTCGTTTTTTGTCCTCGAGGATGGGTTTACTCCTGATGTTCTATTTACTCAGGCTGACCCGGTTGCTTTTTTGAAAACAGCGCAGGAATCCTCTGAGAAAAAATCGTTCGAGGACTCAGATTTTGAAAAGTGCGAGCCATTCATCGAAAATCAGGAAGTGTGGGCGGCGGGAGTCACCTATTTTCGAAGTCGCACGGCTCGGATGGAAGAGGCTGAATCCGCCGGAGGGGACGTTTTTTATGACAAAGTTTACGAGGCCGAACGGCCTGAGCTATTCTTCAAATCGACCGCTGCGAAAGCCCGTGGAAATGGGGCTGAAGTCTGTATTCGAGCGGATTCGACTTGGGATGTTCCCGAGCCTGAACTCACATTGGCGATCAATTCTGCAGGTAAGGTCTTTGGTTACACGGTCGGAAATGACATGAGTTCGCGAAGTATCGAAGGCGAAAACCCACTGTATCTTCCCCAGGCTAAAAGCTACACTGGTTCTTGCGCGATCGGTCCCTGTTTGTTGGTAACAGATGCGCCGTTGGAGAAGACAACTGCGATTACTCTGGGAATCTCACGTGCGGGAGAATCTGTTTTTTCTGGGGCAACCGACATTGGCCAGATCAAACGGGGATTTGATGAGCTGGCGGGATTTCTTTTTCGGGCGAATGATTTTCTTCAGGGCGCCTATTTGATGACGGGCACCGGAATTGTCCCGGATGCTCCGTTTACGCTGGAAGTGGGAGATGTTGTCGCGATCACAATCGATGGAATCGGCACGTTGAAAAATCCGGTGGTGAAAGTGGGATGAAATGACCACTCTAAAGAGGAAGCTATGACCCAAATGTGGTGAAAAATCAGCCCTTTCTTGTCGGGGGAAGCGTTATGCCGTGTATCCGGTGGGCTGCATACTGATCCTGGGGCTTCCGCTTGCGGTGCTGCATCAGATGTCCTCGCCGGTCGATTTTAAGTGTGAATCGTGCGGGAACTTTTTCGGGACGCGGACATTGGCTGCAAAAATCGCGTTGGGATTGTTGTTTGCCGTGCCCGTGGGATTTGTGGCTGTGATCTTCGTTAAGGTCTTTTTGCGAAGTTGATGGCTCCTATTCCAAATCTGCGAGGTCTTCGGTAGTGGAAGCTTTCTCAGTTTGACCTTCGTCATCCGTAATTTTCGCATTGGCCGCCGTCAGCTTTCGCCACTCTGCAATTTTTTCCAATCCGCTGAGTGCGGCCCGCCAGTCACGAAAGGCGGCCGCATCGCGAGCCTCATGATAATAGGATTCGGCAAGTTCCACGTTGCCAACGCGAAGCCAGTGCTCGGCCTGAGCCTGCATGACGGGACCGTAGAGGGGAACCCAAGTGCGAGCGTTGTTGAGAACTCGTTCTGCCTCGAGGCTTTTTCCGGCAGCATCGAGGACTTCAGCAAATCCGATCGCGCCAAAAACCTCTTGGGTATAGAGTTTTAATGCACTCCGGTAATGAGTTTCGGCTTTTTTGAGATACGCCTCCTGAACCACGAGTGGCATTTTGGGATCGATCGCCGCGACATAGGCATCGGCCCCGAGGTTGTGGGCAAAGGGATTGTGCGGATCGATTTCGCGAGCTTGCCGGAGGTGATCGAGTTGTTTCAGGCTGCCTGAACTACTTTCATAGCGCAGCCGTGCCATCTCAAAATGCCATTCGCTCCGGGCAAACATCACGCCGAAAATGAGCAACGCCGTCCCGATTCCGGGACAAACGGTTCGGGTAAAAAGACAGGTTCCCGAGGCAAATTTTGATACCCGAGGTTCCCCGACCAGCGGCGCCTTTTTCTGACCGGGAACGGCGAGGATGGCGAGCAATGCGCTGGTGATGATTGCGAGAATGGGAATATGTAGAACGAAATCGAAGCAGGCGTGCGCCAAAACGGCCGCTAATGCCGCGATGGCACCGATTACCAGCGCCATGTCGTCACTTCCGCGAAGATTTCGGGATGGAAACCCGGGCTGCTCGATTTCACAACATCTATGGCCCACTCGGCACCTTCGATGGCGGGCGCGAGAAAGCACCAGCCGCGATTTGCCGAAAAGTGATTCAGGCCAAGCTTTCAGGGCAGCATGAAATTGAGATCTGGCGTGACGGTGAACAAACCCGTTCATTCATGTATATCGATGATTGCGTCGAAGGGATTCATCTTTTCACTGAAGGGCAAAATACGGAGCCTCTCAATCTTGGCAGCGCTGAAATGGTTTCGATCAATCAGCTCGTCGATATCGTCGAAGATATCGCGGATATTAAATTGAAGCGGAATTACAAACTGGATGCGCCGAAAGGCGTCCGCGCTCGCAGCAGCGATAATACCCGGATTCAAGAGGTGTATGGTTGGGAGCCGTCGACCTCACTTCGTGATGGCATGGAAAAAACCTATGCGTGGATTTATGACGAGATAACATCAGTCGTCCCGGAGCCAGGCGCTTTCCGGATGATAATTCAGCCGGGCGAAAATACAGGAAACCGCTTGATTGGAAATCGAGGCGAAGTAGCGAAAGAAGGCCTCGCGCCTTTCGTCCTGAAATCGTATTCGAATCACTCCGAAACCGGCGCTGCGCGGGGAATGCTCAACGCGTTCCAGAAAAACAGCGGAGCCGCAACAACACACCAGATGGTGTCGCCGATTAAGGCATTGCGGAGAAAGAAAATCGATGGTGCCCAACCGGGCAATCCAACGGTTTGGCTTTGCCACCAGCCGGCGACGGTTTTTGCATAAGCGGGTGAAAGTGCCCAGACAAAAGAATTTGCGATCGCGTAAAAAAGAAGGCTGCACACCATTGTTCCCAGCCACATTTTAGGCCATTGGCCTGGCTGACTGCCGCGATTTTTCCCAAGATAGCCACCGGCAAATGCCGCTGCAGTGTAGCAAAGTGATGTCAAAAGTGTGTAGCTGCCGACTCCGGTTCCTGCAGAAAATCCAAGAGCGACGTCGCTGATGACCAGCAACGCAGCTGGAACCCACCAAAAACGCAATCCGAGGAGCAATCCGCCACCAAAAGCCATCGCCATCAGTGGTGAGGTATTTGCCAGATCGCTATTTCCCGCTGCAAAAACACGATATCCGACTGCAAGAGCCATCAGCGCGATGACCCAGCCAATTCGGAGTTTTTGATTGCGGGAATTTTCCATCTTTTTTAAAAAATGTCTGAACGAATCAATAGGGTTATAGAAATAGGGGCATCTTACGCTGGCCGGTTCCGTCCTTACTCAGACCGCGGGACAAGCCCGCTTTCGCCCCCGTTAGTTCATCGAACGTTACCTATTGGTTCGAAAAGGCGTTTCGATCAACCAGCGTTGATTCATTGATCATACCCGATTGGATCGGAAAACTCGAATTTACGCGAGAGCCTTGAGTTCGTTGATGATGGCGTCTTTCCCCATCATTCCTTTTTGGGTCTTCTTGATTTCACCATCTTTCATGAAAATGAGCGTTGGAACCGCCGTGATACCGAATTTCATTCCCAAATCACGCTGCTCCATCACGTCTACTTTCGTGATTTTAGCGGTGTCACCAATTTCTTCAGCAATTTGATCGAGAACCGGTGAAAGCATTTTGCAAGGACCGCAGTGCTCGGACCAGAAGTCGATTACGACAGGAACGGAAGCGCCTTCTGCTTCAGCTGCATAGTTGTCGGAAGTGAGGTTAACAATGGATTCGTGAGCCATAATTTTTGAGTGTTTAAATGGTGTGGTTAGTTTGCCCAAACAACGCGCTGTCGTCTCGGAGTCAAGAAAACAAGGTCGCTAGAATATAGTTTCCTGCACAGACGTGTGGAACATCTTCAGCTTACGGAAAGCGTGTGCTTTCCGTATGAAAAAGTGTGCTTAAACGGAGGAAAATGGCGAGGGGCTGAATTCAGCCGCCTGCCTGCATTTTTGTCCAGATCTCAAGTCCAAGAACGGCGAGAGATACGAGAAGAACGATGATTGCGAATGGCATGATCGGTAGTTTTTAAAGTGTGTGCGTTCCTGTCGGAACCTGAGTGGCATTAAGCCGAATTCGTTATTTCGCTACGTTGTAGGTCAGGAATTCGATTGCAAGGACAGCAAGCGCGAAGATCAAAACGATAATCGCGAATGGAACCAAGCCGCTTTCTTCGTAGTCCTCTTCCCATTCTTCTTCCGCAGATGCGGTCGACTGAATGTCGGGTGCTTTCGAAATAGTGCTGGTTGGAGCTGCAGAACGACCCATCGGCTGAGTTTTCTGCATCTTAACCGTTGCTTGCGGAAGTGGCTTAACGCCGCCCGGAGCAGCAGGTGCCCCCGGGGCTTTCGCCAAAGGAATTGTTTTTGCGCCAACAGGAGCGGTCTTTTTACCGAGTGGACCGGTTTTGACGCCGATTTTTCCAGTCTTCTTACCGAGCGAGCCGGTTTTGGCTCCGAGTGGTCCCGTTTTTGCACCCATAGGTGTCGGGGCTCCCGGAGGAGATGGGGCTTTCGCCAAAGGAATTGTTTTTGCTCCAACAGGGGGAGCTGGCGCTGCAGGAACTCCCGGAGGTGCCGGTGGAGCTGTTCTTACCGGAGCGGCCGGTGGAGCAGGTGCTGACGGCGCAGGTGCTGACGGCGCGGGCGCTGGTGGCGGTGTCGGCTGTGTCGGCGCGGCCGGTGGTGCTGCAGCCACAGGAGCGGCTGATCCGCTTGCAGGAATCGGATCAGACTCGGCTGTAGGCGTCGGACGAGTCGATCCTGAATCAGGAATGGGAGCGGTATCCGCAGCAGGGCTTGCTGGTGCGGTTACGTCATCTTCAAGAATTGGAGTGGTCGGTGGCTCAAGGTGCTGGCCTTCGACGATTGCAGAGGTAGGTCCGGAATCATCGCTGGTTTGAACCGGAGCGGTCGATCCTTTTGGCGCAACAGGACCCGACTCATCGGATCGAGCACGCAAGGTAATGCGCACGGTTTCCTTCTTGAGTGGAACGGTTGACGTTTTGGTTGAGGGCTTTTGAGGATCGGTATCACTCATAGGTTACTGTCCGTGTTTATTTCGAAAAAATTACTGAACCAGTATTTAGGCCCCGAATTGGCTTCGATGTCAATACCTTATTGCAGAACTGAGAAGTCTTCTCTTTTGTGATATCCTCTCAGTTTTGTCTGTATTGTATGAAGCCTTTCGAGATGAGTCCAGAATCAATTTTAAAGGAATTGGTTCAAATTCCCAGTGTGAACCCTGATGGAGACCCCGGAACTGCCCTGACGGGGGAAGGGGATTGCGCGGCATGGGTGGCTGATTTCTTGCGTGAGGCTGGCGCTGAGGTCTGGATAGACGAAGTTTTACCGGAACGTCCCAATGTGGTGGGGCGTTTTTTTTCTGAAGTCGGCGATTCCGATTCGGAAAATAAACCGAAAATTTTATTCGCTCCGCATACAGATACCGTTGGAGTCGGCGGAATGACGATCGATCCGTTTGGTGGAGAAATTCGCGATGGAAAATTGTGGGGCCGCGGTGCCAGCGACACAAAAGGAACGATGGCGGGGATGTTGTGGGCGATCGCACAGGTCGCGAAACGGGACGATGGTTTCGAAAAACTGGGCGCGCGAGTTGGTTTTGTCGGATTGATGGGAGAGGAAACGGCTCAGCCGGGCTCGATTCATTTTGCGGAAAAATACCGGGGTCAGTGGGATTTTGCGATTGTGGGCGAACCAACGGAGCTGGACGTGGTTTATTGCTCAAAAGGCTGCGTTTGGGTGGAAATCAAAACGCACGGGAAATCAGCGCATGGTTCAACTCCGGAGCGCGGTGAAAATGCGATTGCAAAGATGCTGCCTGTTTTTGAAGCGTTGGACACCGAATTGCGGGCTGAGTTAGCCGCGTATTCCCATCCGATTCTGGGAGATTCGACGTTGAACCTTGGAATGATTCGCGGAGGCAACCGAACGAATATTGTACCGGCAGAATGTGTTGTTTCAGTCGATTTTCGTGAAACGCCATCACTTCACGAAGCGGGTGGTAGCGTGGCAAAGCTGCGTGATTTGGTCAAGCGTCGCGGCTGGGCGGACGATGTCGAGGTGGTGGTCACGAATGACTCGATTCCGATGGATACCGATGCCGAGCTGGATTTTGTAAAGCGATTTGAACCGCTCGATTCCAAGCTGGTTGGAGCGCCGTGGTTTTGTGACGCGGCGCGATTAGCTGACGGAGATATTCCAGCTGTTGCCGTTGGGCCGGGGAATATCGCGCAGGCCCACACCGAAGATGAATTTCTCGCGCTCGATGATTTGCAGGCCGGGGCGGAGTTTTATCTGGCGTATTTGGATTCGTTTTAGGGAAAAACGAATGCCCCCTGTTGGTTCGGTGAACAGCCCCTGTCCGATCGAAAAACGTCGCTATGAAAAGCGAGTTGTTCCAGTTTTCTAATTCCCGTTAACTGGTACGATTTTTAACGGGAATTTCAAAGAATTGTTTGGAATTTGTGGGAATGGCTCCGCCTCCAATTTATTCGGCAGCGTTTTCTGCGGCCACTTTCTCGTCGTTGTCTTCGACCACCGCATCGCGACCGTAAAACTTAACGAGGCGTTTGATTTTCTCGCGCCCGTTCCCCTCGCGCCAGGCATTTGTATCGCGCATTGAATAAACGCAGCCACAATATTCCTGCTGATAAAATTCTTCGTTTTTCGAAATCTCAATCATGCGCTGGCTGCCACCCTGCTTTCGCCAGTTGAAGGTCCAGTATTTCATCCCGTCGTGACGAGCAGCAGCGCGATCTCCACTGCCATTGATTTGATCCATGTTTTTCCAGCGGGAAATCCCGAGAGTGCTGGAAATGAGATTGTATCCCTGAGCAGCCGCGACATCAGCCGTGACTTCAAATCGCATGTCAAAACAAGCCGTGCAGCGAACGCCGCGCTCGGGCTCCCATTCCATACCTTTGGTGCGGTCGAACCAATCGCGCACGTTGTAATCACCGTCGATGAAATCCATCCCCAATTTTTCGGCGTAGCGGATGTTTTCCTGCTTCCGGATTTCGTATTCATCGCGCGGATGAATGTTCGGGTTGTAGAAGAAAATCGTCGTCTGGATATCCGACGCCGCGAGCGCATCCATTACCTCCGCCGCGCAGGGAGCGCAGCAGGAATGCAGCAAGATTTTGTCGGCCCCGTTCGGTGTGTCGAGAACGGGGCGCTCAAAATTATCCACTGAAAAACGGGCGGGATCGTCTTTGCGTTGGAATTGTTTGGAGTCACTCATGATTCGCAAATGATAGCTTAAAATTCCAAGATTTTCCAATTCGCGCTACGTTTTCTAAAAGTGACGGATTTGTGACACATCCTCATTTTTCTTCATCCGCTCGATGTTGGTTCATCGTGCCGGAAACATCCGACTCCCCGAACATTTCCCATGTGACAGAATTGGTACGGGAAGCCGATTGAATCCACACCGTCCTCTGGGCAATTTGCGATGCGTTAGGCAACAAAGAAATGCCAAGGCGCGTTAAAAAAATATCTGAAAACACAACCAACCAAAAGATGATGAAAAAAATCGTAATGACCACCGCTCTTCTCGCAGGACTTTCTGTTTCTGCATTCGCCGAAGACAAAATCATAATTAAAGGCTCCGACACTCTCGGAGCGAAAATGGTTCCTCAGCAAGCAGAAGCTTACAAGGAAGCAGGCAACGAAGTTGGATTCGAAATCGCAGCTGAAGGGTCTTCAAGCGCATTCACAAACCTTCTCTCTGGATCGGCTGACATCGGAATGTCCAGCCGGAACATAAAGGATTCTGAAAATGAGTCTTTCACTGCAAAAGGAAAAGAGATCGTTGAAACCACCGCTGGTTACGACATGATCGGTGTGATCGTTAACAGCGCTAACAGCGTTGAAAGCCTCACCCTTGAGCAAGTTGAAGGAATCTTCACAGGTGACATCACTGATTGGTCAGAAGTTGGCGGTCAGGCGGGTCCGATCTCTGCCTACACACGCAACACTTCTTCAGGCACATACAAGTCATTCCAGGAAATGGCTATGGGCAAGCGGGACTACGGTTCTGACACACAGAAGATGGCTGGTAACGAGCAGATCGCTGCTGAAGTTGCTAAGAACGCAAACGGAATCGGCTACGTCGGTTTGGCTTACGTTAAAAAAGACGGCATCACCCCGGTCAAAGTTGACGACATTGAGCTCAAGCCAGAAAACGCAAAAGATTATCCAATCGCACGTTCACTTTTCTTCTACACGATCAAAGGTGAGCTTTCAGAAGCTGCGCAGAAGTTCCTCACATGGGCAACGACTGACGAAAAAGCTGCTGCTGTTGTAGAGCGCGTCGGATTTATCCCACTCAAAAAGTAATTCGACCTCGAACACATCAAGATCAACATTTGGAAACCCGGTGGCAATCAGCCTCCGGGTTTTACCGCGTAAAATTCTATCGGATCAGAAAAAGACCGTGAGCAATCTATGAGCGATCAACCGCAAGCAGACGAACCGATCAAGTTTCGGCGGAAGGGCTTCAAATTTCTGGGACTCGGCCTCCAGGAATACATTAAATATTTCTTTGGTGGGAATGCCAGTCTTGCGATCATCGTTCTTGTTCTGATTTGCACGTTTTTACTCAAGGAGGGAATTGCATTTTTCCCTGACTACAACAAGGAGCTCCGCGAATATCGCCAAACGGGTCAAGAATTCGTCGACTACGCCGACCGGCAAATCGACGCCCACACTCGCATTAATAGCGATGCCAACATCGCATACTACGCCGAGCTCAATCAGTCCTCGAAATTTGAAGACGACATTCTTTCCGCCTATCGATCCGTGGGAAGTTTTGTGAGAAGTGCGACTTCTTCTGAAACGGATCAGCTCAAGCGGTACACAGAAAGGATCGAGGATTTAGAAGACAATCTTGCGAAGCTGGCAGAAGCCCCCGCGACTGACGAGATTGATGGGAGAGCTCAAATACAACAACTGGCTGTTGAATTGGACGATTACCAACAGCGATCGGAAAAGCTGAAGGGCGAAATTCTGACTCATTTTAGGCTTCACCTCGCCAACGAATCCATTTGGGAAAACGTCCGGCCTGGAATTCATTTATCGAAAGAGAGCAAAGAACTTGTTCTCACCGCCGTGCTTCACAAGCAACCTGGCGTGAAGGAAGAGTATCCTGAAATCAAGCAGTTGATGGCTGATAGCTCCGCCAAGAAAAAAGTCGCAACGGAATCATTGGCTGAATTCAAATCAACCATCACTGCCCTCTCAAAAGCGGTTCGCCCAATGAAATCGTTCGTTCGGGATTTGAAAGATATCGCCAGCGAAAATGCCCGTGAGGCGAAAAAATTCTCGACTGCAGAACTCCGCTATGATGCTCTTCTTAAGGGGTCAGAAAAAGCGGCGACGGAATCTGACAAACAAAGGTTCATCGAACAAGCCGGGGCCGTTGATCGAACTAAACCAAATTTCGAAGAAATAACAAAGCCCCTCATAGCAAAAACCGATGAGCACAATAAACTCTCCGTCGAGTTACAGAAGGAAATCGCTCGACTGGTCCCGCTACTTCCAAAAAATCCAGCCACCGAATCCGCACGGGAAAACCTGCAAAAGGTTCAGGGCAATGCTGCCAATTTTCCAAACATCGCAGAGGAAAGCCGCGAAGAAATGATGGATTGGAACTTCGATAAGAAGAACTCCGTTTTCCACGCTCTCGGCGCTTTCTTTTTTGGCAAACACTGGATTTCGAACAGCTCATGGCGCGACTTTTATGGAATCCTCCCCTTGTTCACCGGATCGCTGCTCATCGCCCTTATTGCGCTTGCCGTAGCGGTTCCGTTTTCTCTCGCAGCTGCGATCTACGTGAATCAACTCGCTTCGCGAAGAGAACAGAACTTTATCAAACCAGCGATTGAATTCATCGGCGCCATCCCTTCCGTCGTGCTTGGATTTTTTGGAATTCTCGTTCTCGGAACCGCGCTTCGAAACGTCAGCCAAATCGAAGCGCTATCATGGATTCCCGGCTTTCCGATGGCTGAGCGCCTCACCATTTTGAATGCAGGACTCCTCCTCGCATTCATGGCCGTACCGACAATTTTCACACTGGCGGAGGACGCGCTCAACAACGTTCCCCAGGCACTTTCCGAAAACTCATTCGCGATGGGAGCTTCAAAATTACAGACCATTCTTCGAGTCGTATTTCCGGCATCGATCTCTGGAATTATTGCCGCCGTGCTACTGGGCTTTGGCCGAATCGTCGGTGAAACGATGGTAGTCCTCCTTGTCGCAGGAAACAAAATCAAAATCCCCGATTTTACCGAAGGAATCGGTGTTGTCACCCAACCGGCTCACACCATGACGGGGATCATTGCTCAGGAACTTGGCGAGGTGGACAAAGGCTCCCTTCACTGGGGCGCACTTTTCATGGTCGGTCTCGTACTCTTTTTTATGTCGCTAGTGATTAATTTTTCAGCACAGCGAATCCTCAAAAAACTTCAGAAATTCTGAAGCAGTCTTTTTCCTATTTGCCCAACTATTTACACCTTCACCCTGAACTCGAATCATGGAAGACACCCCTCCCCTTGATCCTTCGATAGAAGACGAGGACAACCAAACTCCGGTCGATGATCCGGTTGTTAATCCCTTCGCGACCACTTCGAGATGGGCCAAGGTAAAGGAAGCAATTGCCTCAAATTTTCTTCGCGCCGGAGCTTATGTGATCTTGATTTGTGCATTCTACATTTTTGGTGACATCATCGTAAGAGGCGCACCCGTTGTGTTTCAAAAAGAAGCCCCCTTCATCAACACCGAGTTCTTTACCCTCGATCCGGAAACCCTCGTTGTTTTCGAAACCGCTGACGGCAACGAATACGAAAAACGCTACTCTGAATACGCCCAATTCAAACGCGACAACCCGACCGTTGAAATCGTTTCAGAGCACACGCACTCATATTCTGCTGGTGGCATCCGGGGTCCCCTTGTCGGCACCTTTCTCTTAACTGGAATTTGTATCGTGATTGCGATTTTTGTCGGACTCACCACCGCCATTTACCTCAGCGAATATACCAGCAGAGGGCGGTTTATGGATGCCATCCGGCTGGCCATTATGAACCTCGCCGGGGTTCCCTCGATCGTCTACGGACTCTTCGGCCTGGGGCTCTTCTGCCTGGTGGCACCCGTTATCACGTCGGAACCAAATTTGGACAATACGATTCAAATTTGGTTCACTGACATTGAAATTGCACCAGTCATTCCATTGCCTTTCACTGACAATTCGCTTTCATTTCAAGGGTGGGGACAATGCATGCTCGCGGGAGGATTCACTCTCGCCGTCATGGTCTTGCCCGTGATCATTACCGCCTGTGAGGAATCCCTCAAAGCTGTTCCCATGGGCTTTCGCGAAGCCTCTTTTGCCCTCGGAGCAACCAAATGGCAGACCATTCAAAAATCGGTCCTTCCTTACGCCTTCCCGGGAATGCTTACCGCGACTATTCTTGGTATCACCCGAGTCGCCGGCGAGACCGCGCCCATCATGTTCACCGCCGCCGTAGCTCACAAAGACGAGTTGCCGTGGGCTATTCTTGAAACTCCCGGCAATGGTGTTGGTGACGTCTTATCTCAATCAGTCCAGGCAATGCCCTATCACATTTACACCGTTGCGGCTCGCATTCCCCAATCAGAATACACCGAGCCCATGCAATATGGCTCCGTATTTGTCTTCATGGTTTTCGTGATGCTCTTCGCCGCACTCTCAGTCTGGATGCGAATCCGGTACCGGAAAAAAGTGAAATGGTAAGAAACACAAAAAACCACTCGATTTACCGATCGATACCCAACAATTTATAAATGAACGACACTATGTCAGCTACGGAACATCAGGACTATTCTACCGCACCTCAGGCTACCACATCGAATCCGCCGGAAATCGAACACGAAGTGGTGATCGAAATCGATGACGTCAATTTTTCATACGACAAAAAGAAAGACGTCCTTCAAGACATCACCTTGGACCTGCGCAAAAACGAAGTGACCGCATTCATCGGGCCCTCTGGTTGTGGTAAGTCCACCCTCCTTCGGTGTATGAACCGGATGAATGATCTCATCCCGAACGCCGGCCTAACCAAGGGTGAAATCCGTATTCTCGGGACCGACATCCATGCACCCGAAGTCGACGTTATCGAACTCCGTAAGCACGTCGGAATGGTGTTCCAAAAATACAATCCCTTCCCAAAAAGCATTTACGAAAACGTTGCCTATGGCCTGCGAATTCAGGGCATCAAAAACAAGGCCATATTGGACGAAGCCGTTGAAACCAGCCTCATCTCCGCCGGTCTCTGGGAAGAAGTTAAAGACCGACTCGACGCCAGCGGCCTTGGACTTTCCGGCGGCCAACAACAGCGGCTTTGTATCGCACGCACGATTGCCGTTCAGCCCAAAATCATTCTCATGGATGAACCGTGCTCCGCACTGGATCCCCTATCGACAGCCACGATCGAAGATCTCATCACCAAGTTGAAACACGACTTCACCATCGCCATCGTTACCCACAACATGCAACAGGCGACCCGGGTTTCCGACAAAACAGCCTTCTTTTATCTCGGTGAACTCATCGAATTCTCCGACACTACCAAGCTATTTACCAATCCCTCTGTCAAAGCCACCGAAGACTACATTAGCGGACGATTCGGCTAAGTCAGATTCGTCTTTCGATTTTCAAACAACATTTAAATGAGTGAAATCCCACACACCTTGAGCGATTACGAAGAAGCCCTCAAAAATACAAAGAGTTCCGTTCTCACTATGGGCAGCATTGCATCCGAGAACCTGGCCAACGCCATCAAGGGACTTCTTGAACGCAACGAAGATCTTTGTAACGACGCCATAGCCGAAGACGAAGAGGTCAACGCATACGAGCGGAGCATCGACAAAGAAGGCATGGAGATTCTCATGCGATTCAACCCCGTTGCCACCGACCTCCGCGCCGTTGTCGGCGCAATGAAAATTTCGACTAACCTTGAGCGAATCGCTGATCAGGCAGAGAATATCGCACGGCGAGCTCGAAAAATTCTCAAGAAGAATGAAATTGATGAAGTCCGCCTCATCGAGCCCGTTTTTAAAATGGCCGCGGAACTCGTAGAAGATTCCTTGCGCTCCTTTTCAGAGGGTGATGTTGAGCTGGCACTAGGCCTCTACGATCGCGACTCGAAGTTGGACAAACTCCACCGCCAAGTCATGAAGACCTTCACCAAAGCAATGGAAAGCGATTCCGAAAATCTTCGAATTTATCTCAATTTGATTTTCATCGTTCGCTGCCTTGAGCGCGTCGGCGATCACGCCGTGAACATCGGTGAAGACGTCGTTTATCTTTACGAAGCAGCAGACATTCGGCACATTGGCCCATCTGCACTCGAAGCAGACGAGGAAGAATAATTCTACAAGGAATCACGATCCAATAGGGTGCGTTCGATGAACCTACACTGTTGGATCGTTTTTTTATTTAGACGGGGCTCAATACCGATAGCGGAGGAGGAGGAACCGAAAGGTGAAAACACGTTTTCCGCCCAGGCTGACTTGTCACTGAAATGGAACCGTGATGAGCTTCAATGGCACGCTTTACGATTGAAAGCCCCAGCCCCGTCCCCTTCAATTCGCCGCTTGCATGTTGCTTATCCACTTTATAAAAGCGCTTGAATACCCCTTCCAAATCCGCCGCAGGGATTCCCACTCCATTATCGATCACATCGATTTCGAAACGGTCATTAACTTCCAGGCGTTTCACCCGGACGGTGATTTTCAGCCCCAGCCGCGCATTTTGTTTAAGTGCATTTTCGACCAGATTAAAAAATACCTGATCCCAATAATAGGGATCGCCATAAAACCCTCTGAGCCCTTCTTTAGGGTATTTAACCGAAATGACGGTATCGTGGCGATCGATCAACAATTGAAGCCGCTCGATGGTTCCGTTGATGCATTCACTGATATCAAAAAGCTCCATTCGAAGCAGGCTTTCGTCAGCCTGGTTGCTTTCCAATTTCGAAATCGTCAACATGTCCTCAACGATTCGGGTGAGCCGATCCGTGTGCTTCTTCATCACCGAAATCGTCGAATCATCACCATCTTCATCTAAAATTTCCAGATATCCGTTGAGAATCGACAACGGAGTCCGCAACTCATGCGACGCATTGGCAACGAAGTCCTTTCGAATCTGTTCCGTCTGCAAACGCTCCGTGATATCTCGAATAATCAACCACGCGCCGCTTCCGATTTTATAATCTGGATCAATCGGGCCTGCTTCGATCAGCAGCGTTTCCGACGAATTCACCAACTTGATTTGATCCTGCATCTTGCCATTGGCTGAAACTGCCAGTCGCACAGTTTCATCGATGTGATGATCCCGACAAATTTCGATCAACGGCCGCCCAATTTGCCCTTGGGCAGCAGGAAACAATCGCAACGCAGCCTTGTTGACGAAACGAACTTCGTAATGTTCATCAACGACGAAAAGCGCGTCTTCGATCTGATTCAAAAGATAATCGAGAATCTTCCTCCTGCCCATTTCTGACATCCTCATCATCTCTCCCTCCGTCGCTGTATTCAGCACTGCAGCGCTCAATCGCGACAATCGGTCCTGTTGAGTTGTCTCCGGAAGAGACTCTCGCTCAAAAATAGACTCATCTTTCAACGCAGCCGTTAAATCTTCAATCCCACGGCATAACACGACCAAACGGTAAGCCAACCAAAGCCCCGCACTTCCAATAACGATGATGATGAAAGTCTGCACGTTTCAAATTTCCGCTGAATCATTAAACCGGTACCCGACTGAACGGATCGTTTCAATGATCACTCCAAACTCTCCCAGCTTGGTCCGCAACCTTTTAATATGGGTATCCAGCGTCCGGGTCTGCATCGAATCGCTGTAACCCCACACTTTTTGGAGCAAATCCGCCCGCTCACAAATTTGACCCGGCACCTCCGTCAGCGCCAGCAGGAGCTTAAATTCAGTCGAGGTCAGATATACATCCTCACTCGCCAGAAACAACTTCAGTGAATTTTTATCGAGCCGGAACTCACCGATTTCGACAACCGAACCCGAATCCAACTCATTGGTGCGTCGAAGCACATTTCGAACTCGCAGTACCAATTCCTTCGGACTGAACGGCTTCGTTAAATAATCATCCGCCCCGAGTTCCAGCCCCGCGATTCGTTCATCCAGCCCGCTTCTTGCCGTCAGCATAATGATCGGCAGCCGAGTCGTCCGCGCATCCTTCCGCAGCGCCTTGCAAACCGCGATTCCATCTTTCCCCGGCATCATCAGATCGAGAATCACCAAATCGGGTTGTTTCTTCTTCGCCAGCTTTTCACCTTCCAACCCATCACTCGCTTCGATCGTGTCGAAGCCTTCGCGCTGAAGTTTGAGGGCAAGCAGATTACGAATATCCGTCTCGTCATCTACAATGAGAATCGTTGGCATGATAGAAAAGTTTGGGGATCAAATTTAAACCCGACTATCTAGCCGTTCAAACAGATCGAAACCGGAGGTTTCTGACAAATTCGTCACAAAAGAAGAGGAATCTGCGGATGAATTCCACCGTTTGCCAATTCGTGCTACGATTTCGAAGAATGGAACTTGGTGATCTGCGAAAACTCCGAATCCTGCATGAAATTCACGCGTGGGTCATGACGGGCTGCACCGCCTTGATTTCGACTCAGATTTTACTTTCAGGGTTTATTCGATCGCCAATTTTTGGGAATCGACTCCGAGCTCTGATGCCAGACTTGGCTGTTGTTTGGATACTGTGTTTGGTGGTGTGCGTGATCCTTTATCTCGCACGCAAACGGCCCAAGCGAGATCTAGCTACAGTTCTATTGTCTATCAATGTAGTGGTGTCACTTTGTGTATTGATGCGTCCGCTTTAAGGCGATCAATCCACCCACTCCGTAATCACTTTCCGCTCTTTCACAGGATACCACTCGCCGATTTTTTTCGCCAAATCCGCAACAACCTCAGGATTGTCTTTCGCGAGATTCACTTTCTCATGCGGATCCGCCAACAGATCAAAGAGCTGAGGACGTTTTTCGTCACGCGGGTGAGTAGACTTGTAGCGATTCACAACGCCGTCATACGTGAGCAAGAGCTTCCATTCTCCTTCGACTGCCCAGCGAAAAAGCAGGGTGTCTTCGTGATTATCGACGTCGCCGATGTCATGAGCGCAGCTTTCGCCAAAGACGATGTCACGTGGTGTGTGATCTCCGCTTTTTAAAATCGGCAGTAAATTGATCCCGGGCATTTCTTTCGGGATTTCAACGCCCGCAGCGGCAAGCATGGTTGGCACAATATCGATGCTGGATCCGAGTTCTTTGCCGCGATCGCCTTTTTTGATGGTGCCAGGCCAGCTATACATGGTCGGCTGACGCACGCCGCCTTCGTATGCGGTTTGCTTGGAGCGTGGCGCGTATTTTCCGTTGTCTTCGGATTGAATCCAGCCGTTGTCGCAAATGTAAATGATGAGGGTGTTTTCAGTAATGCCTTTGGAATCAATGTGCGCTTTCAACTCGCCGCAGGTTTCGTCGAACCACTCGCACATCGCGTAGTAGCGAGCCACGAAATCGGAATCGATGCCTTTGGCTTTGTATTTATCAAACAATCGCTTCGGCGGATTGTGCGGGGTGTGCGGCAAAAACGGCGCATACCACAGGTAAAACGGCTTCTCTTTTTCGACTGCCATGTCGATGAAATCAGTCACTTCAGCGAGACCTTCACGCCCAATTTTTAAACCGTCGTCGCCATGACGTCCGCCAGGCTCGGGAAATCCGCGAGTCATCCCGTGGGTGAATCCACCGCGCTTATAGCTGCCTTCCCACCATTTGCCGGACTGATGCGAGAGGTAACCTTTCGTCGCGAGCAATTCGGCAATCGTCGGGTGTTTGTCGACATGAGAAATGAGCTGTTCTTGAAGTCCCTTATATTTTTTATTCGCCGCAATCTGTTCAGGCGATGGTGCAGCAGCTTTGCCCTTGTTTTTACCCTTAGCTTTTCCAGCTGCGCCTTTTGGCTTTTTCGGCGCTGCTTTAGCGGTGCCTTTGAGCGGCGTTGGATCATTTCCGCTGGTCTGGTGTTGATGAACGTAAAGGCCGGTGGCCAAGGTCATGAGGCTTGGGCGACACAACCCGGTCGGAACGTATCCGCGGGTGAAAACAGCGCTCTCTTCAGCGAGTTTATCGAGGTGTGGAGTCTCGATGTGCTTGTGCCCCATGAAAGAATAATCCGTCCACGCCTGATCATCCGATAGAATGAGAACGATGTTTGGCGGAGCGTCTTCGGCTTTCAAAAAAGCAGGAAATGCGAGCAGGATCGCGAGGAAAAATGCGGGGATTTTCATGAGCAAAGATTCAGTGTTTCACGTGTGGGTGTCAAAAGCATGAATGTGGTTCGGTACGTTATTTGCCCTTGCCGATACACCACAAGGCTTCATGGCTGCGGAGGAAAATCTCGCCCTCGGAAACTACGAGCGAAGAGTTCGTCATCTCGCCGATATCCGATTCAGCTACCACCTTCAGACCTTCGGGGTCCGCTTTAAAAACCACCGTCATTCCCGGTTGGCTGAGCGTGTAAATATGATCGCCCACCATCGTAAATGACCCCCACGATTTCCCAGGCCCAGGAAGACGCGCTTTCCATTTTTCCTCGCCAGTTTTCATGTCCAGACACGACGCGATGTTGCTGTTGTTCAGGTAATAATAGTGTCCGTCTTTCGCCACGCCCGTGCCAATGCCGCCGTTGTGCCTAACCGTATGCCAAAGCCGATGCGTGTCGGTGACATCTCCATTTCCGCCGATTTTCACGCCGATGGAATTTCCATGATACCCACCCGTCGCAATAACCGTGTCTCCATCAACCACCGGCGACGTGTAGACCAAAGGATTCAGTCCGCCGCATCTCCAGAGCTCTTCGCCAGTCTTCGGATCAAACGCTTTTATTTCCATCGGAAAGCTCATGACTAGCTCATCGCGCTCGCCGGAGTTTACTAAAATCGGCGTGCTGAAACTCCCAATGATGCCCTCGTCATCCCGACCTTGGAAGCCATCCGTCCGCGTGCCGGGCTTCCACTGGGGCTCGTCCCATTTCCAGACAGTTTCGCCGGTTTTTAGATTTAAACCGCTCAGAAAAGAGCCTTTTCCCGGGCCATGATAATGGGTCACCAAATCACCAATGATCACTGGCGACGAGGAATTTCCCCACGTATGAGATGCCGGCCCGAGATCACGGTGCCACAGCTCTTTTCCTTCAAAATCATACGCCGAAACGCCAGCCGACCCGTAGGAAACCACCACCGTTTTCCCATCCGTCGCGGGCGATGCTGAGCAATACGGATTCGTCCGGTGCGATGTTTCCGGCTTTGCATAAGTCACGCCTTTCTTCCAAAGCAGCGACCCATCTGCGCGGTTGAAGCACATCAGCCCACGAAATTTATCCGTGTCGATCGCCTGAGAAACAAAAATGCGATCTCCCGAAACAATCGGTGTCGAGTTTCCTCGCTGAGGGAGTTCAACTCGCCAGCGAATGTTGTCCGATTTTTTTCCCCAATCCGTCGGTGCCGAAGTTTCACCTGCCTTGCCTGATCCCTGTAAATCGCCCCGCCAACTCGGCCACGAATCGGCCAACGCCAGGCTCGAAAATAACAGTGCGACAAGCGAAAGAGACGAAATGAAGCGGAGTTTTTCCATACTCCTATTGAACCACGATCAGGCTCGTTTTGACGAGCGCACGATCGCGTGAATAACGTCGTTAGGACTTTGAAACGCTGTTGAGCAAAAGTTCTCCCTCGCCCTTGAACTCATTGTCCATCATTCCGCGAAGGCGCTCAACGCCTCTGCGAATGCGAGCTTTTACCGTTCCCAATGGACAATCTGTTTTCTCGGCGATTTGGCGCTGAGTAAGCCCTTCAAAATAAGCAAGCTCGATGACTTCACGCTGCTCAGGAGTCAGCTCGACGACGGCCTGATTCAAAACGCGGCGGGCATCTGAGCGATACAGCTCTTCTCTGCCAGAAGTGCGTAGCTCTTTCTTGTCACCCTCAACACGCTCTTCGAATCGGCCGTATAGCGCAGCACGTCGCTGGACAGAACGAATGCGATCAATGGCGCGGTTTCGAGCCGTGGTGCAAATCCAAGTCACAAGTGAACCTTTCTGAGGATGGTAGGAATCCGCCTTCTTCCAAACTGTGTTTAACACTTCGGCCGACACATCTTCGGTATCTTCAGCGTGTCTCAACACTTTATAAGCCGTTGAATAAATTAGAGGATAAAATCGATCCGAAAATTCAGCCAGAGAG
>ERZ887942.598-NODE-598-length-28585-cov-13.081178_pt1 | contig 28585 bp, 24 predicted proteins | sample MGYA00521099_ERZ887942 | MGnify/ENA primary metagenome ERZ887942 (study PRJEB32303, sample SAMEA104408605) | aquatic metagenome | biome: Brackish water; feature: Pelagic; material: water | place: Baltic Sea | collected 2014-06-07T06:48:00 | depth 16,251 m ...
CGTCTTGATGCGCAACTTGGAATCGCTGCCCTTCGTTTGAACGATGGGGTTTCCAGCGGAACCATCTTCCGTGAAGGCAACAGCCAACGCTTCGCGCACCTCTTGCGCATCGACGGGCTCTTCAAAGGACACGTCAAAGGTTGTTCCGCCTGAGAATTCCACACCCTGCTCCAGTCCACGGGTAGCTAGGCTTCCCAAACCGGCAATTACAATGACGCTGCTGAGGATATAAAACTTTTTCCGGTTGCCAACAAAATTGATGTTGATGCTGGTAAACCAATTCTTGGTGGTCTCTGTGTAGAAACTGATGGGCTTTTTGTTCTCCAATCGGCTAAAGAAAATCAATCGAGTCAACACAATTGCAGAGAAAAGTGAAGTGAAAATACCGATGATCAACGTCGTGGCGAAACCACGAATGGCACCACTACCGAAGCTGTACAAAACAAATGCAGTCAACAATGTCGTCAAGTTGGCGTCGATGATCGCGCTGTAGGCTTTGGAATATCCATCCTTGACCGCCATCATCATACCCTTGCCGCTGCGCATCTCTTCACGAATTCGCTCGTAAATCAAAACGTTCGCATCAACCGCCATGCCGATGGTCAACACAATACCGGCAATACCAGGAAGGGTCAAAGCTGCTCCCAATGAAGCCAACGCTCCAATGAGGAAGAACAAGTTGGCAACCAAGGCCAAATCAGAAATTAAACCTGCACCCTTGTAGTAGAATACCATGTACAGGAGGATGACCATCAAAGCAATCAAGAAAGAACTCAAGCCAGCTTTGATGTTTTCTTCACCCAATTGTGGTCCTACACTCACCTCATCAACGATGCGGGCTGGAGCAGGCAGAGAACCTGCTTTCAAAAGACCAGCGAGGTCATTTGCTTCCAGCATTTTCTGCTCAATGCTTTGATTAGAACCGAAGCTAATCTGAGAACGACCGCTCGTAATAGCGGATTGAACACTGGGTGCACTGAAGACCAAGCCATCCAATACCACGGCCACTGCACGCTGGTTGTCGCTCGCACAAGCTTCAGTCATCCGACCCCAAATACCGGATCCTTCAGAATCCATGGTCATGCTGACCACCACATCTCCGATCTCGTCATAGCTCACTCGGGCGTCGACGATGCTTTTGCCCGAAAGCTTGGCCTTTCCTTTTCCGCTTTCATCCTTCACGGCATACAACGCGGCCACGTTTTGAGTGGGATTCGCTTCCCACAACAAGCGCAAGTCGGACTGCAGCGCACGGCGCGCTTCCGGCATGTTGAGCAAGTCGTTGACACGGTTGGTGTCTGCTACTGCTGCATAGCCGACCACCGCAGAGCGACGCTGCAATTCAGGTTGGAAAAAGCTGAACAGTGGATTCTTTGAACGCTGCTGATCGATGGAGAGCGCACTGTCTGCTGGAGCGTCCGCTCCGAATAACTCTGGCGTTAAGGCCCGGCCAATCGCATTGTTAGCAGCACTAATCCGTGGGAAAACTTCATCGTTAAAATACGTTTCCCAAAATTCTAAGTTCGCGGTACTCTTCAATTGCTTGCGAGCACGGTCGCGGTCATCGATGCCGGGCAACTCAACCAAGATTCGGCCGCCACTGACTTTCTGTACGTTGGGCTGAGCGACACCGAGCTGGTCAATCCGCTTGCGGATGATGCTTTCGGTATTCGTAATGGCCGTTTCCGCTTCAAATTGAAGAATGACAAAAATCTCTTCTTCCGTTGACTGTGCAGGGAACAGATCCTTGCTTTCAAGATTGTGGAAGATGCGCCACAATTCAATCGGTGATGCTGAAGCCGCGTTTTGCGCAACCCAAGATTGCTGGAAAAGCTCCACAAAGGTCAGGCCTTGAGTGGTTTTCTGCGCTTCTTTTGCTTCACTCAATGCCGCACGAAAAGTGGCGTTGCTTGAGTAATCGCTCAAGGCGATGATCAAATCAGGGATACTCACCTCCAATGTGACTGACATGCCACCTTGCAAGTCCAATCCCAGGTTCAATTCCTGTTCAATGACCTCGCGGTACGTGTGTCCAAAGATTGGATAGATTTCAGCATCCGCACTGTCTCGAAGAAATTCACGAGCGGCCTGAGCGGCAGCTACACTCCATTCGTCTTCAGTGATTTCACCAGTTGACTCTAAAGAGTCAGCGATGTAAGCTCCATAGGTGTCTGCTTCTTTTTCATAATTATTGGCTACCCAATTGAAACTCAGTGTGTAGAGAGTTGCAAAGGACAGTAGAATCGTAAAGAGCAGAACGGCGTTCTTATTTTGCATGACGCAACAAGGTTTTTCAGGGGCGCAAATATAACTTAAATCCCATCACGTATGGGCTGTGCAATCGTACGAACTACCTTCGTCTTATGTTTCGGTCTTCCAAAGTTTTTTTTATCGGTGGCTTAACGGCGTCTCTGATTCTCAGTTTGTTGCCGGATTCATTGGGCCAGGATGATTTTTATCAATTGGCAGTTTTGAAGTATCGGGGCGGTGGCGATTGGTACTCCAACCCGACGGCTGTTCCCAATTTGGTGTCCTTTTGCAATGATGCGCTGGGAATGAAATTGAGCGAAGAGGTGCCGACGGTGGATGTGGGATCGTCCGAATTGTTTGATTTTCCTTGGATTCACATGACGGGGCATGGAAACGTTGTCTTTTCAGCATCTGAAACGAGGAATCTCCGTGTCTATTTAGAAGCGGGTGGATTCCTGCACATTTCAGACAATTATGGAATGGACCCTTACGTCCGTAAGGAGATGAGAAAAGTCTTTCCTGCATCGGATTGGGTGGAGCTGCCCTGGTCTCATCCCGTGTTTCATAGCGCCTTTGATTTCGAAAAGGGACTTCCCAAAATTCATGAGCACGACGACCTGCATCCCCGGAGCTATGGTTTATTCCATGAAGGTCGGTTGGTGGTTTTTTATGACTTTGAATCGGATTTGGGTGACGGTTGGGAAGACTGGCAAGTCCACCGAGATCCCGAGTCAATCCGTCAAATGGCTTTGCGTATGGGGGCCAATCTGATTCAAACGGCCCTGGGGGGGCAGTCTCTCTGAGCGAACTGTCAGGCCACTTTGGGTACAAGCTGTACCCTGATAACCCCTCCGTCCTCCTGTGATTGAGTGAGTTGAAGACCCTGCCATTCCATGCTGGACACCAATGCTTCCCAGGTATCATCGCACCCATCAGCATGCTTCTCGCGTAAGTCATTCAGCGCATCTTGACCACCGGCTACCTCATTGAGAACCGACCAATAGTCTGCTGCTGTAAGCCCAATGCGATCCTTGCCGAATTGTTCCCAAAGCAGCTGCATGGCTGTTTGGAGCGACGCTTCTCCATTCGTTTGCTGCATAATTCGAACGTCGCAAAGGAATGCAAGTACAGCACCTTCGACGTAAATGGATCCCTTTCTGCCCGGTGCCCCAAGCTTGTATCCGTCGAGCCAGGTGTCATAACTCGATGCCGCAACACTCATATTGAGTCGGCCTGGGTTGTTGACGTGGCGCATCAAAAGCTGCTCCATTTTCCGACACCAACCGTTCAAATCAATGCATCCGCTTTCATAGAGAAATAAATCGCCCATGTAAGTCGTGACGCCTTCAGCGACATAGCCCAACGGACTTGGACAGGCTTGGCTAAAATCGTAAGGCGTCCATTCCGCAGGTCGAATCCGCTTCACATTCCAAGCGTGGTAGAGTTCATGGGAAGCGATGCCAATCAATTCGTCGTAACCTTCTTGCGTAAGACATTTGGAGGAAGGACCGAGTGTGATGACCGTGCTATCCTCGTGCTCCACGCCATGGCGTGTTTCCCTTTCCGGAAAGAGGTAAAGGAAATGATAAAATGCAGCAGGGAAAGACTTGAAGTGGGCGATTTGACTTGCTGAAAAGCGCTGATGGTCTGCAATAAATTGCGCTTGGTTTGGCGTGTTTTTGCCATAAGCCCAGATATGGAAATCAACGCCGCCCGCTTCATATTGAGCATGCCAGAGGGATTCCGCCACCATGAAGGGCGCATCCATCAAGTGCTGCATATCTCGCGCATGCAAGGTCATGTTGGTGCGAGGCAGTGCCGATGCCAAGGTCCAGTCCTCAGGAATGTCAGCCAAGATCAGGTCGTACCCCCAACCCACGTTGTCTGGCTGGTAAAGGATGCAATTCACAGGGTTGACATACAACAAACCCGGCTCGATGCAGGTGGAACCCGCGTTGAGCATGTCCGCTTGGAAACTCCAGCGGACCCGGCTCATATCGGCCTCCATTTGCCACCGATGCAAATCAGTTTTTTGGAGAGATTTCCAAACGCCCTCGTCTGTTAGGCCCTCCATGCGCAGTATGTACTGGGCAAATTGTCCGAGTTCATATCGACCAGGTCGCCAAGTCGGCAACTGCAATTCAAAAGGGCCGTTTTGTGGGAATACTGCGTCGGCGTGTAAGATGGGAGCACCGCTGTTGTCCCGTTTTAACGTGATGCAAACGCGTTGATCACTCATGGTACATGACGGCTTGAATGGGCCGTCCTGTGCTTGCATTCGGCAGTGGAGTGTGAATCAATCCGGCGACAGTCGGGGCAATGTCCCGAATGTTGGTGCGATCATACGTGATACCTTGGGGTATGTGCCAACCATAAAAGATACAGGGCACGTGCGTGTCATAGGGGAACGGCGAGCCGTGATCGGTTCCCGAGGGGCCGTATTTAATCCAACCGGGTTCAGGAACAACCAGGACATCGCCTGAAAAAGCACTGTGATATCCCATCCGCAGTCGTTCCATGATTTCGTCAGAAGAACCTCCTGATCGTGCAATTTCATTGGCAGTGGGTGCCATCAAGACGCCTGGAGTTTCGAGACAGATTCCTTGGACGAAGGACTGCATGTCCGCCAAGTCATGCCCCTCTTTACGAATCAAAGGGCGATTCAATATGAATTGATTGTTGGAGTATCGGAGCATCCAATTGCCATCTCCATATCGTTTGGAAAGCGCGTTTTCCACGTCCTCGGTCATATTGCCAGGCTTCCAGTAATCAACCGGCATTCCCTCTGCCGCTGCGAGTGAGGGAACTGTCGCTCCTCCGTGATCCGCTGTTAACCAGCACATCCAATTGCCATCTCCGACTTGGTCATCCAAGGATTTGAAGAGCCGAGCTAGCTGCATGTCCAAGCGGACATACGTGTCTTGTGTTTCCCAAGCGTGCGCGCCAAACCGATGGCCTACGTAATCCGTTGAAGAGAAACTCACTGCCAATAAATCCGTTATGTCGTCTTGCCCGAGGTCCTCATGTTCAATGAGGCGAATGGCTAAATCCACCAACAAAGAATTGCCATGCGGCGTTTCTTTGAGGAGATCGTATCCACCATTCTCCGCTTGCAAGGCTTCCAAATCATAAGGGAATGTTGGGCGTGCAGTTCCATTGAAGCTGGATTCGTACGGATTGTTGTCCGGCCAAGCCTGGCTGTATTCTTTTTCCTTTAAGACGGGTATCCACTTGGATTTGAGATACCGACGGGCCATGTTTTTGTCATTCCAATTGGCCAGCCAATTGGGAAGCTCGTCCATGTAATACGAACTGGTGATGAACTTCGCTTCATCTCGGCCATAAAACCAAAAGGCGCCATCGGCTAAATGGCCAGCGGGCAGGATGGCTCCTCGATCCTTGAGGCTGATTCCGTATACCTTGGCTTTCAAATCGGTCGAGAGTTTCAATTCATCTCCTAGTGTGCTGGCGTGCATTCGATGCGGTGACATATGACCGGCTTCAATTGTTTGGTCTGCTAAGCCGACAGTCGTTACGGTTGAATCCGATGCGCAGTAAACAGTCTTTCCCGACTTTCGATCAAACCAGTAGTTGCTAATGACTCCGTTGAAGCGGGGAGTGGTTCCGGTGTAAATGGCGGCGTGACCCGGCCCGGTATAGGTCGGGGCATATCCAAAGTGATGATCCGCGCAGACGAGACCATTTTGGATGATGCGTTTGAACCCATCTCGGCCAAAGTGATCCCAATAACGGTAGAGATAGTCCATGCGCATTTGATCCACTGTGATCCCAATGATGAGCGGCGGGCGATCGCTGAGATCTAACTTGGCTAAATCCGAATCTTCCGCGGGTTCTTTTTCAATCAATTTCCCTTGTCGAGGCGTTGCCTTTGGCTTCGTGGCTGGTCCCTTTTCTTTGGCTTTTGGGGCGGTTTTATTCGCGTTCTCCTTTGTTTTCTCGGTTTCCTTCAACAGGGTGGATTGGTTCACCGTCGGCTGGGTGATGCTGCCGGTGGAGTTGATTTGGCTCCATGTCGGAAGTGCAAAAGTCAAACTCACGAAAAGTAGAATCAAGCGAAAATTCATAATTGAATTGGTTCAAGCGGGTTGAAAGACGAAATTAAGTCCTCTGGCTTACGATTGGGATTCAGGACGATTGAAATGCTGCCCAAGACCACCATCCGAAGACGAGGCACAGAATCAGATTGCAAGCGACATTGCCTGCAGCCCAAATCAGTCCATGGGATTGAGCCAACTGCAAGGTGTCTGCACTAAACGCCGAAAAGGTGGAAAAACCGCCGCAAAATCCTGTTGTGAGGAGGAGCACGATGGGACCGCTCCACTTGGAGGCAACCTCCAAGCTGGACTGATGAGAGAGCAGGCCCAATAACAGGGCTGTGGCCAAGACATTGGCAAGCAAGGTTCCCCAAGGACTCATTCCTCCGAATTGCAAAACCTGAAGGCCAAACTGATAACGTACGAGACTTCCAAGCCCTCCTCCTATGAACACAGCAAGGCCATTCATGGGTCCGCTGTAATGGAGACGATTTTCTGAAACACACGCCACATGAGGTATCCCCAAAATGCCCCCAAGATCATGCCGCCTGCTATGTCCAGTGGGAAATGCACTCCGAGGTACATCCGGCTGTATCCTATGACCAAGCTCCAGCCCAATAGCCCCCAAATCCAGGGGCCACCTCCGAGAAAGAGCCCGACGACAATCGCAACTCCGGTATAGTTTGCAGCGTGAGAACTAACAAAACCATATCGTCCCCCGCGATAGGGCGTATCCCAACCATTGGGTGTGACAACGTGCACCTGATCCCGCAATTCGATGGAGTGAGATGGTCGAAAACGTTGAATGGACGGTTTGATGACCCGGCTGGAAATGAGATCCGTGCCGGCTACGGACAAACCGATGATGCCCAACATCAAGGCCAAGCGGCCCCTCTTTTTGTCGGCGCGTTTCCACATCTCCCAGATGAGGAGTCCATAAAGAGGAATCCACCAGAAATTGCCTGAAACGGCCCACATGATTTCGTCTCCGCCCGGCCAAGGGGTGTTGCAGAGCCGAAACAAGAGGTAGTCGAGATTGATAATGCGTTCAACCATGGAATTGTGTTACGCGTAAATGGCGTCAATCGATGCCTGATACCGCTCACGAATGGGCTTTCGCTTCAACTTCATGGTGGGGGTCAATTCGCCATTTTCGATGGTGAAGGGATGGGACAGGATGTGAATTTTCTTGATGCGTTCCCATTGAGCGAAGGAGCTAGTGAGTTTTTCAACGTCCTCCATCATGCGCTGGGCCAATCGTTCATCTTTTCCAATGTTTTCAAACCCTGGATACGGATGATTCTTTCGCTTGCACCATTCTTCCACTGCGATGGCGTCAGGAACAACCAGTGCCCCAGGGAACTTTTGGCTTTCTCCAACGACCATGACTTGTTCGATGAAGACGGATGCCTTGATGGCGTTTTCAAGCAGCTGCGGTGCAACATACTTTCCGCCTGAAGTCTTGAACATCTCCTTCTTTCGATCGGTAATTTTGAGGAATCCTTCGTCAAATTTGCCGATGTCTCCCGTGTGGAACCATGCTCCGGACATCACTTCAGCTGTTTTTGCTTCGTCCTTGTAATACCCCATCATGATGTTGTGGCCTTTGACCAGGATTTCGCCATCATCGCCAAATTTGACTTCAACGCCATCGATGAGTTTACCAACATAACCCACGCGCATGAGGCCAGGAGAGACATCGGTGTTCACTGTGACTACCGGAGATGTCTCCGTGAGTCCGTATCCTTCGTAAACAGGAATGCCTGCAGCGTTGAAGAAGCGGGCGAGTCTCGGAGCGAGTGCTGCTGAGCCGCATGCAACCGCTCGAATGTTGTCGAGTCCGAGTGCTGTTTTGACTTTGCTGAAGACGAGTTTTCGCGCCAATCCCAACTGCCATTCGTACCAGCCTCCGTTTTGTCCATCCGGCTCCCAACGCAGGGCGAGCTTCAGGGCCCAATTGAAAATGGCCGCCTTGACCCCGCCAGCAGCGCGCCCTTTGTTGACGATTCCGTCGTAAAATTTCTCAAGCAAACGCGGAACTGCTGTAAAGACGGTGGGTTGGGCATGGCCCAAATCCTCTTTGATTGTTTCCAGGCTTTCGGCAAAGTAGATGTTGGCCCCGATGTACATGTAGAGGTAGTGCAACATCCGTTCAAAGATGTGGCAAACGGGCAAGAAACTCAACGTGCGATACTCTTGATCTCTGAGCACGGCTGGAATCCGCGGAACACTGTGCATGATGTTCTGCACGATGTTGCTGTGACTGAGCATGACACCTTTGGGTGTTCCGGTGGTCCCAGACGTATATATAATGGTCGCGAGGTCGTCGGGCTGCACAGCTGCCATGCGGCTTTCATACTCCGCTTGTTGCGCGTCACCTCCAGCTTCGGCAATAGCAGACCAATGCGTGCCATTGGCAGCGTGTTCGAAGACAAATACATTCTCAAGCGACGGCACGCGGTCTTTCACGGCCATGACCTTGTCGTACAAATCCTGGTTGCTAACAGCGCAAAACTTGGATTCACTGTGATTCAAGATGAACTCATAATCCGCTTCTGTCATGGTCGGATAAATCGGCACATTGATGCCGCCAGCAGACATGATGCCGTGGTCCATGATGTTCCATTCGCACCGGTTATTGTGAGAGATCAGTGCCACTTTGTCTCCGGCCTGCAACCCCATGCCGATGAGTCCTTTTCCCACTCGGTCAACGGCCTCAACGAAGGTGGCACTAGAATAGGTGATGCGGTTGCCTCCGTTGGGCATCGTCATCATGACCTCGAGGGGATTGTTGGCTAACTGGTAGCGAGGAAAGTCAAATAGTCGCGTGGGCTGTTGCATGGTTGTGAATGTTGATTCGGGATTCACGCTCGGTTTGGCGTGTACTCAAGACACTGGGCAATTTAGCAAATCAGGAATAGAATGCAAGGGGCATCTGAAGTCTACCGGTGATATGTGTCAAAGCGCTTGTCCGCAGTGATTGCAAAAGTCAGCGTCCACATCGTGACCGTCTCTTCCGCAGCTTGGGCATGCCTGAGTCGAGACTTCGAGCCTTGGAAATGTACGTGAGGCATTGTTTTTGACCATGGCCATCCCCAGAATTCCGGTTGGAACGGCGATGATGGCATAACCAATGATCATCATAACCGAGGCCAACATCTGGCCCAAGACCGTGGCAGGGGCGATGTCTCCATAGCCAACAGTCGTGATCGTAACGATGGCCCAATAGATGCTCCGAGGGATGCTGGTGAATCCAGATTGCCCGTCTTCAATGATGTACATCAAGGTGCCGATGATGGTGACCAAGGCAAGGACGACACTCAAAAAGACGAGGATGCGTTTTTTGGTGGCCCGCAATGCGTCTTGCAGCCTGCGGGCTTCTTCCAAAAAACCGACCAGTTTGAGAACACGGAACATCCGCAAGAGCCTTAAAATCCGGATGACCCGGAGGCTCGCCGATCCCGGGACCAACAACCCGATGAAAGTCGGCAAAATCGCCAATAAATCGACAACTCCAAAGAAGCTTGTGGCGTACTTCCAGGGCTTGCGGACTGCGAATAGCCGGACCAAGTACTCCAAGGTGAAGAGCCCCGTAAAAATCCATTCTGCACAATCGAACTCGAGTGGATATCGGGCTTGAAATTCGGGAACGGACTCCAGAAGCACCGTCAACACACTGAGAACAATGAGCCAAAGTAGCGCTACATCGAAGATTTTACCGGATTGCGTATCCGCTTCAAAAATGACTTCATGCAACCGGTTACGCCAAGACTTCATGCGCCAATATCGGTTGAATTGCCTTGAGATACCAAGGGGGCTATTGAAAAAACGGCGCGACCACCAAGTCTTTTGAACCAGGGGTATGGACGTAAAACCCTTGTCCAGATTTCACGCCAAGGTGGCCTGCATTGACCATGTTGACGAGCAGCGGACATGGAGCGTATTTAGGTTGGCCTAGTCCTTCATGCAACACGCGAAGAATGCTCAGGCAAACGTCCAACCCGATGAAATCAGCCAATTGGAGCGGACCCATCGGGTGGGCCATGCCCAGTTTCATGACGGTGTCAATGGCATCGACCGTCGCCACGCCTTCTTGCAATGTGATGATGGCTTCATTGATCATCGGCATCAAAATGCGATTGGCGACAAACCCGGGGTAGTCATTCACTTCTACCGGGATTTTGCCCAAGGATTGACTCAAGGCCATGACCCGTTGGCAAGTATCATCGGAAGTTGCGTACCCACGAATCACTTCGATCAGTTTCATGACCGGCACCGGATTCATAAAATGCATGCCGATAACCTGTTCGGGACGTCCTGTGACAGCGGCTATTTCGGTAATCGAAATGGAGCTGGTGTTGGTGGCAAGAATGCAGTGACTCGGGGCAGCGGCATCCATGGCTTTGAAAATGGAGAGTTTCAAATCCAGCCGCTCCGTGGCGGCTTCAACCACCAAGTCAGCTGAACTCGAACCTGCAGCAATGTCCGTTGCAGTCGCAATGCGATTCAACGTGGCTGATTTGTCCGCTTCTGAAATTTTTTCTTTTTTGATCAGACGGTCCAGATTGCGACCGATGGTCGCTAGGGCTTTTTCCAAAGCTTCCTCTCGGACGTCGACAAGTGTGACGTTAAAGCCCGATTGCGCAAAGACATGGGCAATGCCGTTTCCCATGGTTCCGGCGCCAATGACGGTGACATTTTTCATGGAACGTCTTCTGTTATTTGGCTTTGCTTGCCTTTCCTGTGGACTTCTTCACTGTGGCTTTCTTCGGAGCAGGCTTTCCTTTCGGTTCCTTTTTTCCGGCGATGGCCGTTTTTTTAGCTGTCGGCTTTTTGGCCGCTGCTTTTTTGGCCGCAGGCTTTTTGGTCGCAGATTTCTCCGTCTTTTCGTCTGTCAACTCCTCCTTTGAATCGTTGCTTTCATCGGTCACGTCATCCGCATCTTCTTCCTTCTTCGCTTCGCTGGTCAAAGGAAAAGCTTCGTTTTTGCGCAAAGTTGAAAACCACTGGACCAACTTTTTCAAATCTGAATTGTACACGCGCTCATGATCCAAGTTCGGAACGATGGCATCGATGAAGTCGCGCACGACTTGAGGCGCACTATTTGACTCGGGTGCAGCATCTTGGCCCGCCTTCTCCGACATGAGATTTAAGATGTCCATCAACAAGGCATCCTCTCCTGTCGTATACATGGTGATGTCTGCCAAGCTGCTGATTCGGCTAGTCCCAGGAATACTGAGACGCTTTTTGTCTAGCATGGATTCGACCACCAAATTGGCGCGGTTGGTTTTGAGAATGCGATAAAGTCCGGGCTTGCCGGCGATGGCGATGATTTCCTGAATGACCATATAGACGGTGTTACAATCGGTATTTGCTTGCGAAAATAGGTCAACACGCCTCGTGCAGCGCTATTTCAATTGGATTCCCTTCGAAATGAGCTGCTTTATAAAGCAGAATAGGGAGGGATGTGGTCAAGTGATTGGGGTTGCCCATTTTTCCAGTTGTAAGCATGGTGCTGCAAACCGTTCGATACAATCAAGATGGGGATTTGAAGTGCGATGTTGTAGCGCACGACTTGATCCAAGGCTGCTTGATTCAGTTTGATTGCGGGCCGTTTGCATTCGACCATGAGCAAGGGTTCGCCATTTGGGCTGTGGCATACAATGTCAGCGCGTCGCTTCATGCCATTGAGTTGGAGCGGATACTCTGCGACCATGGCGCCGAGTGGATAGCCCAATTGCTCGTGTAAATAATGCAACCAGTGCTGGCGTACCCATTCTTCCGGTTCCAGCCGGACGTATTTCCGACGGCTGAGGCACTGGACTTCTTGATGCTCACCAGAGGCTCTCAGCGTGAAGTTTACTGCAGGCAATGCAAGCTGAGGGAAGATAGAGGATGGATTCATGGAAGCCGGCATGCGGCAAAAATACCTCGGTCCGGTGAGGTCACCCCTTGCTGTCTGAATTATCTTCGCCTCCATGCCACATCGCCAGATTATTCGTGACATACAAGCATCCGCTTTCAAGCCGCTCTATTTACTGCATGGAGAGGAACCTTTTTTCATCGATGAGGTATCCAAGGCGCTAGAGGATCATGTCGTGGAGGAATCGATGAAAGATTTCAATCAGGTCGTGTTCTACGGTCGAGATGCCACGTTGGATCAAGTATTGGAATCGGCGAGGCGCTTCCCCATGATGGCGGATCGCCAATTGGTCTTGATGCGTGAAGCTCAGGATTGGCCCTCTTGGCGCCGATCGGATGACATGGTCAAATTGGAAGCTTACGCCCAATCGCCCATTCCGAGCACGGTCCTTGTCTTTTGCTTCAAGAATAAAAAAGCAGATGCGCGACTCAAAGCCGTGAAAACGATTAGTCGAAATGGCTTGCTTTTCCTCAGTGAAAAGGTGCGAGACTACAAATTGCCAGACTGGATTTCGACTCATGTCCGGGATCAGGGTTTGAAAATTTCAGCGCAGGGTGCTCAAATTTTGTCAGAATACCTGGGGAATGATTTGCGGAAGGTGGTCAATGAATTGAATAAGCTGAAAATTGTGTTGCCCGAAGGAACCGAAATTTCCCCGGAGCACATTGAGAAGCACATTGGCATTAGCAAAGACTTCAACGTTTTTGAGTTGCAACGTGCGCTCGGTTCCAAAGACATTGAGCGTTCGCATCGCATCGCTCACTTTTTTGCTGCGAATCCCAAAGACCACCCTGTAGCCATGGTCATGCCCATTCTCGGAAGTTTCTTCAGTAAGATTTACGCCTACCACGGGTTAAAGGACCGATCAGCGGGGATGGCGGCAAAAACATTGCGGTGCGCTCCTTTTGCGGTGAAACAATACGCGGAGGCAGCACGGCATTATTCTCCTGAAAAAGTTGGCAGGATATTTGGCTATCTGAGGGAAGCAGATCGCAAAGCGAAAGGGCAAGGGAACGTCACCACTCCAGACGGAATGCTCTTGCGCGAAACTGTATTTAAAATATTGCATTGAACCTATTATGGAAGCGCCAACCCATCTGAACAATCAACCCAAGGCAGTGCCGTTGCAAAATGACCTCCTCCTAAGAGCCGCTCGAGGCGAATCCATTGAGCGCTCACCCGTTTGGTTGATGCGTCAAGCTGGACGGATTCTGCCCGAATACAGGGCGGTCCGCGCGCAGATGGGCGGGTTCAAAGATTTGGTAGAATCACCCCCTCATGCGAGCGAAGTGACGATCCAACCCGTTGATATTTTAGGCGTGGACGCCGCCATTATTTTCTCGGATATCCTGGTGATTCCAGAGGCAATGGGTTTGCCCTATGAGTTGGTTGAAAAAGTGGGCCCGCGATTTCCTGAAGTGGTGCGAACGCATCAAGACCTGAAACGTTTAAGAGCCGAGGTCAATCCGGAAGTGCACTTGTCGTATGTCTTGGATGCGATTCGGTTGACGAAACGGAACTTGGCTGGGCGTGTGCCATTGATCGGTTTCTGTGGAGCACCTTGGACGATTTTTTGTTACATGGTAGAAGGGAAAGGGTCTAAGGATTGGGCGTTGCCTCGGCGCATGCTCTGGGAACAGCCGACGTTTGCGCATGCGCTGCTGGATTCGATCACAGAAGCTTCAATTGGCTATTTGCAAGCTCAAGTGCGCGCCGGCGCTGACTTGGTTCAAATCTTCGATAGCTGGGCGGGCGTGTTGAGTGATGATTTGTATCGGGAATTCATGATGCCGCGATTGCAACGGATGTGCGAAGCCCTGAGCCCGATGGTTCCCGTGACTGTTTTCGCCAAAGGTGGCGGGCATCTATTGCCGCAGTTGGCTGATTTAGATTGCCGCACATTGGGGTTGGACTGGCAAACTGACCCGCGCAAAGCGCGCCTATTGATCGGTGAAGAGAAGACGTTGCAAGGGAATTTGGATCCCTCCATTTTGTATTCTTCACCTGACACCATTCGGAAAAAAACACGGGAGATGCTCTCAAATTTTGGGACGCGGCGTCACATCGCTAACTTGGGCCACGGAGTTTACCCGGACGTGAATCCAGAACATGTTAAAGTGTTCGTAGAAACCGTTCAGAAATCAGCTTGAATCTAGGAATGAACAACATGATCACAACGATGAAATTGCGCACTCTTTGCGCAGCAATGGCTACTTTGTTTGGGGCTGCGCTCATTGCACAAGAAGACAACTTGGTGCCCAATAGCAGTTTCGAGAATTCAAATCTGAAGAAGCTGAAAAGTTACGGACAGCTAGAGGAATTCTCAGAAAACTGGTTTGGTGGTACGGAGACGCTTCTCGATCTTTTCGCCGAAGGAATGAAATCGGAGAAAGTCAACATTCCCAACAATCTCTACGGCAAGCAGGAGGCCTCGGAAGGCGTTTGTTATGCAGGCTTGCGCGCTTACTCGAAAGACACGCGTTTGTCTCGAAACTACTACGAGGTGGAATTGACCAGCGCGTTGGAAAAAAACCAGATGTACTGCGTCTCATTTGATGTGAGCTTGAGTGACTTGTCGCGTTATGCGGTCAATGGCATTGGAGCGGTTTTGAGCGACCGTAAGGTCGAGCAAGGCAACACAGGGCTCATGGTACGGGACATGGATGTGAAACACCTTGGAAATAAGGTCATGTCGCTCTATGACGGATGGGAAACTATTTGTGGAACAACGATTGGAACGGGCGAGGAGGAGTACTTGATGATTGGAGGCTTTGAAAAAGACAATGAGATGACCGTGGAGAAAATCAAACGGCCTTCTGGTGTTTCTGGAGCGCAACTCAACCATGCTTACTACTATTTGGACAATGTTAAAGTCTTCCCGATCAGTGCAAAATCGCAGTGTGCCTGCACGCGAGCGGATGAACAAAGGACAGATTTGGTGTACGGTTCATCGGTGGTGTTGAATGAAAGCATGTCAGCGGAAGAGATCATTGGTGTTTCAGCGGTTTACTACCCCTTCTTAAAGCGGAATCCGACGGGCACAGGGCAAGCCACCATTTCACAGTTGGCTGAAATGTTGAAAGCCAATCCATCTTGGAAACTGCGCGTTATAGGTCACGCTGACGAGGATGAGTTCAATGAAGGGAAGATCAATCCACGCTATCGTGAATTGGGGGCCAAGCGAGCAGCCATCGTGGCGACCAAATTCGGAGATTTCGGAATTGATGCTTCACGATTGGTTGAAGATTCTCGCGAAGATTTGGATCCAGCGAGTACGCGAGATACGGACATTAGTCGAGCACAAAATCGACGGGTGACATTCGAAATTATTCGATAACAAAACGCTTGATTGCGTTTGTAAACCATGAACGCATTGCTTCAAGGGTATTCGAATCAAAAGAGCTGTTTCAGAATGATTCTGAGGCGGCTCTTTCGGTTCGCAACTGTTTTTATCGGGCTCGTTTGGACGGCCTCTGCCCCAATTTTGGCTCAAGACCATGTGGGCTTTGAAAATTTGGTGCCCAATGGCAGTTTTGAGGAGCGGCTGTGGTGTCCATCGAATTTCACTCAAAATGAGATACAAACCCTGCGGCATTGGAAGCAGCCCAATGCGGGTACTCCGGACCATTTTGACGCTTGCGGAGCTTCGGGAGTGACCGGAGTGCCTGTCAATGTGTTCGGTTCTCAGGAGTCGGTCGATGGAACGGGATACGCAGGCTTGGTTCTATATTCCTCGTCCAAGCCAGATTACCGGGAGTACTTGCAGGTTGAATTAACGCGCACTTTGAGCGCTGAGGAATGGATCTGTGTGGAATGGTGGGCTTGCGCTGCAGATGAGGCGAGACTGATCACGGATGGATTGGGCATGCACTTCAGTTCCTTGCCTCCTGGTGCCATCGGGGAAGGACGATTGGATTTGACGGCGCAAGTTGAAAACCCCTCCTTGCACTTGTTGAGTGACCGCTGGAGTTGGGTCAAACTGAGCGATGCTTTTCAAGCCAAAGGAGGCGAGCGGTACATGACCCTGGGCAATTTCTTGCCTGCACCTGAATTGCGGGTCATGGAGCGTCAAGATGCTTCCCCGGAATCGAGTCGCTGGGCGTATGTCTATGTGGATGATGTGCGCGTGCGTTCAGTCCAAAAGAAAGAAGATTGTTCTTGCCTCAACCCGTTGTTGGCAGAAAAGGTGACCGATCCACCGTGGCAGTCTTACCAAAAAGGTCATGTGCGCTGGGATGCAGTCTTGTTTGAGTTTGATTCCGAATTGCTCAATGAAGAAGCAAGGGTGCAGCTCGAGGCCGTTGCCGAGGAAATGCGGTCCAATCGATTCCTCGTTATGGAAGTCAATGGCCACACGGATTTAGTGGGTTCAGAAGGGTACAATTTGATGCTCAGTGAACGTCGTGCACAAGCGGTAATCGATGCGCTTCGCGATCGGGGTGTCGACCCCAATCGCTTGCAACTGTCTTGGCATGGAAGTCGGGACCCTGCAGCGAATAACGGGACATCCGAGGGGCGTCGTCAAAATCGACGGGTCGAATTTGAATTGCTCGAGCACGCGTTTCTCCCGAAGAATTGATTGCAATTCAGCCGATGCAAGGAATCGCAAGTTGACCTGAATTTATGCGGTGGCTTTTTTGGGGATAAAAAGAAGAAAACACAGGCTGGCCGCGAAGAAAACAATCAGCGCTAGGACGCTGGACCGCATGGATCCGGTGAACCCTTCAATGTATCCCCAGCTGAACATCCCGATGATGAGTCCGCCTTTTTCCAGCACTTCATAAAAACTAAAATACGAGGCGTGGTCCTTCGTCTCAGGAAGCATTTTGGAATACGTCGATCGGTTCAAGCTTTGAGTGCCGCCCATCATGAATCCAATGATGCCTGCCGCGAGATAAAATCCATTGACCCCACGGACGAAGTAATAGGTGTAGACGCAAACAAGCGACCAGACAAAAATGCATCCGATGAGCGTAGGGATATTGCCCAGCCTACTGCTTACCCAAGAGACGAAAAAGGCTCCTGGAATGGCGAGAATCTGTACCGCGATGATGGCCAGAATGAGTTCGTTGTCATTCAACAAGACCTCCTTTATTCCAAACGATGAGGCCATGAGCATGATGGTCTGCAGTGCCATTGAAAGAATGAAAAAGGCCCAGAGGAATCGCACCAATGTTTTGCGGCCACTCAGGTCCCGTGCGACTTGACGGAGCTCTCTGAAACCATGCGCAATGAGCTTGCCTTCTACCGGTAATTTCGTCGGGTTGGATGGAAGCTTTCGGAAAGACGGTTGGGCCCATAAAAACCACCATGCGCCAACCAAAACGAAGGTCCATGGAGTCATGAAGTTGCCGACAAATAGGATCAATGCGAGGCAAATCAAAAGAAGCAGGACACTGCCAATATAGCCCATCGCAAAACCGGTCGCGCTGAGTTTGTCATGTTCTTCAGGAGGGGCGATTTCGGGCAGGAAGGCATTGTAAAATCCAAGGCTTCCCCAAAAACCGATGTTGGCTAAAAACAATGCGGTCATGCTCCATTCCAAGTGAGTGGGGTCAAAGGCATAGAGCCCAATGCAGCCCAGTGATCCAGCATAGCAAAAGACCTTCATCAACTGCAGTTTGCGCCCGGACACATCGGCTATTCCGCTGAGCAATGGGGACAAAATAATGACCACTAGGAACGAACAAGCCAGCACATAGCTGTACAGTTGGGTATTGATTAGCTCGAATCCGAAAAAGGTAACGACATCATTGATGATCTCCCCCGCCTCATTCCGGTCAGAGGTCAGAGCGTTGAAGTAGATGGGGAAGATGGCTGTCGTGACTACGAGGGAATAGGGGCTATTGGCCCAATCGTACATCGTCCAGGCTGCTTTGATTTTTTCAGCCGCGGTTTGCCGTTGTTTCCCGCGAAAAAGCGTGCGCTTCAACGGGGGTTGTTCGGCTGAGTTTGCATTCGACATGTTGTGAAGATAAGCGGTTCTTTTGATTCGGCTTTGAGTTGCGATTCGCGAGGCGCCAATAGCATGTCACCTTAGATGTGGCGTCGTACTTTTGTGGCGATGAGCACACTGAAATCCCCGAATGCGAGCTACGACATCATCATTGTCGGTGGCGGTATTGTTGGCGCCGCAACCTTCTATCAACTGCAATTGCGATTTCCGAATCGGAGCTTGCTGTTGATTGAAAAAGAGAAGGAATTGGCTCATCACCAAACGGGCAACAATTCCGGGGTCATCCATTCAGGATTGTACTATCCTCCGGGATCGCTCAAGGCCAAAAATTGCGTGGATGGCCGTCGGGCTTTGGTGAAGTTTGCTCAAGATCATGGCATTCCGCATGACGTTTGTGGAAAGGTTGTGGTGGCCGTAGATGAAAGTGAGCTGCCCATGCTCGAGCGCATTGAGGGGATTGGACAAAAGAATGAAATCGAGGGACTCGAGCGCATCACGGGAGATCAATTGCGAGAAATTGAACCACATTGCAAGGGGATCGCTGCCCTTCACGTTCCCTGTACAGGGATCATTGATTACCGCGCAGCCACGCGCAAGATGGTGGAGCTGGCACAGGCCATGCAACCCAATAGCCACTTGCGGTTGGGGGATGAGGTTTTGAACTTTGACCGAGACGGTGATGAGACCATCGTTCGCACCGCTTCCGCCCCGGAAGGATTTCGAGGAAAGCATGTTGTCGTCTGTGGTGGTTTGCAAGCTGATCGTTTGGCTCGAAAGGACGGTGTCGATTTAAAAGAACGTGTTGTCGGCTTCCGAGGAGATTACTATGAATTGACCGATCAGGCGAAGCACAAAGTGAAGCACTTGATTTATCCAGTGCCGAACCCTGACTTTCCATTTTTGGGAGTTCACTTTACCCGGATGACCGATGGTGAAATTGAATGCGGACCTAACGCGGTTTTCACGTTCAAGAGGGAGGGCTATGGCAAAACTGACTTCGATTGGAAGGACACAAAAGAGGCATTGGGTTATGGCGGGACTTGGAAGCTCTTCATGAACAACATGGCCTTTGGTATCAATGAATACCGGCGCGCATTCTCGAAACGCTTGTTTCTTAAAACGCTCCAACGCATGATTCCTGAATTGACCATGGATGATCTGAGACCAGGGCGATCGGGGGTGCGTGCTTTGCTGCTGTCTCAAGATGGAGACACACGTGATGATTTTCGCATTTCGTATACCGACCGCAACATCCACGTGTTGAATGCACCGTCCCCAGCGGCAACAGCAGCTTTGGCCATTGGAGACCACATCGCTGAGCTAGCTGTTGAGCGATTCACATTCTGAAGCAGAGCGCACGCGATGGCGTTGAGCCTGCGAGATCGCTGCTTGCGGAATTAAGCAACATCAAGACAAAAAAAGAGATCGTCCATGGGACGACCTCTTAAATTCAAGTCTCTGGCAAGAGTGCACATCACTTTGGTGAAGATGATGTGCGGGCGATTTGAAGTTGATTGCACGAAGCCCGCAGGCCGTGCAGCTCAATTAATCTTTTTTCTTCTTGTCTGCGCCTTTGTCGCATGAAGCAGCAGACTTGCCTGAGCAGCAAGAAGCTGACTTACCTGCGTCTGCAGTTTCTCCTCCATCGGCTGATTTTCCAGCGCAACAAGCAGCAGCTCCTTTGTCACAAGAACCTTTTTTACCTTTTTTCGAGTCGTCTTTGCATTCTGCAGTTTTGTTGTCTGCAGTCTTCGTGCCGCTCAGAGCAACATTTTTGACAGACTGTCCAGCGTCTTTTGATGAAACTGTGTTCTCAGTTTTCGACTTGGAAGAGGCAGTTGAAGCGTCAGTTTGAGCGCTTACAGCGAATGCGAAAAACGCAAATACGCTGAGAATCAGAGCTTTTTTCATTGAAGAAATAGTTAAAGTGTTTCGGTGGTAAATTTCAGGAGGTAAGATAATCATTTTTGTTGTTTTCACAAGGCTTTATATTAACTTTGTCGCCGCTTCGGAAACGTCGTGAAGCAGTTTTGGAGAGGTGCCAGAGCGGTAATGGAGCAGATTGCTAATCTGTCGACGGGTAACTGTCGCCAGGGTTCGAGTCCCTGTCTCTCCACATGAAAAGGTCAATGCCCCGTGCATTGGCCTTTTTTTATTCAGTTGAGTGTGGAGCGAATGCGATGTGTTTGAACTTACTTGAGTCCTCTGATGGAGCATGCTCCATTGAGCAAGAGCATTGAATTGATGCGCTTTTCATGCGAGTGCTGAATGAATTGCAAGCGCATCTGAACAAGTTTAATCACAGTTATTGCACAGGGAATAAAACGGACTATCTTTGCCTCCGCTTTCGAGCACGGGGCGTGGCCTAGTCCGGTTACGGCGCCTGGTTTGGGACCAGGAGATCGCAGGTTCGAATCCTGCCGCCCCGACTTCAAAACCGCATCAGCAATGATGCGGTTTTTTTGTTTTTATGAAGTCAAATGAATGGTTGATGATGTTGCATCACGCGAACCATTGAGTCGACCAATGACTGAGCTACTGCTTCGAAGGGCATTTATGATCGCCATAACTGCAAAATACACAGCAGTCATCACCAAGAGGAGTTAGTTCAGCTGTGCATGCTTCGCAGGTGTAGCGAATTTGGCAGACCTCTGTGGGCAGCGTTTCGACCTTTTTAAATCCGCAGTGGGGACAAGTGATTTCAGCACTGTCGACGTGTGCAACAGTGGGATCGTTTAAATTGTATTCAAAACTATCCGAGTACGTTCGGCATTGAATGAATGAACAACCAACCAACGCCAAGACGATGATAAAACTGAGATTTGTCTTCATAATGGAAAGTTGATGAGCACTGCAATTTAAGGTGAGTCGAATTAGAAAGGTTTGTTGGTTTCATTGCAGTAGGGGGCCTTTATGCTCCATGCAATTCGGGTGGAGGGGAGGCCAGAGTGAGGAAGGCTTCTGCAATGTACCTTCCTATAATCGTTTAGTTGGTTGTGATTGGATTGCAAAGAGGTGAGCACTACTTTCGATTATCATAATTCGTTGAATAGAATGTACTTGTCTAAGTGCTTTTGGTTTTCCGCATCCCTAAACTATTCTTACGAATGGCTATGCGTACATGGTATATTTCGAGTGCTTTTTCTGAAATCCCTCACTATTCTTTGCAGTTTGGATATGATAATTAGTTCTATGAAACACCCCTCGATCTTCCTCCTCTTTACACTTGCTTTTTTCGAAACAACTTCGGCGCAATCCGTCACAAATCCTGTTACCGGAAGAACGTGGATGGATAAAAATTTGGGAGCGAGCCAAGTGGCTATTTCTAGCACGGATAGCGCGAGTTTCGGACACTTGTATCAATGGGGCAGAGCCAGTGATGGACATCAATTGCGGTCCTCTGGCACAACTGCAGACATTGCGGGATCAGATTCTCCCGGACACGACCTGTTTATTTTAGGTTCCGATGACTGGTTGTTCCCTTCCAATCCCGATCTCTGGTATGGGTGGGATGGCATAAACAATCCTTGTCCGTGGGGATTCAGCATCCCCACAGAAGCCGAATGGTTGGAAGAAATCGCGACTTGGGACAGTCAGGATGCTGCAGGTGCCATGGCGTCCTTGTTGAGGCTACCGCTGGCCGGTGCGCGCAGTCGAATGTCAGGGACGATCGGAAATGTCAATGCCTTTGTCGGGTATCGCACTCGGGAGTCCAGCGGTACGGATACGCGCAACTTGGGAATTGCGGTGGATGTGGCTTTGATGGGCAATCGTGCTAAAGCAGACGGCAATTGCGTCCGTTGCATTTTTGATGATACGAGCGGGTTGGATGAGACGCAGGGGAGCGAGCCTTTGCCTTTCATTTATCCCAATCCCACGAACAACACAGTGACGCTCCAATCGACAACCGGTGCTTTGGGATGTTCCTATATCATCTGTGATGCTCGAGGGGAAATCGTGGCGGAAGGTCGAATTTTGAAAGAGGATCAAAGCATTGATTTGCATTCCCTCGCTTCTGGACTTTATCACATGTATTTCTCAATCCCCATCGGTGCGAGTATGCGCTTGGTGAAAAATTGAATGACAGAGGAATTGCTAAATTTCTTGAACGAGTCAACAAATTCTACTTTCAAGGAGTTATTAAGTTAATTGAGACCACCCAGTATTCATGATGTAGGGTTAGTCAGAGTGAATAAAAGGACGTCGAAATTCTCAGTGACCGCACGCGAAAGCGTGCGGTTTTTGTTTGCAGACCTTTACTCACAGATTTCTCCAAACAGCGCCAATAAAATCAACAAGTCGTTGACGTTGGTCTGTTCATCGCCGTCAATGTCGCCAGGACAAGGGGCCAAGACACAGCCGAAATCGCTGAGGAAGATCAAAATGTCTGACACAGAAATTTGGTCGTCGCCATTGAGATCCCCCTCACAAACGCAGCTTGTGAAGTCGCACGATTCATCATCCAAGGTCGCCGTCTCATCATAATTGCACGCCTCGCTATCGGTGCATCCAGCGCACGAAATGTAGTCGCACGATCCATCATCTGCGGTCGCCGAAGCGTTGTAGTTGCACGCGTTGCTACTCGTGCAACCGAAGACATCATCGGGGGCTTCGCACAAGCCTGCAAACGTCAATGTGGTGTTGTAGAGTGCGCCTTCGGAGTCATCCCATGAATTCAATAAGGTGATGGTCCAATCTCCCGCGCCCGAAATGGGATCCGAGAACACGGCGGTAGCCGAGTAGGTGCCTGCAGCACTGGTATTCCAATCTGCAGGCCAATTGCCCGCACTGGGACAATCCAACGACAGGTTGTAACCGCCATATTGCAAGCAAATGCCATCAGGAGTGGTGATGCCGACCATCATCTCGTTGGCCCAGGATTGGTCACTGGGTGAATCCACAAAATCAAGCACGACTGAAAATCCTGTGACGTAGCCCGAGCCATTGACTGACTGCGATGCCGTTTCTCCAGCGGACAATTGTACATCGAAGGACAGGTCCAGCGAGCAATCGCATGCAGTTCCTGCAACTGGAATGAAACATGAGCCATCATCGATGGTGGCATCCGCATCATAATTGCAAGCCGTCTCATCCATGCAGCCGGAGCAGATGGTGTTGTCACCGCCACACACGCCGCAGTCGTCATAGGAGAACGCGCAGGTTCCGTTGTCCTGAACGGCCTCCAGATCAAAATTGCATGCGGCATCATCGGTGCATCCGTAGTATGCACATGTCGTCGTCATGTCCACACACGTGTTAAAGCAGGAGCCGTCGGAGTTGATGGTAGGCAGCAACGCAGAATTGATCACCGTCGGGTGGAAATTCAAATTGACCGAACCGCCTGCGACCGCATGACAATAGCTCATCATGGTGCCCACCTGGCCTTCCGGCTCATTTGTGCAGGAGCCTTCTGCTTCGTAGCAGTCGTCGATGGGGCCGCCGGGCCAGCCGCACCAATGGGTGTGATTCGACCCAAAATTGTGGCCCAATTCATGCCCCACCACATTGAGATTCCAGCTGTAGTTGGACAAATTGTACGTTGTGGAAGGATCTAGATAAGAGCTGAATCCCACGGCGTATTGCGCTGAACAAACCACACTGAGGTATGCAATGCCGCCCGTGCCAGTATTGCTTCGTCGCGTCATCAGGTGCACCAAATCCCGTTGTACGTTGATCAAGTCTGGGTTGGTGAGCCATTCCATCCGGAAAGTGTCCAGCATCGTGCCGGAGTCGTTGTTGATGCCATCGTAGGGGTCGGTCGTTTCCCAAACGTGGATGAACGAGGCTTGAATGTTGATGGACCCTTCGAGGTCATTGGTGTAAATCGTGTTGACCCCTGCGAGTAAGGCCAATGCCCACTCGACGGCTGGGTAGCAGTCGTTTCCAAACTCCCCGTAGGTGTAGTAATCAATGTCAATGGCCACCTCCACGCATTCGCTCAGCATGCTGCTGTTTGAGTTTGTAGGCAATCCCATGGGCATGACATCACGGCGTGGTCCAAATTCGTCCACGCCACATTCAAATTCCATCGGTTGAGCAGCGTCTGCCAGCAAAAACAGCACGTGTTTGCCATCCGCGCCTCCGCGCAATGCAGACAGGTCGTACTGTTGTCCCTTGTACTGCAACGTTCCCATGACCCGATCGTTCATGATGACCAGCGTTCCGCGCATGCCTGGCGAAACGATGCGGTAAGAGAGCAATTGAGGCAGATACTTTTCTTCCACAAATTTGCCTGATTCTTGGGTGCGTCCAATGTTGAAGTTTTCTGAAAATGGCAGGAATGCCTCCAGCTCCAAGAGCAATTCTTTTCCGTTCAAAAAGGGGAGACGCAAAGCCAAGGCGTCATATTTGTGCAGCCTTAAATCGGCAAAAACCATGTCGTCCAACTGAAGGCCGACCTGCGTGTCTTTCGATTGGGTGGGCCATTCGGCTTCTGACAGCTCCATTGCCGAGAACAAGGCGACCGGTTCCTCTGTGCTGGTACATTGTGCTGAAGCATGCAAAACACCGAGCCAAAGCATAGACAACAGACTTAGAGCGAGCGTCTTTCGAGTGCTGAAGAATGGAGTTTTCGGTGAGGCTTGCGGGCAAAAAGTGGCAGAAGTCATCAGATAGGCGGTTTTCACTAAGGTAATGCATTTGCGTTTTCGCATCTTTGCACCGCTGTAATAAGCTTGGTCCCGTAGCTCAACTGGATAGAGCATCTGCCTTCTAAGCCGACGGTTTTGGGTTCGAGTCCCAACGGGACTACACGATACGCCTGCAAGTCACTGATTTGCAGGCGTATTTATTTCAGGCTTCCTCGTAACGACGCCTGTTAAGGACTATTGGGCAGATGCATACGAATGGGAAACATGCAAAATCGACTGTGACGGAAAACTCCAATCCATTGTCTTATTGCCTTATTTTTTGTGAGGTCAGTAAGTGCCCCATTCGTTCGGTTCGCTGCTTATAACTATGGCGAGCAGTCGAGTTCGATTTGATTGCAAATATTGCATCGAGCTGCTTCCAGTGCTCTTATAAACCATAAATTGAATGTACGCTTTGTATGCGTCAAAGACCCAATATTATGAGCTGATACGCTCGCCTGAGGCTCGAATTTCTATTCGAAAACATCGAAACAACGAGGTTATGGACAATGGTGGATGTTAATCCCTGTTCACCTCGTTACGTGGCTTTTAATCTGCGCTAGTGTCTAAAAAACTGAAAATTCCTTCTGCTCGGTAACGTCTCATCTTTTCAACGGTCGGATTGGCTCGTGTTGAACCAAGACCCGGTGTCTTATTGATATCAAAAACATGCAAAATGCCCTTGTGAACGACATAGTCTAATTTTCCAAAAGCCAAATCGATTGTGTTTCTCAACTTGATGATGTCGGGATGGGTGTCCACTTCTTCGATACTAATTGAATTGTCTGATTTCACAATGGGATGATGAGATTTAAGCAGAAAGTCGTGAGATCGATCTCCGAAGAAGAGGCTCGTGCGAATACAATAGAGACTCCCTTCTCTTTCGGGGATGAATTTTTCAATAATCAGATCTTTGTCCTCGAAAGTCCATGCGGGAACTTCGTCCAGACTATTGTAGACCGCATAGCTTTGTTGAATCCGCGTCTTTTGCGATCGAAAGTGCTTCAAGTATCGATCGACGGTGACGCGCAAACGCGGCATTCGGGATTGATTTTTTAGCTCGGGCATGCCAAAATGATTCAGATTCGTCTTCACAATGACAGGTCCTGAAAACCGCTCGTTTGGCTTAATACGAAGAGTGCTATGAACCGATTTTCTAATATCTCTTACGTTCGCATTGAGCGCAATGGGGTATAGATTGGCGAAATTGATATACGCATCTGGAACAACAGAAAGATCAATGTTTAGGATTGCGATCTCGGCATCGACGAATTTCGAAATTCCGAAAACATGAATAGTTTGAAAGCCGAGCTCTTCCCAATATTTGCTGTAAGCACTTAACATGTAGCGGGTAGATTTCGCGCTTCGGTCTTGCTCTAAAAATATGAGGGCAATGCGGCGTTTCATTCTACTTCGTTTTGAAAGTGATTTGGAATGTCGCAAACGAGGAGCGCTCCGTGGTTTCGAGATTCAACGCTTTGGTAAAAATTCGAAATAATATGAGACGGATTGGGAAGTTCTAAGCCCAAAGACTTCAATTTCTTCAAAGTGGGATCAATAGGTTTACCGTCTTTGAGTATGAACGCGTATTCGGATGCGGGAACTTCTCCCATTGCGTTGCAATAGGCATCATATCCTGGAATCATTGCACCCGTTACAACATATTGTTTTTTCAGTTTTTTTGCTAAATACAAGTGGGTTTGAATCAATGCCTCTCGTATGCCCAAACTTCTAGCTTCCACTAGAATTCCAGTGGACACGATATACATCGCATTGTAATCCTCCTTATTTGTCAGCGGATAAAGCATGCCATTGTTGGTGCATTGCTCCCACGTTTTGAAAGAGCCGATGTCATTCGCGTCATAATGGGTTAAGGTGCAAGTGGAAACCGCTACGATCCTCCCCGCCACCTCGACCACCCAAAAGCCTTCTGGAAAAATTTCGAGACGAGCTATAAACTTGTCTCGTGTCGATCTTTGGTCTTCTGGCCAAGCTTCTTCGACACCCATGATTCCATCCAAATCTCTGAGATTGGCATTTCTAATGGTGAATTCCATGTTTACTTTTTTTTAGTAAACGAAAAGGAAGATGTGAAAGTTTCGTATTTTATCGAAAGACTCCGAAAACTAGAACGGATTCTGAGCGCCTTTCATTCGTCGCGGCTGAATCGACCACAAGGCAAAATTTGTTCGAGAAATCGACCCGAATGGAACATCGTCAGGTCAAATTTACTCTCCGCAACTGTATCCATAGGTCTCAAAGAAGAGCAACAAGTCCGTGACGTCGACCATGCCATCGCTGTCGAAGTCGGAAGCACAGGCAGGTGAGTAGGCGCATGCACCTGAGACATTGGCTTGTGCATCAAAGTCCAATCCAAACGGATCCATGCAACCCAAAAACAAACAAGAGCCATCCGCAAGTGTCGCTTGCTCGTCGAAGTTCAAAGCTGTTGAATCGGTGCAGCCTCCAAATTCACAGGAGCCATCATCCAGCGTCGCAGAAGGGTCATAATTTTGACCCGCTGAGTAGGTGCAACCGGTCAATTCGCTCTCTGTGCTTTCGTATTCAATGGGGACCGCTACGTGCGTGAAGCTTTGGGTTTGCATGCCTTGTGCAAAGACTTGAAAATTGAACAAACCGGTTGGAGCGGATTGGGCAGTGAGTTGGGCAATGAGAATGCGCAGATCTTCGCCTGCTCGGCCCATGGGGTCTCCGGCGAGCGTGAAAATAGACGCACCAATGGAGTTGTCAATTTCAAAGTTTCCGCCATCATTAAAAGCAGCAAATGTGGCCGAATTCAATCCGATGGTGTTGGTCAATCCACTCACCTCAGAAGAATTGGCTGCATTCAATGTGAGCCAAGAGTCGAACGCGATTTCTGGAATGAACGCAACGATGCTTGTATTGATGCTCCATCCAAAATTCTCTCCTAAACCCGCTTGATAAAATCCTCCATCGGCAGCCACTTCCCACGGGAACTCGTTGTCGCCATAGATCGCTGAAATTTCGTCCAGTGGGTTAGAGAATTCCGCATAAATATGATAGGTTTTCCAGCCCTGTAGGCCTTCAATTCCAGTGGTGTCATGGTCTGCTACCACTTCTCCGAAAACACGATCGAGTTGCGCGAAGCCAGAAAAAGATAGCGCAATGAAAAGGACCAGGATAAAGTGTCGATGCATGAAAATGGCGAATTTGGTGAATTCTCCTCTAATGTAGTCATTTGTCGACAGTAAGAATGACTTAAGGGGGTTAAAACGATAATTAATAGGTGAAAAGTGCCATTGCAATTTAATGAGGTTGCTTCGTTTATCTTTTCTGCATGAAAAAGATGATTGCATTTCTTGTCTGCTTATTCTGTTTTCACTCCAGCTGGAGTCAGCGCGATGTACCGGTTTCAAGGGACTCATTGAAGACTGTTTTACTCGGACTCAAAGCGCAATCCAAAACAGAAAATGTGGATAGTGCATTGGCGCTGATTGATTTTTACGAATTCCATAATCCAACATTGGAGTCCCCCTTGCACGGAGAGTTGGTCATTGCAGATGCCTTGAAGCGAATCGAAAAAACGCAGGCAAAGCAAGAGCGAAGGGCGCGTGCTTTTACCAGCACGCCCTCCTGGTCTTCAAATCCAAATGTCGTGGAAGCGAAGGGGGTTGAAGAAAAAGGACTCCCTGCGGTCGAGAGAGCATTCGACGATGGCAATGCTGAAAAGGAGGCGTCCAAAGAAGGAAATTTGACGGATGAGGCTGTTCCGGTGGTCAAGGAAGTCTGG
>ERZ887942.604-NODE-604-length-28304-cov-21.224079_pt1 | contig 28304 bp, 18 predicted proteins | sample MGYA00521099_ERZ887942 | MGnify/ENA primary metagenome ERZ887942 (study PRJEB32303, sample SAMEA104408605) | aquatic metagenome | biome: Brackish water; feature: Pelagic; material: water | place: Baltic Sea | collected 2014-06-07T06:48:00 | depth 16,251 m ...
GGTTTTCCGGAGTCTTTTTGTTTTTTCCACTCGACGAATTCTCGTCGCTGGGCGACTTTCCAACCTAATCTTAATCCGAATATGAAACCGATTACCTTCCTCATTTCCGCTTTGGCGGCCCTGCCCCTTTCTGTTTCGGCTGACTGTCCTGGTCACCAAATGGAAGCTGCCCAAAAGAAAGCGGCCGAGCAGAAAAAAGACCTCCTCATTGTGATTTCCGGTTCGACCTGGAGTGAGGGCAGCAAAAAATTGGATCAGGAGGTTCTCAAGAATGAGGCGTTCAAAAAGGAAATTGAAAAAGACTTTGTGAACGTAATTTTCGATTATCCCAATCGGAGAGAAGATGCCCATACCGACCTCCTGGAGATTCAGCAGAAGTACCGCTTTCGCGAAATGCCTTCGTTGATCCTCGCTGATCAAGGAGGACGTCCCTACGCTTATACGGGTTCAAAGAACTTCAAGCCCGAAGAACTTATAAAACACCTTGCGGGACTTCATAAGGTCGGGAATGAATGTAAGCGATTGTTTGACGAAGGATCCAAGGCCAAAGGAATGGAGCGCGCCAAGCTCTACATCAAGGCCCTGAAATCTCTCGAAACGCTTCCCGAGGGTATGATTCGCGAGTTCTACTCACCGGAGCTGACGCTCATTGCCCAAGCCGACCCAAAAGGAGAGTCCGGTTATGTGAATGAAATCGAGAAAGCCGAAGCCCTCCGCAAGGAGCGGGAGCGATACAACCTGTTTCTCCGCAACCGTGAGTTTGACAAGGTGATCAAGGAGGCAAAAGCGGAGGGTGCCAAACTGAAAGGCGAAGATGCCCAGCGTCTCAAGATCTATGAGATCCAGGCTCTTGCCGGGAAGCATGAATATGATCAGGCGATGAAAGAGGTTGAGGCCATGAAGAAAATGGCTCCAGAATCCGACTACGCCAAAAATACCGGGCAGTATTCATCCTATCTCAGTAGTGCAAAGGTTCGTCATGAGCGAATGACGGAAGCTGCCAAGAACCCCAAGGTGAAGAAGCCCTCCAAGCCAATTGTTTCCAAGCCCGTCGCCATCGTGACCGATATCAATGAGCTGAAAAAGGAAGCGAAGGCTGCTGATGTGGCTGCGGCCAACGCAATCGCGAAAGAAGAGGAACTTAAGAAAGCGAATGCCGGCACGACTAAAAAGATTGCCGATCTCGAAGCTGAATTAAAGAAGCTCCGTGAAAATGACAAAAAAGCGGCCGAGGCTCTCAAAATAGCAGCAGCGGAGCGCGAGAAATTGGCCCGAAAAGCGAAAGCCATGAAGGAAGTGGTTGAGAACCACGAAGCCATGGAGAAACGTAAGCGGGACATTGCCGAGCTTGAGAAGAAGGCTGCCGCCCTGCAGAAGCAGGCGGAAGACCTTCGTAAGAAAGCTGCTGGTATCAAAACCGGCAAGTGATCACCATGCTTCGTCTTTGTTTCGTATTCCTGCTCGCCCTGCCTCTCAAAGCGGCCTGGCTTAAGGATCTGGATGCGGCCAGGAAACTGGCCGCGACAGAGGAGAGGGATATTTATCTCATCTTCACTTCGCTGCAGGTCTCGGGTGCCTGCGTGCAGCTGGAGAAGCGGGTGCTTTCGCAGGAGAGTTTCCAACAGGCGGTCGCAGGAAAATTCGTTTTGGTGCATCTTGACGTGCCTCTCCAGCAGAAGCCCGGGATGATTTCGCCTCTCGCCGCGAATCGGATTGTCGCAAAGAGTTTTGGGGTCGATAGCTATCCCACGGCCCATTATCTGGACTCCCAAGGGCGATCCTACGCTGTGGAAACCGGAGCATTGATTGGAGGTCCCGAGGACTACGCCAAACATTTGCTTCAGAAATTTGCGGAGCAAAAGGGTCGGAACGGGGCACTTCAGGAGGCCTATCAAAAAGAAGGCCTGGAGCGGGCCAAGGCGATCATCGAAGTCCTAAAGAGAGTCCCCAAAGGGGCTTCCGCCGATTTATATGCAAGCCACATGGGGGAACTCGCGAAAGTAGATCCCGATGACACCTTGGGTTTTCGAAGGAAGCGGCTGGCCGAGGAGGGCTTTCGGGACCTCAACAGGGCATTGAAGGAAGTCTTTCACAAGAATTCCTATGACGAGGTCGTGAAGCTCGTCGATACCTATGTGCGGGATTTCCAGCCCAAGGGGGCATGGTTGCAAAAAGCACTTTTTCCAAAGCTTGCCGCTTTCAGGCATGGCAAAAAATTTCCCGAAGCCATCACGGTCGCCGAAGAAATCATTGCGGTGGATGCCGATTCATCCCATGGCAAATTAGCGGCCCAGATTCGCAATCAACTCAAGAAGAGGTAGTCTTTAGAGCGGCCGGCCATAGGAGTTGCAGCGATTGTGCCATCCCTCGCGCCATCGGGATTCGCCGCGGGCTTTGGGAGAGTTCTTGATTCGCAGATCAAGGCGACGATTTGCGGCGGCTCCGAATTCGCGGGCCGCTGCCTGACCGGAGGGAACGTTTTTCATTTCCATAAGCACCCACATCAGGCCCCAGCCCTGACCGGCGTATGCCTCACGCGGGTTGGTGCCGTCTCCCTTGAAGTTGACGTAATCGACAAGGGCATAGATTCCATTCGGAGTGGAGGCGACTTTGTCATAGTTCCCCTTGATGCGGGCCTGTTGGGCGGCGGGAGCGGCTTGCATGATCTTAGGGAGAGCGGCCCGCGATTTGTAGGCGATGAATTCCGTCTGGACCGGAATGTTTGCTGCCAGCCACCTTCGGAGGCCGGAGAGTTGGGCTCCATTGAAGTCGCGCGTGAAGGAGGTCTTGTTCGGCCACGGACAATCAGCCTGACGCCCCACCGCAGGCACCGGGAGCCCGCGGGAGGTGGCATATCTGACAAATTCCGGCCAGGTTTCGGTCCAACGTCCGTTAAAGCCCTTGGGATACCAAATAAAATGTCCGATTCCCATCGAGGGAAATTCCTCGCCGTCATTCCAATGGGTGAGCCCACTGACCTTCCCTCCTGATTCATTTTGCCAGATTTTACGGCCGATGGAGGCTTTTTGCGTCGCAGTTAGCTTGAGAGCGCCGGCGGTCGGGGCGGTGGCGACAACCGGCGGGTTGCCTCCCCGTGGCGGGTCGGCGGAGCAGGCGGTCATGAGACAAACGACAGGCAGGAACAATCGGGCAACTTGCATATCGGGAATTTTGCGCTCAAAGTCGCGTCATCGCAATGGACAAAAACGAATTGATCAAAGTCCTCACCCCGAATTTTTACGATATCGTCAAGATTCTCCTCACAGCGGTCATCATCCTGGTCGTGACAAAGCTCCAGCTTTTGAGTGACAAACTCTCGGCCCTGCTGATCGCGCTTCCGCTGACCTCCATTCTGGCGATGATCTGGATGCGTCATGAGAGCAAGGTGCCCGACGAAGCGAAGCGCATCGCCAGCATCGCCGATCATGCTTACTACACCTTCTGGTTTGTGCTGCCGACGATGCCGATGTTTCTCGTCATCCCCTGGATGCTGCGCAAGGGCCACGGGTTTTACTTCACGCTTTTTGTCAACGCCGCTCTCACCACCGCGCTTTTCTGGCTCCTCGTGGTGACCTTAAAAAAATTCACCTCCATCGAGTTGATGTGATGAAATCTTTCCTGCTGCTGCTGCTGCCCCTTATGCCTGTCCACGCCAAAAACCGGATCCCGGAAGCTCACGCCAACCGCATCGTTGAAATGGCTTTGGACGGTCTCAATCGTGAGTTCCCCAACAAGCCTGGCAACCTTCTGAAGTCAGCGGAAGACGCCAAAACTCCCCGCGAATTGACGCCGGTGTTTTTCGGTCACTTTGACTGGCATTCATCGGTTCACGGACATTGGGCGCTGGTCCGGTTGATGCGACTTTTTCCTGAGGCCGCATGGCACGGAAAGGTGCGGGCCGAACTCGCAAAAAAGTTCACGAGTGTGGGGCTTCGAAAAGAGGCGCGGTATCTCAAGGAAAATCCCTCCTTCGAGCGGATGTATGGTTGGGCCTGGGCCTTGCGCCTGGGGATCGAGTTACGTGCGCTAGATGACGAGCAGGGAAAGGAGTGGGCTAAAAACTATCGTCCGCTGGAAGAAATCATTGTCGCAAATGCCAGAAGCTATCTCCCAAAACTTGGATGGCCCATCCGATGTGGTTTTCATCCGGAATCTTCCTTTGCCCTCGGCCAGATGATGGACTGGGCGGAGGCAACGGGTGACGGAGGCTTGAAATCTCTCGTCACTCTGAAGGCGAAGGACTTCTATCTTAAAGACGTGGCCTATCCCGTTCGTTATGAGCCGAGTGGCAATGATTTTTTCTCACCCGGCCTCAATGAAGCCGATCTGATGCGGCGGGTTCTTTCGTCCGATGACTATCGCGTTTGGTTGGAGAAGTTTTTTCCAGATTTCGATCTGGGTAATCTCACCACCCCGGTGGTTGTGAGTGACCTGACGGATGGCCACCTGGTGCACCTTGTCGGCCTTAACTTCAATCGGGCGTGGAATTTTCGCGGCATAGCCGGTGCTTTGGAGGGAGACCCCAAGACGAGGCTGCTCAAGATTGCCGATGCTCATGAAAAGGCCGGTCTCGAGGATATCTTTAGGGGTGACTATGCCGGGGATCATTGGCTGGGAACCTTTGCGGTCTATCTTCTCACCGGAGCGGGGGAGGACGCTGAAAAATGATGGCCTTGGAACAAATCAACAGCCTTCTTGGCGCTCTCTCGACCAATCGGTTCTATGAGAATAAGCTGGGAGGGCTGACCTCTGTGACTTCGCTCGCCGAGTTTACCGAAAAGGTTCCCTTTACCACCAAAGACGAGCTCGCGGCTGATCAAAAAGCGCATCCACCCTACGGGAGCAATCTGACCCATCCTCTTGCGAGCTATAACCGGTTCCACCAAACCAGTGGAACTAGCGGACAACCCCTGATCTGGCTTGATGATCCGGCCGGTTGGAATTGGCTTTGCGACAACTGGGTCTGGGTCTGGCAAAAGGCGGGAGTGACAAAGGGGCAGGCGGCATTTTTTCCATTCTCTTTTGGGCCTTTTCTGGGCTTTTGGGCCGGTTTTGAATCCGCCAATTCGCTCGGCATCCGCACCATCCCGGCCGGTGGTCTGACCAGCGAACATCGGGTGAAGATGATGGCGCGCCTGCGCCCGGAAATTCTTTGTTGCACTCCCACCTACGGGCTCCGTCTTGCCGAAGTCGCGGGAAATGCCCGTGATCTGGGAGTTCAAAAAATCATTGTGGCCGGCGAGCCCGGCGGCAGCCTTCCCGAAGTGCGGAACCGGTTGACCGAAGCCTGGGATGCCGAGGTCATCGATCATCACGGCATGACCGAGATCGGGCCCGTGACGGTGGGGGACATCAATGATCCGGGTCGTCTTTTGGTCCGGCACGAATCGTACTACTGCGAAGTCATCAATCCGGATGAAAAGGGAATCGGAGAGCTGGTCCTCACGACCTTGGGGCGGCATGGGTCGCCCATCCTGCGGTATCGCACCGGTGACCTCGTGCAACCGGATGAAGACTTTGCTCTCAAAGGAGGTATCATTGGTCGTGTCGATGACATGGTGGTGGTGCGCGGGGTGAATCTCTACCCGGGTGCGGTTGAGGAAGTGGTGCGGTCGGTTGCAGGAATTGTGGAGTATGAAGTCCTGATCGAAGAAGTGAACTCCATGTCTGAAGTCCGCATTCGGGCGGAAGGCACGGGCGCTGCCGAGTTGCAAAACCGTTTGCGCGAGGTTTTCAGCCTTCGTATTCCTGTCGAAGAGACCCCGGCAGGAACGCTGGAGCGATTCGAGATGAAGTCCAAGCGTTGGAAGAGGATTTCATGACCGGATCCTCGCTGAAATTTTACCAAGCTTATCAGGTCTAAGAGCTGAAACACGTCGGCTTCCCACAATCAATCGATCAAACTGTTCGTGAAAATGTCCCTAATCTATTCATGTCGTGCAACGGTAGCGCTTCTCTTTTCGTTGACTCTGACACCCACTCACGCGGAAAAAGAATCCTCCCGTCCGGCAAAACCAAATATCGTTCTTTTGCTCACCGACGACCTCGGTTGGCAGGATGTCAAATGCTACGACATCGACGAGCCCTCGCCCTACGAGACGCCCAATATCGATGCGCTTGCTAAAAAAGGCGTCATGTTCTGGCAGGCCTACTCTCCGGCGCCGACCTGTGCTCCCTCACGGTGTGCCATCGTGAGCGGAAATCACTGCGCGAGAGCTCAAAAAACGCACGTGGTTGGCGGAGCTCCTCCCGCGCCCAATAGCAAAAACAGCCGCATGATGGACCCGTGGTATAGCGGCCGAATTCCGGCCGACGAATTCACGATCACCCGGGCTCTCAAGCAAAATGGCTACACCACGGGACACTCTGGAAAATGGCACATGGCCATCGATCACCACGCCTTCCCGCAGCCCGGTGACATGGGCTTCGATTACACCCGCGCCACCCGTGGCTCACGAGGCGGCATGAAAGATCGCCTTAAGGATTTCGCCACCGATGCCCCGGACGATCCCTTCCGCCTCGATAAAAACGGCTTCCCTTTCCACCAAACAAACGAAGATGCCCTCACCTTCCTGAAGGAGAGCAAAGACAAGCCCTTCTTTCTCTACTACGCCACTTGGCTGGTCCACGCCCCCATCCACACCCGCTCAAAAGCGCGCCTGGAAAAGTATGCCAAACGCATGGGCATCGATCCCGCCAAAACACCCGCCAAGGATATCCCCGGCCAGCAGAACCCCTTCTTCGCTTCCATGGTTGAGGAGCTCGACTACTACCTTGGCACCGTCATCTCGTATCTCGAAAACACCGATGACCCACGCTGGCCCGGCCACAAGCTCAGCGAAAACACCTACCTCATTTTCACCTCCGACAACGGCGGCATGGAAGGCGGCCCAAAAGAGCGCTACACCGACAACAATCCACTCGATCGCGGAAAAATATCCGCAAAAGAAGGCGGCACCCGCGTCCCCCTCATCATCACCGGCCCCGGCATTCCCGCAGGTGTGCAGACCGAAGTCATGGTCAACGGTCTCGACTTCTACCCCACCATTCTCGCCATGACCGGCACCCCGACTCCGGAGAAAAAGAACCTCGATGGCGCCAACATCCTCCCTCTCCTCAAAGGAAACCCGCGTGATCCGAAGCTCGTCAAAAACCCCGACGGCTCCGCTCGCGACACCATGGTCTGGCACTTCCCCCACGGCGGCGCTTTGGAAAGCACCATCCGCATCGGCGATTTCAAGCTCATCCGAAACTACGACCACCTCCTGAATCCCAACTCTCCCGAACTGGAACTCTTTCGCCTCTACGAGACCACGGGAGACGGGCAAAAACGGGTCGACTTCGAGGAAGCCAAAAATCTCGCCGAAGCCCTCCCCGAAAAGACCGCAGAAATGAACCAACGTCTCACCGAAATCCTGGAAGAGATGGAGGCCAGCTACCCCTCTTACAACCCCAACACCGGAGCAGCCCTGCCGAACAAAGAGAAGGCTCCCACCGTGCTCACCCACCGGCGCACCGGGCCAACCGTTGAATTCACCTACAAAGGGCATGGCGCTAAAGTCGTCCACGCCGACCTCATCTACACCCTCAATGGCGGCACCCGCTACGAGGAATGGTTCCGCACGCCGGCGACTCTCAAAGAGGACAACAAGGTCACCGCAGAGCTTCCAAAAGGCACCACTCACTTCTACCTGAATCTCATCGACGAAAACAACTTCCTCCGTAGCTACCCCGAGGTTCAAAAAGAGAAGAAGTCAAAATCCTTCAGCGAGTCCGCCCTGGCGATCGCGGCCGTAAAAAAGGTGGAGGGCCCCAAGAAAAAGAAAGGTGACCGGAATGTCCCCTTTAGCCGGTGGGACATCAATAAAGATGATATTCTCACCCTCGAGGAATACCTCGCCGGCCAGACGGGATCCAATCTCGAGAACCGCTACAAAAACTTCGACAAGAACAACGACGGCAAAGTAACCCGCGAGGAATACGTCGTTCTTTCCGCGCGATAGAGAGATCGCGGAAGAATTACTGAAAGCCACTGGAATACCCTATTTCATGAAAATGACTTTTCCACGTGCCCTTGCAGGGCTTTGTTTGGCTTGTCCCGCCTCACTTTTTGCAGAGGAGAAAAAAGAGATCACGCCCTACGCTGTCGCGGCAAATCAGGTCATGCTCGCTCAACCCGCCACGCTGAAGATTGATCCCAATGGCATCCCGCCGCCACGCTATTTCAGCTCTTCTTTGAGCAAGAAATACTGATTCGCGGCAAGATTTTCGTAAACCTGTGTTTTTCCTGACGGCCAACGGACTTCGAGGCGATCGATTGCCGTGGCGTCCCCGAGTCCGAGGGTGATTTCTGCAGGACCCTGTCCCATAAAACCGTTTTGTGGGAATAAGTCGCGGACCAGTTTTCGCGCTCCCACGGTGGCCGTGAGCCGCGCGCCAATCCCCGCACGGTTGCTCCCGGAACCCTCGAGGCGGATGCGGGAGTAATTGGCCTTCGGGAAACGGTTGAGGAACAGCCGCAAGGAGCCCCCTCCGACCGAGCCGACAAGCAGGTCGGTGGCTCCATCGCGGTCGAAATCCGCAGCCACGACGCTGCGGGAATCGGAGTCAATATCAGCCCCCGAGGCGAACGAGACATCGATAAAAGATTTGCCGTCGAGGTTGAGGAAGGTGCGGTTGCGCTCGTAGGAACTCAGGTTTTCCCGTTCGTTTGGCATTTGGAAGGGGTTTTTGGTCCAGAACTCGCCGGCTTCCTCATCGATCTCACCGATCGCATCAAGCTGACTGAGCCGGTCATGGGGCTGTGACACGACAGCCCTCCATAAGCAGGTTCATCCGTCTGGTTTGCTGCGATCGAAGCTGAGGAATCCGGTTGTCGCGTGGAGGTCGAGCAGGCCATCGTTATTGAGATCTGCAATTGCGGGCGCGTAGGCCCAGCCGATGTCGTTGATGCCCCAGGGCTCGCTCCATTCCTTATATTGTCCGCCATCAGGACCGCGTTTGTAGAGCCGGTTTCCCGCGCAGGCACCCTTGATCTGCTTGTAAACTCCCGGCCCGTAATCGTCCTCGGAAACCTGCCCGATGATGCGCCGCCCCATCTTGGAATACATGTTGGCGACATAGATTTCAGGTGAGCCATCATTGTCCAAATCGCCGCTGGCAACGCCCATGCTGGTCGCAAAGTCCGCAGCACCGTTCTCTTTGGCGATCTCCTCAAAGTTGCCATCGCCCTTGTTTCGTAGCAGGTTGTTCGCCCCGAAGTCGTTGGCCACGTAGAGATCAGGGAGAGCGTCGCCATCGGCATAGAGCCAGGTCGCGGCGAAGGAATTACGCTTCCCCGTGCTTGCCTTGCTCTCCGCGGTGACATTCTTGAACCGCCCGCCGCCGAGATTTTTCCACAGCACATTCGGCGCGCCAGAGATGTCATCGCCGACCCAGGGCAGCGGCTCATCACCGGCGACAGTCCCCTGATAGAGCACGTAGAGGTCGCAGAGACCGTCGCCATCGTAGTCCGCGACGCTACAGCCCATCGGAGCGAGTGGAAATTCGAGACCCGATTCGGCCGTGATCTCTACGAACTTTTTCCCTGCGACGTTCCGATAGACGCGGTCGCCAAGGATTAAGTCGGGGAAACCATCGTTGTCAAAGTCCAACCAACAGGCCAGCGCGCGCTCTGCCTTGGTCGCCATCATCGGAAGCCCGAAGGCCTGGTTCGCGACCGCGAAGCGCTGACCCCCGAGCGACTTGAGGAGCGCTGTTGGTCCGCGCACCGATGCGATTGCGATGTCGAGGTATCCATCCTGATCAAAATCCTCGACCGCGAACTGGAAGCTGTAGCGCAGGGCCGTCTCCTCTTTGGGCATTTTCCAGTTGTCGGCGAGGGGCAGGCGATGCAGCTGGCTGGCTTCGGTGACCTCTTCCATCAGCATTTGCGGGGAGGTGCGGCTGGTTTCCGACAGGATCTTCCAAGCGGAAACCACGGCTCCGGCCTCAAAATCGGCTTTTGACTTGGTCTGGAAGCCGACGGTGTGCTGCGATTCGAGCGCCGCCACCGCTCCCCCGACACCCCGCCCGGTGGCTGTCAGTAAAAGTCGTGTCTCCCACTTTCCCTCCCCGGCGGCCGCGATTTGTAGAACGCGTAAGCTCAGGTTCTCGATTTTATCCACTGATCGCAACTGGGTCAGCAAGGCCGCAACCACTTCGCCTGCGTTCGCCGCTCGATCTTCCGCACTACGCCGGACTTCTTCGACATGACTCTTACTGAGTTTTTCCAATGGAGCCTCATCCGCGATCACCGCGCCCGAGAATTCCTTGTGAAAGGCCGAGGCCAGGATCTCCGCATTTCGTTTGCGCAAGCCGTCCAAAAACCACTTCCCAAATCGCTTCTCGATTTTGAAAGTGACATGCTCGGCATCCCAGATCTCCTTCTGCCGTGCCGGATCGAGGCTCTGTTTGTCCTGATCGGAATTCTGCGCCGCCGCCGCGACCATCAATACCGAGATGAGGGTGAGAATGTGCATGGGCGCTTTCATACTATCGTTTAAACGGTCTCGATGATGCCTGATCCATCCGGCCAAAACCAGCGTGAACTACCGTCTCCAACCACCAGGCAAAGGGAAGAAGGCCAGTTCACCTCCGCCGAAATGCCACCGATCCGTGCCGGCATGATTTCGAAAATAAAAAAGCGGAGCCGCCCCGAGGACGACTCCGCTGAAATGCTTGCTAGCTCGAGCTACTTTTCAATCCGGAAGAACACGCGACCCGGATCCGCATCCACGATCAGCGAGACCGGGAAGGTGTAGGTGGTTGAATCGCCGGCATCCGCCGGGTAACTATCGTTGAGATCGGTGTCCCAATCGACAAGATCCCTGGAGTAGAAGACGCCGTAGGATTGGCCTTCCTTCGACGGCCAGGTCAGCGAAATCATGTCGTCGGAACGGTCTTCCGTCCCCATGCCGTCGTAGGTGATATCCGTAATCGCAAACGGGGCGCTGCCACCGCCGAGCAATACCTCGATACTGGTTCCCTCGCCATCGGCCCAGATCTCGGCGATTTCGTCGGTCGACAAGGCGCGAGCCCAGATCGCAACATCGTCGATCTTGCCATTCCAGCCACGACCGAGGGCGTCCGGATTATCTCCGATGCGCATCCGGTTGGCGCGATCTGCGAGAACCGCCCCGGTCTTGGTGGCGACTTCGACGCCGTCGATATACAGGGATTCGATCCCGGTGGCACCATCGGTAACTCCCACCACGTGGTGCCAGGTCTCTGGCTCGGTACCGATCATGATTGGTGTTCCGTGCGCCGGGGTATCACCGTTGCCGCCTGTCCAGGAAAATTCCTCCGGGACATCGCCACCGCGGCGGTGCACGCGCCAGCCGTTGCCCTCACCCTTGGCGATCAGGCACTGCCAGCTGGTGGTGATCGCCGCAGCGGTGCACCACACTGAGACGGTCATACTGCCCCCCGTGAAGTCGAACTCGGACTCATCGCCACCGGTGATGAGGACGTTCTGCGTCCCATCGAGGTTGATCGCGTCACCGAACTTGCCTGTTTCAAACGGGATCACGCCCCCGTCTTCGGTGCCGTGGTTGTCATCGAAGGTGTCCAACAAATCGGAGTCGAGCGGCCAGTAGGAGACCAGACCGAATTCAATGCCTGCGCCGCCGGATAAAGGATCGTCGTCGATGCCATCGGGAACGGTGTCCCCGTCTGTGTCCGGATCGAATGGATCTGTGCCTGCGGTGAGTTCGTCGCCGTCGTTCAACCTATCGCTATCGGTGTCAGGATTGAGTGGATCGGTGCCGGTGTCACTGACACTGACAAACGTTCCCGTCCCCGATTCGACCCCGTCGAAGAGGCCATCGACATCGGTATCCTGCACGTTTGGATCGGTGCCGCGCTGGCACTCTTCCAGATTCAAGGAGCCATCGTTGTCTTTGTCCTGAGCCGCGTCAGCAGCGAGCAGCGGATCGTGGCCGTTGTCGACCTCATACCCGTCGACCATCTCGTCGTTGTCGGTGTCGGGATCGAGCGGGAGCGTATTCGCAGCGATCTCGGCGCCGTCATTGAGGCCGTCGTCATCGGAGTCCGCATCGGTCGGGTTCGTGCCGTGGGTATTCGCCTCGGCACCGTCGCTTAGATCGTCATTGTCGCTGTCGTCATCCATGGGGTCGGTGGAATTTTCACCTCCGTTCCACTCCTCGAGGTTGGTGAGCCCATCGTTGTCCGGATCCTCCGCTGAGTCATCGACGTCGGGATCGAGACCGTTCGCGGTTTCCCAACCGTCGTCCATGCCATCGCCGGCCCCGCCGTTCTCATCGTCATCGCCGGTCGCTGGCGAATATGGGTTCGCACCTGCGGCAAGAGCCGTGATCTGCTCCTGCGAGAGGACCGAATCCCAGACCGCGAAATCGTCGATCAAACCGTTGTACCAAGCTTGGCCACCGTTTCGGCCGCCGATGATAAGGTTACCGGAGCCGTTCGGGCTCGCCTTTGCGGTGGGGGCGCTGTCGGCCGTGCCATTCAAGTAGATCGTGCCGAGGTCGGCGACCCCGTCATAGACGAAGGTCGCGTGCACCCAGTCGGTGTCGTTCAGAATTGTGTTGGCGTTGTGGTCGTTGCCCCAGTGCGCCTGGTGGAGAGTTCCACTGCCTCGCATACCGTTGTGGATTCCCTGATTCGATTGCCCGACAAAGAACCGGTCACCGCTTAACGAGACAGTGTCAGGCTTGATCCAGGCCACCATGGTGTAGCTCCCCGCATCTCCCAATCCCGCGCCGTCGCGGTTGCCCAAGAGCGCCGGGACATCGAAAGTGGTTACGTTGAGGATGCCGTCGGTGAATCGCGCGGAACCCGACGGGGAAGAACCTCCCGGGGCACCACCTTCACCAAAGGTGACGGAGTCGACGACGGTGCCATCGTAGCCGTTGCCAGTGCCGTCGACGGCTGCGGTGGCCCCGGTGGCCTCGTCGAGAGCGAAATACAGCAGAGGCTCGGGAATTTGCTGGCCAAAGGCCGTGAGCGCCATCGCCGAAAAGATCGCGAGACCCGAAGCGAGAGGTTTAGAATAAGGATTTGTTGGAGGTTTCATATACTGTTCATTTAATGGGTTATGGTTTGGACCCGAATCTCTCCAAAGTTGGATTGAATGTGCGGGTGTGTGGAGAGCCACTTTTTCAAAAAAAAAAAACGAACACCAGCTAAAACTGTAATCTTTCAATTAATTTTAGAATTGTGCTCTGCGACCTTCGGGCGATTTTTCCGCCAAGCGCTCTCAATTCCTCTTTGAACAAGAAATACTGATTCCCGGAAAGATTGTCATAAACCCATGCTTTTCCAGGCGGTCAGGGGACCTCAAGGCGGTTAAGCGCGGTGGCGTCCCAGGGTCCGGGAATGATTTCTGCTGGCCCCTGCCCCATCAAACGATGGAGCGCGGACCGATCGCGGTCCAGCTTCCGTGCTCCCACAGCGGCCGTGAGCCTATCTCCGCACGGTTCACGGTTGCTTTCGGAAGCGCCAGGGATAAACGGAAGACGGCTCTTAATCCCCCCAACCAACCGGCTGGGTCCAGGCCTGTTCGTGTTGGTCCGGGTAGGACGGATTCGGGTGGGAACGGGAAGACGTCACGACGGCCCGCACATAGAGCTCGTCTCCGGTCAACTTGTACACAGCAAGGCTGCCCCTAACGGTTTCAAAAACCTCCCCGGTAGTCTCCGGGGTGCTCCGTCGGGTTCCAATAAACTTGGTTTCATAGCTCACTCCTTCGATCTGGGTCATCTCGATCCGATGCGTTCTGGTTCCAGGGTTAAAATCGATCTCACTCAGGACAACTCCGCTCGAGGAATAAAACTCTCCCTTTTGCATCGCTTCCACAAGTTGGCCGGCGTCCAGTTCGGCCGCCCAGACCATCACCCACCCCCGTCCGGGTGAAACGTCTCCTCCGTGGTAGTGATGTGAATCATCCGTGGCGACACCAAGCAAGGGAGGGGCGTCATGAACGAGGATGCGCAGGGTATTTGCCATGTCCCAGATTGCTTCATCTCCGGGCCGGTCGGCATCGCCGAGGTGATTGATTCCGGGATGGCCATTGTAGACTTCGAAGAATTGTTCCTCGACGACTTCGGCCAATTGCTGGGGAGTGATGGCCCAGTGAAAATTCGGGTGATTGAGGTGACTTAAAATCGGGCGTCCCAGGCGTTCGGACTGTTCTTTGACCATGCGGAGGTTGTTCCGCATCGTCTCCACCACCGAATCACCCCCCTGGGGCTTAATGACCTCGCCCACGTTGATGGCATTGATGTGGACCGGATACTGGCGGAATTTATCGGTGATTTCCTCAGCTTCAATGAGGAGAAATTTCCCCACTTCTTCGAAATGGGGGCGAATCTCTTCGAGGGTTTTCAAGCGGACTTCTTCGCTGCCTGATTCTCCGCGAAGTTCGACCCATTCTTCACCAAATCTTTCGAGATAGTGATCCATCGTTCCGTGACCGCCTTTTTTGCGTCGTTTCTCAACTTGATTCAGTGGCATCCACTTTTCACCCCGGCTCAAAACATTGTGGTCGGAAAGGGCCAGGAAGTCGTAGCCCTGATCCTTGTACCAATCGACGATCATTTCCGGGAAGTCATTGCCATCACTCCAAAGTGAGTGAGTGTGGGTGTTACCTTTATACCATTGCCCTGTCTCGGTCCACGTTTGAGATTCCGGGGTTTCTTTGCGCCATTCGCGCAAAACGATGGCGAGAACTACGACCAGTAAGATAAGGAGGGGAATGGCAATCTTTGCTCGTTTCATGGATTATGGGAAAATTGAATCAAACCGACGGTTCGGACAGCCATCCAAAACCATTCAGATGCCATTGTGAAAGGAATAATACCCAACTATGACCAGCGATCTGTCGACCAGCCCAATTCGTCAGAAAGTATCAGTGCTTTCCGACCTGTCTGCGCCGTCAGAAAACCACTGGCGCCTTTCACGTCTTTGAATCAGCCCTGAGTCGATCACAAGGGCGATTTTTTCGATTTCGTGATGTGGGGGGGACGGAGATAGAAGGCTTCGGAAGAGGTGTTAAAGAGGGCGTCTTTTTCGTCGGACGAGCGAGAGAGCCAGGATTTTAGCAGGCCCCCGGCGGAGGAGTGGCCTTCGAGGCATTCGATTCCTTCCGGAAGGCGGTCGGGGGATTCAAAAGTGACTTTGAGGCCCGGACACCCGTTGAGTTGGGAGAGGAATTCATTTTCGTCGAGAAGACGGGGCGGGGTTTGCGCGCGGCCGTTCATGATGGGCATGAGGAAGTAGCTTCCCCGTCGGGCATCCCCGATGGCCCAGATCGTCTCATGTTGGGAAGCTTGGGATACGCCCTCGAAAGAACAGAGCCCGGCGACGCGGCATTGATGGACCTGGGAAACGGCTTGGGCGGTGGCGATGCCAACGCGGGCCCCATTGTAGCTGCCGGGTCCGGTGCCGACGATGATCGTGGAAAGACGCTCTCCATCAGGGAGTTCCGAGAGGAGAGAGCCGAGGGGAGGGAAAAGATCGCATTCTTGTGAGCGTTCGCTGGAGAAGGCGCGTTGCGCGAAAATTTCACCATTTCGGGCCAGGGCCAGGGTGGCATTTGTCACACTGGTTTCGAGAGCGAGAATCCATTCGGCAGTCACGGAGGCCATTGTGGCGAAACAGTTAATTTTCTTAAACTAAAAAACTCCGTCGGCATTACGGGAAACCCTTGCGCGGCTCCAGAGGTGGACGTATTCCTTCTTGCCGAAAACTTTACCACTGAAAAATATTTTTATGTCTGATTACGCCAAAGGTCTTGAAGGGGTTATTGCCAATGAATCCGCTCTCTCCAAAGTGGAAGGTCTCGATGGACGCCTTTCCTACCTTGGCTACTCGATCGACGAACTCGTCGAGAACTGCAGTTTCGAGGAAGTGACCCACCTCCTTCATCGTGGAAAGCTTCCCAATGCCGACGAATTGGCTTCGTTTGAAAAAGCCCTCCGCAGCAATCGCGGGATTCCCCGGGGCGTGATCGACTTTCTTCAGGCAGCTCCAAAGGACGCCAACCCCATGGACATTCTCCGCACGGCGGTTTCCATGCTCGGACTTTATGACAAGCGTGCCAAAATTGGTGAGCCCGATCAGGAAGCGAACCGTGAGGTTGCTCTTTCGCTTTGCGCCCAGACCCCGGTGATCGTGGCCTACTACCATCGTGCCCGCCAAGGCCTGGATCTCCTGCCCGTGCGTGATGACCTCTCGGAGGCCGCCCATTTTCTTTACCTCATGACCGGCGAGGAGCCCGGTGAAGCCGCCACCAAGACTCTTGATGTCGCTTACACCATTCACGCCGACCACGGCATGAATGCTTCGACCTTCTCGGCTCGTGTGACCATCGCGACACTTTCCGACTTCTATTCCGCGATGACCTCGGCGGTGGGAACTCTCAAGGGACCTCTTCACGGTGGTGCCAACGAAGGTGTCATTAAGATGCTCCAGAAAATCGGGAGTCTTGATAAGGTCGATGCTTTCGTGGAAGATTGCCTCGCCAAAAAGAAGAAGATCATGGGGATTGGCCATCGTGTTTACAAGGTTCTCGACCCTCGTGCTCCCCACCTTCAGAAGATGGCAATCAAGCTCACCGAAGAGCTTGGTGAGAGCAAGTGGATCGACATGTCCGAGCGCATCGCCACCATCATGCGCGAGCGCAAGGGGCTGAATGCCAATGTTGATTTCTACTCTGCGACTGTCTACTACTCGCTCGATATCCCAACCGACCTCTTCACGCCGATCTTCGCAATCGCCCGCATGGCCGGCTGGACCGCCCAGGTTCTTGAGCAGTTGGAGGACAACCGCCTCTATCGTCCGTTGACCAAGTATGTTGGTCCTGCCGAACTTTCTCCGGTGACTCCGATTGCGGAGCGCTAGGAAGGTCGCCGGGGGAAACGAGATCCCGTCTTGCCCCGCACGGTGTTTTTGAGCCTGTGGCAGGAAGTCCTGACTGCCACGCTATTGTCGCGGAGAAGAAAGAGGGCTCGTTGGAGAAGGAATTGAGCTCCTTTTTTCTCCCGGGGGCGGAGGGGAAAAAGGGGGGGTGTCTTGCACGATGCCGGGCCAAGCGCGCCGAAGTTTTCGGAATCGACCCAGGTTCGGTGCGGGTTTAAGTTTTTCAACCCATGCCCATACCTCACAATGCCGTTCAGTTGATTCTTGCCGTCTTCCTCCTTGGTGGAATTACCGCGATGGGGCAGCGGGCGGATAGTGTGGTGACGATTAATGAGATTCACTATCATCCGGCCCCGGCCGGGGAGCCGGAGTGGGTGGAGTTACACAATCAGATGGCGGTCCGGGTGGATGTCTCGGGATGGAAATTTACCGAAGGCATCGACTTCACATTGCCGGAGGGATCGGTCATGGAGCCGGGCGACTACTGGGTGCTGAGTTCGGATCCAGCGCACCCTTCGATGGCAGGAGTGGCCCATGTCTTTGGTCCCTTTGTCGGTCAGCTCAACAATGGCGGCGAAACCTTGCAGCTCCGCAACCGCGATGGACGGATCATGGATGAGCTCGACTACGGCGACCGCGGCAAATGGCCGGAGGCTGCGGATGGCGGAGGTGTTTCGCTGAGCAAGATCGATCCGGAAAGAGCGGGCGGCCTTGCCGGAAGCTGGACCTGGAGCCAGCAGGCCGGGGGCACTCCGGGTGCGGTCAACTTCAACACGACAGGCGGAGAAACCCAAACCGAAGCCGTGAGTGGGACCAGTCCATGGCGGGTCGACACGAGCGGGAGCGCGCTCGCCCCCTCGTGGCGGAGCCTGGGATTTGACGACAGGGGATGGCAGCCCGGCAGCGGGACCTTTGCCACGGCGCTGATTCAGAACGCCAGTTTTGAAGCGGAAACTTTTTCCGCGAGCCCTGGTTACGTCAGCGGTAATCGACCCATTACCGCTTGGAGCACTCTCGAAAACGGACTACCGGGAGGAGACGCGCGCATCGGAATCAACACCCCGGGGGCACTCGATCCCTTTGCCAACAACGGAATGGCGCCTGCGGGAAATAACGTGGCCTTCATTCGCGGCGGCTTGCGATCTCTGGCCCAGGACCTTCGTGGACTGACGCCCGGCGAACGCTATCTCTTAAGCTACCGCGAAAACGGACGCAATCCCACCACGCCGATCGGCAGCGCCACTCTCGGTGGGATCGAGGTCGTCCCGCAACACAACGTCGCCGCGGTCGACAGCCTCGATGTTTTCACCCGGCCCTATCACGTGCAGGTGGGCGGGGTCTTCACGGCTACCGCATCAACGGCGCAATTGGAACTGAGCAATCATGCCGGCATCGGCGACTCCATTCTCTACGACGACGTTCATCTCAACCCGGTGGCACTGCACTACAGCGGGGCAGGATCGGCGACAGTCCATCGGGCCTTCGCGGATAACGGCGATCCCCTCTTGGTGCTTCTTGCCGAGGTGGATCCGGGAACGGGAGGAGAGGGCGTCAGCTTTGGATTCAAAACGACGAACGGAACCCAGGCGCTCGTCAGTCATGGAGCGCTCTGGCTGCAAATCGACGACAGCGGCGAGGCCGTTTTAAGAGCGGATGAAGAGGGCGGGAACCACATTGTTGCTTTTTCGACAGCGGCCCCGGTCACGGCAGGATCGACCAATCGTATCGCTTTGATTTGGGACCGAACGGCGGGTCAGGCCTCGGTGGTGGTCAATCAAGCGACCATTTTTAACAAGATCAATCTCGGTCCCACTGCCGGGGGAAGCGACGGGATTTTTAATCCCAGGATTGCCGGAGTGACCGCGTCTTTTGACTCCGGTGGCGGCAATCTTTTCGAACTGGCGCTTGCGCGGGGATCCGCGCCGGAAACGACCCTCCCGATTCCCGCCGGGCCGGCCGTTTATCGTTTTCGCAACGAGTTCGAGTTCACCGGATCCGCCGCCAATGCGGACCTTCTCTTGAGCTTGGCCCAGCGTGGTGAAGTCGCGGTTTATCTCAATGGAGTGCTCCTGCACGAGGAGCCGAACTCGGGATCGAGCGACGTGCTCCTTCCGGGCGACGCACTTGTGGCCGGAACGAATGTTTTCGCGATCGAACTGGCCACTCCGGTGGATGCGGGGAACCTCCAACTGGCGCTGGCAACCTCACTGACCACGATCGAGAATGACAGTGGGGATGGCCCGGAGCGATCTCCGCTTCGCTTGAGTGAAATTTCAGCGGCAGGTGCCGGAGACTTTTTCGTGGAAATCACCAACACGGCCTCTCTACCCTTGGAGCTTTCCGGTTTCAGCTTGAACAGTTTCAGTTTGCCGATGGAGACCCTGCGTCCTGGAGAATTCCGGGCCTTCCCGGTCAGTGAGCTGGGATTCACGCCTCTCGATGAGGACGTCCTTTTTCTACGATCGAGCCAGGGCGAGGTGGCCGATGCCCAACGCGTGAAAAACCGCCTGCGCGCCTACGAGCCCGACAGTGAGACCTGGCAGCATCCCGACATCGCGACTCCCGGTGCCGCGAATGCCTTTGCTCTCGACTCTCGTGTGGTGATCAACGAAATCCACTACCATCAGCGCCCGGTTTATCCCGATCCTAATAATAATATCGGCTACGAAGAACCCGCGCTGGAATGGATCGAGCTTTTCAACCGCTCCGGCGAAATGATCGACCTTTCCGCTTGGTCGCTGCGGGATGCGGTGGACTACGATTTCCCCGAAGGGACGATGCTTCCTCCCTCTGGTTATCTCGTCATCAGTAATAGCGAATTCTCAGGCTCATTGAACAACCGGCGCGACCGGATTCATCTTCGCGACCCTGCTGGAAACACCGCGGATGTCGTCGAGTATCTCGATGACAAGCCCTGGCCGCGCAACACGGATGGAAAGGGGTCGAGCCTCGAGTTGCGTCACCCGAACGCCGACAATAGGAATCCCGCAGCCTGGGGAGCGAGCGACGAATCGCCCAAGAGCGTCTGGCAGAACTTCCGCTACCGGGGACGAGGGGTGGAACCGCCGGGGAACAACAACCCGAATCACTTTCATGAATTCCTCATGGGAATGCTGGCATCGGGCGAAGTTCTCATCGACGACCTCTCGGTGCTCGAAGATCCGGACGGCGCCGCGATCGAATTGATTCAAAACGGCGATTTCGAAACCGACACCGTCGGTGCGATCCCGGACAAGTGGCGCATCTTCGGCAACCACCGGGAAAGCGAAGTCGTGGATCTCTTGGAAGGAGGCCGGGCCTTGAAACTGGTTTCCACCGGGCGGCTCGAACACAGTTACAATCTGGCCTCGACCACCTTTGCCAATGGACGCCCGCTCAACTCAAGCAAGACCTACGAAATTTCCTTTCGCGCCAAATGGCTATCGGGATCTCCCCAACTCAATACGCGTCTCTATTTCAATCGGATTTCCAGAACCCATATCCTTCCGCAACCTGCGACAACGGGCACTCCCGGTGCCGCCAACAGCACCTTGGCCGCAGCGGCGCCCCCCATGGTGGGTTCCTTTCGTCACGCGCCCCTCGTGCCCACTGCCAATTCTCCGATTCGGATTCACGCCACCATGGCCGCGCCAGATGGAATCGCCTCGGCCACGGCGCACTACAATGTCAATGAAGACGGCTGGCTATCGGTTCCGATGTCGGGCAACGCCGCAGGCGAGTATGTCGCGATCCTGCCGGGGCAAACTTCGGGAAGCGTGGTGCAATTCTATGTCGAGGCCTTGGCCAACTCGGGTGCCAGCGCGATGTTTCCTCCCGAAGGAGAAAACTCGAGGGCTCTTTTCCGCGTCGATGATCGCAGCGTGGGAAATCGGGACGTGCAGGTCCTGCGCATGATGATGCTCGCCAGCGAAACAAACTTCATGCACACCTCTTACCACACCCCGAGCAATCAGCGTGTGGGCACCACCCTGATCTACAATGATGGTGAAGTCTGGTACGACGCCCAAGTGCGACTGCGCGGTTCTTCCTTCGGTCGGCGCGGGTCGCGGGTGGGCTGGAATATCAAATTCCCCGCGGACCGGCCCTTCCGCGGTGTTCACGAAACGGTGGCCATCGACGGAGGCTTTTCCGTTCCGCGAGGCGATGGAAACGGTTTTCTTCAAGTGGGTCCCGGAGTGGCCACGAACGAGTTGATTTACAATCAAATGGCAAACCGTGCCGGTGAGGTTCCCGCAAGTCATGACGACGTGATCTACGTGGAAGCTCCGCGCGCCGGGGACGACAAGATGGCCCAACTGAAGATGGCGCGCTTCGGCGATATCTGGAAGTCTTCGAGCTTTGATCGTGGCGACGAGGGGACATCCTTCAAGTTCGAACTCATCTACCATCCTCGCACCACCATCGATGGAAATCCCGAAAGCCCCAAGTCCGTCTACGATGCCGTTCGCGGCGTCGACATCCGCGACATGGGACCGGATAAAGAGGCTTACCGGCACAACTTTTGGATTCAGAACCAGAGTGACCGAGACGATTACGGTCCCTTGATCGACTCGGCAATGGCGATCAGTGAATCGGCCGGAAATTTGCGCGATGCCACCGACGCGGCCCTCGACATCGACAATTGGCTGCGGGTCATGGCATTCCAGTCGCTGACCATGACGGTGGACAGTTATAACAACGGACTCGCCCACAACATGCTCATCTATGGACGGCCGCAGGACGGCAGGACAATGTGGATTCCATGGGATGTCGATCACGCTTTTTATGCCTCGCCGACCACCTCCATTTTCGGCCAGGCCAATGGCGACTTCGCCGATGTCGTGCAGATCCCCGCAAATCGCCGCGCCTATTGCGGACACCTGCTTGATCTCTGCAAGACAGGTTTCGATCCCGCCTATATTGCCGGCTGGGTCACGCACTTCAATGAGGTCGGCGAGATGCCGATCGCCGCGCACTACACCCAATGGATCACGGACCGGCGCAACTACGTTCTGGGACAACTGAACTCGCAGCACCCGCCGCAGACCTTTCGCATCACGACCAACAGCGGCAACAATTTCAGTGTTGCCGATTCCTCTGTGATCCTGCGGGGCAAGGGATGGATCGATGTCAAAGAAATCCGGCTGACTTCCTCCGGCGAAGCCCTCGATGTCTCCTGGCTCGATAACAACGACTGGGAAGTGGTCGTTCCCCTCCTGGTGGGCGCCAATGCCATCACCCTCAACGCCTTTGATCCCGGCGGCGCGGCGGTTGGAAGTGACAGCATCACCGTGACGAACACAGGCAGTCTGGAACCTGCTTCAGAGACGAATCTCGTCGTGAGTGAAATCATGTATCACCCGGCGGATCCGACTGCGGCGGAAATTAACGCCGGATTCATCGACAGCGATCTCTTTGAATACCTGGAGCTGGAAAACAGCGGACCGGTCACGGTCGACCTCAGTGGAGCGCTCTTTACCAATGGGATTGATTTTGATTTCTCGACCGGCAGCATCTCCCGGTTGGCACCGGGAGGGCGTGTGCTCATTGTTCGCAATCAGGCCGCATTCGAATCGAGATACGGAGCGGGTCTTCCGGTCGCGGGTGAGTTTCAAAATGGAACCCGACTGGCCAATGGCGGTGAGCGCTTGCGTCTCGCCGGTATCAACGGAATCTCCATTCGCGACTTCAGTTACGACGACAACAATCCCTGGCCCGAGGATGCGGACGGAAATGGTCACAGTCTCGTTCTGATCGATCCCGGCTCCAATCCCGATCACGGGGAGGCTGGCAACTGGCGAATGAGCAGTTTGCCCGGAGGAAATGCCGGAGAATCGGATGCAAACTTGTTCACGGGTGATCCTATGAGCGATGACGATGGTGATGGTCTGAGCAATTTCATGAACCATGCGCTGGGAGGGAGTGGTGCTGCCTTTGCCCCGGTATTTTCTTTTGAAAACGGTGTGATCATTTTTTCACACACCCGCAATCTGGCCGCAGACGATGTGGATTTCGAAGCGGAGTTTTCAACCGATCTTGTGAACTGGAGGTCCGCGGGAGCGGTGCCGGTCAGCGAAACGGCAATTGGTGGTGGAAACTCGCTGGTGACCTGGAAGATTGGCCCGGGATTTGAGGGCCGGGTGTTTGTGCGATTGCGGGTTGAGAAAAGATAGATGTTGGCGAAGCGCTCACATGACCCGGCACGTGGGGACTATTTGCGCTCGACCTTCAGGGAATAAATGGATTAATTGAATTCATCATGGAAATTCGCATTGTCGCCTTGACGCTTGGCTTTTTGTTCGCGCTACCGTCTCTTTCTGTCGCCCAAATATCGGGCGTGATTGATCCACCTCCGGTCTCCACGATCCTGGAAAACTTCAATGACGGCATCGATACCACGACGACATTTGCGAATGCCTCAAGCGCAGGCGAAGCCGGGGGCGTGGCATCGATTGCCGTCGCGGCGGATGCGCCTGATCCCCAGTTTCAAGTTCCCACGCCCGGAGATCCATTCGATATCGCGGTGCATCCTTTCTTTCGTCTTTCTTCGCGAGGAACTGTTGGAGCGGCTGCCCAGGTCTTTCCTCTTCCGCCTTCCGGAGCCACCGTGGTGGGCTTTGACACCGGAACCAACTTTGCCGAGTCAACAATGACGTTCGTCACCGACGCTCCGGGAGCAAATGGCGACGGCTTGCGTATCGATCCGATCCCCAACGGTGGCGCTGCCGTCGAGACCTTTGATTACGACTACATCATCCTCGACAAGTTCCAGACCATCGGCCTCGCGGAGTATGACCGGGACAACGGCAACGAGGGTTTCGACATCGCGGGAAACGGCCACATCGTCAACGTTCAGGTCAGCGCGGCCGCCAGCACCCTGACCGCAACGACCAGTGGAAATGATCCCGTGATGCAACGGACCGCCCTTGCAGTGGATGCCTCGATATACACCGTCTTGGAAGTTCGCGCGGCCTTTGACCCACTTTCGACATCACGCTTCGAAGTGTTCTGGGGAACCGACATCGACCCGGGACCGGCGGGCGGACAGAGTCTGGTGGTAACCGACGAGTTAATCCGCGACGGGGAATTACACACCTATCGTTTTCAAATGAGCGACGACCCGCGCTGGAACAATACTCTGAATATTTTGCGCATCGACCCTCTGGCGGATGCCGATGCGGCAGCGGGCCGCAGCTTCGCCATCGACTACGTTCGCCTGATTGCGGGCGCGCCCGTGCTCGATACCGATCTCGATGGTTTGCCGGACGCGATCGAAACCGGGACGGGGACTTTCGTCGATGCCGGCGACACCGGAACGGACCCGGGTGCTCAGGACACTGATGGCGATGGTTTCGACGATGGAGTCGAGGTCGCCAGCGGCACGGATCCCAACGACATCAACAGCACGCCGGGGGCGGTGCTCGATGGATACTCGAATTCTCCCGCCGTCTATGGATTGGGCGCACCGATTTCTCCCAACGTGCCGGTCATCGATTTTGGAACGCCCACCGGATTCAGCGTTTCACCGGACTTGCCCGGTGGATTGGCCCTGGACCCGACCACCGGGGCCATCACCGGAATTCCAACCGCTGCGACGATCGCGGCCGACTACACCATCACCGCGAGTTTCGACGGATCGCCCGACAGCAGCTTCGATCTCAATATCGAAATTACCAATCCGTTTATTGAGAACTATTCCTTGAATCCCGCTCTCTACCAGCGTGGATCCAACATTGGAGTAAACATTCCGGTCCTCGGTGGCGCTGCCCCGGATTCCTTCGCGGTCAGCCCGGCTTTGCCCGACGGCTTGAGTCTGGACCTCAACAGTGGCGACATCACCGGCATCCCCATTGCTTTCCAGGCTCCGGCGGAATACACCATCACGGCGAGCTACACGGGTCTGCCGGACGCACAGATCACGATCTCCATCGCGATTGAGGCCTCCCCCGTCCTGGTCATCGATCCGGCCCGAACGATCAGCAATTTCGTTCCGCTCGGTGAGTTCAACACCGATGGCGACCTTGAGCTCTGGGGCAGCAACAATGCCACCATCACCGCAGCCGGAGGATTACTCGTAGTGAATACAACAGCGCCCGATCCGCAGTTCTTCATGAACGGGCTCGATCTCGACACTTCGGACGGTGAACACACGGTGCTGGAGATTCGCCTGCGCCAACCGGACACCGAGTCGATCGAATTCTTTTGGGCCGACGGAAACGGCGGACTCTCCGCAGCGAGACGCCTGACAATCGAAGGCGTGGAGATTCCCGGCGATGGTGAATTTCACATCTATCAAGTCGACATGACCGGTGTTTTCAGTGGAGCCGTCAACGTCATTCGGCTCGACCCCGGGGCGGGTGCCGGGCGCACGGTCGAGGTCGACTACGTTCGGCTCGGAAATTTCACCGCTTCCGGGCCGCCACAGTTTACCAATATCGATTACGACACCGATCTCGATGAAGCCACCATCACCTGGACCTCCACTCCGGGAGAACAATTTATCGTGGAGTCATCGGGCGACATGCTGACTTGGATCGAACTTGACGACGCTTTCCCGGCGGCCGCCGTTGGTGAAACCACTTCCTTTCTCGATGTCACCGCTGCGGGGGGGGCGCGGCGCTTTTACCGGGTCATTCGATCGGACAACTGAGACTTTCTTCGGTTAGCCCAAGCTCCGTGATGGCTCCGTAGAGTTAGCGGATGGTGAAGGCGGCCTTGGCTTGGGCTTCTTTGAGGGGGAGGCCGGCTTTGACGGCTGGGCGGGTGTGGCCGGTGTGGGTGAGCCAAGCGGGGGAGAGAAAGCTTTGACGTGTCTTGTAGAATTTCACGAGGTCGGCGGGGAGCTCGGGAAGGGGCTTTTGGAAGAGGGATTGGTAGATGGCTCCGGCCATGATTCGGTGGCCGAGTGAGTTGATGTGGACGCCGTCGTTGGAGAGGGTGTAGTCGGGTTTTGTTTTCCGGGTTTCCGTCATGTGCTGGCTGATGGGGGCGTGGATATCGATGACGTCGGTGACCTGTGGTTTGAGGGAGAGAATCCACTTGGCATAGCGGGCGATGACGTCGCGGTCGTAGTGTTTGTAAATATTACGCCATGAGAAGACGGGTGCGCCGAGATCGACGGCGTTCTTTTTGGCTCCGGGTGCTTCGACGTCGAAGGGAGGAGGAGTCATGAGGATGAGTTGGGCTCCGCTGCCTTTGACTTTTTCGATGAGGCTTTGGATGCCTTTTTGGTAGGCCGTGAAGCGTTGATCGGAGTAGGGATGGTAGATGCCATCGTTCATGCCGTAGCAGGCGATGACGAGATCGGGTTTGGTCCGTGCGAGGGCGCGGTCGAGGCGCTCGGTGGCATCGGGTCGGGGGAAGGGATGGCCGGGTTCGGTGAGCCCGGTGACGCCTTCGGAACCGAGGCCGATTGCAATGACCTCGGGCGTTTGGCCCTGGAGGTGGAGGGCGGCCTGGAGATCGGTGATGTAGTCGCGGGAGTTGGTGATGGAGTCACCGAGAAAGACGATACGGTTGGCGGCGAGAAAGGGGTGGGTGGGCTTGGTGACGCCCCAGACTTTTTCGAGAACGGGAACGAGTTTGGGATCGTGTTCAATCAGTTGGGCCCGGCGGTGGGGGTAGAAGTCGTTTTCGTGGAAGTAGGCTTCGGTGGCTTCGGCGAAGTACTCCATCTGGTTGGACATGGCGTAGGTTTCTCCTTTGTCGATGCGGTAGGGCTTCTCGGGATTGCCGGAACGCTTGACGAGGCCGGTGTAGGTGCCGGATTTTTTGGCGGCCTTGAAGGCGGCGAGAATTTCAGGATGGTCGTCACCGAGGAGGTGGTTGTGGTAGGCGTGTGCCAGTTCGTGGAGGACGAAGTTGGGCATGCGCCGGGTCTCGGCTTCGAAATCATGGACGCCGGTGAATTCGACCGATTTGGCCATTTCGACCGGTTTGTTGTTGTTCACGAGCCAGGCGGAGCCGGGGTGGTGGCAGGCGCCGCTTTGGCCATCGGGCGCGGGGGTGAAATAGAGGGGGACTTTTTTGAGGTAAGCGACGGCGGGGGCGGGAACGCGGTCGATGATGGCTTGAAGCTGTTGATCGAGAAGCTGGAGGGCGCGTTTGGATTTTTCGCCTGCAAGGTCCTTGTGAAGGAAGATGGACCAACCGAGGTGGTTTTGGATCGAGTAGTCGGTGGGTGGGGGAAAGTTGGGATGACCGGCGACGCGGAGGTTGGCGGCGAAGACGTCGCGGAGCTGAATGAGGGGGCGCTTTTGGGTGGGGGTGAGGGAGGCGAGGAAGTCGGGCGCGGTGATGGCCTGGTAGGCTTCGAAGGGAAGCTTGGATTCGAGGCCGAGCTTGAGGGCGGGGTGGTTTGGTTTGCGTCGCTTGAGGAGGGAGACGGGGGATTTACCTTTCGCTTTTGGAGCTACTTTTTTTTTTCCTTTTGAAGGAAAGAGCGGACCAGGGCGGTTTGTTTGGGGTCGAGGACTTCCCAGCAGGCGAGGCCGTTGCCGACGAGTTCGTATTCGTCGAAGGTCCAGACGACCTTGCGGTCTTTGTCGAGTTCGATGATCTGGGGGTTCTTGTCACCGGCGTGACAGTTGCCGATGACGATGTTCCCGTTCGGGAGCTCCTGGAGATCGGTGGTCCAGGCGAGTTCGATGTCGGTGCCGGGGATCTTTTTGGCCATTTCCCAGACGACTTTCTTGTCGGGGGAGACTTCGAGAATGGAGTTGCCGCTGCCGGTGGCGATGAGGGTGTTTCCGCTCTTGAGGCGAATGGCACCGAAGACGCGGGTGTTGGTGGGGTATTCCCAGACGATCTTACCGGTGGGGTCGTATTCGGTGACGACGCCGGGTTGTTCGGCGCAGGAGAGATAGTGGCCGTTGGGGAGGATCTCAAGCATGCGGGTCTGATGGCGCCCGTCTTTGGGGAGGGCGACTTCTTTTTGGATTTTGCCATCTTTGTCGAGGTGAACGATGCGTCCGATGCCGCTCTCGGCGATCATGGTGTGGCCGTTTGCGAGGCGCTGAAAGGCGTGGACGTTGGCACCCTTGGAATCGTGTTTCCAGACGATCTTTTTATCGGGAGTGATCTCGGAAGTGACTGACCAGGAGTCGTGGAAGAGAATATTACCGTTGGGAAGGAGTTGGAGATCGTGATGACCGGTGTGGCCGCGCTCGGGACCGCCGGTTTTGTGTTTCCAGACGACCGTTCCGTCGGGTTCGCAGATCGCGAGGACGTTTTTTCCGTAGGAAGCGCCGACAAGAATGAGCCGGTCTTCTTTGGCAAAGAGGGTGAGGGGGAGAAGGAGGAGAAGAGTGAGGAACTTCATGATGGGAGAGTATGAGGGGGGAGAGCGTCGAAGGTCGACCGTAGAATGTCGAATTTTGAAGGGCTGG
>ERZ887942.606-NODE-606-length-28278-cov-8.656663_pt1 | contig 28278 bp, 23 predicted proteins | sample MGYA00521099_ERZ887942 | MGnify/ENA primary metagenome ERZ887942 (study PRJEB32303, sample SAMEA104408605) | aquatic metagenome | biome: Brackish water; feature: Pelagic; material: water | place: Baltic Sea | collected 2014-06-07T06:48:00 | depth 16,251 m ...
CATCGACCCAGTCGAAGCCCTCTGATTCACTATACTTTTCCATTTTTATACTCTGCTGCATCTCTGCTAGCGACTGGCCTGCTGCAATTCCGGATTCCACCTCAGCACGCAATTCCTCCAAGTACTCTCGCCAAACAGTGACACCTTCCCAAGTACCTACAGGCCCATGTCCAGTGGCGACAAACTTATACTTTTTTGCTTCTTCCTCCGTTGTACGGATGGCTGTCATCCATCCCTCAAATTTCCCAAGTTCATAATCCATTTCGCGATTCGGAAGCCTGAAAGAAATATAATCTACGATCAACATCACATCATCGTCTGGAAAGGTAATCAAACTGGTGTCGCTAGAATGATTCATATCACCGACCCACAACAAGTTCACGCGTTGGCCACCAAGGGTGATCTCAATTTCATCTGTGTAAGTGATATTTGGCGGGTAAACATAGCTAAGCGGTCCACGCACCACTTCCGCCCCAGTGAGCACGCCATCCTTGTTAGCATCAAATCCTTCGAATATGCTTTGCTTTGAGCCTGGAAAACGCTGTATGTCCAAGGGCGCCTCGCTCAGCTCTACCAATCCATTTCCATTCACATCCAATGCCGCGACCGGCTCATATTGTCCGACAACATCCAATAAGGTGGTAGATTCGGGTGGGAAGTCTAGGTACTGAGGCAAATTCGCGTGACCGATAAATTGCGCCGTATCTGCAAATACTTCGCCACCAGAAGCATGATCCCAATGATAATGGCTGTACACGACATATTTAACCGGCACGCCGAAACGGGTAGCAAACTCACCTTTTAGCCAGGTTGCAAACTCGAAGCTCAACGGATCTGCCAATATAATTCCTTCAGACGTCACGACAAACACGGTACCGTGCGCATTGGTGGTCGCCTGATACGCCCCCCCATTTATATGTGTAATCGTCCACTCGGGGACTTGATCAATTGGCGTACGCCGCAATGCCGGCGCCTGTTCCTGAGCATATGTCACCGATACCAAGACCTGCGCAAAAGCCAGACCCACAAGAACTTTACCTATTATATTAACCTTCATTCTTACCCCTCATTAACATGTTCGAAACTAACTTATGCTGAATGCACATCAATCGAATTCTTACCAATTTATGCATTTTCGTGCTTAATCAAAATCATAGTATCGGATAGAAACATCCCAAGCAATTCAGCTTGCCCCAACGTCTCTAGAATCAAGCTTTTCAACACTAATTTGACCAAAGCATATCTCCAACTAGCACTCCGGCGACAGAACTATTTAATAGCCTGAGCATTAATCGGAGATCCAGTCCCACGCGGAATTACCAGTGGCGGGGCTGACAGGAAAAACTCGTACACGCCATCTTGTGCACAATCAGCCACTAACTCACGTAAATACCAAATCTCACCGTGGACAATGCCGATATAAGGAATAGTCACCCAATGCCACGGCTGATTAGTGCCATCAATGGTTTCGTTAGGGCGTACTTCTATACCCCACGTATCGGAACAAATACCGGCAATTTGCTTTTCATGAATCCAATCGACAGTCTCGAACGCCAATCCCGGCGCATCCCCACCCCCATATCCACCCCATTCTCCTTTGTCCAGGCAATCAGCCTGCTGGCCAGTATTCACAATAACGAAATCACCACGCCGAACCTCAACACCTTGCGATTTCGCTGTTTCGTCTAGATCTTGAATGGTGATTCCATAACCATCGGCCAAACGATCTTTGTTTTTATACAGCGCCACATCCAGCAAAACACCGCGACCAACCATTTTATTTGCAAATTTTTCAATCCCATTTTTATGCGCACCTCTGGAGTCGACTAGAGTAGCTGGATATCCGTTCCACATTTTATCTTCAGCGAAAACATGCGAAAGTGCATCCCACTGACTTGCCGCCTGGGTGGGAAGATTAATCATATCGTCGGCATAGCGTAGCCCGGGAGCGGCGTCCTGCAAGCCCTGAACCGCATCCGTACCGGTAGCCAACATATGGTGCAGTGGATTATAGCGGCCACCAAACAAACCTTTCTGCGGGCCATTTTCATCAAGCTCAAGTCCCAGCCGAAATACTTTGCCCTTCTTTACCAATCTAGAGGCTTCGATAATATCCTCTGGCGTAATGTAGTTCAGCACTCCTAACTCATCATCCTTTCCCCATTTACCCCAATTACATAGTTGTTTTCCCTTGCGAACTACATCTGCCTTGGTCAATCCTTTTTTACTAGTCTGCTCCACCACCGCTTAGCCTCCACTGAATAGAATTATGTTAGTGTAAGTCGCCAATTTTAATGAGTCGAGTCAAACACGATAAAATGGCTCACCAACTACAAAATTAGATATGCACTATGGTTGACTGGATAAATCGGCCTCTTTCTGAACTTACGACTGCTCTTAAAGACGGTTCGCTTTCGCCCATCGAACTCAGCGAGCAAAGCATCGACTGCCACAACCGGTGGGATGCCCTGCTTAAAGCCTATAAAAACTGGCAGCCAGAAAAAATTAGAGAGCAAGCTAGGTTAGCTGATGCTGCCTTTAGGAAGGGAACCTACCTTGGAGGGCTGCAAGGTATACCAATATCAGTTAAAGACCTTTATGGCGTGACTGGTTATCCTCTATTCGCGGGTTCACCAAAGCAATTACCCACTGAATTCGAACGAGAGGGCCCCGTTGTGAAGTCCATTCGCGATCAGTTGTGTCTAATTTCGGGTAAAACTCATACCGTTGAGTTCGCGTTTGGTGGTCTAGGGACTAACCCTCATTGGGATACCCCGAGAAACCCGTGGGATACTAAAGATCACAGAGTGCCTGGTGGATCCAGTGCTGGTGCTGGGGTCAGTTTACTGGAAGGCTCCGCACTGGTCGCACTCGGCACCGACACCGGTGGTTCCGTGCGTATTCCTGCTTCAATGACCGGAAATGTTGGGATCAAAAATACACTTGACCGTTGGTCAACAAAAGGAATCGTGCCGTTAAGTACCACCTTTGATACTCCAGGCATACTTGCGAAATCAATTGCCGACCTTGTGTTTGCTTTTACGTCTATTGAATCGAAATTCTCTAAACCAGGAAACCCTATTGTTGCTCGCGATATCAACACCATCAGGATAGCCACCACTAAAGACTTTTTCTGGGATCAGGTTCAAGACGACATTGGGAATTTGGTTGAGAATGCCGTCGCTGAATTATCTACAGCAGGAGCGAAGATCGCGAATATCAATTTTCAGGAGGCCTATGAAGCAGTACGAGCGATGGCGAAAGGAACAATTGCCGCATCAGAAGGATACCAACATTTGTTAGATGAGCTGCCCGACTGGATTGATACTTTAGATCCAAATGTAGCCTCACGTATGGAAACTGGTCGTGATGCCAGTGTATCTGATTACAATCAAGCGCTTGCTCAAGTAAAACGCCTTTGGGAGCCGGCCAGCCACCGACTTAGTAATGTTGACGTGCTTGCGGTCCCGACTATTCCAATCTCCCCACCCAAAGTTGAAGAAGTGGCAGAGCCAGCCACCTATTCGATTAAGAATATGGCGGCCCTAAGCAACACCATGGCAGCAAATGCGCTCAATCTTTGTGCCGTAACCTTACCCATCGGACTTGATGAAGCTGGAATGCCCGTTGGCCTGCAATTAATCGCCCGGGCCAATTCAGAAGAAAATTTACTCTCTGTCGCTCTCGCGTTCGAGGCTATTTTCGGTGCACCGAAAGACCGTTTAGGTAAGCCACCACTTGGCGGTACAGCTTCAAACCATCAACAATAGTAATAGTATAGGAATCAACATGTCATCAAATGTAGGCGTCATCGGACTAGGTATCATGGGTGGTTCATTTGCCCGAAACTTACTGGCGAATGGTTTCAATGTCAGCGGATTCGATATTCTAAAAAAGAATGTACAAACGCTTGTAGCCCTCGGAGGCAATGCCTGCGTATCACCTAAAGATGTGGCGAGCCTATCAGATGTGGTGATTTGCTCACTGCCAAGTAGCACGACCTTTCACGACGTCATGACAGGTGAACACGGAATTAGAGAGGCTAGCAAAGATGGATTGGTCGTCGTCGAATGCTCAACGCTAACACTTGAAGATAAACAGTTAGCCCATGACGCTCTAGCTAAAAGCAACATGATCCTGCTCGACTGCCCCATCAGTGGGACTGGCGCACAGGCCGTCGAGCGGGATTTGTCAGTCTATGTCAGCGGTAACAAAGCTATTGCTGAAACGCTTTCACCTGTGTTCGAAGCGTTCGCAAGATCACATTTCTATGTCGGCGATTTTGGTAATGGCAGCCGAATGAAATTCCTCGCCAATCATTTGGTACATATTCACAATGTAGCTACTGCTGAAGTTATGGTGTTGGGAATGAAAGCTGGCCTCGACCCTGCAACAATATTGAACGTGATAAGCGATGGTGCTGGCAACTCACGAATATTGGAACTACGAGGGCCGATGATGGTTGCCGACAGTTATGATGACCCCACTATGAAAATGAGCGTATGGCAAAAAGATATGAAGATCATCGATGAGTTTGCCAAAAGCCTTGCGTGCCCTACTCCAATGTTTGATGCTGGAAAAGATATATACGCTGCAGCTTTAAGCAAAGGCATGGACGAACTGGATACTGCCAGCGTCTGCCGAGTAATGGAAGAAATGGCTGAGCTGAAACGACCTAACTTTAACGACCAAACGTAAACAAGGAGCTTAAATATGAAATCACCAAGAGAGCGTCTACCCTATTCGCCGATTGTCGATCGTCCACCCCTAAAACTACCTGGTGGGGCACGCATGGTGGTCTGGACAATCATGAACGTGGAGCATTGGGATTCAACCGTAGCCCAACCACGTACTATATTACCGCCGCCTATGGGCAAACCCCTGCTACCCGATGTACCCAACTGGTCCTGGCACGAGTATGGGAATCGGGTTGGTTTTTGGCGTCTGCGCGACCTATTTAACGAGTATGGCGTTACCCCTACCTTGGCTATGAACGGCACAATTCTTGAATCCTATCCGCGTATTGCCGAAGAGGCCTTAAAACATGAATGGGAATTTATGGGTCACGGATTTATCCAGAGCCCCATGCACAAGCTAGATAATCAAGCCGAACACATTCAACGCACTATCGACGCAATCAAAAGCTTTACAGGCAAACCTCCGACTGGCTGGGAGAGCCCGGGTTTAACCGAAACCATGGAAACGCTTGATTTATTATCAGAGGCTGGTATCGAATACGTCGCGGACTGGCCATTGGATGACCAACCCGTAGAGCTAAAAACTGCCTCGGGTAAGAAGGTTTATTCAATCCCCTACCCAGTGGAGACAAACGATATCCCTATAATGATCTTGCAGCAGCATTCGTCGGAAGAGTTCGCGAAACGCTGCATCGATCAGTTTGATCGCCTGTACGAAGAATCAGCCGAGATAACCCGAATCATGGGAATCAGCATGCATACTTACGTTTCAGGTGCTCCTCACCGCTACAAATACGTAGAACAAGTCTACAAACACATCACCTCTAAACCCGACGCTCTGATCTGGACTGGCGAACAGGTGATCGACTGGTACAAAACCCAAATCTAAAATAGACGAAGAAGCAAATACTCTTGTACGCGCTAATTTTTTGGTACTGGCCGAAAATAGTAGTTGAATGGTGATCCCAAAACAGCCGCGTTTCCGCGTACGATCAGCATCTGCTCAATGGCATGGGCAGCGGAAATATCCCCCATATCGACCACGTCAAAACCAATTCCGGTAACCAACTCCGCAATTCTCGCTTTAGCCGACGCGTTGTTACCTGCAATTGGGATCGTCATCGGGCCACCGGCACTAGCTGGGTCTGCCATTGTGGCTGCACCCAAAGTGTTAAAAGCCTTTACAACCATCGAACCCGGAGCCCAACTCTGAATCATTTCACCAGTCGACGTTTCGACGTCATGAGAACGTATGCCTGCATCATCACGGCGCACAGCATTTGTCGGGTCGAGAATAATTTTACCGGATAAATCACCCAGACTTTTTACCGCCACTTCGGTATCGGCCCACTTTGTCGCTATAACGACTATATCGGCAGCGGCAGCCGCCTCAACTGGCAATTGTGCGTCCGCATTGCCGCTGGTTTTCGATACCAGTGCCTGCACATCTTCCCGCTCAGGTTCACGAGAACCATAGATCACATCATGCCCCAACTTTGCAAACTGCGGACCCAAAGCGCCACCGACATTCCCCGTCCCGATAACCGCGATCGTTTCAGCAGCAACCTGCGCAGTACCGGCAAAAAAGCAAAACAATATAAACAGCCCTGAAATCAGGCCGCGAAAAAACTTGTGTGTATTAATAGTCATTTGATTATCACCCGTAAAACTTTGTTTAAACCAACCAATATATTTAGCCGATTGGAACATACTCGATAGCATAGCCCCAGTAAACATTATGTCAATCACTCAGCCCGTTGCGTTAAACCAACTAGCTTCAATTAGTAGAAGGCCACTCTAAGAGAATGCAGAGCAACCTAATATCCGTCCGTTAGAGTCCTAAATCTAATGATAACCTTGCACTGCTTTGGCGTTCTTGCAAGAATGCTTCTCATCTAAATCATACGCACTTTTATGCTTGGTTTACCTAGGAAATATATAAAGTATGCCCAACTTCTTACGATCTAGATCAGTTAAATTATTGCGATTAGCGTTTGCAACTTTAGTTCTACTGCATCTGGGAAGCGCCAATGCAGCCTGGCCCGAGAGACCAATAACACTGGTGGTAATGTACGCTCCTGGCGGCGGAACAGACACCGTTCTGCGAACGCTCGCCACCGAGATGTCGGCAGTAACCGGTTGGCGAATTAATGTCGTTAACCGACCCGGAGCAGCAGGCGCACTGGCAACGCGTTATGCCATGAATAAACCTAGTGACGGCTACACGCTATTAGGCACATCAAGTTTCAACAAGTATTCCCGGGTAGGTGGCGGTGGCGACTCTCGATCCTGGACGGACTGGTACTATATGCAGGCGGCAACCGCACTTGGTAGCTGGGCCGTGCGCCCAGAATCGCCCTACAAAACCTTTACCGATGTAATCGCAGCGGCCAAGGCAAACCCTGGTAAATTGACTATCTCTACCTCTGGAGCAGGAGGACAATGGCACGAAGTCGCTGCCGTTGTCGCGCACTCTGCAGGCATCGAGCTAAAGTACGTGCCTTATGCCAGCGGTCAGCGAGCTGCACTGGCGGGACTAAACGGCGAAGTAGATATCGCCGGTGGTGGTGTGCACGAACACATACAGTTTGTCGATACCGAAAAACTTTTATCTCTGCAGCAGTCTGGACTCACTGATATCACTACTCAGAGCGGAAAGGTCATGCCGTCACTAGCGAACATGCTGCCCGCTGTTCACGAACAACTCCCACCAAACGGCACATACAATTTGGGGATTCGACGTGACACCCCCTACGAAATCATCAAACAAGTTGAAGCTGCGTTCATCGCGGCAGCTAACTCTGATACATTTAAAAATATGATGGCGCAGCGCCATTTTGTTGCGGAAGTTATGGTCGGTGACGCAGCAGATCGGCGCGCCGCCGAATTAGAAACCGTTTCAGCAGCTACTTTCGAACGACTAAAGATTCCAGGCGCCAAAACCGCAGCCGAACTTGGGCTACCAAACCCAGAAAACTTTAATCAATGGTGGCCGCCCCAGGATTATCAGCCGTTACCAATAGCCCTAGAATAACTACTCCCGTTTTAACAATTGCTAATACCGCACCCCACAGCGGCAGTTGCGGCAGAATACCCAAATGAGCGAACCAACAATAAGTCACCTCGACAACGATCAACCATCAATTGAGGCGATGGAATTTACTGGCGAAGAAAGTCTCGACAGCCAAATAACACCTGCGCAGGATCTCGGTAGCGCCTGCGTGATCGGTGTTCTGGCGATTATCGTTATGCTGTTGTCGGTAAAACTCCACTCACCAGGTAACGTATACACGGCACCCGGATTATTACCATTCATCATAAGCTTATCGCTTTTATGTATGGCGGTGTTGCTCGGTTTTAGATCGTTGCAAGCTGGCGGCGCAAGTAGTTTCAACAAAACGTTCAAACAAGCTGTTAAAAGCTATTTCACCGATGACCAAGAACGTCGTTCTATATTGTTAATTGCGATTGTGGTCGCCTATGTTGTACTGGTCGACATTGTAAGTCTTGACGTTCGACTGCCAACGCCACTATTTACATTTCAGCTCAGCGGGTACGAAATTATTTCGATTTTGGTGACCACATTGGTACTGAGGTTGTTCTGGAAAAAACCAATAATTCGATGCTTCATAGTCTCTCTACTAACAATTGAGGTACTGGCTAGCATTTTTCGTTATGGATTTGGCATCCTCATGCCAGAGTCGTATTAGCGAACTGATATGGAAGTCTGGCCACAAGTATTGGAGCAGCTATCGTTTATTGCGAATTCGCCAAGCCTTTGGCTCGCGTGTCTGGGCGGCGTAACTCTCGGCATTCTTTGGGGCGCGATGCCCGGATTATCAACCACAATGGCTATGACCCTACTAATCGGTCTGACGGTAGGGATGTCGCAACACGCTGCCATCATATTTATGCTAGGTGTGTACACAGGCAGTGTCTTTGGTGGCGCGATTTCGGCTGTTTTGATTAACATACCGGGTACGCCAGATGCAGTACCAACCATGATAGAAGGGCATGCGCTCGCAAAACAAGGACATGGCGGGTTAGCTCTCGGCACTGCAATATCCGCATCATTTATTGGAAATTGGGTTGGCATATTATTGCTCATCGCATTTATTCCTGCGGTGTTGTTTCTGGCACTGCAATTCAGGTCATGGGAAATGTTCCTGCTATCACTGTGGGGTATCGCTATATGCGGATCAATGTCGGCTATGGGCGACCCACTAAAAGGGTGGATCTCTGGGTGGCTAGGCCTGCTGGTGTCATTTATCGGTCTGGATGCTATTTACGGAGTTTCCCGGTTTAGTTTCGGCTCATATAACTTGGACGATGGGGTCAGTTTTATTCCCGTATTAATCGGCTTATTCGGTTTAGCTGAGATCCTTCGCGTGTTACCGCAAAAATCTCCATCCGGCATTCCTGCAGAGGTAGGTCGTATACTTCCGTCATTTAGTGCGTTAAAAAAGTTCATTAGACCAAGTCTGAGGTCAGGGATAATCGGCACTGTAATTGGTGCGATACCTGGAGCGGGAGCCAACGTAGCTTCATTCTTTTCTTACGACGTTGGTCGTAGGCGAGCCAACCCCGAAGAGCAGAAGAAATGGGGCAAGGGTAGCTACGAAGCAATTGTCTGCTCTGAGGTTGCCAACAACGCGAACGTTGGCGGATCTATGTTACCCACGCTGGCACTCGGCATACCCGGTAATGCTGCGGCTGCAGCGGTTCTTGCCGCCCTGGAATTAAAGAATGTAGTGGTAGGCCCGTTGATCCAAACCGAAAATCCCGGATTAATCTTCTATATTTATATCGGCCTAATCATTGCCAATTTCTTCATGTACGGTATGGCCATCGCATTGATTAAACCTTGCGTCAAACTTTTCAGTTTACCCAAAACGGTTCTAATGCCTTTAATTATACCGGTATGCATGATCGGCGCGTTCGCCGTTAACCTGAATTATTTCGATATATACGTAATGTTGATCTCCGGAATTATTGGGTACATTCTGCACCGCCTCGGGTTTCCGTTAGCCCCAATTGTATTGGCAATAATTCTCGGCCCGCTGGCTGACGAGAATCTTCGTCGCGCTCTTTTAGTGTTCGAGGACCAGGGAGTACTGAACGTATTGTGGGATCGCAAGCTCGGTACAGTATTGCTATTAATAGTGCTCTACACATTTTATGACGGCATCTTTAAGCGCAAAAGCTCAAAATAGGATCAGAATGAAATCAGACAAATTAGATAAAATTGGTCTCGCAATGATTGGCTGCGGGACCATCGGGCGAATCCGGGCGAATATTGCAAAACAATACCCGGGTGTAGAATGGCTCGGCTTGTGCGACCTAAAAGAAGATCTCGGCAAACAGCTCGCTAAAGATACAGACGCGGACTTTTTCACCACCGATGTGCGGGAATTACTTGATCGACCTGAAGTAAACGCAGTTATGATTCTCACCGACGAGAGCCAGCACACCGAACCCGCGCTACTGGCGATCGAAAGAGGACATAAGATCTTTATCGAAAAGCCGCTCGCAATAGATGTACACGAATCCGCACAAATACTAAATGCAATAACAGAAGCTAAGGTAGATGCCTGCGTTGGTTATACGCAACGATTTAGGCGCAGATTTTTGACCATTAAAGAGCGTTTAACTAATGGCCAGATAGGCGATGTGCACTCCGTAGTCACCCGGGCACTAATGAACCGTATGGTACCGATCGCAACAATTTCGAAGACTAACGAACGCAAGAACCTCACGCCTATGGTTGTTTCTGGCACGCACAGTTTGGATATGTCTATGTGGCTGATGGAGGGAAAAACCCCTGTATCGGTATACGCCCGATCGACCGACAAAGTGCTCGGTTCTCTAGGTACCAAAGACTCAACGTTTGGGCTGTTCACCATGGACGACGGCACATTATTTTCAATGAATATTTGCTGGGCATTACCGACGGTTTGGCCCGGGTCTGTTTACGGTCTGGAGATTGGCATCATTGGTACAAAAGGTGTGATTGATGTTGAAGACACCCATCGTGACCTCGTGTTAGCAACAGAGGATCCTTTACCGGCCGGCTATACAACGCAGGACTATCAACCGCCAATGGAGCGCCATGTTGACTTTTTAACTAGCTACCCGCCTGGCGATATCTGGAACAACCAACTTTGGGGTCCGATGAAGGAAGAAACAATGTCCTGGTTTACCCGCATAATGATGGGCATTGAAACACCGCACGCATCGGCAGCAGATGGGCATCGTAATTTATTGCTCACAATGGCTATGGACCGATCCGCAGCCCTCGGTAAAGAAATCGAACTTCCCATCAGCCCCTACACTTTCGATGAAAACTAGCAAGCAAACCCTATTGTCGATAGACTATAATAGAGAGCTAGCTTGTACTGTCTGAAACGCTTTAATTGAATACTCTAGTAAAAAGGAATCGCCAATGAAAACAAGATTAATTGCCGCCCTGCTGGCCTTGTTCACCATCGCACAACCCAGCTTTGCGCACCACAGTTATATTCACATTGATCGCACTACGGTTATTGCTTTTGAAGCGACTGTACTCGACTTTCAATGGCGCAATCCTCATGTCTATCTGCGCATTGGCGTGGAAGAAAATGGAGAAACAGTGGAATGGCAAATTGAAACAGGAAGCACTCCCATCCTTATGCACAGCGGCTGGTCGAAGGACTCTCTCAAGATTGGGGATGTCATCAACCTTAGGGTACACCCCGAACACGACACCGATCGACGTTATGCTCTATTAGAATCGCTAACCACAACGGATGGCATTGTGCTTCGACAAGGCGTAAAAGATTCCCAGTCAACAGAGACAACAGCCGATATTAGCGGCATCTGGAAATCCCGCCTGGAAGCCCATGCACCATTTGAAGTCGTGAGCGCACTTTACGCTGATTTCATCAACATTCCACTGACCGAAGCCGGTCAGGCATCAATTGATGCTTATGATCACGACCGCGACAACCCAAATGCGGTTTGCTATGGCTACGACTTGCTCGCTGGCTTAACCTCTCCACACTACCTCAACAAGATAGAAATCCTCGATGACCGAGTCATTATCCGAGACGAATGGTTCGACGCTGAACGTATTATTTATACAGACGGTCGTGATCATCCAGTAGACGGTGAACGTAAACGTCTCGGGCATTCCATTGGTCATTGGGAAGATGAGACGCTCGTAGTTGACACGCGGTTATTCGCCGAGCACGTCTCACCCTATGGCATCGGACTTGCTTCGGGAACGCAGAAGCATATTGTAGAGCGTTACACGTTAAATGAAGACGGTCGCAGCCTAACGATCGATGTACTCCTTGAAGATCCCGAACATCTAGCCGACACTTTTAGCGGAACGCTGAACTGGGACTATACGCCCGACTTCGGATTTTACCGGTACGACTGTGACCCAGACGTCGCAACCCGATTTGCCGCGCCCCAATAAAACCTGCGAAGCACAGGGGCAAGGCGATCTAGTTAATAACAGATGGGATCAAGAGTTGCTGGACTCTTGATCGATTAATTTTTCCAATTTGCGACGAAAATGCAACGACGCTGCATCCAGTCCCAGATCGAGATGACGGGTCGTTTCATTAGCGATTCCAGTGTGCACTGCTTCTAGCACATCACGATCTTCAAGGAATGCCGATTTTGCGCCTGCCGTTATCGTCGCGGTTACCTCTTCGTTGTCTGGATCGGTGTTCCGGTGTTGAAGCCAATGATAGCGAGTGTTATCTGCATCAATCGGTGTCATGAAATTATAGGAAATCATGATGTAGGTTAGATTATCTGCCACGGAGTCAGGCCCACCTTGGCCGGCAGGAAAAAAGATAGACTTATTGATGGCGGTTGATGGGTATTGCGCCTCGTAATACTGGAGTCGATCGCAATTACCTTTGAATTGCACCAAAGGTGCATAAAAAGGCGGCGGTTCGTTATCGTATATCCAGCGATGCACAACAATTCCTTCATCAGATTGGGTTATTTCCAGTGGTACATTGTCCGTACCAGCAGCCGCAAACGATGTCCGGTGCACCCAGGCAACATGCGAAGGGTCCAGCAAGTTATCTGTTAGGTATTGATAATTACAGGCGCAGGTTAATGCATCACCCGTGGTAATTTTCCAATCTGGATTCTTATAGTTCTCGATATTGATTATCAAGCTATCATCCGCAAGTTCAGCATCACCCATCCAAATCCAGAGCAAACCCCAGCGGTCGACGACTGGATAACTTCTAACAATTGCTGACGGCGGGATTCGATCTTGGGTCGGCGCAATAACGCATACACCAGAACGGTCAAACTGTAGCCCGTGATAACCACATTCAATTTTATCGTTCAGTAGACGACCTTTAGATAATGGTAATCGTCGATGCGGGCAAGAATCTTCCAGAGCAACGGGCTCGCCGCTCTTGGTACGATATAAAACTATATTTTCGTCAAGTATGCGTAGCGGCGTCAATTCTGTTGCAATCTCGGAAGAGATGCCGGCAACATACCAGCTATTTCGAAGGTACATTTTCGCTCCAAACAAGCCCTATGAAAGACAACAAACTAATCATAAAAACCTATTGAATCGCCCTCAGTGGTAACTCCTAGTCCATTCAACACTCTATTGGAATAATTGAAATAGGCGACCACCTGATTTACCTCAAGAATTTCTCCATCTGTACAGCCACTATCACGAAGAGGTTCCATATCGGAGGAAGCCATTGTGGCAACGTCTGTTGTCAATTTTGCGGCGTAATGCAGCAATGCTAAGTACTTATCTTGAAATTGGGTATCAGGCGCCCCGGCCCGCAGGCTTTTTAAAATATCGTCACATCGCTGCTCATCATCAAGCAAGCGGCGAACATTCATAAAATGATGGGTGAGGCTGTATGTGCAATCATTTTTAACACTAACATAAGACGCAACGACTTCCAGAAACCACAGCGGCAATTTTATGTCTGGGTGATGTAGCACGCTCCGGTAAAGTGTCACGTGACCATGCATAGTGTGGGGTCGCAGGGAATGCACCTTCATAACATTGTCTACGGTGCCATGTGGCGTCATAGCCTCGTCATAAAGCTCTCGCAGAATACCAGTTGCTTCGTCCTCGGGAATCATTTTTATCCAAGCTGACATCAGCTGCTCCCGACCCAAATCTTGTACGACCTGCTGAAGCACTCGTAATCCAACTGAATTATAATTTTCTCATCGTGATATTGCATCGTTATTCCGCCATATCAGGGAGTACCCGTGAACCAGAGAATACTCGTTTCACCATCGGCTCGAAAAACTCGATCGGTAAACTTTCGATACTAGGATCAATTGCCACAATATCGTAACGTGCAACAAATTCTTCGGTCCAATCAAAATACGGGTGACCTCGCCATTGTTCACGTGCATTGATGAATTCAGGATCTTCGATCTCAAAAAAACCATGCAGGTGGATTCGCTGAAAGATTTCGTGATGCTCAAGCATCCAAGCATTTTTTTCTGATATAAACGGTCGAATTAGGTCAGCCGAAAATCTCGCATGATTCTCGGGACAAACGATAAACCCAACGTCATGAAACAGGCCGGTAACAATGGTTCCTTCATCGTGACCATCGTTGTAAAGCATAGTGGCTGTTTGCATGCAGTGCTCATAATTATTAATCATATAGCCAAAAGTTGGCGCATCTCGCGAAGCGGTTAGAAGATCCATTGCCTGTCGGGCACGCTCCTTCGCTTCGTACTCCCCACGCTGACGATTCAACAGCGCCCAATCCTCAGCGGTATACTCGCCGATACTGCGTGCTTCAATATACTGCCAGTCAGGGCTGAGTAAATTATTGCGCTCGCCAACCTTTCGTCTTAAGCCTAATGTCGGCTCGTTCTCACTTGTCATTATATGGTACCCCCCCCTACCTGTGGTATTCAAATGCCAGAGAACCGGCGCCTTGAATTACTCAAATTTAGCTAATACATATATACAATGTATTGTATCTTGGTATATTCACATATTGTATACACATAATATTATTATGTGTAATCTATTCCGAATGCTCTCATTGCCGAATAGACATAATCAATTATAAACAGATACTATTCATCTGTTAACGTATCTAGATGATTCGCGCGAGAAAACTTAACCCGGAGCCCTTAGTATGAGAAGTAATTTCTTTCTATCATTTGCCCTATTCTTAACGCTCACCACGCCAATTAAAGCGCAGAATGTTGACGCGTTAGTTGAGCGCGGACAGGAACTTTTTAATTCCGACGTCGGCTGCAAAATCTGCCACGCAGAAACTGGTGAAGGCCTTGTTGGGCCTAGCCTGCTATTCGGGCCCTCACCCGTCGATATCTTTGATCAGCTCGAAAGCAATCCAGTCATGGGCGTCATCGTCAGTGAGATGGACCCGAGTGACGAAGACCTCGCGGCAATATCCATGTATATCCGTACCTTGGCTGGAATGGAGCTAGAGGCAGACCTACCAGAGCGCTGGCTCACCGACCTTGAGGCTGTAAAATCAAGCCAGGCTGAGGGGCCGGTATTCGCCAAGACGGCGCGCGACCTCCAGGTAGAAGCCATAGAAACTTTTGCATCTGTTCAGGATACGTGGACACGTCGATCAAAAGAGGGCAGCGTCCTTAGTCACTACCAGTCTCAAGTTCTCCAAACGTTCGATCCAGGGGAAGCGAAATTCGAACCTCAACCGGGCAAGACCTATTTTTACGAAAATGTAGGTACGGCAAGCACTCCAGCAGTGTTAGGTGATGATTACGTTCTACCAGAAAAAAATCAAATTGTTGTAGGTGATGCCGAAACGCACGAGGTTGTTGCGAGCTATGCGTTGCCCAAGAATTTACGAGCGACGGTGCATACTACGATGACTTCGCCCGATGGCCGTTATGCCTACATTATCGGTGCACGAGCAGATGGGGTGGCTGATTCGGATATGGCAGGATTGGCCAGGTTGGAGGCTTCTGCAACACTTCTCAAAGCCGATGCTGTAACTCTTCAACCGGTATCTCAAATCGACATCGGTGGCCGAATACATCACGGACAAATATTCAAGGATTACATGCTACTGGATATGTTCGGTAGGGCTCCCAACGGGCTCGCACTAATGCTACTTGATCCAAATACCGACGAGATCATCGGCGGGGTAAAAGATGTTGATCTCGGCGGATTTGTTTACACGGTTTGGTCAGACAAAGATTACGAATACATATACGCGCTGATGGAACCAGCTGGCTACGCGCCGGGCCGTGGTACCGGAATGGCCGCTGCCTATGATATGTATGGGGGCAAATTGTTGGCTATGCGCCCATACTGGGTGGCCAAGATAAATCCAGAAACCTGGGAAGTAGAAGCAGAATTTCCGATCCCTGGTTACCGACCAAATTGGTTAATTGTTGATGCTGCAAAAGAGTACTTCTACGTAATCAATACAATGGGCAATGCAGCCAAAATGAACCTGGAAACGGGCGAGGTGTTATGGACTAATGGCACAGGAATAGGCCCCTACGGTGGCTCATTAAATGCGGACGAGACCGAGTTGTGGGTTGCGAATAAGGGCGAGGCCGCTGGCTTCATGGGACGAACACTTACTGTGTTAAATACCGAGACCGGGTACCCCCAAGAAACGCTTTACGGTGCTTATAAGGTAGACCACGTGTTGCTCTCGCCAAACGGTAAGGAGATGTGGGCAACCAGCAATGCCGAAGGTCGTATCTATGTCTATGATGTAAATACCAAAGAGCTCCTATCCAAGATCGACATGCCTGGCAACGGCGACGTACACGGACTCGCATGGGTACACTACGACGAAAATGGTGAATCTCGCACAGTGCGTGACCAAGGGAACTTTCACAATGGCGTAAACCCTATGACAGGGAATGCCCTAGCAGCTCCCTAAGCTAAGCTCCAGCCGCTACCGCGCTATTCACGAACAGCGCGATGCAAAATAAAAGCCTACCAATTTTGGTAGGCTTTTCATTTCAAAGCGCTATTAGCTAGTTGTTTCTGCTTACCCGTTACTAACACTCAGTATTTCAGCTTGCTGCGGCTCAATTTCAGACAGGGCAAGTGATGCCTTAATATCTTCTGCGCTCAACGGTAATGAAATAGGCTGATCTCGATGTGCCGACAAATCAGCCGCAAGATAAACCTCCATTACCTGACGGGCTTGCTTAGCGGTAACCATAACGTCTCTGTCGCAAGCGACTGCTTCGATAAAATGTACAGTCTCATTGTGCATGGCCCCAGCAAATACATGGCCTACTTGCTCACCTGGCATTGTCGACATAGGAAACATGATGCCATCACTCATAGTACTGCGGACCACATCCCGGTGACTATTGTCGACTAATAACACGCCTTCAGAACCGACAAATTCAACATTGGTACTGGAAAAGTTTGGATAACTTGGCGGCAATATCCATCCCGCCCCGATAGTAAACACAACCCCATCATCCATGGTCACAGTAATCCATGAACAATCAGGGGCGTCACAGGTTTTTTTCATCACCTTGTAGACCGATTGACAATAAACACGCTTGGGAAGCCTCGGTTCCAAACACCACAAAATAAAATCGATATCATGGGTAGCTTCCATTGCTGCTGGTGATAATTTGGTTCTACCACTAATTTTTTTACCCAAATTTCGAGTGATATGACGACTGACCATCGCACTCACTGGTTCGCCCAAACTTCCATCTTCGACGGACTGTTTGACATAGGCAAACTTGGGGTTAAAGCGTTGAGAGTAACCGATCGTAAATTTCAGATTACGCTCGTTAGCTAGGGCCGCGAGTTCGTCTGCTTCATCCAGTGTCAGAGCTATGGGCTTCTCCAGAAAAACATGCTTACCGGCCTGCATAGACTCCAAAGCCATTGGGTAATGAAGCGGCTCCGGTGTAGCTGAAACAATAATTGCATCGATGTCCGGGTTAGCAAGCAGATCCTTATAATTGTCAGTTGCTGAACTTGGGCTAGTTTGCTCTACAATTTCTGCCAATCGCTCAGGGCGGGTTTCAGCGATATGCAATTCCTTAACGAGCGGATTGGTAGCACAGGTATTCGCCCGTATACCACCGCACCATCCAGTTCCAATGATTCCAACGTTGATTTGTTTCATAATGTAAATTCTCGAGTCTGATAAATACTTTCTGTCGACTTAAATTAGAGAGTCTGACAGTATCCAATTTTGTCACTGCGAAAAATCGCCCGCTGCTAATATTTATTAACCAAACGACAATTAATCAAAAAGCTTCCAAACTATCGCCACAGACGGAATAGTTCCAAATAAGTCCCTGAACAAGCGAGCAGCATTATAATGAAAAAACTTGATGTAAACACTGGCATAGCGCTATTTTTTACAATTCTTTCGTTAGGTTTATTAGCAAGTGTCTCCAGTCAAATTGCCAAGCCTAGACTGGTTATGGGACGTTCCTTGACCGCCCTCGATGCATCATTATTCCCCTACATTGCACTGAGCGTACTCTTACTGCTTAGCCTGTTATTTTTGCATCGATGCTTAAATAGCAACCAAGAAGCTCAACCCTTTGATTTTACGCTAAGCGGTTTCTCAAGAACGCTTATTTGTTTATTCATTTTTCTAGCATACGCCCTACTGATGAACCCAATTGGATTTATCACAGCCAGTGGATTAACGCTTTTTTCCTTGACTACCTATTTCGGAAATCGAAATTGGGCTTTGGGGGTCGGCGTCAGCGTTATATTCCCTGTAGTTATATATTTTCTATTCCTACACGCGTTTCAAGTTTACTTGCCAGAATCTCTGTTCTGGTAGTGCTTTTAGTATTGGTTCTAATAATCGAGATGTTACATACTTTGGAAAGATTAGGAATTATCGATGTGGGATAGTTTTATACAGGGGATTGGTTTAGCACTTAGCTTTGGCACCTTGCTAATGATGGCTATCGGCCTATTTCTTGGTATATTTGTAGGTGCCCTGCCTGGATTCAGTACGGTAATGGCGATGGCAATTCTACTGCCAATATCGTTCTTTCTGGACCCGTTAATGGGAATTCCGTTCTTAATTGGTGTCTACAAAGGTGGGATTTTTGGTGGCTGCATACCAGCGATTCTAGTGTCTATGCCCGGGACCGGAGCATCGGTCGCAACAACATTTGATGGCCCTGCGTTAACGCGGAAAAAGCAATCACGCAAGGCAATGGAAATGGCGCTGTATTCTTCCACAATTGGTGATCTCAGCAGCGATGTCATTACCATCCTAGCTATTGGACCCATTGCGTTGCTAGCAATGCAAATTGGGCCACCCGAACTCACAGCCGTTATATTGGTCAGTCTACTAATCATCGCGGTCACTACCTCTGAAGACCTCTTAAAAGGCTTACTCATGATGGTCTTAGGTATGTTTTTGGCGATGATCGGCACTGATCCACTTGGAGGCATGTCACGATTCACCTTTGGGGTATTTGAACTGAAATCCGGCATTCCGCTATTGCCTATGCTGATTGGGGTGTACGCATTACCCGAGATACTGCTTGCCACCGAACATAAGCTAAAAACAGTTAGCGATCGAATTACGAGTATTGGTGAACGACTAACTTTTCAAGAACTTAAACGCTGTTTTCGTACGATTATGCGCTCAACTGGCATCGGAACAGTGGTAGGAATGATTCCTGGTGTAGGTCAGGTGGTTGCAGCATTTATGGGCTACGCTGCTGCGAAAAGCGCTTCAACACACCCTGAAACATTTGGTAAGGGTGAGCTAGAAGGTGTCGCTGCAGCTGAAGCCGCAAACAATGCGGTTAACGGCCCCACCTTGGTTCCATTAATGACGCTAGGAATCCCAGGCGATAACGTCACCGCCATATTACTGGGTGCGTTTGTCGCACAGGGTCTCCGTCCCGGGCCTCAACTAATAAGCGATCAGGGTCCACTGGTATTCGCGATACTTATCGCAATGGTCGTGGCAAACTTTCTATTTTTAGCTATTGGCTACGCGGTCATACCGCTATTCGCAAAAGTAGTAACCATCCGTCGGGCTATGCTACTACCCCTAACCGTCGTTTTAGCCTTCGCAGGATCATACATTTATCGCTCTGATCCAAACGATCTTATTATTCTGGTTTGTTTCGGTGCTTTCGGTTATATCGCACGCAAGGTGAAGATGGACGTTACTCCTATGGTGATGGGATTCATTCTTGGTCCAATATTAGAGTATTCCTTCGGACAGACGATGAGTATGTCAAAAGGCGATTTAGCCGGATTTATACTATTTGACCGCCCCATAAGCGCAGCAATTTTGGTCCTAGCGCCGATGCTGATCTACTATTTGTATTCACGAACCAATTCATTGAGAAAAGTGTACGTAAATAAAGATGAGCAAAAAGAATGAAACCTAAACACTTATCACAAAGGCTATTACAAGCTGTGCTGTGTCTTTCATTTTCTACGATCAGCATCGCTCCAATGGCAGCTGACACAGTTGAATACCCCTTAAAGCCAATCACTCTGGTTATTCCATTCGGCGCCGGCGGATCACACGATCTGAATGCGCGAATATTTACCCGGGTTATACCTAAATACCTTAATCAACCTGTAATCGTTAAAGTGATGCCCGGGGCTGCTGGACAAGCAGGCACCTCTGCAGTTGTGCGCGCAAAAGCAGACGGCTACACACTTTTGTTTACCGACAATTATCGCGATCAGTTACAAAAATACATTGAGTATTTACCCTACGATACAAGTAAAGAATTAATCACTGTGGTCCGCACAAATTACTCACCGGTTTCCATACTTGTCTCAGCTGACAGTCCCTATCAATCGCTGCAGGAATTGCTGGACTATGCCAAGGAAAATCCCGGTATGCTGTCTCTGGCCCATAGTGGAAATTGGGGTGCGCAGTTTGTTCCCCTACTGAGGATTCTGTTACACGCAGAGGCGCATATGACCTTTATTCCTTATAAAGGCGGTGGCCCGGCAAAACAGGCATTGCTTTCAGGTGATGTAGACGTTGGCATCGCGTTTCCATCGGTTGCCCTGCCCCTAGTTGAAGCCGGGATTGTTCGCATGTTGGCCAGTGCGGGTGATACCCGACTATTACCTGATGTGCCTACACTTACCGAATTGGGGTTCGATGATGATCTGGGTTTGATGCAGCGTGCGGTGCTGGCTCCAAGGGATATTCCTCCTGAACACCTCGAGATTCTACGATCAGCCTTCAGCAAACTTGAATTTGACGAGGAGTATCAAGGCATGATGAAACAAATAGGCGCGAATACGGAATATTTAGACGGCAGTGAGTACGAAAAATTACGCCAAATTCAAAGTCAGCGATTCGAAGCACTGGTCAACAATATGAGCGCTGACAACGACAGTAATAACAAGTAGGTTTGCAATGCTGTTTCTAGCGATCAACTACTTACCCGCCGGACAATCCTCTAGCGACAGACCATATGGGCGGAAGGTAAACCCGATTAAACAATGATCTGGTAAATGCCGACTATTGAAACCATCAGTAAAACAGTACCAATTATTCGGTAAAACACCTTGGTATCAGCCTGCAAAGTATAGTCGTGAAAGCGCATTCCCATAAAGTGTCCTATAGTGGCCGCAGGAAGCAGCCACATTTGTTGCTCAAGTTGTAAATCAACACCGGCATAAATAAATGCCGCTAACTTGATAGTGACAAGTACAAACCACAACGTAAATAACGTATCCCTCAGCTGGCGACGATCTACGTGCTGTGCAAATACGGTTATGACAAACGGGGCCCCAAGCAATGAGGTACCCAACATATAGCCTCCGACGATCAGAAAAATCACGTCCAGTAATCGACTGTTAGATACAAATGGCCGATTTAAAATATAGCTAACTGAATAAACGGCGACGATACAAAATATAACCGTTGCCATTAGGTCACCAGGCAATGTGATTACACCTATGACCCCCATCACTTTAGGTATAAGCATTACCATCAAGGCGTACTTGAGGTAATCCCAATTAACCGTTGACCGTAAAACACCTCCCTTTTGATCTTCAGGTAAATGTTTCGATGCTGCCTTGGCTAGATTGTAAGCAACCGTCACACCAGAAAAGACCAATAACTGCATAGCTAAAATTGGTAGGAAGAATAATGGGTCGCTATGCACTAATAGCAAAAATGGTAACGATAGCACCGCCCCACCAAAGCCTAACCCGGAACGCACAAAACCAGACCAAACAAATATCAGTGTGATGATTATAATTTGAAGGGTACTCAACTCATCCATGATCGTTTACCCTGAATTCTTGCTTAGTCGTAAACTGAACTGCTTCAGTATTAGCGCTATTTACCCAGTGGAACGGTGACATCTTAATGCGCCACATTAGAATCCACGTCAAAAAAAGAATTACTGCAAAAACTACTTAGTAATTATTATCTAAACTAGCATACGTTTTTTAGTATGTGCCAATATCATTCTCGCCGGCCGAACAAATAGACGGCACCAGAATCAAAGGCCGAATTATCATCCGCATCTCCGTCAATTCCAACAGAAGCCCCATCCTCATACTGAGCACCCACAGCTAATAGTGATCCATCTCGACTCAAGCTAAGCGCACTTCCAAATTCATCAAACGCTTCAGTATTTGAACCTTTAATGTAGGCGTACTGCGACCAGGCATTGTCTGTTCGGGTAAACAAATAAACGGCCCCAGATTCATCCGCCGAATTATCATCTTGTAAGCCATCAATTCCCTGAGCCGCGCTATCCTCTAACTGAGCTGCCGCTGCCAAAGTATTGCCATCACCGCTTAATACCAGTCGTGAACCGAATAGATCAAAGCCCCCTGAATTTGATGCTTTAAGATACGCTTGTTGCGTCCATGTGCCCGCGTCATACCCATAGACGTAAACAGCGCCCGTCGACACGTCATCTTCCCAATCTGAGATAGGAGTACTATTCACACCGGTAGTCATGCTGTCTTCGTCCAAAGCAGTCGCGGCTATTGTGTCTCCATCATCGCTAATAGCAACGGCAACACCCATCGCGTCGTTTCTTTCCAAATTAGCGCCTTTCAAATAAGCCGATTGCTGCCAGGCACCGCCAACATGATCAAATACGTACACTGCCCCGCTGCCGCGCATCTCATCATCCTGCATTTCGTTTGTACCCGCGAGAGAACCATCTTCATCAAAACTACCAATCACTAATCTTTGACCAGATGCCGTCAGAGAAAGTGCGTACCCGAACAAATCTCCAGCCCCTGGGTTGGACGGCTTCACATAGGCATTTTGGCTCCATGTAGTCCCATCACGATGAAATAAATACACCGCTCCAGCAGACTGCTCGGAGTTGTCAGATTGATCGCCATTAATACCGAGCCCACCGCCATCTTCTGTAATAGCAGAGATAGCAAGCGTGTTTCCATCATCACTTAATGCAATCGCACTTCCAAATTGATCTCCATCTGCAAACTGATCACCAACCGTTAGCTCCCCTGTATTTGAGGCCTTAAGGTATGCCTGCTGGGCCCAGACTTCGCCTTCACGAACGAATACATACACAGCACCAGCTTGCGGAATTGAATCGTCAGACTGATCAGCACCAACGCCACGACCTGCGCTAGCTTCAAAATGAGCCGACACCACCATTGTGTTGCCGTCGGCACTCAATAGAACCATATAACCGAAATTATCGGTCAGTCCTGGATTAGAGGCTTTCACATAAGCCTGTTGTGCCCAGCCACCATCATCTTGCGTATAAACGTATACGGCCCCCGCCCCGTAAACAGACTCGTCTGTTTGATCACCATTAATTCCTGTCGCACTACTACTTTCATAAGGAGCGCCTACTGCAAGAGTCGAGCCGTCTTTACTCAATGCTACGGCATTCCCTTCAACCGTGCCCCCCGCACCGAAGGTGTCGCTAGCATTGGTGTTCGAAGCCTTGATATAGGCGACCTGAGATACCTCAGCCGACACATGACCCGTTGCTGCGCAGGATAATAGCAAGAAAATTCCGTATCGAAACCAAATTGAAATACTCATAATATGCGCACCGGTATAATTAAGGGGCAACTGCTGTGTTAGCAGGGACAAAGTTTTCTGTCTGATAGATTTGCTTACCTGTTTCGGTCATCACTACCTGTGCTTTCTCGGTCAGGTTCATAAGCGGCGCACCGCCTTTGCGGACCCGACCGGTCAATGTAACCTTATCGCCAGGCTTCAATATATCTCGAGTCCAACCGAATTCACTATTCATGCGGCCCGGATTACTAAACTCTGCGTGCCACCGAACCGCCTCGTTATTTTCATCCAATACATCAACAATTAGCTTTGAGTGAGGGTTTATGAATTGCAGTGTAACCACGGTACCCATTAAAACCGTAGCATCATCTTCATAACGCCCTGCATCACCATGATGAGCAAAAGTCGCGCTAACGAATGCCAAAAACAAGCTAACGAAAATCGCGCAACTTGTAAGTGATTTTTTTACAATCTTGTTACTCATTCTGTCTCCTATAAATAAAGCACTAGAAAATATTTTTGGAAAAAGTATTAAACACATATTAGTGTGAACACGCAATTGTTCTAAATCAATCTAACCTTCAATTTTAACGCACTGAGCTCAATTCCCGTGCTCATAGTACGCTGTCACTCACGCACGAATTTTCTTACTGTTTCAGCACCAACCTCAGCGCCATAAACCTAACAAAAACAAAATAAATAATAAGATGCGCAAGGCGATACAGACTTTCTACAAGCATGAAAACTCCTTCAACCGAATAAAAGTCCAGCGCCAACACAACTGGCCCGCGGTTACCAGATTGGAATTGAGCTGGTATATGCCAGCTCAATAACTGAGCCTAACTACATCTCGGAAAGCTGTTGCAGAAGTTGCCCTTTCGGTGAATCGGAAGGTACAAAGCGTTGTACACGCTCGCCAGCAAAGACTTCACCCGTGTAAAGGTTGCCCGTCGAATCGACTGCAATCATGTGGAGGCCAAAGAACTGGCCACCATTCTCTCCCATATGCCCCATCTCTGAAACAATGCTGCCGTCATCACGATTAATAAACCAGATTCGGTTATTCGTAAGGCTAGATATAACCAGATAACGTTGCTCGGGATCTGCAGAGAAGGCAACACCGCCAGTAGAACCGCCAACACCTGTACCTGGGGCAATAACAAACTCTTTCAGGAACTCACCATCTTTGGTCGTAACATGGATACGATTTGCGTTTCGATCGGCAGCATAAACTAAGCCATCATTGGAAACATTTAGCGTGAGATGTCCTGCAAAATCCTTTGGCATCTCGCCATTCGGTGAGTACGCATGATCAGCATCGTCGGTGCTAATCTCTGATAAAGGCTTGCCATATGCACCCCAACCGCGCTTAAACGCGAACGTTTCCAGATCGAACACAAGCACACGACCACGAATGTAGTTATCCGCGACGTACATCTCGTTGTCTTCTTCGACAATTCGAATCTCTTCGATTGTTCCCACAATCATTGGTGTCTCTGGCGGATACTTCTCGCGAAAAGCAACCAATGCGGCTGCTTTGGCCGCGACTTCTGCCGGATCAGCTGGTGGTTTCGGTAGAAAACGATATACCGGGCCAACACCCCCTTGACCAGGCTCTCGCTCCGTTTCCGGAGGCAGGCCAACTCGTCCACCATCCTCTCTTTCTGGTGTATGAGCCACCTCTGCAACAACTTCACCGGTTTTCGGATCGTATTTGCGAACCGTCTCTTGCCCGAGATAAACAAAACCGTTGTTATCCACATCCATCCCATGACCTTGTTGAGCATCAAACCAGCCGATAACGTTGCCTTGCTTATCTAAATGAATCATCGACGGCGGTCGAACACAACACTCGGCTATCGGCGGGGTAAGTTCCGCATGCAGCTCAATATTGGTTAGATCGTTAGGACGGTTATATACCCAAACATTATCGTTGCTGTCCACGGCAAGACCTGTAACTCCACCCATCTTCCAATTGTTTGGCAGATCCTTCGGCCAAGTCGGGTCAAAACTATAACTAGTTCCAGTTTGTGCCTGTACTTGACCATTAGTCAGCAGCACTGCCGATGCTAAAATCGCCAGCAACCTTACTACTGCAAAGAATTTTCGATATCCCATGTTTTAATTACCCATTTTGTCATTAGTTGTTCAAAATAATAAAGCCTACTCTGCAGCAGGGCTGGTCAATTTGGCGTTTGAAATACGCTACCGCTACAAACACGTACAACGACTGCCTGAGAGGACCTGCCAGTTAACACAAAATAGACAAACCAAAGGCTATCGGCACCTACATCTGCACCGATAACCTAGTCAGCCAGCCTAAACGTTAGCCTGCGTTACCGCCCCGAGCTGTACAGCAGCCCAATCTTGATCGGTTGGCAAACGCAAGGCCTTAGGACCTCCAGATTTCTCTTCGTGGTGCGGGTGACCAGCACCAGACCACATTTGGCGATCGGAGTTCACCGCTGCCTGGTAAAGTCGATATGCTCCCTCAGGATCCATAATTCGATCTGTCCGTCCGTAACCAATCAACATAGGACACTCAATATTCTTTGCAACATGTTCCACCGTGTAGTCCTTAAGTTTTCGCCGCGCATCGGCCAAATCATCAGCGCCTATAATCCAGCGTACACGATCCTGAATAGGCGTATAGAATTCAAATAAATCAGACAGAACATCATGGGAACCAGCAGTAGTCCAAACCGCCTTGATTCGACTATCGCCACTGGCTGCTCTCGGTGCCGAGTACCCGCCCATGCTAACCCCACGCAACCCGATACGATCCGAATCCACATCCGAGCGTGTCTCCAAATAATCAATTAGCGGTGACACCAATCTTTCAGTATCTGGCGGCATGTAAAGGTTCTGCAGTCGTTTCGGCGCACCTTGACCGGGCAAATCTACCACCAGATACGCCATACCACGTGAGGTATATCCGCCGGCACCTAGAATTGTATTTTCAGCTAGTGAGTCAGCGCCTTGATAAGCAATTACCGTTGGGAATCGCGTTCCTTCGGGTCCACCTGGCTTGCGAAAATATCCGCCCAACTGATTGCCATCAACATTGATGGTAACTCGCTCAAATGGTGCGGGTACCATTTGGTAGGCCTTATCGAAAAATTCACGAAATTTATTGTATCCCGCCATCATGGTGTCATCTGTATCTTCTTGATAAACGATGGACAATCGATGGAAACGGCTTGCACGTAGATAGAATCGATTTGCCGATACATTTAGGCCCTTTTCTTCATAGCCCTGAGCGATCTCCTCATTAATCTGTGCAACCCGATTCCATTCCTCATACCAAGACAAGGGGTCGAAAGGCCGCATTCGCTGCGCAACTTCAAGCTCATGAGGATCATCGGTGTATATAGATTGATTCAGCCGGATCTCCATTTGACCACCGCCGACGATGGGATGTCCCGTATAAAGTCTTTCTGCGTCCCGACCTGCCACATCCCCCACGTAAAGATTTCCCGGCCCCAGGTCCTGAGCAAACGCACGTGATCCGAATGCCGCTGCTACAAGTGGTGCACCAGAGGACACCCCACCCCATTTCATAAGGCTACGACGAGTAAATTTGAATTCTGACATTGTAAAACCCCCTGATTTTATTATGGTTTAACTAAAGCGCAAAACAACCAGAAAGTATTATCCAACTAAGCAACGTATGTCAATAAGCTAATTCACAATAATTATTGTAAGCGTTGAACTGCCGTAGGCAGTACGTCGCACGATAAAACCGAATATTCGAATAAACCTATCTACCGGCATCATTCCTATCCAACCCAATCTTGATCCAGATCAATTGTTGTTCAGAGCCGGTTGCTACGCTATAGCTTACTCAATGTCTCTCACCTTAAGGAGGTCCGCATGGATCAAGTAATCTTCACTATCGCCGCCGCACTAGCCATCGTGTCAGTAGGCAGCATTATAGGAATATTGATTGCTATTGGTTCCGGCAAACTATACAACGGAATCCATGAATAGCATGTAAATTAGACGACGCTTTCTTAGCGAGGTTTCTACTAGCGATAGCGTAGTATTAGTAGAACTTACGGCTAGCGCTAATTCCTCACCAACCTGTTAGTCTAATTAACAACCTTGCTAGATAAATCATCAAGAATATCTGCGATGGCGATCATGCGAGTCTCAACAGATAACTTTTGATCGTCCGTCATACTGATTAATAGCTCATGCAACATGGATTCCAACCGGCTGACGTTATTCTCCCATTCCTCTGGCGTAAGCTCCTCCTCTAGTTGATAGCCAAGTGCTAGGTGCCTTTTAAGTACAGTCAGATTGGGCGACCCAGCTTGTTGATCTATCATACTAAACAGCTCTTCTACCCAATTTCGCCAAAGTGCCCAATCTTCCCCCTGATCGTCATCACCGACAGCCCGCCCCTCAAAGCGATTTGTCATAATAGCGACTTGCTCAGAAGATAAGCGCCAACCTATCTGCTTAAAGATATTGGTCATCCGGTCCACTTGTCGCCGTACTCTAGCTTCAGGCGTTCGCTTATCTCGCCTTTCTTTAGCTTCGCGAAATATCTCATCAACATGATCCCTCGCTTGAGCCAACTGCTCCGG
>ERZ887942.607-NODE-607-length-28236-cov-7.909868_pt1 | contig 28236 bp, 26 predicted proteins | sample MGYA00521099_ERZ887942 | MGnify/ENA primary metagenome ERZ887942 (study PRJEB32303, sample SAMEA104408605) | aquatic metagenome | biome: Brackish water; feature: Pelagic; material: water | place: Baltic Sea | collected 2014-06-07T06:48:00 | depth 16,251 m ...
GCATACGGATGAATAGAGCTACATGGTTAATTGATTTCTAATTCGCGAGAAACTAGTGATGGGTGATACTCAAAAAGTGGCTTCAAAAGAAGCTTGGCTAGACACTGGAATACTTATCGGCAAGTATTTTTTTAATACCGAGTATTTGCACTATGGGTATTGGGAAGACGGCATGGAGGTTAAGGTCGATAATATCTCTGCCGCGCAGGAAAAATACGCAGATTTAATCGCATCTCATATTCCTGAAGGTACAAAATCAATATTGGATGTAGGTTGCGGCGTAGGAAAGCTGGCTGAAAAACTGATCGGTGTCGGGTATCAGGTGGATTGCGTTTCTCCCAGTCCTCATTTGAGTAATCATGCGCGCAGCTTGTTAGGTGAGCGCAGTCAGATTTTCGAATGTTATTTTGAAGATATTGATACAACAAAGACTTATGATTTAATTCTATTTAGTGAAAGCTTTCAGTACATAAGAATGGATCGATCGTTTGAAAATGCAATCAGACTTTTAAATCCTCGTGGTCACATTTTGATTTGTGATTATTTTACTAAACAGACCGAGGGCAAAAGTCCGATCGGTGGTGGACACGGGCTAAACGAATTTTATCAAACAATTAAGAATTATCCGATTGAGATTGGAGAAGATATAGACATCACCAAGGAAACAGCGCCGACATTGGATATATGGGATGAGTTTTTAAATCAGATTGTCGCTCCGATTTGGGGGATATGGGGTGATTACTTTAAATCGAACTATCCTAGAATTTCTCGGGTGTTTGCCTGGAAATTTAAAAAGAAACTCGACAAAAAACGTGAAAAATATCTTGGTAAGAAATATAACGGGCAAAGTTTCGCTTTATTCAAGTCTTATCGATTGCTCACCTTAAGCGTTAAAGACTAGGTTGTGAGTATCAAAAAAGGGCTCACTTTTTTGCATCGCAAGTGAGCCCAGAGTCCTAGTACTTTACTAGTGGTCGCTATTCTTCTACTTTAATAACTTCCAGTAGGAGGGTCATTTCCACCATATTGGTGGGTCCAAAGCTATCGATACCGAATTCACGCATATCGAGAGTAGTCGTTCCTTCAAAGCCAATTCGATAGTCGTCCCATCGGGTCATGCCCTCACCGGCTATAGAGGTTTCAATCGCGATCTCGTTGGTGACACCGTGTAAAGTTAAGTTCCCATTAACGGTCATATTTCCTTCGCCCTTATCGATTACGTTGGTGCTCGCAAAGGTTGCCGTTGGAAAATTTGCCACATCTAAATGACGCTCATCTTGCATATGCTCATCACGAAGGGCATGGTTGCTGTCTATACTTGTAACGTCAATTTCCACCATTACGGAAGAGGCAGAAACATTTTCTGGATCGTATTCTATGGAGCCGCTGAAGCTCTTGAATTCACCATTTAACCAGCTTATGCCGACGTGTAAAAACCTGGTGTTAATCGAAGAATGACCTTCTTCAATTACATACTTGTCCGCGAAAGCAGATGATGTACTAGCCAGAGTGACAAGGCAGGCAATCAACGTAGATGTGAGTAATTTCATATTATAATCCTATAGCATTTATATACGTGGTATTAAGTCGAGGTTGTTCGTCGACCAGTCGGGAATTAGGCGGTCACGATATCACTTGGCGTTTAGTATCGCAGCTATTTTTTCTTTAGCAGCAGCCCCCTTAGATCTCATGCTCTCAATTGCCCCATCAACAAAATATGCTTTCATGCCCTGCTGATATCCGGTTGTTGTCTGGATTTGCTCGTACCATTTGGTCCAAGCTGGCATGTCTTCCCATAATCCGCCCATAGATAAATGATCGAGACGGGTTATATAGGGACTATACGCAATATCTGCCAAGGTTAACTGGTCGCCTACGAGATATGGAGAGTTTTGTAATAAGCTTTCCAAGCGTCGGAGAACTGCCACAATTCGGATGACTGCTGTATGTACCGCCGGACTTTCGATTCCCATAGCGACATAATCACTCCTCGAAAGACGTTTGCCGGCGTCCGGTATTTCGGCAATATATGCTTTGAGCTTTTCTGGAGTATTATACTGCTTGGCTATACGGTCTCGAAATGCGATGGCATAGGTGCAAGCTGACACATCCGAATGTAGGTGCTCATCAATAAGCTGCAGTAAAGTGCGAACATCAGACCGCCCTTTGGGGGAGTTTGGCATAAGCGCCACTTGGGGATACTTTTCATCCAAGTATTGGCAGATGTTGTTTGATTCAATAATTACGTCTTCGTCGTCAACCAAGATCGGAATTACGCCCTTTGGATTAAGTTTCATGTGCTCGGGAGAGAAGTTTTCTCCACTGTGCAAATCTACAGATACACCTTCCCAGGACAACCCTTTCTGTTCGAGAACGAAACGTACTTTTTGAGTACATGTGGACATTGGGGCTTCATATAATTGAATCATAGTTTTGTTAGGAGTAGGTTGATGCTAGAAGTTGGTCGAGGTGCCGCTTAGTAATAAGAGAATAGGCTTGTCCGGGGTAACCGGTCTAACTAAAGCTGCAATTAAAATAAACCTGCTAATTTTGAGTAAGGTCGACGATTATCGGCAACTAATAGAGGGATGTATAAGATTTGAGCGGTATCAAAAACAAGTTTGGTAGCCATGTTTTTAGAGCTATTTAACATGCTAGTGATGTTTGTATTATCTCGGTAAAATATGAAGATATCAAAATTTATCGACAATAATTATTAGCCATTCTTTAATACCGTAATGAATCTAGAAGTCGATTTGAAGTACGCAGGGTTGGTAGTTAATTTCTAAGTCTTCTAACGGTAGTCCTCCATGTGGCTGCTGTAAGGTCTTTCCAACTTTTATTGGTGCACGGTATGTGGGCTATCCAATTAACCATATTAATAGAAATTTTTCAGAGGAAATAATTGAAACTTTTAACATTTAGGCTGAAAGGGGTGGACCGATTAGGTTGGTTGCTAGACGATGAGCAGACCGTATTATCTTCGGACCCTAAAGATATGAATATGCCTCAATCTATTATGGATCTGATAAAACGAGGGCCGTACGCCCGAAATCAGCTCACTTCATCTAAATCAACACTAGAGAGTTTTAAGTTGGACGATTTGAAAATTCTCGAGCCGATAATGCCCAGTGGGATCTTTTGTGTAGACGCTAATTATCCGCGATCTGGTGCCGCTAAAACTCGCGAACGACCAGAGTACCCGAGCCTTTTTTGGCGTCTACCGCGGAACCATGTCGCTCACGACCAACCTTTGATGGTACCTACTTCCAGTAATACGTTGGATTGGGCCGGAGAGTTAGTTGCTGTTATTGGAAAACGCGGTAGGCATATTGAGACAGAACACGCCTTGCACCACATTTTCGGTTACTCGATCTATAATCAAGGCTCGGTACGAGAGTATCAAAGTCATACCTCGCAATTTGGTTTGGGCAATAATTTCCATGCTTCCGGTGCTTTTGGTCCAGTGATTGTGACTACGGACGAGTTCGGAGACCCTTATCAGCATAAGATCCAGACACATATTAATGGTGAGCAAGTTCAAAATGCAGCAATATCGTCAATGTTGTGCCGGATTGAGGAAATTATTTCTTACATTTCCTCAAGCACGGAACTTCAGCCGGGTGATATTCTATGCACTGGTACGCCCGGTGGTGTAGGTGTGGATATGAAGCCATCTCGGTATTTAAAAGATGGCGAGACAATTGAGGTGGGTATATCAGGTATAGGAACACTTTCGAATCCGGTTGAGGCAGAGCCAACAGACCTAAATGCCGTAGCTTGTAGTTGTTAAAGGCTACCAAGACGGTGATCACATAGTGTTAGGCTGCGTTGTTGAGAGTGTTAGTGTTTTCGCTTTTGAATATTTGTATTCATAGTCTTATTAATGGTCTTATCACTGTGACTTTACGGCTGTAGCTTTATATATGCTTCCGCTAATATTAGTCACAGCGCTATCTTTTATCCTCTAACTTTTAGTAGCATTTAATCAGGAGTAGTTTCGATGAGTAGAAAATTATTTACCCCAGTTCTTTTTAGTTCACTTGCTCTGATCGCCAGTGTCGGATTTGCGCAATCTGACCACGCGTCAATGGATGGTGGTTTACTTGGGCAGGCTATGCAGGCGGATGTGGGATCAAGCGGTGCGGAAGCATTTACTTTTGAAGATGGCGTTGTAACTTCGGTAAGTGCTACTGACCCCGCCTTTTTAGTGTTACCTGAGCCGTATGGCAATTTTGAGTTAAGCGTCGAATACTGGGCGGAACCTGCCACTAACAGCGGAATTTTTATACGCTGCCAAGATGCTGATGCGATTAGCGCGCGTAGTTGTTATGAAGCAAATATTTGGGATACAAACGAAAACCCTGACAACCGCACTGGAGCGGTTGTTTTATTTGCACCACCCCTCGTTGCGATTGATTCCCTTAGTCAATGGACGACTATGACAATCCGCGCGGAAGATGATCACGTAGTAGTAAGCGTCAATGGTCAAACTACTGCAGATTTGATGGATGATACCTATGCTAGTGGCCATATAGGCTTACAATACGGTGGTGATAATGGAACGATAAAATTCCGTAACTTGGAAGTATCGCCCTTGTAAATCCCCTAGGTTTATGAGTGATTCCGGCAAGGTTGCATGCCCTTAGCGGGTGCGAATAAAAAGTACAATTTTGCGGCGGAGCAGTCAGACCGTGATTGAATAACGGTCTTGAATTCGCTCCGTCCATAATTTATGTGGCCATGGATAGATTGGATACTCGTCAATAGATTGTCGGCGAGTTTTTAAATTAAATGATATTTCACTCCAACATTATAAATACAGGCATTAAACCAAGATGAAAATTTTCTTACTTCGACACGGTATGACAGCAAGGGCAGATAACGATCTGGATCGGCGATTAACTGATGACGGAATTGCGGTACTTAAAGAGGTGGTGGGGCGTCAAATTTCTGAAATGACTAACGTATCGCAAATTCACAGTGGGCCAATGGGTAGGATTCAACAAACGGCAACCATCGCAGGTGAAGTTATAGCATATAAGGGTGAGTTAACCGTTAATGAGAGTCTGACCAAGCTTACACGGGGTGAAGAGATTGTTGCTACTCTAGAAAGTGTAGACTTATCGGACGGTGATGTATTACTGGTTAGCCACGAATCCAGTCTCTGCAATTTATTGACGTATTTGACGAATGAAGATATTTTGATGTCGAACAGTAGTCTTACGGCTATTGAAGTAGAGAGTTTAAACAAGGGGGAGGGCAAGTTGCTCTGGCAGGAAAGCCCAAACAGTCGGGAAATAAAGAGAACTTCCTCCTTTGTCGATCAATTCTAAATTGATTATCTATTCGAACACTTGGAGGTCAGATACCACAAGGAAGTTAGTCGCTTATATAGAAACTTGTTTTTGATTCACTCCTTACTTGGAAGTTATTAGGCTGTAAATAATGACCCTTCAGATTTGTCGATAATTAAAAATTTTATGCAATTACCCTAATTAAACTATATTAATGGCATATATAATCGATAATGCGTATGCGTTGAGGGTGCTGATCTTGTTACTTGAGAACTGCTTAACCAAACGTCCAATAGTATTCGGTGATGCATGGCACCAACAGTTGTTAGCTCCCGGTACTCCCTTTCTTGATTTGTTTTACGGTGCCTTTAATGATTATTGATATGCATTCTCACTGGATACCTCTTAATCTAATAGAGGAGTTTCGCAAGCGTGAGATGCCTCCGAGAGTTCGAACCGATAAGGTTGGTCGTGTTTATATAGATCAGCCCCGTGGTTCATTTCCGTTGCCAAGCGATTATGGGAATGTTGAGGAACGCCTTAAGTCTATGTACCGGAATGGAATCCACACCGCAGTGCTTAGTATTTCAGGGGTTTTTGGTATTGAAGCATTGCCCTTGAATGAAGCCTTGGATATTGCCCGTAAGTATTCAAATGCTATATCAACGTTGCATCTCGAATATCCCGATCGTTTGTTTGGGCTCGCTTCGCTGCCTATCGCAGATTTAAAAATTGCAGCTGAAGAATTTGATCGAGCATTAGGAGTGCCAGGTATTGTTGGGGCGATTTTACCGGCAATGGATTCTTGACGCTCGAAAGTGCGCAACGGTTTAGGCCTATATTCGATATTGCACAAAAGCATAATGCTCACATATTGGTACATACCGGCGTTTTACCAAACGATAAATCGCTTCCACCGAGTGATGATATTGATAACGCGCGCGAACGAAGGGTGACGTTGGATATGCAATCTCGTATCTCATCGAACATGATAACTTTGTGTATGACTGATTTTTTGCAAGAGTACCCGGACGTTACCGTGCAATGTCACAATCTTGGTGGCAATATACCTTTTGAAATTGATCGGCTTGATCATATTAGTCTGGATCGCGAACCAGAAAATGATCCACCGTCGATTAAAATACGACATTCCAATGTGCTTGTAGACTGTAATTCTATGGGGGCAAGAAATATTGAACGTGCGGTTGAAGTCTATGGTGCTCCTCGTATTGTGTTTGGCACTGATGGCACAGAGTTTGGTGCCGCTTGGTCTACTAATGCGATTAATGAGGCAAAAATTTCAGATACCGCTAAGGACTTAATTCTTAACGGGAATGCTCAAAAGATAATCGACAGGCATCGCTAACTGCATCTTAAAGTTTTACCCGAAATATAGTGCTCCTTTTGTCGCCCATGTTTGACCTTTCAATTTGCCTGCATACCGTACTATGATTGTTAGCTCACATAGTCCTACTATATAACTTCGAAAAACGGGAAACTCTGATGAAAATACTATTTAGTTCGCTGTTAGCGATATCAATGCTGATTGGGTCAAGTGTGCAGGCGCAAGTTCCGCTGCTTCCAGATGGCGAAACCATGTTGCTGACTGTTTTTCTTAAGCATGATCAGACAATGAATAATTCTCAGCGAGGAGAACTTCTGGAAAAAACTGGTTTTAACGATACCTTCCCACCTGAGGGCGTCGAGATCGTTGATCACTATGTCATGATGGGTATTGGTCAAGTGATAGTGTTGCGTATGCCGCCGGATCACTTACGACGGGTTAATGTGGCGATCGAGCTAGGTGCATGGGGTGCTTACCAGACCGAGTTCTATATTACATACGATTTAGCGGAAGCACGAAGAGCCGCCGCGGCACAATAGAAATCGTGGCTAAAAAGTAATACCTCTAACGGTATTACTAGCTAGGTTCTACTAGCGACGTCGACGTCTGTCAGGTGGCGGGTTTAGAGGCCTGCAGTCGTTGACGCCAGTGTTTGGGTCGCACACGTAGACCTGGTCCATATAGTTGAGCCAGATACCCATTTCGCTTTCTTCGGGCTCAAATTTCCAGGCCTTGGAAACCGAATATAATTTTTCGTTTTCAAGGATCACTTTATTTAATGTGTGCATGATCGATTCGTCTGCTGAGGTGCAACTTTCGCTCCACTCGACCATTGAATAACCATTTTCAGGTTCCTGCTTAATTAGTGCTACATTTTGGTCTTCGCAATTGCTGCGTCCTCCTTGTGTTCTTAGCTCAAACACCTGTCTAGCTTGAGTGACCCCTTGAGTGCCTACGTACTGTTCGTAGTGTATCGCTTCCTGCCAGTCTGCAGGTTCCTGTCCTTTAGGAAATGCGTAGGTATCTGTTTTTCCATCGCTCTTTTTGCCAAAGGGTGTCCAGTTAGCGGGTGGTAGAAAAATCAGACTTTCCTCCTCAACATCTGGTATTTGTGGCTGCCTATCGCCTCCGCCCCTACCTCCACCCATTTGCGCGTTGGCAGTGTTAAATGCAATAAGAACGCTTAGGCTCAATAGAGTTAATCTGATCATAGTTATCTTCCTGCTGAAGGATGCCTCTAGGGCCACAACGTTTAACCTGAGTTGTTTATTGGGTGTTGCAATTGTGTTTCCGCTAAAAGTTAACGGAGTAGCACGATTGTTGCAAGCTATAGCATATTCATATTAGCAAACTACATGTGGCCACAATGTGCAGACATTATGGAGCTACTGCTGAGCTATTATAAATCAATGGTGCCCTTGCTAAGCAACTGTGATGTAACCATGCAGCGATGAGCTAGCTTGCCTATAGATCGCCACGCCGTGATAGCTCAACGTTGGTGCATTCAGCAATAACACCTAGATAACTTTGGTATGCGGATTCCCCGATGACGAAAGGGTGTTCGTCGTTGCTTTGTCGGGTCTTGAGCGCGGCAAGTTTAGCGGGCATATTATCGAATATGGGGTGGTTTTGTAGCTCTACAGTCGCGCCCATATTGCTGGTGATTTCTGAAAAGTGCGCCACTGAATCAACGTACTGCTGTAATCCTTCGCTAGAAATTCGAGAGGCTATAAGTATTGTTCCGCCGAACAAGGCAGCTGTATGTTTCGTGTCACCATCACGAACATTAAACACTAACCCTATGGATCCTGGTGTATGGCCTGGGATTAGAACTGGTAAAACCTCGGTGTTGCCTAGAGAAATTGATTCGCCTTCAGTCACAATCATATCTTCGTTTGGAACTGTCAATGCTCCATCTTCTGAGGCGCGTGCAGTATCCAGCACGGCCCAGTCAGCTGCCGAGAGCGCTACACGAGCCCCGTAATTTTCTTGTAGATACCTAGCACCGCCATAATGATCCCCATGTCCGTGAGCCACAATAACTAACTTTATATCTTCTGGCTGTAAGCCTAACGCTGCCAACCCCGGTAACAGTACCGATTCTTCTTGCCCTCGATAACCGGCATCAATGAGAATAAGTCCCTCTGATGTTTGCAATGCGTAAACAACGGTTCCGCTACGGCCGATAACAAACAAGTTGTCAAAAATTTGGGTTGGTTCAACGATTGGGCTTTGATTCGGAGTGCCAACGCTTGGTGCGGGGGCACACAAAAAATCGTATGCCGCTTGCCAATGGGTGCCGGCTGTTTCCCGTGCAATGTTTAGTTGCGCAAATGTTTCAGCAGACTCTACTGGGGAGGTGGTTTCCTGCGCGCGGCCTTGTGATGTGGCTAGAGTCAAGATTATGGCCATTACGAATTGTATGGAGTTTTTCCGTTTATTTCGGCTCGGCATGATGTTTCTCATAGTGTGACCTAGATAGTTAATAAATTTAGTTTATCAGTTTATGGAAGATTGTAACTTGAGTCTAAATAAACGAATTTATTGGTTTTTTGCATACATTATCGAATAATGCTGCATAAGCATGTAATTTCGATTATAGTCGCGGGCGTCTCAGCAGAATTGAACCGTCTATTTAGTCAGCTCACTTATTGAGCTTGCGTAAGTTTTAGAAATACATATTTTTACATATTGGTGAACATGAATGAATAAAACCCTGACACTAGCTACGATTTTTACTTTACTTCCTGGCGGATTGCTTGCTCATCATGGTACTACCAGCCAGTTTGATGCTAGCAGAATAGTCGAAATTAGTGGCGTGGTAACCGATCTCGGATTTGTTAATCCACATTCATATGTTTATTTGGATGTAACTACTGAGTCTGGTGAAGTAGTTAACTGGCATTGTGAAATGCGCGCATCTTCGGTATTGAAGCGTTCCGGTTGGACAGAAGAAATGTTCGCTAATGGTACTAAAGTCGATATTGTTGGAACGATGTCGCGCGCAGAAGACAACGGCTGCTATATTGAAACTATTGCATTTAACGGCGGGGAGCCAATCGAACGGTATGCGCAGATCGAAGAGAATCAATTGCAGCCGGAAACTACCCGGCCATTGGTTACTGCATGGGGTGATCCGTACATTGCCGGAGATTGGGCAGCGAACCAGCGCTTGGTTGGTGCGGTAAGTGGCCCGAATGCAGCACCTCGTCCACCAAGAGGGGGACGAGGACGAGGTCCTCGGATTGAACTATCGGCGGCGGGTGAAGCGGCGGCGGCTGAAATAGCGAGCGCGAGTGAGGAAGGTGTCGCGGGACGCTTGGATTGCAGTCCTCGAGATTTTTTCTCTGACTGGACTTTCGATCAACCCGCGAATCGTATCGAGCAGGAACAAGATCAAATCATTCTCAGGTACGGTTTTATGGATACCGTTCGTACCATTCACATGGATATGCCTGAGCACCCTGCGGCTCTGGAACCTTCGTGGGCAGGGCATTCTATCGGTAAATGGGAAGATGGAGTCTTGGTTGTAGATACGGTGGGATTTAGCGTTGTTTCCAATCGTCGAGGTACACACAGTGAAAAATTTCATGCGGTTGAGCGATTTACTCTCGATTCAGAAAGTGGTGCTTTGGTTCGAACTTATGTTGGAGAAGATCCGTTGTTTTGGAATCCAGGTCAGCAGCAAACTGGTGAAGATACTGTGTACCTAGCAGGCTACCCATATGAACCTTACGCATGTGACGATCGCACAGTAGAGTAATTATTGTCGTATGCGATAAATCAGGGTGCACGTAAAATTAACTGCTTAATCATCGTCAAGAATTAAGTTCAACATAGTTGTCACATATAGCTGTTAAATGGCTTCGAGGAAATAAAATGAGCGAATTTACTGTCTCTGCAAGATCAAAAGTAATTAAATTGAGTTTGATTGCGGGTGCAATAATTATTGGTTCTCAGATTAGCTCGGCGCAAACGTCGAACTCTGATACCGACCTGACCGCAAGCGACAGTAAGCCGAACATCCTATTGATAATTGGCGATGATATGGGTAACGAGGCTTTCTCTTGTTACGGTCTAAATGATAATCCAGCGAATACGCCTACGCTCGATAACCTATGCAATCAGGGTGTGCGATTCGATAACTTTTGGGCGCAGCCCGTATGTTCTCCGACAAGAGCAACGATGCTGACTGGCCGTTATGCATTTCGAACCGGCGTCGGGCGTCCGACTGGTGATGATCCGAGAGTGATGGGTTATTGGCCAGAAAAACCCCCTAAACCAGAGGCTGCTCCACGAGAGCCGGTGCGTGGAGCCCTAGGCGGTCGACGTGGATTACGCGGTGAGCCAAGTTATGGCTTACTGCTAAATGAATTTACCTTGCCCATGGCTTTCAAAGTAAATCCGCAGTTAGGCTATTCTACTGCCGCGATCGGTAAGTGGCATTTGGCGGATAAGCGTAATGGTTGGGAGCAGCATCCTAATCTTGTTGGCTTCGACCACTTTTCTGGCTTGGTAAGAGGTTTTCCTGACAGTTTTTTTACCTGGATAAAAACAGTTAACGGCGAGTGGTCTGGTGAAACTGGTTACATTCCGGATGATAAAACGGATGACGCCATTGATTGGATTGCGCAACAGGAAGATAACCCCTGGTTTCTTTGGATGGCCTATAATCTTGGCCATACACCTCTGCATCTCCCGCCCGAAAATCGCTGGCGCGGTGATTGGTCGCATATCGATCCGCAAGCAGATCCAAGTGACAATCAGCTCGACTACTTTAATATGATGCTTGAGTCTCTTGATGTTGAAATAGAGCGCTTGCTTGATTCATTGTCACCAGAAGTGCGCGCCAATACCTATGTCATTTTTATGGGTGACAACGGTTCTGGTAATGGAACAATACGCCCGCCAGTGGTAAGTGGAAAGGCGAAGGGGACTATTTACCAAGGCGGGGTGGCGGTACCATTGTTTGTTACCGGACCAGGTGTTGCAAATGGTTCGACAGATGCTTTGGTTAACTCAACTGATATATTCCAGACCATCATGGATATGGCCGGTATTGATGCCAGTGAAACCGTGCCGGAAAATGTTGTCCACGATTCCGTAAGCTTTTTACCTTATTTATCCAATCCAACGTTGGAGTCAATTCGTGACTTTGCCTATGTAGATGTTTTTGGAGGCAACTTTGCTGGAATACCCGACTCGAGCTATGCGGTTCGAAATAAGACACACAAGTTGCTTCGGCATCAAGGCAATATTGAATTTTACGATTTGGTTGATGACCCTTGGGAATCAAATAACCTGCTTGAAGGTGAGCTAACTGTTGAGCAGCAGGCGCAGTATGATGCGTTACTTAAGAAGTTTACGGAATTGAGAGCCAGTTAAGAAATAGCTTGGATGAAGATTTTAGGGCCCAGTGTGAAAGCACTGGGCTTTTTTTATTGTCACTCTATTTTGCGCGTGTTGAGCTGTATTTTGATCACGTGAGCGCGAAGTATTATTTGGTACTTGTATCTTCAGGCTTTCCAGTTAATCATGCCAAACGAAATAGTAGAGGAGATTTAGCTAGATGATTGTTTATGGTGTTGCAATTCTGTCGGCCTGCGTGATCGTAGGTAAATTTCTTGGTGACTGGTTGGGGGTCGCGATTGGTGTCGAATCCAATGTCGGTGGAGTCGGAATTGCGATGCTTCTTTTAATCGCAATATGTCATCGATTTGATTCATTCAAAAAGGGTTTTGGAGATACTGCGCTAGGTATTTCCTTTTGGAGCGCGATGTACATTCCAATTGTCGTGGCAATGGCGGCCAAGCAGAATGTGTTGGCGGCGCTGACCGGGGGGCCAGTTGCATTGGCCGCAGGTTTGTTGGCCGTATTGGCGAGCCTTGCGCTGTTGCCAATACTAAGCGGGCGTGTTGAAAATGACGACCGCAAACCTACTACCGAGGGTCAGGAGTAAAAATGGCTGATCTAATTAGTGATGTGTTAGTAAAAAATAGTCTGATTTTTGCAATGTTCATTGTGGGCTTCGTCACCTGGGTTTCTTATTTGCTATCTAAGCGTTTGTCCAACGGCCGAATTCATGGGTCGGCGCTTGCAATAGTGGCAGGGCTACTTTTGGCTTATATGGGTGGCGTGGCAACCGGCGGCACACAAGGATTGGCTGATATTGAGATATTTGCGGGTATCGGTGTTTTGGGTGGGGCAATGTTTCGTGATTTTGCACTCGTCGCCACATCTTTTGGTATTCATTTGGACGAAGTGAAACGTTCAGGTATTCGCGGGGGCTTAGCCGTAATAATTGGTGTGGTTCTATCCTTTGTTGTGGGCGCCGTTGTCGCATTGGCTTTTGGATATACTGATCCAGTGGATATAAGCACCATCGGTGCGGGAGCTGCCACTTATATCGTTGGGCCGGTTACTGGTGCCGCATTAGGTGCAGGGTCAGATATTATTGCCCTAAGTATTGCGGCGGGTTTGGTCAAGTCTATTTTGGTAATGACCACAACACCCTTAGTAGCAAAACGTATAGGCTTGAATAATCCGCAATCAGCAATGGTGTTTGGTGGGTTGATGGGGACTACTAGCGGAGTTGCTGGTGGTTTGGCCGCTACTGATCCAAAATTGGTCCCTTATGGCGCAATGACCGCAACTTTTTATACGGGTGTTGGTTGCCTATTAGCGCCTTCGATATTATTTTTCGCGGTTAAATATTTGGTGGGTTAGTGTTAGTAATATACAGCCTAAGTACTTCCGTCTGTCATTCATAAATATTCCTCTATTTATCTTGCGTAAGTATTTCGCCCCTTATGGACGATTTGGTTTACAGGCAATATTTATAGCACTGCGTATATTGGTAGATAAATTAAATGGTCCATTTGATGCTAATCGCATGATGAAAGACGCTATATGAGTTTTGTAATTGCCGCCTTTACCTTTGGGCTTGCAGCGGGACTAAATCCCGGGCCGTTGGGTGTCTTTGTTATTCATCAAACCTTGGCCAAAGGTTATCGAAGTGGGGTGCTGGCTAGTTTAATACCATTCTTAACCGATCTTCCGATCGGGTTGTTAGTCGTCTTATTGACTTTACAGCTCGGGGAGACTCCGTGGTTTGTTGTATCAATATCTGCGATTGGATCTATTTACCTAGCCTGGATGGCTTACAGAATATTTAATTCCCCGGACAGTATTGACCCAAGTAAGCCTGAATTTAACGCCGATGATTCTGTAAGGGAGGCAGATACAAAGCCAGCGCCTGTAGGTATTCTCGATTGGCAAACCGGCTTAAAAATGAATTTTTTAAACCCGGTGCCCTATATTTTTTGGGGTACCGTAGGTGGTGTTTATATTATAAAAGGTACGGTTCTGGAAGCCGGTATCTTTATTTTATGTATGCTGCTGACCTTGAGTTCTACGAAATTTATAGTAGCGGTATTGATCAGGTTTTTGGGTCAACGATTTAGTCCACGAGTATATTCAGGAATTCTACGTTCCTTGTCATTACCAATGTTGCTATATAGCGGTAGGTTGATGTACTCAGCTATTATCTCAATTTAGTTTGGCGGTCTCGGTCATTCGAATATAGGGACTATGTTTTGTCACGTACTGACGACTAGGTGGTTATCAAAGCTTTCTGGTTCCCTGCTCCCCAATTACTAAAAACGGGTTTAGTACAGCAGTTTGTAAAATATACTTGCAATTTTTCCTTTATCGTTAAATTTTACTTAACCATGAGCTTGCTCTATTCTTAAAAAAAACAAGATTTGAGATATGCATGGAAATTAGACAATTAAGATATTTTATTGCCGCAGTCGAAGCCGGTAATTTGCGTAGAGCCGCCGAAAATATTCATATTAGCCATCCGGCTCTTAGCATGAGTTTGAAAAACCTTGAAAAAGATTTAGGTGTTACTCTGCTTGATAGAAGTCGCCGGGGTGTGCGAATGACATTTGCCGGCGAGCAATTCCTAAAATCTGCACACTCCCTGTTACGTCAAATAGATGACCTCCGAGCCTCTCTATTAGGCGACGTTGGCAGTCCTAGCGGAAACGTTCGGCTTGGCCTTCCTTACGGTCTAAATGCCGCTTTGGCGACCTATTTGTTTACATCATTAACTGAGCGCTACCCGGGAATAAATCTTGAAATTGAAGAGGGCAATAGCACAAGTCTAGAACACTTGTTTGATAATGAAATGCTGCACTTAATGATCAATTATGATTATGTTGAAAAGATGGACCAGAAGTGCGAACAGCTTTACGTTGAGCAGCTTTTTCTTGTGAGCGCATACGATTCAGTACTAGATAGTGGTGAGGAAATTGAATTAAAAGACTTAGGTGAAACTCCCATTGTGTGCAGTCCAGGAACGAACTCAATGCGTACTACACTGGATAAGTATGCATTTGACAATAAGTTACGATTTAACTTTTTGTCAGACTTTCAATCGGCGCATGCGAGTATAAAGATAGCAGAGGCTGGTTTAGCGAAAACTATATCTCCCTGGGACGACATTTATAGCCATGTGGCTAATAAACGAATTACTGCCCGAAAAATCGTAAACCCATCAGTTGAGCGAAAAGTTTGTCTGATTTCGTCATTACGCAGTGCGCCATCTTTCGCAACGACCGCAATAGTTGGAGTGATTAAGGAAGCGATTGATGATGCCCGACGCGAGGATAAATTGCGGGGCGAACCAGTATTAAATTAACTAGCGAGCACATCTGCTAGTTGATGGTGATGAGATGGTAAATATAATTTATCATTTCGGTAAAAATAATTGTTTAATGTTTACCGGAAAGCGATCTGTGATCATTGATATAACGCAGTGTTCGTGAAATTATCCCTAGTCAGTGATTTAAAATATTTTGAGTCGTTAAGTAATTGAGTTTAGAGTTAATAGAGGAGAGTTAAATGTATATTTTCAAACGCTTAGCAGCGGTCGTTCCGTTTTTATGTGCGATGACTATTTCTGCACCTGCATTTGCGCAGTTGGAAGAAATAATCGTGACCGCACAAAAACGTGAGGAGTCTTTACAAGATGTTCCAATTACGATTAGTGCAATGACAGGAGATCAGTTTGATACGTGGGATGTTTTCCGGTCGGATGATCTTGAGAAAGTATTTGCCAATATAGGTCAGAATAGAAATTCAGCTGCGATATCAGGTTTTGCCATTCGTGGGGTAGGTACCGATAATGTGCATTTGTCCGGTCAGCAATCTGTCGGGATGTATATTGATGATGTGTCAATGGTGTCTCCATTTGTTGGGACTATTGGTGTATTTGATATTGAGCGTGTGGAAGTGCTGCGTGGCCCACAGAATACTTTATACGGGCGTAATACTACTGGAGGGGCGGTTTCTTGGCATACTAGAAAGGCCACTCCGGGCGAAGGTACTAGCGGCTACGGACGATTACGTGTCGGTAACGGTGGTCTGACGCGTGTTGAAGGTGCCGTGGGATTTGATTTCAACGAACAGTTTGCTGCGCGCGTATCCGTTATGAGTGATTCGTTCGATGGTGTTTGGACAAACGTTCTTAATGGTGAGAGCACCGGGAATGCGTATGATCGAACTGGCGCTAGAGTTAATTTGGTGTGGGATAACGGTGAATCGACTAGCGTTGGTTTTACGTTATCGACCGGTCGTTCAGACGGAGAAGATGTAGCGTATAAGGCATCTGGGAACCGACTTGCAAACGGTCAGTTTGATCCAAACCGTTTTAATCGAACTGCAGATAATTATTCTGGGCGAGACAACTTTTACGTGCGGGCTACCGCTGCGAATGTTGCTTCTTTCCCATATTTGCAGGACCAGTTTAATCGCGGCACGGGCATGGTTATAGTCAATCCTGACCCTGCTGCCGGTGCATTTAACCGGCTTATTAACTATTCTACTGAAGACGGTTTTACCTATCAGGATCCGGAAGACGATTTTGAAACAAAGTGGGATGGTGTTCGTTTGAACATAAACCATTCTTTTACAGGGATGGATTTGACCTCTTTAACCTCGTATGACAATACCTATGCGAATGAGCGAAATGGTGGTGAGCTGACGGGGTTTTCTCCAATGCGAGAAGGAGATTGGAGAGTTTGGCAACAGGAGTTTCGTTTAACTTCTACTACAGAGGGCCCTGTACGGTGGTTGACCGGTCTGTATTTTACGTCGTCTGAATCAGAGGAAGACACATGGGTGGCAAATGTTGGTGCTGCCGGTGGTATGGGCGTGGCGCCGGGTATTGATATCAATAGTACCTATAAAGCTTGGTCTGCATATGCTCAGGCAGATTGGGCGGCAAGCGAACAACTTACCTTTACTTTAGGCCTTAGATATACCGATGATCGTTTATCAGCTGATAATGAGAATTGGGTTAGAACTGTGTGTGGATTTACTCCATCAGATACTGGTCAATCGGCTTGGACTCGAGATTTTCGTGCAGCTGGTTGTCCCGGGCAAACTCCTGGTCGCGTAACTGGAAATACTGATTCACCTGTTCAGGAACTCTCTCAATGGGGTGGAAAGCTTGGCGCAAACTATCTTTTTGGTGATGCTTCCATGGCCTTCGCAAGCTATTCAGAAGGGTTTAAAGGTGGGGCTTATGATAATCGAGCGCTTTCAACCGGGGATGATCCAATTGGTCCGGAATTTATGAAAGCTTATGAAGTAGGTTACAAAGGTGAATTTGTCGACAATACGTTGCAAGTAAATGCCGCCGCATACTTTTATGAATGGGAAGACCTACAATTGTTCGAAAGTTATGGTGGCATACCTGCCTTGGTTAACGTCCCAGGCGTTGAAATTAAGGGAATTGAAATTGAAGCTAAATGGGCTCCAAATGAAAAATGGTATTTTCAAGGAGCCTTGGGTACCGCTGATACTGAAGTAGTGGATACAACGGGATTGAATCCAGCGTCTGCGGCAACACCGGGCAAAGAAATCACCAATACTCCCGAGCTGACTTATAACGTGATGGGGGTATATACCATACCGCTTGGTAATGGCGAGCTTTCGTTAATGATGAAGTACCGTTACGAAGCACCGTATTTTTATTCATTTGTTCAGAATGCCGGTGGTTATGACGAGTCTACTAGCAATGGCTATCTGGATGCCCGGGCTGGTTATGTCTTCGGGGATGATCGTCAGTATGAGATTGCTCTCTGGGGTAATAATCTGACCGAGACGTTTGCATGTGGTGGCGTCGGTTACGGTGCAGGTGCAGGTGGAAACTTGAATTTTGGCTGTAATGCTAAATCCTTGGGCGAAGCGATGTATGGCATGACCTTTCAGGCGAAATTCGGCGAAAATTAGCCGAGTTCTCTATAGATCAGTTTCTACTGATCAAACTATCTAACGCCTCGGCATTTTGTGCCGGGGCGTTTTTTTTGGAGAGAAAAATGACGGTCAAATTTGCTCGTGCAGATACGAATAGGGACAGTCGATTAGGTATTCTATCCTCCGGCGTAAATGATCTTGATTTCCTGCTTCAAAGCCAGGACGGTCTCCATAGTTTGATCGATGATCGATAAAATTTATATAAACTTGTTATAAACGATTATATAACGTATAAATTGAATCAACTTGAGCGTATTTACCGTACGGTTCACGCGCACGCAAGGTCAGGATTTCATCATTCCTACGACTTCAGCTTGCAATGTTTTGTCAATTTGAAATGCATATCCCCAAACCTAAAATGAGCTTAGATGACTGATGCTTTCTTAGAAGGATTCTTGCTGGTACTGCAATGGCCAACCTTGGGTTTTTTATTTCTCGGTGTATTGTTTGGTATTTTTCTTGGGGTGATCCCGGGACTGGGAACAATAATAGGGCTGGTTATATTACTACCGTTCACGTTTGGCATGGAGCCAGTGTCGGCTTTTGCCCTACTACTCGGTATGTACGCGGTCACCTCTACTAGCGATACAATCGCATCGGTAATGCTGGGCGTCCCCGGCACGTCAGCGTCGCAGGCGACTATATTGGATGGTTATCCGATGGCGCAAAATGGGCAGGCTGCGCGCGCATTAGGGGCTGCATTTACCACCTCGGCATTTGGCGGTGTGTTTGGTGCATTGATGTTGGCTATATCGCTGCCTTTAATTCGGCCAATAATTCAATCATTTGGTTCTCCAGAAATATTCATGCTGGGCGTTCTGGGGCTGACCATGGTGGGTTCATTAAGTGGTGGGTCAGTGCTTAAGGGCTTGTCAGTTGCAAGTTTGGGCTTGTTGATGTCTACGGTAGGTTACTCAGATTCCGGCGCCATTCCAAGATACTATTTTGAAATAGACTACCTTATCGATGGCTTGCCACTTATTCCAGTGGTGTTGGGCTTATTCGCGCTACCCGAGCTACTGGAACTCGCGATTCGGGATAGATCTATATCTAGCGTTAATCAAGAACAGGTAGAAGGCGGGGCTATTTTGGATGGGGTTAAAGATGTGGTAGCGCATTGGTGGCTAGCCGTGCGCTGCGCAACCATTGGTACCTATATTGGTATGTTACCGGGATTGGGTGCGTCTATCGTCGATTGGCTTGCTTATGGACATGCTGTACAAACCGCAAAAGAAAAATCACGATTTGGGCATGGAGATGTTCGTGGCGTCATAGCCCCTGAAGCCGCAAACAATGCTACACGTGGTGGATCGTTATTGCCTACCGTAGCGTTTGGAGTACCGGGTAGTTTGGGGGCAGCGATATTGTTGGGTGCACTATTGATTGTCGGCTTAAAGCCCGGCCCGGAAATGCTTACCACGCAATTAAGCACCACATTTAGCATGGTTTGGTCTATTGCAATTGCGAATATTTTTGCAACTATCTTGTTACTTTTGAGTGTTCGACATATTGCGAAATTGGCTTTTCTACCGGGCCATATGATTGTACCGGCAATTATCATGTTTGTGTTTATGGGGGCGTGGCTTGGTGGTGGTGATCTGGGCGATTGGGTGGTCTGCTTGATCATGGGTGTGGTTGGGTTTGTGATGAAGCGTGTTGATTGGCCTAGGCCTCCGCTGGTCTTGGCGCTGGTTCTGGGTAGTATTCTGGAAAATGCCTATCTTTTGACTAATCGTATATACGATGGATATGAATGGATGCAGCGGCCAATTGTTATAGTGATTGGCGTGACTATACTGATCACACTGATATTGGTGGTGCGAGGTATTATTGTTCGAAAGCGCGAACAAAAGCTTGTGGGAGGTACTGACAAGCGCAACGCAATCAATAGCACTGAATCAATTGTTGGCGCTTCCGTCTTTTCTGTTCCTTATTCAATTATTATGCTTTTTCTATTTAGTGGAGCAGCGTGGGTAGCTAAGGATTGGCCAAATTCAGTCAAACAGTTTCCGCTGCTATTAAGTTATTGCGGCATAGCATGCACATTTTTTATTGTTGTAAATGATTCCCGAGCTTTGCGTACGCTAGCATTAGCGGGGAAGGGTTGGGGAGCTACCATCCGCCATGCAGCTGAAGAGGCGGTATTATTAAAGGCGATGCAGTTTTTTCTATACTTGGTCGTTATGCTGCTACTGATGCTAATCGTGGGACAAAAAATAGCCTTACCGGTGTTTATTGCTGCATACCTGAGTAGATGGGGCGGTTATGTTAGGAAAACTTGTTTTATTTATGCGCTATCGGCATGGGTTTTTATGATCGCTTTTTACGATCGAGTCATGCACATGTTTTGGTACCCGTCCTGGTTGAGTGAAAATCTACCCGCATATTTACCTGAAGGATTACCAACCTGGTTATTTATTTAGTTGTTATTTTTTCGAGAATTCTAAAAAGAACGATAGAAGGAGAGTATTGGTATGAGCAGCCTGTTATTTGAAAACCTAAAAATTTGGGTGATGTTTCTCCTGGCAACTTCTTTTGGAGTCGCGTTTGCTCAACAAGATCCTGACGTGAGTACTCTGGATGAACTGATTCCTGAGATGATTCAAATTAATAGCGGCACTTTTAAGATGGGCGATATGGCCGGCGAGGGTGACGCAAACGAGTTACCAGTCCACGAAGTTTCTGTTCATGCATTTTCAATCGCAAAGTATGAGGTCACTTTTGATTTGTTTGATTTGTTCGCCAACGCGACTGGTCGCGATCTTCCGGGTGATGAGGGTTGGGGTAGAGGTAATAGACCTGTGACGAATGTAAGCTGGCATGATGGGGTCGCATTAGCTTCTTGGCTTAGCGAACAAACGGGTCGAGAATTTCGTCTACCTACAGAAGCTGAATGGGAATTTGCAGCGCGTGCCGGAACGGATACACCTTTTTCCAATGGCGATACCGTTACTCGAGAGTACGGAAACTATGGCCCCAACGATTGTTGCGGCAAAGGTCCCGGCAAAGTTGGTCGCGACCAGTGGGACTATACTTCTCCGGTTGGCGCATTTGAAGCCAATCCCTGGGGACTTCATGATACTGTTGGCAACGTTTGGGAGTGGACTGCAGATTGTTATAATGAGGATTATCAGGGTGCGCCTACTGACGGCAGCGCCTGGTTAACGGGGGATTGCGAACGCAGCCCGTTACGTGGTGGATCGTGGACGCATTATTCTCGAAATCTTCGACCTGCAAATCGAAACGATAACGCCAAAAGCAGTTTTGGCAATGGCTACGGTATTCGATTGGCGGAAACAATGTAATGAAAAAATTTTCTAAAATAGTGATCGCATCAGCGCTAGTGTTACTAGCTTGCGTGGGATCTACAGCTTACTCGCAAGAGTTCGAAGGTAAGACGATCACCATACTAGTAGGCTTTAATCCTGGTGGCGGTACGGATACCAGTGCGCGATTGCTTAATAAATACTTGAGTAAGCATATTAGTGGCAATCCAAATGTGATTGTGCAAAACATGTCAGGCGCTGCAGGAATTAGAGCGCTAAATTATGCCTATGAGCGTGCCCGCCCAGACGGTATGACGGTATTGTTTGCGCCTATTAGCTTGCTTGTGCCTTTACTGGGTGAGCCAGGGATTCGCTATGAATTAGATAAGTTTGATGTGGTAGGTGGGTTGCGTAGCGGACCGGTAATGCAGTTCGCTCGGCAGGATATAGCGCCAGTTGAACTCCAGTCATCAGCGCAAATACTCAGTGCCGAGGGTATACGACTAGGGGGTATTCGGACTAGTTCAAGCCTTGATATTATGCCTAGACTGGCGATCGACAGTCTAGGGTTGGAGCATAAATATATTACCGGGTATTCGAGTGAAAACACGGTACGCAATGCGATTCAATCTAGCGAAATAAATATGTTTGGCGGAACCTTTGCTGGGTATCGTTCGGCAGTGGTGTCTACTCTTATAGAACCAGGGATAGTGGCCCCGTTGTGGCAGTTCCCTTATAGAGATGCGAACGGTAATTACCCACGTAGTGAGTTCGCACCGGAAATACCAACGTTTATGCAGGGCTACGAAAGCTTGAAAGGTGAAGCACCGTCTGGCGAGTATTGGCAGGCGCTTAAACTTGCGCTCGATTTGCGCAGTGTTGCCGACAATATGTTGCTCGCTCCACCTGAGACAGAGCCACAGGCTTTGGCAGAACTACGTTCAGGGTTTGCGAAAGCTGTCGTTGATCCTGATATGATTACTGACGTTACTGCGGTGTTGGGATATTTTTACGAGGTCGTTCCTAACGACTATATCTCCCAACGATTCTCGGAAATGACTGACGTTGACCAGGCCGCATTGGCGTTTTTAAAGCAATATATAGCAGAAGCAGAGTAAAATCAGCGGCCATTTACAAGAATGCAAAGGCATCAGTATTCGTTGTTTGGTGTCTAACAATTTTAACATCTTTAAATTTTTTCCATCAAAATAGGAGGAACGCAATGTCGGCAAAAAGCACACTAACAGGGAATATTTATAATCTAAGCATCGCTACCACTATGCTCATACTATTAGCGGGCTGTGGCAGTGATCAAGGTACCGAGGCTATGACTGAGGCCGCGCCCGATATGGCCCCGGCAGTTGAAGAAACCGTTGCCGCAGTGGTTGAGCAGCCGGCGGCGCCAATTCCGCAACCGCCTTCTCAGGAAGAGCGGGCTGAACGTGAACGCAATAAAGCGATTGTTGCAGAGTATATGGAAGTATTGGGTGATCCAGAAGCAGAGCAGGAGTTCTTGGGCGCTGACTATAAAATGGTACGGGGTGAATTTCATAATCTAAGCTATAACGCTGACGGATCCGAATTGGCCGATATGTCTGATTCGCTACAAGAAGCATTTCCTGACCGAAACCTAGAGGTGATAGAACTCATTGGTGAAGGTAGTACAGTTGTAGTCCAATATCAGATTAAGGGCACTCACCAAGGGAATTTCTACGGCATTCCTGCGACGGGGAAATCGATTGATGTTGAAGCGGTGGCAATTCTTGAGTTAGCCGACGGTAAAATTGTTGATGGATGGTTTATGTCGGATGAGGTCCGCTTACTAAATCAGCTCGGAACAATAATGCCGGCGCGGGCAGATGGAAAAGTCATTGTGCCGCCTTCAAATGTTGCCACCAGAACTGGTGACGCTATCCTTGCTGAAGCACTGGCAAATCCGATTGACTCTCAGGAGTATCGTAACAAACTGAAGGTGAATGCGTATAAAGCCAAAGGTGCTCCTGATGGGATGTACCCCAAGAAGGCAAATGGTAGGCCTTATAACACTTACACTCGTTCAGGATTTCTACACCTAGCAGAATTTGCTAAGGAACCGGCTAAATCAGAATATCCAATGGGTGGTGCTTTTCCAGATCGAGTGGATATGATTAGTACTTTAATTGCGGATGGCGATAAAGTTGTTATTAGATTTTTACTTACCGCGAACAATACGCAGAGCCTGTTTGGTATTCCTGCCACCAATGGACCCGTCGGTGGCTGGGAAGTCGGTATTATGACCTTCAACGGTGACGATTGGGATTTAGGTTGGTGGTTTGGTGATGATCATGGCATGTTGTCTCAAGTTGGTGGTACTCCAGACTATTTTGCTCTGGAAGATTCTACAGAGTAATGTTTTGGCGTACTCTTAACTTTGCTTAGGCCAGCTCTAGGTTTGGTGTAGATTTAATTATTATTGAGTAGCGCCGAATATCATTTCAATGTGTATAGAGAGCACTCCGGTTGGGGTGCTCTCGTTTTTTTATTAGCTTAGGAATCGAATTAAATGTTAGATCATACACATGCTGCAGATGCGGTTAGCTGGATTGAATCAGCCAATATTCAAGGCGTTGATTTTCCAATTCAAAACTTACCTTATTGTGCGTTTCAAAATAACGATACCGTTGCACGGTTGGGAGTGGGTATAGGAGATCAAATTCTCGATCTTAGCGCCTGTGCTCAGGCTGGGTTATTGAGTGCATTACCAGACTCGATTGTGCAAACTTTGCAGCAAAGCACCATGAATGCGTTTATGTCTCTTAATCGAGCGGCGTGGCGACAAACCCGACATCATTTCTTTTCCATGTTGGTGAGCGAGGGGCCGCAAGCTGATCAGACAATAAAATTTCGTAGCGAAGTGCTTGTTGCACAGGCAGATGTTTCCTTGGTGATGCCGATGGATATCGGTGATTTTACTGATTATGAATGCTCACATCATCATGCGGTGCGAATGCGTAAGATTATGTCTGGAACATCCAAGCCACTCGCTAATGGGTTTTATCTACCAAGGGCATATCATGGTCGTGCTTCCTCAGTAGTTGTTTCGGGCGAGCCGATATATTTACCCCTGGGTCAAATTGAAGAGGAGAAAGAAATCCCAGCCTATAAACCGAGCGAGAAGTTTGATTATGAACTGGAGCTGGGCATTATTATTGGTGCCGGAAATAAGCGGGGCCATCCAATTGCTATTGATGATGCCGAAGATAATATTTTTGGATTTTGTCTGGTGAACGATTGGTCTGCACGGGATATTCAGAAATGGGAACGCCTACCTTTGGGCCCGTTTCTAGGTAAAAGCCATGCAACCTCGATGTCACCCTGGATAGTAACGCTTGAAGCGCTGGCCCCGTTTCGTGCTCCGCAAACTCATCCAGGTGCGGATTGGCCGGAACCATTAGAATATCTCTCTTCTGACCGTAACCGAGCGGAAGGCGCGCTAGATGTGGCGATTGACGTTTATTTAAGCAGTGAGAAAATGCGCGAAAATGATGACGAACCGCACAAGAACAGTAGTAATCGATTGTTGGACGTTCACTGGACGATTTCCCAGATTGTAGCTCAGCACACTAGCGGCGGTTGCAATCTTCGCCCTGGTGATTTAATCGGTAGCGGGACTATTTCGGGGCCGGCACCACATGAGTCGGCTTGTTTATACGAGTTATCAGAAGGCGGAAAAACTACCTTTAATCTACCTAACGGCGAGATACGTAGTTTTTTACAGGTTGGTGATGAGGTTACTTTTCGTGGCGCTAGTATAAAAGAAGGGTATCCGAGAATAGGTTTTGGTGAAGTCGTGGGGAGGGTGTTACCTCCCGTAGGCTCCAAGTAAATACTACCAAATCCGCGTTTACCGGTTTTAGACAGGCGATCTAGCAAGCTAGTAAAAGTGCCCTTTATAGCTAACTACTGTCGATGGCTTTTGCAGGTGGCCTTGTAGATCACTATTATAGATCGATCACTAGGGCGCCGAATTAGTGAATGGTGCATCGGCATACACTACCTCACCATCAACAATTGTTAGTAGTGAGGTTATTTGGTTAAGATCTTCTACCGGCATGTTCATGTAGTCATCGGATAATATTGCGATATCGGCTAATTTTCCGGTTTCGATCGAGCCCCGTTCGTTTTCAGCGAACTGAAGCCACGCGCCATTTTGAGTATACATTCGTAGTGCTTCTTCTCGACTTGGTATTTCTTCAGCACTACGGATTGTCACGCCATTAACCGTTTTACCATCCAGTATCCAACGAACAGCTACCCAAGGATTATATGGTCCAACTGCCGGTGCGTCGGTGCCACCGACAACCATTAATCCCGTATTCAAGGCCGTTTTGAGCGGTGGGGCTGAACGGGCATGTTCGGCCCCAAACGTTTCGACTAAAGTTTCCCCATCAAAATAAAGCCGGTCTTGAATTCCATAAGCCACGCCTAATGCTTTCATGCGCGTTAATGTGCTATTTGATGCGGCATCTATGTGTAGGATGGACCAACGCAAATCAGCGATGGGTGTTGAATTATTGATGTCGTCTAAAATATCCAAAATTTGTTGGGCGCTTGAATCCGATGAAGCATGTATCTCCATTGAATATCGATTCTCTGCAATCCAGGTAAGCGTTTCTACCAAGGAGGCCCTTGCCTCACTGCTGGGGTTGAATTCCGGTCGGGCTCGTGAGCCATCGTGCATTCCCCAAATGATTACTTCGCCGAAACCGTTAAAGCGTAGCCAATCGTCTCCAAATCCTTGTGGTAAAAGCTGAGTTAAATTTTGTAAATCGGCAAGTTCTTGACCACGGTTTTGTGACATCAGGCGATAAGCAACACGCATAGTCATCTCTCCATTCTGCCAAATATGAAAAAGTGGCTTATAACCTTCAGGGTATTGGCTTCCGCCACTGCCGTCAGAAAAGGAAGTCATGCCAAGGCGGTTGAGTTCAGCCATAAACTGCTTGGTGCCCGCCACTTGGGTAGCAAAATCAGGTTTTGGTAAAGCACCTTGCAGGCGGTGAAATACGCCTATCGTGCCATCAATTTCACCCGTTGGAGCTCCGCTGGCATCAAGCCGTAAAGTTCCATTGGGAGGAACGTCAGCATCGGTGGCAATGCTTAACGCGCTCATGGCCGCTTGATTAAGTATCGCAGTATCGTAAAGGTATTGAACATATATCGGGTGATTGCCGGCCGCTTCGGAGACTTCCGCCGCGCTTGGTAATCGTTTCTCGACGAACTGAAACTTGTGCCAGCCACCAGCAACGATTAACCACTCACCGTCAGGCGTACTGGCTGCTGCATTACGTACTCGCCCTAAAGCTTCGTCCAATGTAGGGATGTCGGCCCAGCTTATCTCTTGCGCCCAGGTAAGGCCTGCTCTAATAACATGGATATGGCTGTCCGTTAAACCTGGGATCACAGTTCGACCATCGAGTTCAACGATCGATGTGTTCTCGCCGACTAGCGCACGAATCTCTGTAGTTCCACCAACGGCTGATATTCTATTTCCTGTAATCGCGATGGCTTCTGCAGTGGCATTATTGGCATCTACCGTAAGTACTTTACCGCCCAGCAATACCATGTCCGGTGCATCTGCGGTATTAATTGGGTTTGTCGGTTGATCGCACGCGCTTAACGCCAGTGCTGTTGTAATAACTGCTAGTCGCCACCAGATTGTCATAGTGCTTCTCATTTAGATTGTATGATTAAGTTTGAACGCAGCATTAAAACACAGCTATTTCTGCTGGCAAGGACTATTAGAACGCTTGGGGTTTAGGATCGTGCATAAGGTGGATTAGATTGTTTATGCATGGGTTCTTTTGAATGTGTAAACGAAAAAAAGGGGCTCTAACAAGAGCCCCTTTTCCATCTACAGAATGTGTAGGACTTGTGATTTCAAACCACCGGTCTGACTATCCGTCTAAATGCTGGTTGAAAAAACCAACCGTTCTTTCCCACGCTAGCTTGGCGGCCGCTTCGTCGTAACGTGGTGTCGAATTATTGTGAAAGCCGTGATTAGCTCCAGGGTAGATATGACGCTCAAATTCAACATTGCTAGCATTCAGTGCAGCTTCAAAATCTGGCCACGCGGCATTTATACGTTCGTCGTGTTCAGGAGATTGAATTAGTAGCGCAGCCTTGATGTTTGAGGCTTCCTCGGCGGTAACGCCACGACCATAGAATGGGACGCCAGCAGTAACTTTATCGCCGAGTTGCGCAGCTACGAAATTGGTTGCATATCCACCCCAGCAAAATCCAGTGACACCAAGTTTTTCGCCAGCGAGTTCATGGTTACTAAGAAATTCAGCGCTGTTAACCATATCTTGTAATAACTTACCGGCATCGAGGTTGCTTTGCAGGGTTCTGCCGTCGTCATCGTTTCCAGGGTACCCACCTGCCGGCTCAAGACCATCGGGTGCGAGTGCAAGAAACCCTTCAACTGCAAAGCGTCTGGCAACATCTTCGATATGTGGGTTTAGACCACGATTTTCATGGATAACCAGAACCGTTTTAAATGGACCATCGCCGGCTGGTTGTACAAGGTATCCGCGCATTTCGCCTGAGTTACCCCCTGGAGAAGGGTAGTTTACGTAGTTAGCTTTTATACGCTCATCAGTAAAGGAAATGGTTTGAGCTTCGGCATAGCGCGGCAATAAAGCTTGCGCCATGGTAAGGCCGGCTGCGCCTAAAGAAAGCGCGCCAGCACGACGAAAAAACTCTCGTCGATCTATCTGACCGTGACAGTACTTATCGTACAGTTCGATTACTTGAGGGTCGATTTTCTCATTCATCTGTTCATTCTTCATGGTATGTCACTCCAATAGTGTATCAGGGGGTGCAGCCTGACCAATACGATTTGCTTAGTGATCAAGCACAAGTTTTTCAAGCACATCTGATCATAAACGTTTTTCGATACCAGTAATTGTAATATTAGGTATCGAAAAGCCGGGGTAATTGGATATAATGACGAAATATCATT
>ERZ887942.609-NODE-609-length-28156-cov-23.835842_pt1 | contig 28156 bp, 20 predicted proteins | sample MGYA00521099_ERZ887942 | MGnify/ENA primary metagenome ERZ887942 (study PRJEB32303, sample SAMEA104408605) | aquatic metagenome | biome: Brackish water; feature: Pelagic; material: water | place: Baltic Sea | collected 2014-06-07T06:48:00 | depth 16,251 m ...
CCATCCAGTGGTTCATTCCCCGGCAACTCGGTCAACTCCGGCATAAACTGGTCTACCGTCGGCGTGATGGTGACATAATTGAATCCCACCAAGCCCATTTTACCGGCACCCGGCATCACGGTGTAGAGTGCGAAGATCAAACCCATTGATCCCAGAAAGGCGAGCCGTCGGCTCTTCATCACGGTTGCCGCGAGTAGAGCTGTCATGTGATAAAGCAAGGCCGTGCTCACCACGACCGCATAGAGTTCTCCAAAAATCTCCAACCGAATTTGCCCCTTCCAAAAACACCAGAACGAAAAGGGAAGGGTGACCAAAAAGAGAATCCATTCCCTCACCGGCAGCCCCAAGAGATAGCCGATCACTTTCGAGAGGGGTGACATCGGAGCGAGCCGCTGGTAATCGATGACGCCTTCGTCTTCCTCGGCAGTCATCCCGCTGGCGACCGCGCCCGTTCCCATGAAGAAGAGAATAAAACCCTGCATGATCAGCAGGGGGAGGACCGGAAGCCGCGCTGCCGCTGCGTCCGACATCTCAAACCGCTCCGTGCCCGACCAATCCGAGGTGAAGAAAATGAAGGCGGTTACGATCAGCGTCATCACGATCGCCCCCACCAGCGGTTTTCGCCGCAGTTGGCTTCGGCAATACCTCAGGATCAATGGATTGTTCAAAAAGCCCATCACGCCGTTCCTCCTTCGGTTGTTTGTTCCAGGATTTCTTCCAAGGCGAATTGCTCTTCCGAAAACGTCCTCAATTTAAATCCTGCGGCTGCAAGATCCCTGATCAAGTCCGATTGCTCTTCCAGGGTCCCCGTGAAATGGAATCGAACCTGCCGCTCTTCCGAATGTAAATTTGAAATCCCCGGGTTTCCGGACAGCCGCTCACAAAGCGACTGCGCGTCCCCCAAAATTTCCAGGATCATTCGCCTCGTGCCATCTCCAAATTTCGCCCGGATTTCTGCCGCCGTCCCATTGGCAACCAAGCGGCCCTGATTCAAAATACAAAGCGATGAACACATCTCATCCAGCTCGCTCAGAATGTGCGAACTAATCAAAACCGTTGCCCCCTCCGATGCCAAATGTTGCACCGCTTTGCGGAGATCTCTTCGTGAAACCGGATCCAAACCGCTCGCCGGTTCATCCAAAACCAGGACCTCCGGTCGATGAAGCAAGGTCTTTGCCAAGACCACCCGCTGCGTCTGCCCCCGCGATAATTCCTTACAAAAGGAATCCCGCTTTTCACCGAGATTCACCGTTTCCAAACATTCATCCACCCGGATGCCCCTTTTTTTTCGCGAACCCAGCTTGTGGGTGTGGGCATGAAAATCCAAAAACTCCCACACCTTCAGATCCGTCGGCACCGGAGCCATGTCCGGCATATAGCCCAGGATCTTTCGCACTTTTCTGGGATCCTCCACAATGTCGAACCCCGCAAGCCGGATCTCCCCGTAGGTTGGTTCCAGCAACATTGTCATCGCACGAAAGGTCGTGGTCTTTCCCGCTCCGTTCGGCCCCACCCATCCCATCACCTCGCCACGCGGAACCGACAAACTCAAATCGTTTACCGCCACGAAGTCGTCATAATCGACACGCAGGTCACGAATTTCAACAGCCGCCTCACTCATTTCCACTCCCAACCTCCCACACCCCTCCTGCCTTGCCGATGAGAAAAAAATCCTCCTCCTCCAAGTCATATTTCAAGCCGCCTCGAGGAGATCACTTTCAATTTCCTCAGGTTTACCCCAATCATCGTTGGTAAACCGGTCGCTCATAAAAACCGAGGAATTGACCGGCCGGGCCCGTGCTTTATATCGAATGCCATGTCCAAGGCAAGAATCTCATTCAAGCATTCCGACTCCGGATTTCCCGAGGCTTCCGAACTCATTCACCATGTCTCTTCCCGCGTCATGATGGATCTCCCACCCAATTAGTCTTCCGGTAAAAGTGCGGCGCCATATATCAACCTGAATCTGTTCCCGACGCTGATCGGTCTCACTGACCTGAATGATGCCGCCCGCTCGTTGTCGGTTAAGGGCAGTGCAAGCTGAGACTCACTAACGTTTGGTCCGATGATGGCAGTCGGGGCTCCGGTGAGGTAGTCGAAGTAATAGGTCCCTTGGTCTGACTCATCGCGGGGCATAGACTGGCATTTGAAGGAGAGCGGAGAAGTCAAATTGTGGGAAGAAAGACACGGAGCGGAACGCTCGTGCTCCAGATTAGAGTCCGTGGTGCTCTTGGAGGGGAGTGACGGTCATCTCGTTTTCCTGAAGGGAGCGGATGGCTTTGACCGAGGCTTCAGCGGCACTGAGGTTGGTGCAGTGGCTGATCTTATGTTGAACAGCGCCGGAGCGGATCTTGACTTCGTCCTCGCGGGCTTCGTGGCCGGATGGAGTGTTGATGATGAAGTTAATGTCGCCGTTCTTCATCATGTCGAGAACGTTGGGGCGCTTTTGCTCGGCGAGTTTGTAGAGGCGTTTGACCGCGATGCCTTCGGCTTCGAGGCGTTTGAAGGTGCCGCCGGTGGCGTGGATCTTGAAGCCGAGTTCGGCAAGCTCGCGGGCCACGGGGACGGCGCGGTCCTTGTCGCGGTCGTTGACGCTGAAGAAAACGTTTCCTTCCGTGGGGAGCGGATTGAAGGCAGCAATCTGGGCTTTGGCGTAGGCCATGCCGAGGTCCTTATCAGCTCCCATGACCTCGCCGGTGGACTTCATTTCCGGTCCGAGGACGATGTCGATGCCGGGGAAGCGGCCCCAGGGGAAGACGGCTTCTTTCACGCAGAAGCACGGAGGCATGATCTCTTCGGTGAAGCCGAGGTCGACGAGCTTTTCGCCAACCATGATTTTGGCGGCGAGCTTGGCGAGAGGGATGCCGATGGACTTTGAAACGAAGGGAACGGTGCGGCTCGCACGGGGGTTGACTTCGATGACGTAGAGTTCGTCTTCCTTGACCGCAAACTGGATGTTCATCAAACCTCGTACTTCCAGTTCCTTGGCGAGAGCTTTGGCGCCGGCGAGGATTTCGTTTTTGATTTTTTCGCTGAGGGAAAAGGCGGGGATGACGCAGGCGGAGTCGCCGGAGTGGATGCCGGCTTGTTCAATGTGCTCCATGATGGCACCCACGACGGAAGTGTCTCCGTCGGAGATGCAGTCGACGTCGATTTCGGTGGCGTTCTCGAGGAAACGGTCGACGAGGATGGGGCGATCAGGGGCGATATCGGTGGCGTTCTTGATGTAGGTTCTGAGTTCCTCGTCATTGTAGACAATCATCATGCCGCGTCCGCCGAGGACGAAGCTGGGGCGGACGAGAACGGGGTAGCCAATGCGGTCCGCGATGGCCACCGCTTCATCTTCCGAGACGGCGGTGCCGGCTTCGGCTTGCTTAAGGCCGATGCGGTCGAGGAGGGCGGAGAAGTGTTTCCGGTCTTCGGCGAGCTCGATGTTCTTCGGTGAGGTGCCAATGATGGGGACGCCATGGCGTTCGAGGTCAGCCGCAAGGTTGAGCGGAGTTTGGCCACCGAACTGGACGATGACGCCATCGGGCTTTTCCTGGTCGCAGATGTTGAGGACGTCCTCAAGGGTGAGGGGTTCGAAGTAGAGTTTGTCCGAGGTGTCGTAGTCGGTGGAGACGGTCTCGGGGTTTGAGTTGACCATGACCGACTCGTAGCCGAGTTCGCGAAGGGCGAAGGAGGCGTGGACGCAGCAGTAGTCGAACTCGATTCCCTGGCCGATGCGGTTCGGGCCGCCACCGAGGATGACGATCTTTTTGGCATCAGTCTCGCGGGCTTCGTTTTCGTCGCCGTAAGTTGAGTAGTAGTAAGGGGTGGCGGCCTCAAATTCGGCGGCGCAGGTGTCGACGAGGCGGTAAGTGGGGATGATGCCCTGGGCCTTTCGCTCGGCGCGGATCTCGTCCTGGTGGACGCCACGGGCGTGGGCAATCTGGATGTCGGAAAAGCCAAGTTTCTTGGCGCGGCGGAGGTCGGTTTTTGAGAGGTTGGCGAGGTCATTTCCTTCCTCGACAATGACGCGCATGTTCTCGAGGAACCACGGATCGATCTGGGTGGCGTCGAAGATTTCTTCGATGGTCCAGCCTTGTTCGAAGGCGACCTTGAGCCAGAAGATGCGCTCGGCATTTGGGACGATGAGCTTCCGCTCGATCTGCTCGTGTGTTGCTTCCGGGTCCTTGCCATCGAAGCCGAAACCAAAGCGTCCGGTCTCGAGGGAGCGGAGGGATTTTTGGAGGGATTCCTTGAAGGTGCGGCCGATGGACATGGCCTCGCCGACGGCTTTCATCGAAGTGGTGAGGACGGGGTCGGCGGTGGGGAATTTCTCAAAAGTGAAGCGGGGGACCTTGGTGACGACGTAGTCGATGGTGGGTTCGAAGCTGGCGGGAGTCTCGCGGGTGATGTCGTTCGGGAGCTCGTCGAGAGTGTATCCGACGGCGAGCTTGGCCGCGATTTTGGCGATGGGGAAGCCGGTGGCTTTCGAAGCGAGAGCGGAGGAACGGCTGACGCGCGGGTTCATCTCGATGACGATGCAGCGGCCGGTCTTGGGATCGACGGAGAACTGGATGTTGGAGCCGCCGGTTTCGACGCCAATCTCGCGGATGACGGCGAAGGAGGCGTCGCGCATGATTTGGTATTCGCGATCGGAGAGGGTCTGGGCGGGGGCGACGGTGATGGAGTCGCCGGTGTGGACGCCCATGGGGTCGAGGTTTTCGATGGAGCAAATGACGACGCAGTTGTCGGCGTGGTCACGCATCACTTCCATTTCGTATTCCTTCCAACCGAGGAGGCATTCCTCCACGAGAACCTCGGTGGTGGGTGAGAGGTCGAGGCCGCGGGTGACGATGGTTTCGAATTCCTCCTTGTTGTAAGCGATGCCGCCGCCGGTGCCGCCGAGGGTGAAGGCGGGGCGGATGACGAGGGGCATCAGGCCGATGTCTTTTGCGATGGCCTTGGCCTCCTCCATGGAGTGGGCGACGCCGGAGATGGGAAGATCGAGGCCGATTTTAATCATGGCCTCTTTGAAACGGAGGCGGTTTTCGCCCTTGTCGATGGCGTCGGCATTGGCACCGATCATTTTGACTCCGTGCTTGTCGAGGGTGCCGGCGTGGAAGAGATCGATGGAGACGTTGAGCGCGGTTTGGCCTCCGAGGGTGGGAAGAAGGGCATCGGGCTTCTCTTTGACGATGATTTTTTCAATGACCTCGGGCGTGATGGGCTCGATGTAGGTCCGCTCGGCAAACTGGGGATCGGTCATGATGGTGGCCGGGTTGGAGTTGACCAAGATTACCTCGTAACCCTCTTCGCGGAGGGCCTTGCAGGCCTGGGTGCCGGAGTAGTCGAATTCGCATCCTTGTCCGATGACAATGGGGCCTGCTCCTACGACGAGAATTTTTTTGATGCTGGTGTCCTTGGGCATGTTTTTAAAGCGGTCGGCTAAAACTTCGTGTATCTGCCAAGGGGGGGCGGGTTTGTAAAGAGTGATCGGGTTTGCGGAGAATTAAGCACAAAAAAACCCGCCCCCGTGTGGAGGGCGGGCTTTGAAAGTTGCCAGAGGGCCGAATCAGTCTTTCTTGGCAGTGCACTTGGCGCATTTGCACCCTGCTTCGCACTCGGAAGTGGCGGCGCACTCACCTGTTTTGCACTTGCCGCAGCAAGAGGGAGACTGGCTCGCGCAAGAAGCGAGAGCGAAGGCGGTGCCGGCGGAGAGAAGGATGATGAATTTTTTCATAGTTGTCTTGATTGTGCTTAAAGGAGCCCGCTGTCCACGCCATAATTCCCGATTTTTACGAAAAATCAAGAGCACCAAAGCAAAGAATACGGATTCCGATTCCTTTTTTTGAGATTGAGTCATGGTCGGAGAATGGGCAGGGATGGAGTCATGACGGCGAGACACTACCGACCCGAAATCGACGGCCTGCGGGCGGTGTCGGTGATTGGGGTGGTGTTGTTTCATTTGGGGCTGGGCTTCCCGGGTGGATTTGTGGGGGTGGATGTCTTCTTTGTGATCTCGGGTTATCTCATTACGGGGATTTTGCTGAGGCAGTTGAGTGAGGATCGCTTCTCGCTGGTGGATTTTTGGGCGAGACGGGTTCGACGAATTGCGCCGGCGGCGATTGTCATGGTTGTGGGGACCCTGTTGGTTGGAGGGTATTTGCAAACACCCGAACGATATTCGGAGCTTGCCCGGAGCGCGATGGCACATGTCCTGATGGCTTCGAACTGCTATTTCACCCGGGATCAGGGATATTTCGCCGAGAAATCGGATCTGGAACCACTCTTGCACACCTGGTCGCTTTCGGTGGAGGAGCAGTTTTATCTCATTTTTCCCCTGTTGATGGTGCTCCTATGGAGACGATGGCGGGCAAAGTTGCCCTTGCTGATGCTGGTGGCGGCAGTGGCGTCGTTCGCCTGGAGCTGGCTGGAAGTCCCGAGGAATCCCAAGGAAGCCTTTTTCCTCCTCCCTGCGCGTGGCTGGGAGTTGCTGGCCGGGGCCTTGCTTGCGTTGGCCCCGCAATGCAGGATGAGAATAGCAGGGAGGGAAGGGCTGTCCACCGTCGCACTTCTGCTCGTGATCACTCCGATGTTCATTTTCGATCGGGAGACGGCTTTTCCCGGACCAGCCGCCATGCCTCCGGTGTTGGGAGCGGTCCTCCTCATTTTTTCCGGAGGAGGAACGTGGGTCGGACGCCTTCTCAGCTGGAAACCCATGGTCGGGATTGGTCTCATTTCGTACTCCCTTTATCTCTGGCACTGGCCGTTGCTGGTTTTCGCCCGAGAGGTCAACTATGAGCTGACGTCGGCATGGAAGATCTCCCTGTTGGCCGTTTCCTTTGTGATGGGATATCTCTCATGGCGCTGGATCGAGACGCCGTTCCGAGGGGGAGGCTTTCTGGGAACAAATGCGCGGGCCTTGAGATTCGGCGCTGTTTCGGCCGCCGGGCTCTTTGCGATTGTGTTGGGAATCAGGCTAAGCGGAGGATTCCCTTCGCGATTGCCGGAAGATCTCCGCGTGATCATGGCCGATGTCGAATGGAATGGCGCCAGTTACACCAGTGCCACGAGCGAGGCCGTGGCGATTGGGAAAAGGGAGGAAGGAATGCCCGACTTCGTATTGTGGGGTGACAGCCATGGCGCTTCGGCCGCGCCGGCGGTGGATGCTTCGGCCCGTGAACTGGGACTGCGGGGACGGGCCTATTTGAACAACGGGACCCCGCCGGTGACCGGTCTTTGGTTCGCGGACATGGATGAGGAAAGTGCCGTTGAGATGGTGGCGATGAATGAACGGGTGCTGGAGGAGGTCATCGAGAGCCGTCCCAAAGTGGTCATTTTAGTGGGCCGGTGGGTCGCCCGATGTGAAGGCTACAATGAGGTCGAAATGGAAGGTGAGCCCGAGAGCCATCGCTACTCCACAATGGTGGTAGATTCACAGAAGCCTGAACCAAGTTTTGAAGAATCCTCGGGATCATTGATCCGCCAGCTGACAAAGATGAATGATCGGCTGGTTCGGCACGGGATCGAGTTGGTTGTCATTCAACAAGTTCCGGAGAGCACGGTTGGAAGAACTGCTGCGCGCTTTTACATGCAGGAACGTTTTCCCGGTTTTTACGAACTTCCCCGGTTTACGACGACACGCGAAGATCACGCCAGCAGGCAGGAGAGAACGATGAAGACCCTCGCCAAACTTTCAGGAGAAGGGATGACCGTCGTCGATCCGACGGGCCAGTTTTTTAATGAGAATGATGAACTGCAGGTCTACGCCGAGCGATCCTACTATCGCGATGACGATCATCTCACCCGGGCCGGATCCTTGCATTATCTTGCGCCTGTTTTCGAAAAAATCATGCGCCGGATCCCACGCGCAGAATCGCAATAACAAGCCCGCGCTTTTCACCGAAGACCTCGGCGATTTCGGAAAGATGGGCCGCGTCCTTGAAGCCCAGCTTCTCATTCACGCGACGGGACGCTTCGTTGTGATCGAAGTAGAAGCTGAGGAGGTTTTCGATTCCCAGCCGGGGACATTCCGCGATCATTTTCTTCTTTAAAAGGGTCCCCAATCCCTGCCCCTGATGGCTGCTTGCGATGTAAGTGCTGATTTCGGCTGTTTTGTGGTAGGCGGGACGACCTGCGTAAAACGAGCGAAGGTAAACACAGGCCACCACCTGCCCCTCGTCCTCCGCCACCCAGCACGGTCGGCGGCCAGGATCGAAGTCCCGGAACCAGGCTTGGCGGGACTCCACCGTCACCGGTGCCAGATCAGCAGTGGCCATTCCTCCCGGAATGGATTCGTTGTAAATTGCGACGATGGCGGGAAGATCGGCTTCGGTGGCATCGCGGATGGTCATCGCAGTCACTTTACCAACCAACTTCCCGTTCGCAAATCAAAGGCCTCGCCTTACTGTGATTTGTGCCGCTCAACTTTGATCCCAAGTCACTCTACTTTCCCGAGGTGGGATTGCGGCTTGATCCGCACCGGCCCGCACCATTCGCCTTTGTCTCACACGGGCATGCCGATCATTTTGCCCGTCATGAGCGCGTCCTTTGTTCAAAAGGAACCGGGCATATCCTCGTGAAACGATATGGTGTGAAGTCCTCCACGATCGAAACGCTTGATTGGGGCGAGGAGAGAAAGATCGAAGGCCACACGATCACGCTGCATCCCGCCGGACACATCACCGGTTCGGCCATGATTCGAATCGAACATGATGATGAATCCCTTCTCTACACCGGCGACTTTAAAACCCGTTCATCCCATACTGCCGAGGACCCGGAGTTTCCGAAGTCAGACATCCTTATCATGGAGACCACCTTTGGCCGTCCGCAGTTTGTTTTTCCACCGACTGACGAGATCGAAAAAGAGATCGTCCGCTTCGCCCGTGAAGCTCTTGACGATGGTGAAACGCCCGTCTTTCTCGCCTACTCCCTCGGTAAAGCGCAGGAAGCCCTCGCCATTCTTGATGAAGCAGAGATTCCGGTGGTGATGTCAAAGCCGGTTTGTGAAATGACCGAAGCCTGCCGCGATCTCGGGGTGAAACTCTCCGGGCCTGTCCTTCTTGAAAAAGCCATTCCGCCGGGTGTGGCCGTGATCGCCCCGCCTAAAGCGGTGCGCTCCCGGGTCATTCGCAGCCACAAAAAACGCCGCACCGCAATGCTCAGCGGCTGGGCGCTCACTCCGGGTTCCCAATACCGGTATCAGGTCGATCAGGTTTTCCCGCTCTCCGACCATGCCGACTATCCGGGTCTCCTCGAAGCGGTGCAAAAAGTCTCTCCGTCTCTTGTCTACACCCTCCATGGCAGCACCCGAAAATTCGCCGCCGACCTCCGCGCCAGGGGCTACGAAGCCTGGTCGATTTACGGCGATGACCAACTCGAACTCCTCGATACTCCGCAAGAAGAGGAGAGTTTCAAAAACGAAGTCCCACGGCCCGCCTGCGATCTTCGGGATCTCAGCGCACTGCTCGAATCCCTCACCACCACCGCCTCACGACTCAAAAAGATTGAACTCCTCTCGGTATTTCTCAAAGAGCGCACCGACGAAGAACTTCCTCTTGTCACCCGCTGGCTAAGCGGAACCGGGATCACCCACCTCGGCACCGCCATGATCCGGCAAGCCCTTCTCGAAGTCACCGGCTTTCCCCTGGCAAAATACAAAACCGTTTCCGCCAGCCAAAACGACTCCGCTCGCACCGCACGGCTCCTCCTCGAAGAAGCGACACCCGATCCTCTCCCCCATTCCTTCCAACAAGTTGCCAGGAAATTCGATCAACTCAGCTCAGCCGATGGCTCGCTCGCCAAAACCCGCCTCCTCTCGCACTGGCTCCGGCAATGCCATCCCGCTGAAGGTGAAACGATCGTTCGACTCCTCACCGGCGGACTCCGCGCCGGTGCGAGGGAGGGACTTTACGAAGAGGCCGTTGCCCAGGCCTTCGGCGCTCCCCGGTCGGGTATTCGCTATGCCGCCATGCTCACCGGAGACCTCGGCGAAGTCGCCGTGGCTGCAAGGAATGGCAAACTTGGAGAGATCCGGCTTAAGCCGGGAACCGGCATCAAACCCATGCTGGCTTCCCCAACTGAAACGGCGAAGGGAATCATCGATTGGCATGGCGATGAAACGACCCCGCTTTGGCTGGAACCGAAGTACGATGGAATTCGGAGTCAACTCCACGTGACTCCCGCTGGCGCGCGTCTCTTCTCACGGGATCTTCGTTCGCTTGACGATGAATTTCCCGAGATCCTCGCCGCCGCCCGCTCTCTTCCGTCCTGTATTCTTGATGGCGAACTCATTGCCTATGCCGAGGGAAAACGCCTCACCTTCTTCGATCTTCAAAAACGTCTCGGGAGGAAGAAAGTACAGGGAGATCTCTTCCTCGGAGCCGCGATCCCGGTCAGGTTCATCGCCTTTGATTGCCTTTTTCACGAAGCGAGCCTCATCGCGTCTCCTCTTGAGGACCGTCGTGCAGCCCTCGTGTCACTTCAACTTTCCGTTCCATTCGCAACTGTTCCGGTAGCCCGACCCGCTGGCACCGACCTCGGCTCGTTGGAAAAAGAGTTCAAGAAAGCGATGTCTGATGACAACGAAGGCCTCATTGCCAAAAACCCCTCTTCAACCTACCAACCCGGCCGCCGCGGTCAGGGGTGGCGGAAACTCAAAGGCGTCATGCCCACCCTCGACTGCGTCGTGATCGCGGCACAACAAGGGCACGGAAAACGAGCGGGAGTCCTATCCGACTACACCTTTGCAGTGCACGACTTAAAGTCAGGCGAACTTCGGACATTGGGCAAAGCCTACTCCGGCCTCACCGACGATGAGATCGAGGAACTCACCGACCACTTCCAGAAGACCACGATTGAGAAAATCTCAAGCCGCGTCGTCAAAGTGGAACCCACCATCGTCCTTGAGATCGCCTTCGACAAAATCCGCCCCTCAAAACGGCATGACTCCGGCTTGGCGCTCCGTTTCCCAAGGATCAAAGCCATCCGTCGGGAGCTGGCGGTGGAGGACATTGATACTCTTCAGGCTGCACTGCGGTTGGTGTGATACGGAGCTGAAACTTGAGTCCGGGTATCAGATCGATCGGGTGCCTCGGATTGACCTATTTTGCGAATCTCTCCTTCGCCAGCAAAGCAAGTTTCTGCAATTTGCTGAGGCGATAACGGCGATCGAAGACGCGGAAGTTGTTGGCCCGCATTTTCTTGAGGAGGGTGTGGTAGATACGGTGCATCACGCGGGGGGCGAGGAGGGCCTTGTGGTCCTCGGGCGGGAGGAGCCCGGTGGCTTTGGCATAGAGTTCCTCGCAACGGTCGGCCTGGTAGGTCATGAAGGCGACAAAACGGTCGTCGTGGACGCGGTCAACGAGATCTTGCTCGGTGTATTCGAAGCGACCGAGGTCCTGGAGAGGGATGTAGATGCGCTTTCCGTTTGATAGGTCTTCGCCGATGTCGCGGAGGATGTTGGTGAGCTGGAGGGCGTGGCCAAGGGCGACGGCGTAGTCGTGCGAACGTTTGGGATCGGCGGCAAAGAGGGGGAGGCAGACCAGACCCACAGATGAGGCAACGCGGTAAGTGTATTCCTTGAGGTCGTCCCAGGTTTCGAAACGCTGGGGCTGAAGGTCCATTTGGCAGCCCACGATGACGTTGGTGAAATACTCCGAGGGAATATCGTAGAGGTCTCGTACTTTGAGAATATCGCTTTGGAGATCCACGAGGCCCAGCGAGGGATCGGTGACGTCGGTGTCAAAAATGGCCTTCCATCCGGCCAGGCCGGTCTTTTTTTCCGCAAGGGGGAGATCGAGGTCATCGGCGAGATCGTCGATGACGCGACAGAACGCGTAAAAACTGATGAGGTGTTGCCTCCGGTCGGCCGGAACACATCGCAAGGCGAAGGCGAGGTTGGACTTCGCCTTCCGGGTGATCTCGGCAGCGGTGGGATCGGGAGGCATCGGGATCTACTTGATAAAGCCCCAATGTCCGCTGGTGAAAGGCCAAAGGGAGACGAAGGCCGGGCCGACGAGGTTGTATTGCTTTACCGAACCCCAGTAGCGGGAATCGAGGCTGGAGGGAGAATTGTCCCCGAGGGCGAAGAACTCCCGATAGTTGTTCCCTTCCTCGGGCTTGTCATTAAGGGTGACGGTAAAATTGGGGTCGGTGAAGCCGCTCTGCTGACCACGTCCTCCCGGAGGATTGTAGTATCCGGGATAGGGGTCTCCTTTTTTGTCGTTACCCTGGTTCATGACTCTTTGAAGGGTTTCCTCCTTGGCGATGGAGCCATTGATGTAGAGATCGGGGTAATTGATCTGGAGTTCGTCACCCGGAACTCCGGCCAGGCGTTTGATGTAGTGGGTTCCCCCGTCCTGACTGCTCAGGGAGGCGGGTCCACCGGTCTTGATGTCGCGGGTGTCGAAAACAAAGGATTCACCCCGGTTGGGCTGACGGAAGTGGTAGGAAACCTTATCGACTAGGACGAGGTCACCGGAAGTGAGGTATCCCTGGAAGATGGGGTCGCCTTCTTTGAAGTGGGGAGTCTTGCCCATCTTTCTCCGTTCCAGTGCGGCGCTGATGGTGCCAATGCTGGCGGCCTCGTTCAAGGGGCTGCCGATGACCACGGTGCTGCCGTCGTCAAAGAAGATCTTGGTGCGCGAGAAGAGGAAGAAGCTGGCGTCCTTCATGTCGCGGATATTGAGGTCTTTTTTCGCGACGAGGTTTTCATAGCTGCGGCCTGAGATGGCGAAGTCGAAGGCGCGTTGCCCAATCCACGGCTTTTCCCAACCTTCGTCGTCATGCTTGCTGGTGGCGACGATGCCATTGAGCGAGGGCTGCATGGAGCCGGTGGGAATGCGGAAGGGCTGGAGGAAGTAGGCCCGAACACCGAGGGCGACGACGATGGCGACCCAGAAGACTTCGATGTTCTCCTGAAGCCAATTGGGCTGACGGTAATGAGCGAGGGATTTTTCGCAGGTATTCCGGAGCTGCTTCGAGGTTTCCTTCACGGCATCAAGATCCTTTGCCTTCACCGCTTCTTTGAGATCGACGCGGCGGGACTGGATCTCATCAATACGGTCCGGAGCGAGAAGGTCCCGCTTGTAGTGAACGAACTTTTTGGCCCCCTTGAGGAGGAGCAGGGCCTCTTTTTTCCAACGTGGCTTAAACACGAGTGGAAGTTGGCCGCGCGGGGGTGATCTTTCAAGCGGGAAAGCGGGAAGCAGGATTTGGCCTTTCGCTTTGGGCTGAAAAAACGTAACTCCCGCGCATGAGAATTTTGACGGGCCTCCAGCCGAGCGGGAAACTTCACGTAGGGAACTACTTTGGTGCCATTAAACCGGCGATCGATGCGCAGGGTGAGGGCGATGGGTATTACTTCATTGCTGATTATCATGCAATGACGACGACCCACGACCCGGCTGAGCTTCGTGAGAATGTCCGCAATGTGGCAATCGACTTCCTGGCGTGCGGGTTCGATCCGTCCAGAGGAGTCTTTTTTAAACAGAGTTCGGTGCCCGAGGTGAACGAGTTGGCCTGGATCCTCTCGACGGTTTGCCCGATGGGTCTGCTGGAGCGATGCCATTCGTATAAGGACAAGATCGCCAAGGGGATTTCGGCCAATCACGCCCTCTTTGCTTATCCCGCACTCATGGCGGCGGATATTCTGCTTTACGATTCCAATGTCGTTCCGGTGGGTGAGGATCAGAAACAGCACCTTGAGGTGACGCGTGACTTGGTCGGGAAGATCAATGATCAATATGGCGAAGGCACCCTTGTGATGCCGAAGGCGCGCATTCGCGATGATGTTGCCAAGGTTCCGGGATTGGACGGCGAAAAAATGAGCAAGAGCTACAATAATACCCTGCCCATCTTTGGTGACGAGAAGCCGAACAAGAAACTCATCATGCGGATCAAGACGGATTCCGCAGCAGTTGAAGATCCCAAGCCGACCGAAAACTCGGTGATCCTTGCGCTCTACCAACTTTTTGCGAGTGAGGGGGACTTTCAGCAGATGATCTCCGATTATGAGAACGGGGGCTGTGGGTACGGTGACTTTAAAAAGCGCCTTGCTGAAGGTTACTGGGATTACTTTGCGCCAATGCGGACGCGGCGTGAGGAACTGGTCGCGAATCCCGATGAGGTTGATGCCGTTCTGAAAGCGGGAGCGGAGAAAGCCCGCGAGGAAGCGAGCAAGGTTCTGGACCGGGTAAGGAAGGCCGTGGGGTTGCGATAGGCACTACGGTGCTTGTTTCACGCGATGATTTCCGAAATGACCTCTCCGCCGGTTTGGCTGAGTTGCTTGTAGCGACCACCGTGGAAGTAGGTGAGCTTGTTGTCGTCCAGCCCGAGGAGGTGGAGAATGGTGGTGTGGAGGTCTTTGATGGGGTGGACAACTTCGACTGCTTCGCGGCCGATTTCGTCGGTGGCTCCAACGTAGTGACCGGCCTTGACGCCCCCTCCGGCCATCATGACGGACATGCCTTTGGGATTGTGATCGCGTCCGGCGCCGTCTTTGCCCCGATTAGCGGCATTGTCGGGGCTGCGTCCGAACTCGCCGCACCAGACGATGAGAGTGTCGTCGAGGAGGCCGCGGTTTTTTAAGTCCTGAATGAGTCCGGCGATGGGCTTGTCGACGGCGCCAATGCGGGCGCTGTGGGCATTGCGGAGGTCATCGTGGGAATCCCAGCCGACAGCGTAGGATTGCACGAAGCGGACGCCTTTTTCGACGAGACGCCGGGCAAGGAGGCAGCGTCGGCCGAAGGAGTCGGTCTTGCTATCACCGATGCCGTAAAGAGCTTTGGTTTTTTCGTCCTCACCATCGAAATCGAGGATGCCGGGAACCTCGGTTTGCATGCGGAACATGAGCTCGTAGTTGTGCATACGGGCGGAAAGGGAGTCATGCTCGGGGTGGGCGGTGGCGTGCTCTTTTTCGAACTGTGCGAGGAGATCAAGGTTGTGTCGTTCCACGGAACGGGGGACGCCTTTGGGCGGATAGAGGTCGAGGATGGGAGTGCCTTTCCCGCGAAGCGGGGTGCCTTGATGGTGGGCGGGGAGGTAGCCGTTTGACCAATTTGCGGAGCCGCCCTGTGGGTAGTATTCACCGGGAAGAACGACGAAGCTGGGGAGGTTGGCATTTTCGGTGCCGAGTCCGTAGCTGACCCACGAGCCGATGCCGGGATCGCCTCCGAAACGATTGCCCGTATTCATGTGAAGGTTGGCGGTGGGGTGATTGACGGATTCGCCCTGGCAGCCGCGATAAATGCAGAGGTCATCGGCGACCTTGGCGAGGTGTTGCCAGCGGTCACACATCCAGAGGCCGGATTTCCCGACCTGACGGAAGTCGAAAGGCGAGCCGACAAGACGGCGTTCGCCCGAGGCCATGGCGGAGGCGAGGCGGTTTTTGTTTTTGTAGATCTGGCCGTTCCGCTTTGAGAGCTCCGGCTTGGGATCGAAGGTATCGAGATGGCTCGGACCACCGGCCATGTAGAGAAAGATGCAATGTTTGGCCTTGGCGGGAAGGTGTCCTTTTTTTGGAGCAAGCGGGTTGCTTTCTTCGGCGAGAAGGGCGTTGAAAGCGGTGGTGCCGAGGGTGGCACCGAGACCGAAGAGGAAGTCGCGACGGGGAGGGTTCATCACTTAGTAAACGTGGAGGAATTCGCTGGAGTTGAGGAGGACGAGGCAGAGTTCGGAGAGGGCCCGGGTTTGGGCGTCGACCTGCCAGGGTTGGAGATCCCGTTCGTAGTTTGCCATGCGGGTCAGTTTAAATTTGGTGTAGGCGGATTCGCCTGTTTTCTCGATGACGTTGGTGAGGGTGACTTCCTTGGGGAGCTCGGTTTTCTTGGGCGGATTGGCTTTGTGATGAACGAGCATTTCGCGGACATGGGAAAGCGATCGTTGATATTCAGTCGGAGTGGGTTTACGGGCGAGAGTTTGCTGGAAGATGTGATTGATTTGGGACTCGAGATCGGGAGAGTTTTTGACGGCTTGATCCGCAAGAGCCAAGGCGCGTTCGTTTGAGAATTCTCCGTGGAAAAGGGAGAAGGCTTGGGTGACGACGGTGGTTTCGTCCCGGCGTTCGCAGGAAAGTTCGGTGGGAGGGCGGTTGAGGACCTCCATGAGCGGGTGTCCGAGGTTACGGATGCGGATGGCGTAAAGAGAGCGACGGTTGCGGTCGGCTCGTTTGGGATCAGGCTCGTAGGGGGGAAGGACCTTTCCCATCGCGAGGCGGGGCTGAAAAGCGACCTCCCAATTGATCTCGGCGTAGAAAGAAGGGCCGCCGATCTTGCGAGTGAGTTCGCCGCTGGCGACGAGCATGGAGTCCCGGATTTCTTCGGCAGTGAGGCGTCGTGGCGGGAAGGTCGCGAGGAGGGTGCCATCGGGGTCGACTTCGCGGATCTTTTGAAGTTCAGGATGTTTCGCACTCCGCTGCCAGGTTTCGCTGGTGAGGATGAGGCGGTGGAGTTTTTTGAGGGACCAGCCGTTTTCGACGAACCAGGTTGCGAGGTGGTCAAGAAGTTCGGGATGGCTGGGTTTGGCTCCCATCGATCCGAAACCATTGGGGGTGGCAACGAGGCCGCGCCCAAAGTGCCAGGCCCAGACCCGGTTGACGATGACGCGGGCGGTGAGTGAGTTGTCAGGGGAGGCAATCCATTCAGCGAGTTCAGCGCGACGTCCGGTGGGATTGGGGGCGACTTTCTTTGTGGAAGTGAGAGCGCTGAGGAGGCCAGGGGCGACAGGACCGGTGGGCGATTCAAGGGAGCCGCCCTTGAGGATCTGGATGGTCTCGGGTTTGTCGTGGCGGATTTTGTATTTGCCTTTGTTGAGGTGATGTTTGGTGGAGGCAAAGATGGCCTGGAGAGCGTAGTAGTCGTGAGTGGGGATGGGGTCGAATTTGTGGTCGTGGCATTTTGCGCAGCGAAGTTCCTGGCCGAGGAAAGTGACGCCAACCGAATTGACGACGTCATCGAGCCACATCTGGCGGGCAACGACAGCGGAGGTCATGGCGGTCATTTCGAAGGGGCCCATCCAAAGGAAGGAAAGGGCGTCTTGTCCGGCGAGTTTCAGTTCGTCTCCGGCGATTTGTTCCTTAATGAAGCGGTCAAAAGGTTTGTCGGCGTTGAAGCTGTCGATGACGTAGGAGCGATATTGATGGGCATCGGGCCGGAGGTCATCGCGGGCGAAGCCGTTGGAGTCGGCGTAGCGGGTGACATCGAGCCATTGTTGGGCGATGCGCTCGCCGTGGTGGGGTGAGATAAGGAGTTCATCGATGAGATCAGCAGGAGATTTTTCCAGCTGGGGGGTGGTGGGTGGCAGGCCGGTGAGGGTGAAACTGAGGCGCCGGGCCAGGGTGGTGTTCGATGCGCGGGAGGCAGGGGTGAGATTGGCTTTGGCGAGGCGACGGTTGATGAAGGAGTCGATGGGGTGGCCTTTTGGAGGAGAGGAAGATTTCTGGGGTGAGCGGAAGGCCCAGAGATTGGCAGGGTCGTATTCGCGATTGGCCCAAGTGTCGTTTTCGGCAGGGGTGAGTTTGACGCGGACAAGGCCTTCGGAATCAGGTTCGGACCAGGCGCCGAGGGAGCCTTTGATCTCGGCTATTTTTGAAGGTCCATCGACCCAGGGGGCGCCAAGTTCGATCCAGCGACGGAGGTCGGCGATTTGCTGTTTGTTGAGCCGGTCATTCTCCTTGGGGGGCATTTCGAAGTCCGGGTCGGACCAGAGGACGGAGAGGTAGAGGAGGCTTTTGTCGGGTGAGCCGGGAACGAGGGCGGGGTCTCCGGATTCGCCGCCTTTGAGGAGACCGGCGAGGGTGCGCATGTCGAGTTCGCCTTTGATTTTCTTGGCGCGGTCGCCGTGGCAGCCGGCGCATTTGTCGAGGAAGAGGGGGCGAATTTTTTCGGTGAAGAGGCGGGTGGCTTCGGTCTTGGAATCGGGAACGCGTTCAGCGGCCAGGGCTCCGAGCAGGAGGCCGGGTAAAAAGAGGTGACGGAGGAATGTCATGGGTTTTGAAGGCAATGTAGCGTGAGGGCCTCTTTTTTCAGGTAGTGACGATGCCAGAATCTGCAACTGGATTCCTCTCAGAATCAGATTACCAAGCGAATTATCAGAACCAGAGCGGCGACCAATATTCCGAGGTTGAAGATTTTTGCTCCCGTGTCACGCGATGGTTCATCGTATTTTAGAAACTCACCCTCGGGCGTTTTAATCTTCGTGCACTTGAGTGAGTAGCCAATTGTGATCCCAATAAATCCACCAAGAACGGAAAAAATCCACCCGAGGAAAATGAGGTTTTTTGAGGCTGGTTTCCCTTGTTTGAGTTGAGCAATCCGTTTTGCCCTATCCTCTTCCAATTTGGAAATATCAACGCCACGTTCCTCGAGAAGTTTTCGGGCATGTGCGGTGTCAAAGGCACTCCATTCGGAGGCGTGCGTGAATACGTCGATGAGTTCATCCTCGGATGAGTGGAGGAGGTGATGGTCTGCAGGGAGATCCGTCTTGAGGCTGTCTATCTCCAGCGCTTTGCGTGCGGCCTCATAGTCCGAGGCTCCAATGTTGAGGAATTTTTCAGAATCGTCGCCGGACCCGATGGAAGTGAGGTCAAAGCCGCCTTCGTCGGTGGTCAGATGATGAGTGATCCCGGCGTCATTGAGAACAGTGATCACGTGTTCGACCGCCCCCTGGTCCTGGGAGCGGAAGATTTCGACTAGATCTTCTTCTGGCATGGAGGGGATTGTGTTCGATCAAATTGAATTGGGGAAACTTCCTTTTGGAAATTCGGTGGGGATGGCAATCCATCAGGCCTGTGGCCGAAAACAGGAAAGGCAGAGAGCCTGTTGGGGCGCTCTGCCGTGGAAATAGGAAAGAAGCAGCTTTGCTTGCTTTCGGTTAGCGGCGGGGGCCGCCACGGTGGTCGATTTTTCCGTCGCCGTCGCGGTCTTCGCCGAATTCCATGGGCATGGTCCATTTGATCCCTTGCCGGCGGCCTTCTTTGACGTGGGTATTGTAGTTCTTCTTCCCGGTGGTTTTGGCGAAGGTCTCGTTGGCTGCAAGGAGCGCTTTTTTGAGGTCTTCGGTCTTGGTGTCGAGTGGGAGGGACTTCACAATCTTGCCGGATTGGCCGTATTCGTCGGGGACGATGATTTTGATGCGGGAAGTGGACTTGTCGCCGGTGAGGGCTTTGGTCCAGGTCTTGGAATCGGTTTCGAAGTCGTAGTGGAATTTTCCGATCACATCCGCATCGTTGCTGAGAGCCGGGAGGGATTTGCGAGCCGACTTGAGTTCTTCTTCAGTGCCGGTCACGAGAACGATGATCCGCTGATCGGCGGAGGAGACATTGAGACCAAGGCGGAAGTTGGGGAAGTCGGGAACGGCTGCTTTTGAAGCTTCGCCTTTCGTTTTATATTTTTTGGCGATTTCACCGAGCGAATCAACGAGGCCGCCACCGAAGATGTGGGTGGGGCTGCGGTGGCTGCGGGAGAGACGCTCCTTGCCATCGGGCCCGATGAGGCAAAAGGCAGTGTTTTCAAATCGACCGTTGAGGAATCCCCGGACGATCTTTTGAGCTTCTTCGCTTTCGTAGGAGTCGATGCGGATGCACACAAAATCACGGGTGGCTTCGATGACGTCTTTTTGGCTGAACTCACGGTTCTGCGTTGCGGTGTAGCCGGGTCAAAAGACGCCCGAGATGCCGCCGCATTGGGAGGCGACGGCCATGAAGAAGATGGGCTTGTTGGAACGCTTGGCTTCAGCAAGGCCGTCTTCGAGAATGGGATACCAGGCGATGCCGGCGGCGCCGAGGTCGGCATCGGATTCTCCGAGGTTTTCGGGGCGAGGTCCGCCGCCACGAGGGCGTTCGCGACCGCCTTGTTGGTCATCAGCGCCGGGACGTCCGGGACGGCCACCGGGGCGTTGGCCACGCGGGGGTCTCTCACCGCGGGGTGGACGTTCTCCACGAGGTGGTGGTCTCTCGCCACGTGGGGGACGATGTCCGGGTTTACCCTTGGGAGGAGGTCCACCACCCGGTGGGGGACCGGGAGGGCGTTCTTCCTGGGCGAAGGAGGATCCTCCAAAGACAACGAGAGAGGAAAGAATGATAGCAAGGATCTTTTTCATGACGTTGAGACGCTAGCAGACCAAAACTGAACGAAAGATGAATTGGCTGAATATTATGAGATAATCGCTTTTTCGACGTTTCCGGCGACGTCGGTGAGGCGGAAATCGCGGCCGGCGTAGTTGTAGGTGAGGCGTTCGTGGTCGAGGCCGAGGAGGTGGAGCATGGTGGCGTGGAGATCGTGCATGTGGAGGCGGTCGGTGACGGCGGTGTCACCGACTTCATCGGTGGCGCCGTGGGCGTAGCCGGGTTTGGTGCCTCCGCCGGCGAGCCAGGTGGTGAAGCCGCGCGGGTTGTGGTCGCGGCCGTCCTTGCCTTGGGAGAAGGGGGTGCGTCCAAATTCGCCACCCCACCAGACGAGGGTGTCTTCGAGGAGGCCGCGTTGTTTGAGGTCCTGAAGGAGGGCGGCAACGGGTTGGTCGGTGGCGCGGGCGTGGACCTCGTGCTTGGGCATGTCGGAGTGTTGGTCCCAGCGCGGGTTGACCGATTCGTCGGAGTAGTTGACCTGAATGAAACGGACACCGCGTTCGGCGAGGCGGCGGGCCATGAGGCATTGGCGGCCGTAGTCGTCGGTCGCCTTTTCTCCAATGCCATACATCGTTTTGGTGGCCTCGGATTCGCCGGAGAGATCAAGAATATTGGGCGCATTCATCTGCATCCGGAAGGCGAGGTCGAAGGAGTCGATGGCAGCGTTGAGATTCTGGTCGTTCTTGGTTTGCGCTTGTTGGCGGTTGAGTTGCTGGAGGAAGTCGAACTGTTCTTTCTGCGTGTTGGGCGGGAGAGTGGGATTCTTGAGATTTCGGATGGTGGCTTTGGAAGCGGGGAGTCCGGCCCGGCCGACGCAGGTGCCTTGATGAATGGCGGGGAGAAAGGCGTTTGAATAGTTGCGTGGTCCGCCTTTGCTGGCGGAGGGCATGATGGTGACGAAGCCGGGGAGGTTTTCGTTTTCCGTTCCCAAACCGTAGGTGACCCAGCTGCCCATCGAGGGGCGGACAAGGTTGGTGGCGCCGGTGTGGAGGAAGAGGGTGGAGGGTCCGTGGGCAACGCCCTCGGTGTGCATGGAGTGGATGAAGCAGAGGTCATCGACATGCTTGGCGATGTGGGGAAAGAGGCTGCTGACCCAGCGACCGGATTGGCCGTGTTGTTTGAAATCCCAAAGGGGCTTGAGGAGTTTGCGTTGGCTTTTCTTCCCAAAGGTTTGCTTTCGGACGCCGACGAAGTCGAAGGTCTGGCCATCGCGTTTGATGAGCTCGGGTTTGTAGTCGAAGGAATCGACATGGCTGGGACCGCCGGCCATGAAGAGAAAGATGATGCGCTTGGCCTTCCCTGGAAGGACGGGAGGTTTTGGGGAGAGGGGGTTGTTGTTGGCGGAGGCGTTGCTGCCGAGGAGCGAGGAGAGCGCGAGGGAGCCGAAGCCGCAGCCGGCGGATTTTAGGAATTGGCGGCGATGGTGGGACATGAATTTGGGTTTGGTTGAGGAAGGATCTCACGCAGGGCAGCGGAGCAGCAGGGCTTGGTTGAGGGGGTGGAGGTGGGAATTTTTAATCGATGAAGCGGAAGTCGATGCAGGCGAAGAGGGTTTGGCAGATTTGGGTCCAGGCTTCTTCTTGTTCGGTGGGTTCGAACTGGTGGAGGAAATTTTCGGTTGAGGTGTGTTCGCTTTGGGTGGGAGGGCGGGAGAGGATGAGCTGGTAGGCGTCGGTGATGGTGGCTTTTTCCTTGAGGAGGCGTTGAGCGGTGAGATTGGCTTGTTCGCGGATGAAGGGGCTGTTCATCAGGAAAAGGGCCTGGGTGGGGAGATTGGTGACGGGGCGTTTTCCGACGACAAGGTTGGGGTTGGGTGCGTCGAAGACCTCGAAGAGATCGAGCATGGAATTGCGGAACCACGGAACGTAGACGCTGCGGCGTTTGGAAGTGAAGGTGTAGTTGAGATCGTATTGTCCGGGGTTGCGGATGGTGGGACCGCCGCGTGCCGGGTCGAGTTGGCCGCTGAGGAGGAGGGCGGTGTCGCGGATGGATTCGGCTTCGAGTCGTTTGCGATTGGCGTGGCTGAAGAGGCGGTTTGCGGGGTCGCGGTTGTGGGTTCTCTGAGAGGAAAGTTGGTAGGTTCGGCTGAGGGTGATTTCGCGGATGAGGGTTTTGACGTACCAGCCGTTTTCGATGAAGCGGAGGGCGAGATGGTCGAGGAGTTCGGGGTGACTGGGGAGCTCGCCGGTTTGGCCGAGGTTATCGGGGGTGCGAACGATGCCTTCACCGAGGAGGTATTTCCAAATGCGGTTGACCATGACGCGGGCGGTGAGGGGGTGTTCGGGATCGGCGATCCAGTTGGCGAGTTCGAGTCGGCCGGAGTTTTCGGCCGGAATGTCAGCGGAGGTTCCGGGTTTCATGGCGACGGAGATGAATCCGCGGGAGACTTGCGGGCCTTTGTTGCGGACCTGGCCTCGAATGTGGACGTGGCCATCGGCGATGGTCTCCGCTTCGGAGGGAGCCATCGCGACGGATTGAAGTTTTTTGAGTTTGGCGGCAAGGGATTTGTGATCTTTTTCGAGGGCCTTGAGGTCGGTTTCGATTTTCTTTTGATCAATTTCCTTTCGTTCAATGGGAGGTGTTTTGGGGGAGCCCGGTTCGATGAAATTGACGGCATCGGCGATGACGTGATTTTTGGTGCCTTCGGTGGAGATGGTGACGGAGGCGGGCTCGTCTTTGGTGAAGGGGAAGGTGCCAACGCTTGCGAAGCTACCGTGTCTGGGCGCGGGCTTGCTTTGATCGATGGTGACGGTGGTCTCTCCTTCGGCATGGCGGATGGTGACGGGGGTGTTGGTGGCGCGGTTGGTCCCCGCGCTGTAGGAAACGAGGACTTCATAGTCTCCTGTTTCGGGGAGAGTTGTGGAGAACTCGACCTTCTTTTCACCTTTGAGGAGGTTGTTGTCGTGAAGGTAATTTTCGCCGACCCAAGGGCTTGTGGAGGTGGATTTTGTCCAGTCGCCAGTGAGCTTGGCGTCGGTGGAATCAATGACGATGCCGGGCAGGCTGGCAGGTTTGATCGAGCCTTCGGAGGGCTTTTTTCCAGGTTTGCTTTTGAGGGTGGAGATCTTGGTGGCGAGTGTGGCAAGGGAATAGCGGACTTGCTTGATTTCGCCCGAGTCTGCGACCTCGAGTTTGGTGGTGGCGAAGGAGGTGACTCCGCTGGCGGCGCTGCCTTTGCCCATCGACATGGTGCTTTGGAAGATGCCGGCGAGGGCGTAGTAGTCGGTGATGGGGATGGGGTCGAATTTGTGGTCGTGGCAGCGGGCACAGCCGAGGGTCATGCCAAGAAAGGTGCGGCCAACGGCGTCGATTTGTTCGTCGACAAATTCCATTTTCAGGAGTTCGTGGTCCTGAAGTTCGTAGTTGAGGGCACCGAGGACGAGGTAGCCGCTGCCAGTGAGCTGGGTGTTCCGTTGCTCGATTGATTGGTGTTTCAGAAGGTCGCCGGCGAGGTGTTCGCGGATGAGTTGATTGTAAGGCTTGTCCTGGTTGAAGGAATCGATGGCGTAATCGCGGAAGCGCCAGGCGTCGGGGAAGACGAGGGAGCGACCTCCTCCGCTTGACTCGGCAAAGCGGGTGACGTCAAGCCAATGTCGGCCCCAGCGTTCGCCGAATTCTGGTTTGCCGAGGAGGTGATCAACGATGGTCTCGAAAGCGGTGGGAGAGGAGTCGGCGAGGAAGGCCTTCATTTCCCCGGGCGAGGGTGGAAGGCCGGTGAGATCGTAGTAGATGCGACGGAGGAGGGTTTGTTTTGAGGCGTCCCCGGCCGGAGAGAGGTTTTCAGATTCGAGGCGCGAAAGAATGAAGCGGTCGATGTCATTCGAAGGCCACGTGGGGTCATTGACCTTGGGAACGGGATGGGCGACGGGTGGTTGGAAGGACCAGAACTGGCGTCCTTTTTCGAGATCGATATTGGAAGAGGATTTTTTGACCTCACCTTCGCGTGGGTCGGGAGCGCCCATGGTGATCCAGGTTTTGAGTTTCTCGATTCCGGTATCCGGGAGGCGCGTTTTGGGTGGCATCTTGAGGTCGCCATTTGTGTGGGAGACGGCTTGGATGAGGAGGGAATCCTCCGGATTTCCCGGAATGATGGCGGGGCCGGAATCGCCTCCGGTATGCCAGCCGGCGCGGGAATCGAGGGAAAGGTTGGCTTTCAGCTTTTTGGCCTTGGCCGAGTGGCACTTGTAGCAATGTTCGGCCAAGAGAGGGCGGATATGGGTTTCGAAGTATTCGATCCCTTCGGCTTCATCAGCGTGGGCCACTTGTCCGGCCATCATTATCAGCAGCAAAAGAAGGCCTTTTGCTGGCGGTAATTTGGAAATGGGCAACATGAGAATGGAGAAGTGATCGGAGGGGGGAATTCAGCAAGCAGGGTATTTAAAAAATGACTTGAGGTCGAGGTGAGAAATGTTTTCGGTGGAGTGATCACCTGATTGAAAATTTGTTAAAATACGGTGAAAGATCTTGCCCCTCGTGGCGGAGGAGCTTTAGTCTTCCCCAGACCCGTTAACCCGAGGCGTTCTTACCCTTCTCCCCAATTAGATGAAATTAATTTTTTGTTCCCTGACCGCTCTGCTCCCTTCCATGACTTGTGGTGTATTGGTATCGACATGGACTGCTTCGCAGGATTCCGGTTCTCTCGGTGACGCAGGTGCGGCATCGGTCTTGCTGACCGGCGATCCGGTAGTGGGGGCTCCTTTGGAATTCACATCAAGTGCCAACGCCGGGGTGACAAATTTCACAGATGTGGTGGTTTTGAGTAGCACTCAACAAACCCAGCTTGCTTCGGCGGGTCTTGGCGTGACCCAGGGACTGGATAATGTGAGGGGAGCGACCAGAAAGCTCATTGGCGCGAGTTTTGAATCCCTGGGTAACCTTGGATCAGGTGCCAATGTGACGGCCCGCGATGCGACACTCGACCTCTTCCTGAGTCCGGATAGATTGGATGATGTTTCCCAGTTGATTTTTGAAACCGGAGGCAGCGGAGCAGGAAGCAGTCTCAATATGATTGGCAGTATCATGACCTTTGGATCTGCCACCAACGCTGCGACGGCCGCGAATACGATGGTGGATTTGACCTCGATTTACGGTGGGGCACCCAATACCGATGACATGCTTCATGTGCGCCTTGCGATTGATCTGGGAAATGATACGATCTCTCTCTCAGCTCTCAATCTTGCGACAGGGTTGAGAGTGGTTAGTTCGACCGCTTTCACGGGAGCTGACTGGGCGGGTGGTGATGGAACCGGTTTTTTCAATTATAATGGATCAACCGGGGGATCAGCCGGGGGAAATGTCCCGGGAGGATATTCTAATTACGACGGGCAGTTTGCAGGATTGCAATTCTACACCGATGAGGTGCTTGAGCCGATTCCCGAGCCTTCTTCGGTTCTTCTCTTAGGACTGGGAGCCTGTGGTTTCCTGCGTCGCCGCCGATAGCGGAATTGCAGAACCAACTTTTTTAGACCGCTCCGAGGTTTTCCTCCGGGGCGGTTTTCTTTGTTTTGGGGCTGTTCTGGATGGGGGTTTTCTTGTCTTCGTTCATCTTCCATTCAGGATGGGGGCGGTAGCTTGGAAATTTTATGAGAGTACTTGTAGTCGAGGATCAGGATGATTTGCGTGAGATCGTGGTGGAGACCTTGCGGGAGGAATCGTTTGCGGTGGATGAGTCGGCGGATGGGGAGGAGGGGCTCTACAAGGCGTTGAACTGGGATTATGACATGATCGTGCTGGATATTATGATGCCGGTGCTGAACGGGTGGGAGGTTTTGGAAAAGTTGCGGCAGGAGAAGCAAACGCCGGTGTTGATGTTGACGGCCTTGGATCAGGTTCAGGACAAGGTGAAGGGGTTGAACCACGGTGCGGATGATTATTTGGCCAAGCCGTTTGATTTGGCGGAGTTGGTGGCGCGGGTGCGGGCGGTGATTCGCCGGAATGGCGGGGAGCATCGACCGGAGGTGACGGTGGGGAAAGTGACGATCAATACGACGTCGAAGACGCTCAAGGTGAACACCAAGGAAGTGGAGGTGACGGCGCGGGAGTATGCGATGGCGGAGTTGATGATCCAGCATCGGGACGAGGTGGTGACGCGTGACTTTCTATACGACCATCTCTTTGACGAGAATGATGAGTCGATGTCGAACATGCTGGATGTCTATGTTTACAAGCTGCGGCAGAAGTTTGGGAAAGACTTTATCAAGACGCGCCGGGGTCAGGGTTACATTGTGGAATCAGTCTAGATGAGATTTTTTCCGCAAACGATTCGCTGGCGCATTCAGCTGTGGCACACGCTTTTGCTGGTCGTGATCATTGCGGCCTTGTTGGCGGCATTTTACCAAAATCAGCGGGAGATTTCGTATCAGGCACTCGACCGTGAATTGAATAGTCCGATCACGCGTCTGTTGCCACGGATGGAGAGGCGAAGAGAACCTCCTCCCCGGACTCGCAGGGTGCCGAGGCCGGATCCCCTTGATGACGAATTTGGTCCGGGACCTGGCCGTGGTCCTGGTCCCCTGAGAGGTCCCGGGATCGAGGACGGTCCGTCGGAACGCCGCCAGGAGGATCGGGGAGAGGAAAGAGGCCCTACGCTGGATGAGGTTGTCGAGGATTTGGCGGAGGATGATATTTTTGTGATCCAGTGGGATCGTGATGGGGAACTGCGATTTGCTTCCGGGAATGCTCCGGAGGATTTGACGCCCATTCCGGAGGAGGTTCCGAGGGGAGGAGAGCGGCTCACGAAACGGACGGTGGACGGGTATCGGGAAGTGATTCACGCGAGCCCCGGCGGTGGGTTTGTTTTGGTGGGAACATCGATCAAACCGTTTGAAGACAATCTTGAATCCCTCGCGGTGCGGTTGGTGGGGACCGGGGTTCTGATTGTGGGTGGGGGATTTTTGGTGGGGTGGCTTCTGATTGGGCGGTCGTTGAAACCGATCCGGGAGATCAGTGATACCGCGCATCGGATTTCAGATGGAGATTTATCGGATCGCATTCAGATCCGGGAGGATCGGAGCGAATTGGGAACGCTGTCGGCAGTGCTGAATGAGACGTTTGAAAAGTTGGAGACTTCGTTTGAGCACCAGGTGCGATTTACGGCGGATGCTTCGCATGAAATGCGGACTCCGATTGCGGTGATTTTGGCAAAGAGCCAGTTTGCGTTGAAGCGGGAAAGGTCGTCCGGGAAGTATCAGGAGGCGCTGCAAACGTGCATGGATTCGGCGCAGCACATGCGGACTTTGACAGACGGGCTTCTGGAGTTGTCGAAGGTGGATTCGGGAGAGTTTAATCTGCGGAAAGAAGAAGGTGATTTGGAGGATCTGACCCGCGAAGTGGTGCGAATGATCGAACCTTTGGCGGATGAGAAACAGCTCACAATTTCTTGTGAACTGAGCCCGGCGAGGATGAAATTTGATTCTCAAAAGATGCGGCAGGCTTTGCTGAATTTGCTGAGTAACGCGGTGAAGTACAACCGCGAAGAAGGGGAGATCGGGGTGAAGTTAACTTCCGTGGATGGAAGGGTGTTGTTGTCGATCCGCGACACGGGTCCGGGGATTAGCGAGGAGGCTCTGCCACATGTTTTCGAAAGATTTTATCGGGTTGACAAGGCCAGGACACGGGGAGGGCGCAGTGGAACCGGGTTGGGGCTGGCGATCACGAAGGCGATCATTGAGGCGCATGGGGGCCGGATTGAGGTGAAGAGTGAAGTGGGAGTTGGTTCGGTTTTTGAACTGAGGTTTGGTGAGCGGAATTGAATTCGTTTCTTCGTCTTCGAGTTGATGGCTTCGGCAAGTGCGATTCCCGAACCGGGTTCTTCGATTTTTTTGATTCTCGCTGCGGGTCTTGGGGTCCTGACAAAAAGAATTCCCCGCTCCGGCCTAATTGGGGGGATGACCGAAACGGGCAAATGGCTTAGCAAGCGGGCGTGGTAAAAACGCATACCTGTCACCTTCCTTTATGCTTTTTTTCTTTGGAAGTTACAAAGAAAGGGAAGTTATTTTGTGATTCTTTGCTCGAGTCCTTACTTTTTGATGCGGACGCGGAAGAATC
>ERZ887942.610-NODE-610-length-28151-cov-20.696078_pt1 | contig 28151 bp, 25 predicted proteins | sample MGYA00521099_ERZ887942 | MGnify/ENA primary metagenome ERZ887942 (study PRJEB32303, sample SAMEA104408605) | aquatic metagenome | biome: Brackish water; feature: Pelagic; material: water | place: Baltic Sea | collected 2014-06-07T06:48:00 | depth 16,251 m ...
TCGCCGGGGCCATTTGGCGATCCAGCTTTGTCTACTTCATCACTCATCTTTCTTGCTTCGCCGTGGCAGGATTTGCGGTTTACGGAATCGTCGAACGAACACTGGAAAGTGCCATTGCATTTGGCATTGCCGTCGGAATCTCACTTTCCCTGTGGATCTTAAACTGGTTCATGGCCGACCGATGCAACTGCCAGCTTTGTCAGGCCAATCTGATGCGTAGGCTGGGCTGCGGCACTCACCCCGCCGCAAAGCGGTTGTTTTGGAGCTTTCGATTTCGCATTGCCTGCTCCGTGCTGGCCACCCGGACCTTTCGGTGCCCCTACTGCGGGGAAGACTTCAATCTTCGGATCCCCAACTTTCCCGAACAAGAGCAAATGGCACCTCCCCGACGCAGTGTTTCTCTCCGGCGATCAGGGAAGATCCCGCCCAAACGGAGGTAGTTTCTCTTTGCTGTTCTGACGCCACCCCTGTTTTCTCGGGAAATGAAACTTTTTTTCGGTCTTCTCATCGGGCTTGTCGTTGGAGGCGCTCTCGTGATCGGAGGATATTTCTTTCTCGAATCCCGCGAACTGGGAGATGACTCCGTCAAAATCATTTTCACCGAGAAAGAGGTTCAAGATAAGATTGGCGAGGACTTCCCGAAGACAGAAAAAATCCTTCAATATATTCCGGTCGTGATCCAAGAGCCCGTGGTCCGGTTCCTCGGAGAGTCCAACCGGGTTCAGCTCTCGGCGAAGGCTTCCGTCTCCATCCCTTTCCTAAGAACGGACGACGTCGAAGGAGTATTTACCGGATCAGTCCGGTACGAGAACGAAGACAAAACGCTCCGAATCTCCGATCTCACCGTGGAAAGCCTCACGACTGAATCCCTCCCCACGCAATACCAGGAGGCGGTCCGCCTAGCACTCACAGTTGCAGCCCGGAAATATCTCGACGACCATGTCGTATACACGTTGGAACCAAAAGATTATGCAGGAAAGATGGCTGAGATGTTTGTCCAGAAAATCAACGTTAAAAAGGAACGTCTTGAGGTCGTTCTCGGCCTTTGATTCCTGCCACCTCCCGACACGGAGTTGACACGCGCCCTGCCCTCGCATAATTCCAGCTCGTTATGGCACAAGAAACAACCCTCATTCTTTTCAAACCCGACGCGATCAAGCAAGATCTCGTCGGCACCGTCCTCGCCCGCTATCAGGCCGAGGGATTTAAAGTTCGCGGCATAAAAATGATGTCTCTTTCCGACGAAATTCTCGCCGAACACTACTCTCACATCGCTGAAATGCCCTTCTTCCCTTCTGTTCGGGGATTCATGCAGGAGGCCCCTGTCATCGCTCTCGCCCTCCGCGGTGACAACGTCATCTCCCGTGTCCGCACCCTCCTCGGGCCAACGGATTCCAAGGAAGCCGCCGCCGGAACGATCCGCGGCGACTTTGGCGAAAAAGCCGGGGATTCCAAGATGCGCAACATTTGCCACGCTTCTGATAGCCCCGAAGCGGCTGAAGCCGAGCTCAAACGCTTTTTCAACGAGGGCGAAATCTTCGACCTCTAGGTCAAAGCTCCTTCTCTCTTTTTTACTCGAGAGCCGCCCGATCGGGCGGCTTTTTTAACGGAGTGATCACAAATAGAAGGCCCCAAATCACCAATGGGCAGGGAGGACCGGGAATCGAAAAAATTTCACCTTCTTTTCCCTCCTTTCGGGTCCATAAGACTTCTTGAAAGGCGGGGCGCCGGATCAGGGACGAAACGAAAAGGTCAGATCCGCAGTGTGAACAATCTCGCTGACCGGCATACGTCGTGGAGAAGACTTCCCCTCCCAACTTTCGAGGAAGATGATCTCTTTACGTTCGTCGTTATATCCAATAATGACGGAGGCGTGGAGCGGGGAACGCTTTTTCTTCGAAGGGAGAACCTCTTCATGCGGCCGCTCGTAGAGGGCATCACCTTTGTTGGCAAAGTTTCGCGAAACCCTGGTATGGAGTTGATCCCGGGCCTGATTCCATCGGCGCCAGACGATCACGGGCATTCCCGCACGGATGGAGCGACGGACAGTCTCGTGATCGTAGCGGCTGGTGCGGTTGAGATTGAATTTGGCCTCCTTGGCAACGGACCTGTAAAGTCCCAACATATCCGAACCAGCGGCAGATCCGGTATTCTGAAATTTTCCCGCCACCGCAAGCCAGTCTTCGTCGAGGTGAAGCCCAAAATAGCGGGCCACCATGACAAGGGTATTCAGGCCGCAGTATGGCCGGTAGCCCTGCGGGACAACCTCCACTCCGTTTAAGACAAGATCTCCACGCCCGGTTCGGGTCACTTTTTCGGCGAGCGCTTTCAGTCGTTCGCTGACCCCAAGTTTTTCCTCCGAAGTATCGAGCCAGGATTTCACCTCGGTTTCCTTTTTTCGAATGCTCACCCGCAGGAGACGATCGGGAGCATCCAAGAGCGAAATGATCAGTCCGGATTCCTTGTGTTGATACTCGTTAAATTGGGCCCGGAGATCCCGGGTGCGCCCGCGCTTTGCACTCCGGGGACGCTTGTCGACCCCCGTGAGCCGGGACACCAGAGTCTCCGAAGTATCCGCATAGAATTTAGAGAAATCGGCCTTCTTTTGATCGATACGTTGCTGGACTTGAGCAATTGCCTCTTTCCGATCCATCCCCCCGGGAAGCCGTCGATCCAGATACCCAAAAAAGGACCCCGCATCCGCAAAGGTAATCTGAAGTTCCTCAAGGTTTTCATCCCGATGAAGAGCCCGAACGAGCAGAGCATCAACCCCGAACACCTTGGGCCGTGCCATCAGATAGGCAGAACCGGCCCCGGCCACTCCGGCATCAGCCTGCCAGTCACCTGGAAGTGACTGCGAACCATCCCAAGCGCCGGAGGCGAGGAGAACATCCGTCACATCCTGCCCGTTGAGTGGGCTTTCGTGTTGGGCGAGCGCCCCAAGGACGGCGTTGGGGAGGGCCGGGAGCTGGGACGCAACGAGGAAAAAGAAAAGAGCCACTTTCATAAGGGAGAACAAACACCCATGAAAATAGCCCGGCAACGTCTTTTTGAGACGATCTCGAAAGATCTCCTATTCCTTCGTATCGCCTTCTTTTTCCTCCCCACCAGTTTTGGCAGGTGCATCACGGTTGATTCGCTCAAGCATGACTGCAGTCAAATCCATGCCATCCTTGGCATAGGAAAGAATGGGAACGTTGGCTCCGCTGGCTCCGGAACGGTCGAAAATAAAGTCGTATCCCCTGGCCTCACCCACTTCCTGAACCATTTCGATCAATTCGATACGCAAAGCGCTGGACTCCACGTTTGCCTTCTCGGACAGAGCAGCCTGCTTACGCTTGATCCATGCAAACCGCTCATTCTGAAGAGCCTGGGCTTCATTCTGTTTGGATTCAGCCTGACGGAAGAGCTCGTTCTTCTTTTCACGGTTTAGCGAAGGGTCTTCCGCTTGTTTCTGAAGATTGCGGGATTCTTCGGCGAGAACCTTGATCGACTCAATCCGGGTCTCGTTCTTCTTTTGAAACTCTTCCTGATATCCCTTAAAGGATTCCCGGATTTTCTCAAATTTGTAGTAGTCTCCGAGTAGTTTTTGCATGTTGACCGTTCCAATCTTGTCATCCTTGTCCTGGGCAGACAGAGGTGAGGAAAGAAAGGCTGCCAGCAGGAGAGCGGTGAAGAATTTAAATGTTTTCATAATCGTGGTTAAAATTGATGACTCTAAAAAAGGACGTTACTCGGCTGTTTCAACCTTGGGTGCTTCCTCCACCTTCGGAGCGTCTTTGTTCAGCTTTTCCAAGACCGCGTCGGTCAGGTCGATCTTATTCCGCACATAGATCAGGAAAGGCACCTGAGACGTTGTCAGCCCGGAATTGTCGAAGACATAATCGGCATTCTGCGTTGCGGCATGGGCATTCACGGCCTCGATCACATCCGTCCGGATCTGATCCATGATACCGCCCATCTTTTGATTGAGGGCACGGCCACGTCGCTGCAAAAACTCTTCACGCTCGCGCTCCAAGGCAGCAAGAGTTGCCTTGCGGTCGGCAGCGGTTTTGGAGATGGCCTTCTTCTTATCCGCCGAGAGCGAAGGATCGTTGAACTCATTAAAAAGCTTTCGAAGCTCCTCTTTCAGGGCCTGAAGGGCAGAAAGACGCTCCGCATCATCCTTCTTGATATCGGTCTTCTCGACTTCGTCCTCATTCTCGGCGGCCTTGGTCTTATAATAGTTGTTGAGAAGGGTGGTCATGTTGACGGTTGCAACCTTAAGCTCTCCTGCCGAAGCCGAGGTGGCCAAAACGAATGAACACAAGAATAAGGCAATCGTTCGACTGCTGCGCTGGAGAAGGGAGATCTTCATAATCGATGGTTTGTAATCGGGTGGGGGACTTGGATGGGTAAATCTTCTCATTCTCCGGTAAGTTCCTCCAGCTTCTTTTTTAGTTCCTGAAGTTCTTCACGGAGTTTTGGCAGGCGCGCAATCGCTGCCATTTTTCGTTGTTCGCCAGCCATTGGGCGGGCCGGCATTCCCATATAAACGCCGGGCTTGGTGACGCTTTTCATCAGTGCACTTTTTGCCGAGATCACGGTCTCGTCGGCGACCTCAAGGTGACCTGCCAAACCAGACTGGGCTGCCATGGTGACATAGTTGCCAAGTGAGGAGCTCCCGGCCAAACCGCACTGCGCCACCAAGAGGCAGTGCTTGCCGGTTCGAACATTGTGGGCCACCTGGACCAGATTATCAATTTTGGTCCCCTCACCAATGATGGTCTTGCCGAACCGCGCCCGGTCAATACAGCTGTTGGCACCGACCTCGACATCATCCTGAATTTCCACGATTCCAACCTGAGCCACTTTTTGATGGCGACCATTCACCAGCTCAAACCCGTAACCATCGGAGCCTATGACACAACCTGGCTGTAGAATCACTCGATTTCCAAGACTGCACCGTTCGCGCACAATCGACCCGGGATGGAGAAGACAATCTTCGCCAATTTTAACATCACGACCAACGAGACAACCTGCTCCGATGATCGTTCCCCGCCCAATCTGCGCCCCCGCTTCGATCACTGCTCCGGGTGAAACCTGCACGAGCCGGGGATCCAAGGCCGCACTTTCTGCAACGTGGGCCCCAAGAGAAACCCCAGGGATGAAGGAACTGGCTTTCGACTGGAAAAACGCAATGAGCTTGGAAAAAGAGGCCGAAGGATTCGCCACTGTGATCAACCGGCAGTCATCGGGTACCACAAATTCTCCAACTGGAACCAAAACAACTCCGGCCTTCGTCTCAGCCAGTTGTGGTTGATAGCGGGTGTTGCCCAGAAAACTGACATCTTCCGGACCCGCATCATTGAGGGATCCAATTCCCGTATAGACGCTCTCACTACTCTCAGTCGGCTCGATACCGATGAGAGTGTGAAGTTGCTGCCAGCCAAGCGACACCGAGAAAGAAATTCCAGTTAGTGCTTATTGGGCACTTATTCAGCGTCTTTGTTGATCTCTTCGAGAAGAGAATCAGTCAGATCAGTGGTGTCCCGGGCGTGAAGCACGAAAGGAATTCCCTGATTACTGTTTCCGGAGGCATCGAAAATGAAATCGTAATTTCCTTCCTTGGCCCTCTCACTCACGGAGCGCTGAATTGTCACAAGGATGCCTCGCATCTGCTTACGCATCTTTTCACTCAGTGCACGGTTACGACGCTCAAGGAATTCGGTCCGCTCACGCTCTTTTGATTTTCCATCCTGCGAAAGTTCACGGGATTCATCCCCAAGGGCACGGCGCTGTTTCTCGCCAAGTTCCTTATCCACCAGCTGTTCACGGATCTTTTGGAGCTTTGAATCGATCTCGCGGATGCTGGCGAGACGGTTGTTGTTGTCTTTTTGAATGCGGGCACGCTCAATGTTAATATCACGCTGAACTTTGGTCGTCTGATGATACTCGTTGAAGAGCCTCTCCATGCTCACCGTGGCAATCTTGAGACTACTTTGGCCTTGGGCCACGGAAGAGAGAAGGAAAAGGCCAGCTAGGAGAGAAAATATGGGCAGCTTCATGGTAATCGTTTTCGATGGAGGGTTGGTTTCGATGAATTATGGGGGCAGGAGAGTGATCGTCAATGACAGGATGAAACGTTATTCCTTGTCCTTAAGAGCAGGGTTTTCCCGATTCAGCTCGGCAATGACTGTTGCGGTGATGCCAAGAATACCCTTTCCTCCCAAAACCGGAGGAGTCTGATTGGTCGAAGTCCCCGAGGTGTCGAAAACGATGTCATACCCGCTCTTTTCGGCATGAGCCTGCACGAAACGTTGAATTTGCCCGAGAAGCCCTTTCATCGTAATCATCATATCACGGTTGAGGTTGTTATTATTCTGCTTATAGCGGGCTTTCCTTTCCAAGGAGAGACGGTTTCGCTCTTCCGCCATCCTCGCAATCTTCTTGTTAAAGTTGGCGCGTTCTTCTTCCGTCATCTCAACCCCTTCGGCCTTCTCGACCCCCTCTTTGATTTCCTTGTCAGCCATTTTCAGCTGGGATCGAAGCTTACGGTCTGCTTTCTCAATCAGGATTCGCTCCTCAGTGATATCGTTTTCCGTTTTCCGAGTCTTGTAGAACTCCTGAAACACGCGTTGAATATCCACACCAGCTGCCTTGAATTCGCCCCCGTCCTCCTGTGCATGAACGACTTCCGAAAGCCCTAAAAGGACAGTCAGAAGGAGAAGCGGGAAGGAGAGATGATTTTTCATGGCTCTTTTGGGACGAGTCACCAACACTTCCCTAGATGATCACACGCATCCCGGACGTCAACTCTGTAAGGGCCTCGTTGCAAAAATTTCCCCGCCCCCTCGCCCTCGTCCCGACCATGGGAGCACTTCACGATGGTCACCTTTCCCTGATTCGGGAAGCCCGGAAACAAGTCGGATCCGGAGGAACAGTTGTGGTTTCGATCTTCGTCAACCCCATCCAATTCGACCGCGCCAGCGATCTCAGCACCTATCCCCAACCGCTGGCGGAGGATCTCGCACGATGCGAGGCAGAGGGAGTGGAAATCGCTTTCGTCCCGGAAAAAAAAGACCTCTACTATGGTGATCGCTCGATTCTCGTCACTGAATCCCTCCTCTCGAAGCATCTCTGCGGAGCATCCCGGCCCGGGCACTTTGACGGAGTCCTGACCATTGTTCTGAAACTCTTCAATATTTTTCAACCCGAGATCGCGGTTTTTGGAAACAAGGACTTCCAACAACTGGCGATCATTCGACGCATGGTCCGGGATCTCAATCTCCCGGTGCAAATCATCGGCCACCCCACCGTGCGGGAAAATGACGGCCTTGCCCTCTCCTCCCGAAATTCCCGTCTTAGCCCCGGGCAACGAAAGGATGCCCCCCGAATTCGCCGGGCACTTGAAGCGGCCCGTGACCTCAAAGTGAACGGGGAGCAAAAACCCGGAGTTTATCTCGATGCAGCGAGAAGCCATCTCCTGGCCGGGGCACCGGGAGATTTCTCCATCGATTATCTCGAGCTGGTGGACGCCGGGACCTTGCAGCCTGTCGCCAAAGTCAACTGCTCCGCCGTTCTGGCAACAGCTTGCTTCTATGGGAACATCCGGCTGATTGATCATCTCGAAATTCGCAGGTAGAGATTCCTTTTCCCTTCGTCCGTTCAAATCAGCTCGGGAAGAATTTCATTCAGAAAGAAAATTGGTTGGTGCCAAACTCCTCTCCAGGCCTCGAAGGAATCGGGACCGCCACCGGAAAAGGCATCGCTTCGAAGATCATCGGGATCATCGGAAAAAATGCCGGCCCCCATCGAACCGGGAACCGGGGCAAGGGATCAGCCATACCGGTGAAATCCCTCTTGCTCCTGCTGCTGGAAACTCTACCTTTTCACTCATGCGCCTGTTTCTTCTATCTCTCGTGGTCCTCGCTCTCACTTCTTGTGGGTCCAATCAAACAGCCCAGCGTAAACCTGTCCCGCCCCCTGGATCCGACGAACACGGATCCATTCCCTGGAACGATCCCAGTCAGGGACCAAATCCAGGTGGCATGCTTGGAGGAATGATGGAAAGGCGCTAGCTCGCTTCACGTAGCTTTTGAACGTGACCGAGCGCCCCTCTGAAAAACCCATTCACGAACCTTGCGAAGGGTGTGGAGAATTGCTTGATGTCACCAGTTTCAGTCCGTTTGAAACAGCCATCTGCCCCATTTGCTCGGCAGAAACCCACGTAAAAAGGGAGTTTGGCACCTATCGGCTGGATCAGCGCTATGCCATCGGAGGCATGAGCGTGATCTTTGTTGGATGGGATACCACCCTTGATCGCAGGGTCGCCATCAAAGTCCTCAACGAAGAGTATTGTAATGACGAGGTCCGTATTCAGGCCTTCGAAAATGAAGCCCGTCTTACCGCGCAGGTCAGCCATCCCAATGTCGTTAAGGTTTATGCCGTTGGAAGGGCTTATGGAAGATTTTATCTCGTCATGGAGCTTCTCGAAGGCCGCAGCTTTGAGCGCATCATGTCGAAGCGCGGAGCCTTGCCGGAAGACGAAGTCTTGAACATCGCAGTGCAAGTCGCAGCCGGTCTTCGTGCCGCCAAGCAGTCAGGCATGATTCACCGTGACGTGAAGCCGGGAAACATTCTCATCGATAGCGAGGGCCGCGCCCGCCTGGTCGACTTTGGCTTGGCGCTGATCACCCAGGACGGCCGCGCCCAAGCAGAGGAAATCTGGGCAACTCCCTACTATGTGCCTCCCGAGGCACTCGAAAGAGGCATTGAAGATTTCCGAAGCGATATTTACGCCTTCGGAGCCACCCTCTACCACGCTCTTGCCGGACGCCCTGCCTTTGAATCGACGTCAACCTCCAACAGCGTTCTTCGGCGGGTAAAACAAACGATCCCGCGGCTTTGTCAAGTCGCCAGCTGGGTCTCGCCGAATACCGGCGAGGTCATCGACCGCATGATGGCTTACAAGCCCGAACACCGTTGGGGGAGCTACAAGGACGTGATCAAAGCCCTTGAGCAAGCAAAACGTAGCATCGGGAAGGCCGCACCCGCCAGACCGGTTCACAGCGAAGCGCGGAGGAAACGTCGTAAGAGCGGGGTTGGTTTTGGCACGGTATTCTTCCTCACTTTACTTGCTTTCGGAGCAGTCCTCTTCCTCTGGAAGCCCTGGGTAAAACCAACCGACTATCCCGGGGATCATCTGGACCCAATTGTCGATGGCTCTCCAAAGAAAACTTTCAATCCAGTTGGATCAGGAGACGATCAAGCCGCCCAAGCCTGGCAATTCGCACGGAATTTGATTGCGAGTAAGGATTTCGAAAAGGCCGGAGAACGATTCCTTTCCATCTCTGCCAACAACGCTCTCCCCCAATTGAATAGGGCCTGGGCCTCCTTTGAAGCCGGCGTCTCGGCCTCGCTTGCCGGCCGCCCCGGCGATGCCCGAAAGCTTGTGACCCGGACTCTTTCCGATCTCAAGTCCATCAAAAACAACGATCCCATCGTCCTCGAACTCCGTCGCATGGGAAAAATCCTTCAAAGCATCCCCCCTCCTGCTGAAAGTGACATTCCCAAAAGACCCGATTCCATTGCCGGATATCTGGGTGCTTTTGCCCTGGCCCTCAAGCAGTGGGAGCAAGGCCAATGGGAAGCTGCCCTTCCGACCTTTGCGAAGGTCCGCAGCCTCTCCATTCCCCCTGAATACAAGTGGTTCCAGTGCTACCAAACCCTTGCGGATGTCTACCTCGCCGACGGACAAATCCTGGCGGGCCTCAAGGATCTGCCGGAAGCCACTGATGCCAATAGCGCCAGTGAAAACATTGGGAAATTAGCGGATGCCGCCCGGCAACTCAGAACGAAAGGACGGGCTCTATACAATTTACGGGCCCGACAGGCCTACTTTGCCCGCCTTCGCAAAAACTTCCAACAAGGTCCCGTCATTACCGAATCGGCCACCTGGCAAGACATTCGCCCCATCCTGATTAAGCATGGCAAGGCCCTCCATCTGGCCGAAATCACTCCCATTCTCGACGATCCCCCGGTCGACGCCCCCGCTGATGGCGTTTGGGCCTGGATTTATTTGCAGAAAGGAGCCGCCGGATTCATCAAAGAACTTTCCTCTCAAACGGAATGGTCGGCCGAGAAAAACGATGGTTCGGAAATCACTCCCGTTTCTGGAAACGCGAAAGGACTCACCCTCACCACCGGAGAAGTCGTCCCCTGGGCCGACTTGAAGCCGGAGCGCCTCATTGAGGAGCACTACGGGGAAGAATCCGACGAAGTGGCTTTTGCCTGGTTGACAGGAAAAATCGCCCTCGCAGAGGAGTTGGCCGAGAAACTGGCCGAAGAGAACGCTGACTTTCAACGGGACTGGAAGCGGGTGATTGTCGGGGCTTCCCAGTAAAACCCTCTTCCAACCAAGAGCGGACATTGCCCCCGGCAAACCTCATAATCCGAGAGATGAAAAAAGCCTAAACGTGCCCATCGAGCAGCACCTGAAGCTTTTGCTGAAAAGCCATGAGATCAGATTCAGAAGGCTGATAACCTGCCTGATCGGGGTCAATCGAAGGACGACCCATTTCATCGATAAGCCAGACGCCCTTCATGCCATCGCTAAAGGTAACGGCTCCGCTCACCATGGATCCAGGACGGGCAACTTGATCAAGGGTGGCGGTAAGGCCTTCCCCACCCTCCGGAACGGTTTCTGGAGAGGCCGCCGGAGTTGAATCAACCGAAGCCATGTCGGAGTCAGGTTGAAGCTCGGGCTCGGGCTCGGGCTCCTCATCGACGTGGTATTCCAGGTCAAGGTCCAGCGAGAGGAAACGTGTGTCCATGTAGGTCACATTACAGCCGAAGTCATCCTTGAGGCGTTTTTGGACATCCGCCATCTGGGCACCTTCGGCAACCCACCTCCTAATGCTCTCAATCTGAACCCCGCTCAAGTCACTCGCGCTAAACATGAGGGAGAGTTACTGCGGGGGGTGAGGAAACAAAAGCCTCATTTCACGCCCGATTCCACTTCGCCACAAAGTCGTTCATCTGCGCCTCCTGATCTTCGATCGATTTCACCAAGGCAAGCTGTGTCCGGCAACGGTCGAGGTTGTGGCCCTCACGATGGATCTTGAAGTATTTGTCACCTTCAAGATGGTCGGTCAGGAATCGAATCCCCGTCTCCATCGTGATCAACTTGGCCGAGAACGGAAGTAATTCGATCTCCAGAGGAGTGAGGAAATTCTTGGCCGTTTCGAGATAACCTTCAACGATTGCCTCGAACATGGGAAGACGCATTTCGACTTTGGACACGTCCTTCTCATCCTCGGACACCGGGCTGGTGGCACCACGGATCAGATCACCAAAATCATAAAGAGCCAAGCCGGGCATGACCGTGTCGAGATCAATCACACACACCGCTTCGTCAGTCTGAGCATCAATCATGACGTTATTGAGCTTGGTGTCGTTGTGGGTCACACGCTCGACGAGACGCCCGGCCTTGAGGTGATCAAGGAGGACCGCGGTAATCCCTTCCCGGGACGTGATAAAATCGATCTCGTCCTGCACACGGTCGACACGGCGATGAGAGTCTTTAGCAATCGCATCCATCAAGCGGGCATAGCGCGCCGGGGTGTCGTGGAATCCAGGAATAGTCACTGAGACCTTCTCCACCGGCAAATCACTCACCAAATCCTGAAACGCACCAAAGGCCTTGGCCGCCTGATAAGCCTGCCGGGTATTCTCCACCACATCGTAGGTGCAACAACCTTCGATACAGTTGTAGCAACGCCAAATCCCCCCCGAGGCTCCTTCAACACAGTTTTTCCCATCACGGCCGGGATAGAGATTGAGCGTCTGACCACCAAAGTCACGCTTGTGCCGAAAAACCTTCCGGTTGATGTGCCGGGTCACGCGCTCGATGTTTTTCATCACCACGAGCGGTTCGGGGAAAACGTTCTCATTGATCCGCTGAAGAATATAGCGATTCACCTCCCCGTCATCACTGAGATAAGCGGCCAAATAGGTGGTATTGATGTGACCACTTTCGATTTCCTCGCCCTCAACAAAGGTCCCCTCGATTGCAAAGCAGGCCCCAATTTCAGCGATATTTCTAAAGAGCTCCGTCATGACGTCCTTTGTTGATAGTTTGGGATTACTAACAACTCAAGCCAGCATTCCGCTTCCTTTTCACGGGCAAAAAGCGGGAGCCTTGCGGTTGCGAGACGACTCCAGTCCCTTAATTCAACCCGTTTGTCAATGATCGCCCCGAGAACACCTTCCAATTCTCCCTCGTCAAAATACCCTGGATAACCTTCACCCAGTAATCCTTGGTTCCCCTCAATTCGACTGGCAAGGACGGGAACCCCAATCGTCATCGCCTCCAAAATGGCATTTGCTCCTCCTTCAAGAACCGAACTGTTAACGGTGAGAGAACTCTTTGCCAGGAGCCGCAGGGCTTCTTCACGGGGCAGTCCGCCAAACCATCGAAAACGAGGATCCTTTTCCTCCCACATTTCCGCAACCGCCCGGGAAGATTCATCCAGGGCTTCACCGATTTGCCACACTTCCACGTCAGTCCACTCCGGGTGCTTTGCGACTGCTTCAATGGTCAGGAACGGCTTTTTCACCGGGCGGGGATGCCCTACCACCGAGATTGCGAACGGTGGAACTTCCGGCTTTGCCTGAATGTTAATGGGATCAAGACTGTTTGGAATGACCACCGCCTTTTCCCGAACAGACTCGGGCAGGCGTGCGATTGCCGCCTCCTGGACCACCACGATCCGATCCGCTTCCTTAAGCGCCCGGACCCCCACTTCGGAACCTCCCGGAAGGCTCTCGTAAAGATCCGTCCCCGTGATCAAGACGATCACATATCCATTCGGAATCTTGGCCCGGTAATCAAATACCGCGGGCGCCCCCTTCACGGCATGAAGGGAAATCAAAACATCCGCAGGAAGGCCGTCATAGAGATGAGAACTGCGGGCATCAATGCCACTGTCTCGCAAAATACCAACGATCCGATTGGTCGTGACGCTATTCCCCTTTAGCTCGGTGAGGGGGTAGGGAGAAGCCACACAAACTTTCATGACGGCACCACCTCGTAGCCCTCACGACCATCCTTGACGACCCAGCCTTTTTGGGCGAGTTCATCACGATAGCGGTCGGATGCTTCCCAGTCCTTGGCTTGTCGTGCCTCCCATCGCAACTTTGCCAACCCGATAATATCGTCGGGCACTTCAATTCCTTCCGGTTCCGGCAAGACCAGGCCAAGGGCGGCAAGTATGGTAAAAAAGCCCCGCCAATCGGCCTCGCTCGAAGCCTTCTTGAGATTCCCAAAAAGCTCACCAAGGGCCGCCGCCGTATTCAAGTCGTCATTGAGTTTTTCAAATGCTCCCGCAAAAACTCCAAGATCGCCTCCTTTCGCGAGCTCGCGATACCCCGGAGCCGACTGTCCGGCAGCGGCTTTTGCCAACTTGCCCAATGCCTCTCTCGCCGCGTGGAGCGATTCCATGGTAAAGTTCATTTGCTTCCGGTAGTTCGCGCCGATCAACACGTAACGGACTTCCATCGCGGACCAACCCTCTTCAACGAGGTCTCCCAGAGTGTAGAGCGTTCCGCTCGATTTCGCCATTTTCTTCCCGTTCACGAGAAGGTGGGTGGAGTGAAACCAATGACGCGCAAACTCTCCGCCGCAGGAGCATTTCGACTGCGCCAATTCATTTTCGTGGTGGGGAAAAACCAGATCCTCTCCTCCGCTATGCAGATCAAAGGTCTTACCCAGGTATTTTAGAATCATCGCCGAACACTCCAAATGCCACCCAGGTCTCCCCTGCCCCCATGGGCTCTCCCAAAAATTCCCTCCATCCTCGTCCCGGCGGGCCTTCCACAAAACAAAATCAGCCACGTTGTCCTTCTCATATTCGTCGGAGTTCGCACGCTCATTCTGCGTCTTCCCAAGATCGAGTTCCCGGGTATCCAGGCGCGACAACTTCCCGTAATCAGCAAAGGAGGAAATCTTAAAATAGACCGAGCCGTCGTCCGAAGCATAGGCGTGCCCCTTTTCGACCAGCTCCGCAATCATCGTGATTTGTTCCGGGACATGCTCCACCGCGCTCGGCTCAATATGCGGCTTCAAGCAATTCAAGGACTCGCAGTCTTCATGAAACTTGTCCCGCCACTGTGCCGTAAAATCCGACAAGGTCCGTCCCGCAGCCACCGAATCACGGATCGTTTTATCATCCACATCGGTGATATTTCGAACGTGCTTGGTCTTCATCCCGCCAAGCTCCAAAACGCGACGCAGAACATCCTGCACCACAAAGGTCCGGAAGTTGCCAATATGTGAGGGCCCGTAAACGGTCGGCCCACAGCAATAAAACCGGAACGATTTCCCATCAACCGGCTCCAGTGGAACGACCTTGCGCGTCAGTGTATCAAACAACCTCACGCGCGCAGCATTACCAGCCCCGCCGCTGCGGGCAAACGAATTTCCCAAGATTGCGTTAACGACCTTTTCTGGCACAATAGACTCATGAGCAAACGCACCCGAATGATCCTCACCGGCGTCATTCCCATCCTTGGGGTCTCGGCCGTCCTGATCGGCGTCGGACTCGGCGGAAAATTACCCGGTTTCGCAGGAGAGCTTTTCCGCAAAATCACGGGCTTCATGTTCACTCCGGTTTTTATGGAACTCACCTTTGCCTTCCTCGGACTCATCGCCGTTTTTTGGATCAACTCCATCCGGCTTCAAAGGGAAGGCGACGAATACGTTTCACTTGAAATCGAAAACGATCAAGACGAGCCCAAATTATGAATCTCTCCGAACTTCGCGAAAACTACACCCATGGTGGCATTAGCAAGGCCGATTTTTCCTCAAATCCGTTTGCGCAGCTTGCCGAGTGGCTTCAATTGGCCCGCGACCAGAAGATCAAGGACTCAAACGCCATGACCGTCGCGACCGCCAACAAGGAAGGCCTCGTCACCTCCCGCACCCTTCTCCTCAAGGGCATCGTCGATGAAAAACTCCAGTTTTTCACCAACTACAACTCTCAAAAAGCCCGCGACCTCGCCGAAAACCCCCACGCTTCCATGACCATTCTTTGGAAGGAACTCGAACGCCAAATCTGTATCCGCGGCACCGTCAAAAAAACCTCCCGCGGGATCTCCGAGGAATACTTCAAGACCCGCCCCTACGATTCCCAAATCGGAGCGTGGGTATCTGAAAGCCAATCGGCAGGCATTGCGAATCGTGCCTCCCTCGAATCTCGAAAAGCAGAATTCGAAGCGCAATTCCCCAATAAAAACGAAGTTCCCTGTCCCGATTTCTGGGGCGGCTATGAACTCACGCCCACCCACATCGAGTTCTGGCAGGGCCGCGAAGGCCGACTCCATGACCGCTTGTGCTACCTCTCCTCCGAAACCGGCTGGACTCTCGATCGCCTCAGCCCGTGATCATTTTTTAAGCGAATCCCGCCAGGCCTTCGCCTCTTCCTGCTCACGCGAGTGCCACGACCGAAAAACGAGATCGATCACCTCTTCCCACCGCCCGAGGCAATTGTTCGGACAAAAACGCACGCTCGGCTTTCCTCCGTTCCTCTCCCGAGAGACCAGTCAGATGAGCCGTCGCTCCCTGCCAATCCTGATAAAACCAACCCGCCATCGCATAATTCCAAAGATCCTGTTTTGCATGCGTTTCAGGAAGGCTTTCCACCTTATCCACCAGCACCTTCCCCACCGCGAAGTTAAAGGATCAGTGAATCTCCCCATCAAAACCCGATTCATGCCACCACCCCGGACTGATAATCTCGTCCAAATACCTCCCCTACAATTCCTCCACACTCTTCACCGCTTGAATCAATCCCGCCATCGATACCCACTCCGGATCAGGCTCCGCGTCCTCCTTGCTGGACCACACCTTCCCAGGACTCCGATCACTCAAGCCTTCATCCTCTCTTTGCGATCCCGGCGTTTCCTCCTTCCGATCCCAGCCCAGTAAAGCCCCACAGATCAGAGCCAGGATTGCAATCCACAAAATCTTCATCTGGTCAGACTGACCTCATCGCGACCCACCCGCAACATCCTCTTTATAAAGGAAGTTCCCATCTCTAACCAATAAGATTTGCAAGGACTTTCCCATGCACATCGGTGAGCCTGCGGTCGATGCTGTCTTTTCGAAACGTTAATTTTTTATGATCGATTCCCAGCAAGTGGAGAATAGTCGCGTGGATATCATAGACCTCGGTGGGATTCCTGCGATCCGCCGGCTTGTATCCAAACTCATCACTCTCACCAGAAGTCACTCCTCCTTTGATCCCACCACCGGCAAGCCAGTTTGTAAAAACGAAGGGATTATGATCCCGCCCTTTCGTCCCCTGGGTTGAAGGCATCCTGCCAAATTCTGTCGTCCACAAAATGATGGTATCCTCCAACATCCCGCGCTGCTTCAAATCCTTGATCAAGGCGGCTGCACCGATTGCCATCCCACGCGAAAGCGGTCCGTGCTCGCGTTCGATATCCTCGTGACTGTCCCAGTTCCGTCTCGGAAATCCGTTATCATTCCCCGACCAAATTTGCACAAATTTCACTCCTCGCTCCAAGAGACGGCGCGCCGACAAACACTTCCTTCCAAAGTAATCTGCTTCCTCTTTCCAATTGATCTCCTTCGGCCAACTCGTGCCATCGGGCGAAAGCCCGTACATCTCCCGGATGTAACCCGGCTCCTTCGAAAGATCCAAAGCCTCCGGAGCGGCCATCTGCATTCTAGCCGCCAGTTCATAACTTTGAATTCGAGCCTCCAGCCGGGAGTCACCTCCCCTCTGCGAGGCATATTTCCCGTTGAGTTTGGTGAGAAGATCAACGGCATCACGCTCCGTTCCCGAATTCAAAAACTTGGCACTTTTTGGCGGAAAGAGATGAGTCACCGGCTCTGGAGTTCCCGGGCGAATGATCGTCCCCTGATTCACCGCTGGAAGAAATGACGAGCTCCAGTTCTTCGGCCCGTTCGAGGCAAACCCCCGCCGGTCGGGCAAGACGACAAAGGTCGGCAAATTTTCGTTCATGCTCCCCAGTCCGTAACTCACCCACGACCCCATCCCCGGAAATCCCGGACGATCAAATCCCGTCGCTTGTAGATAGGTCGCCTGACTGTGCACCCCCGTTGTCCCCACCATGTTGTGCACGAAGGCCATTTCATCGACAACCTCGCCGAGGGGAGCCACTGTCTCCCCCAAAAGTTTTCCGCAACCACCATGACGGGAAAACTCCCACACCGGTTTCTTCCACGGCCCAAGCCCGTTCTGAAACGCTTCGACATGCTCTCCGAAATCCGACTTCTCTCCGTGCCGCTTCACCAACTCGGGTTTGAAATCAAAAAGATCCAGATGGCTCGCGGCCCCTCCCATGAAAAGCTGGATCACCCGCTTGGCCTTGGGACGGTGGTGGGGTTCTCCAAGAATGCCCTCTGCCCTGAGATTCTCTCCGAGCATCGAGGCCAGGGCAATCCCTCCCAATCCTCCTCCGGAACGGCACAAAAAATCACGTCGCGATTCCATCTCAATCGACATAGCTAAATTCACTCAAATTAAAAACCACCCGGCACATCGCCGCGATCCCGTGGTCGGCAAGATACTTCCCCAAGAGTTTCTCTTCCTCATCCGTCGCCGCCCTTCCAAGCGCCAACGCGATCACTTTCCCAACCACATCTTCTTCACCCTCCACCCGTTTCGCAAAGTTCTCTGCCATGCGAATCATGAAGGCATTGTTCAACATCGCGAGCGCCTGCAACGAAGTCGTGGTGTCCCCTCGTTTCTCCACCAAAAGCGACGGATCGGCACAATCCAAGGCTTCCATAAAAGGCTGGGGTTGGGAGCGAACCAAAAAACGATAAACCGACCTGCGATGAGTCGAAACATCATCCGGATCAGCCTTGTGATATTGATAGTGCGGAGAGTGTTCGGGCCTCTCGATCACAAAGTCCCGGAACGAGGGACCACCCATTTTAAAATTCATCATTCCCGAGACCAACAGGACGGTATCTCGAACCGCTTCCGCTTCCAGACGCCTTCGGTTCTGCCTCCAGAAAAAACGGTTGAATGCATCGGTCTGCTCATTCTTCTCATCGCCCACCGAACTCTGACGATAAGTCTCGCTGGTGAGAATCAGACGATGCAAGCCCTTCATCGACCCACCTCCATCTCGAAACTCCACCGCCAACCAATCAAGCAAGTCAGGATGAGAGGGTTTCTCCCCAATCCTTCCAAAATCACTCGGAGTAGCCACCAACCCTTGGCCAAAATGCGTCTGCCACACCCGGTTCACGATACTCCGCCAGGTCAGCTTGTTTTCCGGATGGACAATCCACTCCGCCAAGGCAACGCGACGGTCACCCTCGGAATGATCCTCATCCAATTCAAATCGCGCCGTTCCTGGAACGATACCCGGCACCGTTCCCGGCACCACGAGTTCACCGGGTTGCGTCACCGAGCCACGGTCCAGCACCCGAATTTCACGAGGCTTTCCCCCGACCCCACCCCGTCCTTTAAAATTCCCGCTCCCGTGATGAACCGTTCCTGCAAAAGATTTCCGGGGCCGGGGCAGCTCTGAAATCAACCGATCCACCTTTCCTAAATCCTCTTCCAGGGCAGTCCGTCGCACCAAAGAATCTCCCGCGACTTTCCCCAGTATTTTCTCAAGACGCAGCTCCAGGTCTCCCGCCGACTTCGTCGCGCCTTTCCCCGAAACTCCATCAACAAGATTGGCTCGCCCCCATCGTGGCATTGCTTGAATCGAGTCGAGCGAGGACACCTTCATGCCAGCCCTTTTCTGGCCTTTTGAAATGACTTCCATTTCCGACAGAGCAAAAATCCAGTCCTCACTCATGGGCTGTCCCGCGTGTCGGCGACTCCATAATTTGGTCGCAACCACCCTGACATATCGTCCCTTCGCCTCCTCACTCTTGACTACAAACGCTCCCGCTCCGGGACGCTTCACATCCGCTTCGGTAAAATCTCCAATCACCACCTTTGCTGAAAAATCACCTTGGTCCGAAACCTCGACCCGGAAGCGATGAGGAAAGCCAAAATCTTCAAAGCCATACTCGCTTGCTCCAAAAAGCCTCACCTCATCAACCAAAACGCTTTCTCCCAAATCAACCTGCACCCACTTCACCACGTCTTGCGAGGCTGCAACTTCGCTATGATAGCCGAAGCGATTCGAACGGCCATTAACCACATCCGCCAACTCATTTTCCAGCTCCCTGATTTCATCCGTTTTGGCTTTCTCGATCGCCTTCGAAACTTCGTCAATTCGCCCCTTCAATTCCCTTCGCTCATCTTTCAACGACTTCCGTGTCTCCGCCACTTTCGGATCGAGATCGTATTCCCGATCCGCCCGATCCAAGGCCGCAAAAACCGCCTGAAGGGAATAGTAGTCCTTCATGGTCACCGGATCCACCTTGTGATCATGGCACTGGGCACACTGAACGGTCAGAGAGCAAAAGGTATTCATCGTCACCGTCACCATGTCATCGCGGTCCAAATGTCGGGCAACCTTCCCATCAATCTTTTCCTCCGGCACTTCCGCATGGCCAATAAAATCCCACGGCCCCGACGACAAGAAACCGGGTGCCACCATTCCATCTTCTGATCCGGGCCACAAAACATCTCCCGCCACCTGCTCTCTCACAAAGCGGGCATACGGCTTATCCTCATTGAACGAGCGGATGAGGTAGTCCCGGTAAGGCCACGCATTCTCCCTCGGTTTGTCTTTGTCATAGCCGTGGGATTCCCCGAAATGCACCACATCCATCCAATGCCGGGCCCATCGCTCCCCATACCTGGGTGAATCCAAAAGCTCATCAACCAAGTCACGATAGGCTTCCGGTCTCTCGTCTCGAACGAAAACCTCAACCCTCTCCTGCTCCAAGGGCATCCCCCATAAATTATAAGCCAACCGCCTTGCCAAGGTCCTTCGGTCCGCTTCCTTCCCGGGCTCAAGCCCCAGCTCACGCTGCTCCGCCCGCACAAAACGATCGATCACATTCTCTTCTGTCCCCGCTGGCAATGATGGCCGTTTCAGGTCTCTCATCGACCACCAAACACCCTCATCGGCTCCAACCCATAACCAGGTCAGCAACCAAATGAATCCCGCATTTTTCACAACAGACATCCTAAGGGTTATCTACAGCCAACCCAAGCCTCCAGTTCCCAACTTCGAACCTTGGAAAAAAGAAAAGCCCCCGATGTCTCCATCGAGGGCTTTAAAAAGAGTGGTGGCTCATCCCGGAATCGAACCAGGGACACAGGGATTTTCAATCCCCTGCTCTACCAACTGAGCTAATGAGCCATACAGCTTTAACTGCGGGCGGGTGATAAAGTCGGTAGCGGGACTTGGCAATAGAAAACAACTTCCTTTTCCCCACTTTTTTCAATGCCCCATCTCAAGCAATTCTCCAAACCGGGGAAGAACATGGAGGTAAAGTGAGTTTTTTCCCCCCCGCGAGAGCTGACTCGCCACCAACCCCTCGGGGTCATCGGAATCCGCCGGCCCACTGAGCTCCACGCAATGACCATCGGCACAAACCGACTGGCAAAGGTGGGAATTTCCCTTCTCCCGACTAATCCGAACCTCGCACCCGGGAGCAGACATCGAAAGCTCCGCCAAAGGCGCGGCATCCTCATCCCATTCCAGATTGATCGAGATCTGGTTTCCTTCCCTGGAAGTGGCCGTCCACTCACTTCCCTGACCCGATTCCACTTTCCAGCCAGCTCGGGTGATCACCCATGCGAGAAGCAAAAGCGCCGCCATTCGATGATCGGGGTGGGCCTTGACCATCACCTTTTCAATATGCGGAAAGGCCTGTTGAGCCCTCGGATCATCAAACAATCTCGCCACCGCCAGACGGTAAAAATAACTCCGGGTCCACGATAAATCCTGGGTCACCATCTCACCCTTGGTATCCTCCCGCGCTTCGATGAGCTGTTGAAAATTTGCCTTTGGATCGCTCCAGGTCGCACTGTCAAATATCAGCCGATCAAGAAGCCGGTAAAGCCGCTCTTCAAAGAGATCGGAAAATTCCCCCTGCCACCAAAAGACCAGCGGTAAATCGCTGTTGAGATGCGCAAAAACCGTATTACGTAACCGCCCCATTGAGTAGCCGCTCAGCAAAAAGGAAATCTGCTCCGAGCAGATCGACTTCTTGCCATGAGCCAAATGACAATGCGCGGTAATCCAAGCTTGCAGCGATGATTTCTCCGCTCCCCGGTCCATCGCGATCAATACCGCACGACAGGCATGCTCCCGCGTCAGCTCCTGAATCGTCTCCGAATTCTTAACGAGCTGTGTCGGATCCTCGGTATAAACGAGAAAGTTCATCAACGAAGCATTCGTGCTCGCCTCATCGGCTTCCCAGAGCTTCTTAAGCTGTCCGTCGATCGCGCCGACTTCGACCGGCATCCCCAGCCCTTCTGTGGAAATCACGTCACTCATTTAAAGCCTCCTCCAGGTGCGCCCGTCCTTTGCGAGCAATTCATCGGCCTCACGGGGACCCCACGATCCCGCCGGAAACTCAGCCATCGGCGGAGGGGTGTCACTCTCATGCCAGGCGTTCTCAATATTATCGATAAAGCGCCAGGCCTCCTCCACTTCATCGCGACGAGCAAACAAGGTGGCATCACCCGCCATGGCATCGAGAAGGAGTCGTTCATAGGCCTCGGGACTACTGTTTCCAAAACTACTCGCGTAGTGGAAGTCCATCTTCACCGGTTCCATCCGGAGGGTGGTGCCCGGCAGCTTCGAATTCATCCGCAGGGAAATCCCCTCGTCCGGCTGAATCCGAATCACCAGGACATTCCCTGCTGGAACGCCTCCCGGCATGGCATTAAAAAGTACGCTCGGGGTTTCTTTGAAGTGAATGGAAATCTCGGTCGCCTTCTTGGGCAGTCGCTTGCCCATCCGGACATAAAAAGGAACTCCGCTCCATCGCCAGGTATCAATCATGCAGCGCAAAGCAACATAGGCCTCGGTCTCCGACTCCGGATTGACCCGATCCTCCTCGCGGTATCCGGGAACTTCTTCGCCATTGATGTTTCCCGCGAGATACTGGCCACGAACGACATTTTCCGCAACCAACCCGGGCGTGTCCCACTGACGCAACGAACGGATCACCTTCACCTTCTCGTCGCGCACACCATCGGCAGTCAAATCCGTTGGAGGCTCCATCGCCACCAAGCTCAAAAGCTGCAGCAAGTGGTTTTGCACCATGTCGCGCAGCGCTCCCGCCTTGTCGTAATATCCCCCACGACCACCCTCCATACCCAAATGCTCGGAACAGGTAATTTGCACATGATCAATGTGCTCCTTATTCCACATCGGCTCAAAAATGGCATTCGCAAATCGCAACACCATGATGTTCTGCGCCGTCTCTTTTCCAAGGTAATGATCGATTCGATAGGTGTCCTTTTCCTGAAAGGTCCCATTGACCACTTCATTCAAATGCTGGGCCGTTGCCAGTGTCGTTCCAAAGGGCTTCTCCACAATCACCCGTGACCAGCATCCCTCGCAATCAGGTCGACCCTGGCTCAATCCTGCCTTTTTTAAGTTCAGTAAAATGTCGTCAAAAAACTCCGGGGCACTTGCGATATAGAAAAGCCGGTTCCCCTTCCCTCCCCGTTCCCGATCGATCTCATCAAGCCGTTCCGCCAAGCGATGATAGCCATCTTCATCCTGAAACTCGCTTTGATGGTAATGGATGGTCGCGGCCAGGCTTTCCCAAATCTCATCATCGTGCCCCGTCCGCGACACCTTTCGGTTCAGCTTCTCCAGTCCCTCACGGAAAAATTCATCGCTCCAATCCCGGCGGGCAAAACCCAGAATCTGCACCCCCGCCGGCAATTCCCCGTCGACCGCCAAATTATACAGGGCAGGAATCAGTTTCCGGTGAGTCAAATCACCGGTTGCACCAAAAATGACAACGCTACACGCCTCGGCAAGATTGCGAGACACGAGATCCTCGCGAAATGGATTACTCACACGCCCTTCTCACACAGGAAATCCCCACTTTCAACCCCCGACAGGTCCCGTATTCAAAAATCGCATTCATCTCCCATCCCAATTATGCCTCGGATACCTCCCGGCCAGATCCTTCTTCATCTGCGCAAATCCCCTCTCCCAAAATCCCGGCAAATCACTCGTCACCTGCCACGGTCTCCGATTCGGACCCAAAATCTTCACCACCAAAGGGTGGCCATTGGCAATCACCGGGGTTTCTTCCACGCCATAAAGCCGCTGCACTTTTTCCTCAAACCACGGTTCGCTCCCCACTTCATAAAGCACCCGCGTGTTCACGCCGTTCGACAACGTGATTTTCTCCGGCGCAAAAGATTCAAGCGCCTGTTGCTGCGGAGCCGAAAGCCACTGGCCCAGCGTCCGCCACGGATCCCGGTCCCTGACCTCTTTAAACGTCGTCGCTCCCGCGCAAATCTGCGCAATCGCCGACTCGCGATCGTCGGCATCAAATCCCGCAAGCTGCAATTCAGGCATCGCCATGCTCAGAAAATCCAGCCGTGCAATCCAGCGCTCCACTTTTGCGTCCCATTTTTTCAAGGCCAATTCGCCCGCAATCACCCGCTGCGCCAACAACTCGCCTGCCAAGTCCGGATCAACCTCCCCGCCTCGCTTTTCCTCCAACACCAGGCCTCGAAACGTCCGCTGCTTCACCGCCACCACCCGTCGGGCAATCTCATCAAAAACAACATTCTCACCGTGCTCAACCTCATCGGGAGCAATCCAGGCTTCATCGATCTCGACGCAACGCGAAAGCGTCACCGCCCGCTCCCGCCCCTCCACTTCAATGATCTCCGCCGCCAGAAAAAGAGGCGACTGTTTCACCACCGACTTGGAATGCAGCTTCCCCTTTCGGCCACCCACCACGTGACACACCACGCTCCCCTGATCCCGCCTCACCGCCAGCCGATCCCCAAACGCGACCAACATCGCCTTCGCGCAGGCTTCCCCGCGCTGCCGAAAATCCGGTTCCTTGATCTGCGCGCCTCTCTTCTGCATCAGCCGGCCAATCTGTTGAAAATTCTTCCACGTCTCCCTCGCCCCCCGTGCCAACACCCCCAGCGCATCACAATCACGCGGGCGAAAATCCGCCGCCTTCGCGGACATCATTGCCAGCCATTCGGCCGCAAAATCATTCTTCCATCCCGGTTCTCCCTCCAAATACTCCGCCCATTTCGTCCCCCGGTCTCCTTTCTTAAAAAGCCCCTCGCCCTGCACCGCCGCTGCCACGAAGAGCACTTCACCCAGACAATCCCGCCCGTGAAGTACGAGAGAAGACAAACGCGGATGCATTGGCAACCGCGCCATCTCTTCTCCCAACTTTGTCAATTTCCCATCCGGCTCCAGAGCCCCCAGCCACTTCAGCAAATCCTCCGCTTCCTTCCGTCTCGTCGCTTCCGGAGCATCGAGCCATCGAAAATCCTCCACCCGCTCAACCCCCAGCTGTTTTAGAAACAACACCGCTTCCGCCAAATCAACCCGCCGAACCTCGGGCACTTCAAACTCCAACCGCCCGCGATGATCGTTCTCGCTCCACAAGCGGACACACTTCCCCGGCCCGGTCCGCCCCGCACGGCCCGCCCGCTGCTCCGCCGCCGCCCGCGCGATCTTCTCAATCCTCAGGGAATCAAACCCGCGCGAGACATCATAGCTAGACTGGCGAACCAGCCCCGAATCCACCACCACCTTCACCCCCTCAATTGTCACCGAGGTCTCGGCCACATTCGTCGAAAGAATGACCCGCTTCGATTGATCCGCTCGAAGCGCCGCCTGCTGCGCCGCCGGACTCAATGCCGAATAAAGTGGCAAAATCTCCCACCCGTTCATTGCCGGGGCATTTTCCAGCAGCGACTGCGATTTCCGGATTTCATGCATCCCCGGCAAGAAAACCAGAATGCGGTCACCCGGTTCCAATTCCTTTGCCTCCGCCTTCACCGCCGCCGCGACCCGATCCCACACCTCCTCATGCCGATTCATCCCTCGACGCCCCACCGGCCCCTCTGCCCGATGCACCACCTCCACCGGAAAAAGCCTCCCGCCTGCTTCGACCAGCTCACAAGGCTCAAGATAATCCTTCAAGCCACCTGTCTCCAGAGTGGCCGACATCACCACCACCCGGAGGTCGGGCCGGATACTCTCCTGCAAATCCAGGACTCTCGCCAACGACAGGTCCGAGGAAAGCCTCCGCTCGTGAAATTCATCAAAAATCACCGCTCCCACCCCTGTTAATTCCGGGTCATCGAGCAGCATCCGTTGTAAAACTCCGTCCGTTACAAACAAAATCTCGGTCTCCGGACCCGATTTACTCTCAAATCGAATGGCATAGCCCACTCTTTTTCCAAGGGACGTTCCCATCTGCCGCGCCACAAAATCAGCCAGCAATCGTGCCGCGATCCGACGGGGCTGCACCACGATCACCCGCCCGTCGACTTCCGCCCGAACCATTGCTGGCACGGTAGTTGACTTACCCGAACCAGTGGGAGCTTTTAACAAAAGCCGACCCTGATCCCCTCTCACCGCCGCCCGGATTTCCCGTTCAACGTCATGCACCGGTAACTTCACAAACGCAGAAAAACACCCCACCCGACGATTCGCACGCCAGATTTCCTGAAATGTCACCTCCACCCTTGACGTTTCGTCTCTTGCTTACCAAACCAATCCCTCATACTTTTCGACATGAACTTGACTCTCGCATTTCTCGGCACTCTTGGCACCCAAGAGATGGTCCTTATTTTCCTCATCCTCCTTCTCCTCTTCGGAGCCAAAAAGCTCCCCCAGCTCGCCCGCGGTATCGGCAAGAGCGTCGGTGAGTTCCGCAAAGCCCGTGAAGAATTCGAAGACGAAATTCGGAAGGGCGGAGAAGAGCTTGATGTCGAAGAGGCCAAGGGCAAGGAAGCCCGCAAGGACAAGTCCGAAGATTCATGAGATCCCTCAAAAAACACTTTTTCAAAAACGCTTCGCGAATCCTTCTCGGAGCGTTTTTTCTGGGCACCTCCTGCAAGGACGAGCAAAAGCCCGATCCCGCGCCTGAGAAGCAAAAGCCAGCCGAAGCGGCCGCACTTGCACCCGCACTTGCACCCAGGGACACGCCCAAGCCTCCCGAAAAAAAGCCTGAAGCAACCAAATCAAACGGGATCCGCTTCATGTCCTACAACATCGAGAACTACCTCACCATGACGAGGTACAAAAAGGGCGGCGTCAAAGAACTCACGTCAAAGGACCCGGAAGAAATCAAAGCCCTCGTCGAAATCATTGTCAGCGAAAAGCCCGACATCCTCGGCATCTGCGAAATCGGCACTCCCGAAGACCTCAAAGACCTTCAAACCCGCCTCAAGAATGCCGGCCTCGACCTGCCACACACCGTCCACGCCGGCGGAAGCGATACCACCCGCCGCCTCGCCATCCTCTCGGCCCACCCCATCACCGCCAACAACTCCCGGGACCACCTCCCTTTCCAGATCGATGGTCGCGAGCGCCTCATGGGACGGGGCATTCTCGATGCCACCATCGAACTCCCCAACGGACCCACTCACTTCATCGGTCTCCATCTCAAGTCAAAACGCGAAACGGAAGACTTCGACCAGGCCGAAATCCGCCTGCATGAAGCACGCCTCGCTCGCGCCCATTGTGACGCCATCCTCGCCAAAGACGCAAATGCCCGCATCGTTCTCTATGGCGACATGAACGACACCCGCAAAACACCTCCTCTCGCCGCTCTCATGGGGAAATATCAATCCAAGGATTACATCGGTGACGTCTTTGCCAAAGACTCCCGTGGCGACCTTTGGACCCACTTTTGGTCCTACCAGCAGCAATACTCACGCTTCGACTGGGTCCTCGTTTCCCGCGCCGTTTACCCCGAGGTCAGCAAAGAGCATTCCTACATTGCCGACCCCGCCAACTGGAACGATGCCTCGGACCACCGCGCCGTCGTGGTCACTTTCGGAGAGTAGCAGGTTTTCCCTACTTCCCCCCGATCCAGGCCACCGCTCCCGGCACGATCTTCCGCCAGACACTCGCCCGCACCAGTTTCGCCAAGGTCTCACCTTCCGATTTTCTCGGGACCAGCGGAGTTTCCTCCAGCATCTCCGCTACCGCACTCGCCGCGGCCCGTTCCACCGGCAGGGTGAGCCACAAAAAGATCGTCGCCAACCCCAGTGACGCCGCAATAATTCCAATTGCCATCCCCGGTGTGATCGCCCTCACTGCAATCGCGAAGAACATCACAATGGTCGTAAACGCAGGCATCGCCGACCCGAATTTCACCGCCCAGGTCCGCCAACCGACCACCTTCTCCTGCTGCCGGGCCATCAAAACCAACCCCGCCAATAATCCCGCCTCCGCCACATCGCGGGCCCGCTTGGACTCCGCCAATCCCGGAGGAAGAACCAATCTCCCAGGCCCCAGCACCATGAAGGGACGCTTTTTAACCTGAAGACTCACCGATTCCGCCTTCCCCTTCCTGAGCACCCGCTCAACCAATTCCTGCCCCGAAAGTGACACCTCGGCATCTCCTTCCTTTCGCAAGATGCCACTGCTCATAAACTTCCGGACGAGAAATGATCCCAGCACCGGCAACAGACCTAAAAGAAGAAGAAATTTCATGAAATTTGATTTCCAATACCCTCACCCCTAATCTCTGACTTTTGAATTTCCTTTTTCACCTTTTCCTCCAGACTCCGCCCCACACCTAAGAAACTCTCGTCATGTCAGAAGAAAACGAAGACCATCAGTCCCAGTCAGCCACCGTCACTCCGGCCTCCAATCAGAATCTCATCATTGGAATCGTCATGGGTGCCGTGGTCCTCCTCCTTCTCCTTCTCGTCATCAGCCAACAGATGAACAAGGACCCGGAACCTGCCGGGAACAAGGAAATCGCGGCTCTTAAAAAGGAGCTCGATGATCGCAAGAGCCGCAATGAAGCCCTCCGCTATGCCAGCATCCCCGGAGTTGGCCAAGGACCCGAAGCTCTTGCCAACCAGATCAAATCCGACACCGAAGCCCTCGCCCGGCTTGTCAATGCCTCCGCCAGTGACGCTGCCATGCTCCAAACGGCCCAGGAAAATGCCCGCCTCCTTGGCAACCGCGTCACCGACCTCGAAGGCCAGCTTCGCCAGGCC
>ERZ887942.611-NODE-611-length-28039-cov-56.793668_pt1 | contig 28039 bp, 28 predicted proteins | sample MGYA00521099_ERZ887942 | MGnify/ENA primary metagenome ERZ887942 (study PRJEB32303, sample SAMEA104408605) | aquatic metagenome | biome: Brackish water; feature: Pelagic; material: water | place: Baltic Sea | collected 2014-06-07T06:48:00 | depth 16,251 m ...
GTCTTGATCTGTTGACCATGTTGCAAAGAGCAAGCCGCATGATAGGCAACTCTCAAGCCTTGATCTGGCAGTTTTGGCAGGTCAAGCTCCATCAAAACTTCGCTCACATCCCGCGCCAATTGCGCCACGCGCGCGGCCTTGCCCTCCAAAGGATCGCCTTCAAACATATGGCCGTAATCTTTCACGGTGGTGCCGCAACCAGAGGTGTTAATCACCACTGCATCCAATCCGCGCGCGGCGTCTTCGGCGGCAAAGGCTTCGATATTCACCGCCGCTGTTCGATGGCTTTCGTCCACCTTGCCCATATGATGGGTTAAGGCGCCGCAACAGCCCTGCTTGAGCACAACCACTTCCGCACCGTGCCGAGTCAAAAGCCGAATGGTTGCGTCATTGATATCCGTGTTCAATGCCCGCTGCGCACAGCCTGTCATAAGCGCCACACGCAATTTCAACTGGCCCTGCGCCGGAAAAATTTGCGCGTCATCATTGGAGCTGGGTGCGGGAATTTGCTTTGGCGCCATGTCGAGCATCGCTTTCAGCCGAGGATCGGGCACCAAGTGGCGAAAGGGTCGGGCGATTTTTGCACCCAACAGGGCCAGTCGAAAGCGGTTGGGATAGGGCAAAATTCGCGCCAGAACCCACCGCAAAACACGATCCGACCAGCTGCGCTTATAGGTTTGCTCAATATAGGCCCGCGCATGATCTACCAGATGCATATAATTCACACCCGAGGGGCATGTTGTCATACAGGCCAAACACGACAGGCAGCGATCTATATGTTTAACCGTCTTTTCATCCGGCGTCCGCTGATTTTCCAGCATATCCTTAATAAGATAAATTCGGCCGCGTGGGCTGTCCAACTCATCACCCAGCACTTGATAAGTGGGACAAGTCGCCGTGCAAAAGCCACAATGGATACAGCTGCGCAGAATATCATTGCTGCGTTTGATTTGCGGGTCCAACAGCTGCGTTTCGGTAAAATGTGTTTGCATCAGCTCATCCGTCCCGGGTTTAAGATGCCACGCGGATCAAATTTTTCGCGCAGGGTTTGAGAAACATGCTCAATTGCGCGTCCGAGCGGCTGGAAGTGACACAACTCTTGATCACGCAAAAGACCCGATTTCACCAAAGTCGCATGACCACTCAGCTGCGCCACATGTGTCTGCAAGGCCTGATGCAATGCTAGGCCGGCCTGTGCATTTGCAATCTGTGCCGCCTCCAGCCCAAGCCAGATCAATCCCCCGCCCCAATCCAATTGACAGTGAAATCCGGGTTCTTTCTGCAGGTCTTGCATCAGATCAATGACCCTCAAACTGTCTGTAGGACGCACTGAAATACGCCACACTGTGTCGAGGGCTGCCCAAGACCTTAGGTCTTTCACCTCAGCCCAAGGATCATCAACCACATCAACCGCACCAAATTTCGCAAGGCGTTGCGTCAATTCGGACGCGCGGTATTGAACCGAGGTCTCAAACCCCTCAACCCGGATCAAACAGTCAAAGCCGCCGTCTTCCGCCTGCACGGTTGCAGCGCCACTGACATCAAACGGCGTGCCCAGCGCCGCCGACATACAGCCGACCGCATCTGCCCAGGTGGTGACGTGAATTTTCAAAGTGGCCTGGGTCTCGCTGACAGGCAGAACCTTCAACGCCACCTCAGTGAGCACCCCAAGCGTGCCCCAAGAGCCGGACATCAATTTCACAAGATCATAGCCGGTGACATTCTTCATCACCCGGCCACCGTTGCTCAGCACTTGCCCCGTCCCATCCACAAAGGTCACGCCCAGCGCAAAATCACGCGCGGCGCCCACTTGAATGCGGCGCGGACCCGAGACATTGGCGGCGATCACCCCGCCAAGGGTTGGCTGACCCGATGTGCCCAAGATCGCGCGGTGATCCATCGGCTCAAAGGCAAGTCGCTGCTTTTCCGCCGCCAGAACGGCCTCAATGTCTTCAATAGCTGTCCCAGTTTTGGCCACCAGGGTCATGGCGCCGGGTTCATAAAGAGTGATCCCCTGCACGCGACGCGTACTCAGGGCTTGCGCCGGCGCAATACGGCCAATTTGGCGTGTCCCGCCGCCCATGATCTGCAAAGGACCCCTGGCCTCACGGAGCGCAGCGGCAAGGGCCGCCTCATCTTCAGGATAGAGTATTTCGCTCATGACGCCCGCCGCGATTGGGAAACCGACAGGGGGAAGACTTTGGAGGGGTTGAGAAGCCAGGCCGGATCAAACACATCTTTGACCGCCATTTGGATCTCCAGATCTTCTGCACTGTATTGGTCTTCCATCAAATCGCGTTTTTCAATGCCCACACCGTGCTCACCGGTCAAACAGCCGCCCACCTCAACACAAAGCCGCAACACATCCGCCCCCATCGCTTCACAGAGCTCAAGATCACCCTCTTTGTTGGCATCAAACATGATCAGCGGGTGCATGTTGCCATCGCCCGCATGAAACACATTGCCCACACGCAGGCCATAATGATCCGACAGCTCTTTGATCCGCCGCAGAACTTCTGGCAAGGCAGAAACAGGAATGGTTCCATCCAAACACATATAGTCTGCAACTTGGCCCACCGCGCCAAAGGCGGATTTTCGGCCCAACCAAATCGCAGCACTTTCCGCGGCAGATTGGCTTTGACGCAGTTCGACCGGATTGTGTTGTTGCGCAATCGCACTGATGCGATCCAGTTGATCTTGAATTTCGGCCTCTGATCCCTCGACCTCGACAATCAACAGCGCTTCACAGTCTGGATATCCCGCCTTGGCGAAATTCTCACAAATTTCAATAATTGGACGGTCCATGAATTCAATTGCGACAGGCAAAACACCGGCTTTGATAATGTCCGCCACACAGGCACCTGCCACTTCATTGCTGTCAAAAGCGATCATCACCGGACGCGCGCCCTCGGGTTTGGGCAAAATCCGCAAGGTGGCCTCTGTGACCACGCCCAGCTGGCCCTCTGACCCGCAGATCACCCCCAGAATATCGAGCCCAGAGGCATCAAGGTAGCCACCGCCGATCTCAACAATCTCACCATCCATCATCACCATGGTCACGCCCATCAGATTATTGGTGGTCACCCCATATTTCAAACAATGCGCCCCGCCGGAGTTCATCGCGATATTGCCGGCAATGGCGCAGGCCAATTGGCTGGAAGGATCGGGGGCATAAAAGAAATCTTCTTCCTCCACAGCGCCAGACACGCTGAGGTTGGTCCGGCCACTTTGCACCCGGATCAGGCGGTTCTCGTAGTCTGTTTCTAAAACTTTATTCATCTTTGCCACGCCCAGGATGACGCAATCTGCCGTTGGCAGCGCACCGCCCGCCAAAGATGTGCCCGACCCCCGTGGCACGACCGGCACGCCTTCGCGGTGGCAAATCTTCAAAATGTCTGAGACTTCCTGCGTGGTTGCGGGCAAGACTGCGATCATCGGCGGGCAGCGATATGCGGTGAGCGCGTCACATTCATAGGCCCGCGTTTCAGAAGGGTCATCAATCACCGCATCATAGGGCAAAACAGCGCGCAACGCCGCCGCAATTTTCGCCTTTTTAGACAGGATTTCCGAATTTGGTTGTGGCATTTCCATGTTTAACCCTCCAATTGGTAAATAATTATAACCAATTTTGGGGGATCGCAAGGGCAAATCCTCTGCTACACTGAAGGCATGATATTTGATGTAATCCTCTCCCAACTCACCACTTTTGATCTTTTTGTCGTCGGATTTGGCCTTCTCGCCGCCTTTCTGATCGGCCATGTGATCGAAAACCCTCCCAAGTCACGCGCTTCAGTCACCGCCCTGATGTCCTATTATCGGCGCGCTTGGATGCTCAATTTCGTAGACCGCGATCCCCGTATTTTTGATTCTCAAACACTGGCCTCTCTGCGCCAAAGCACTGCCTTTTTTGGATCCACAGCTTTGATTTCCATTGGCGGGCTTTTGGCAATCATGGGCACGCCAGATCGCCTGCTTGAATTTACCCATGCCGTCACCCAATCGCAGGAGGCAACTGCGCTCAAATTGCAATTCAAATTGGCCTTTGCCGCTCTGTTTTTGGTGCATGCCTTTTTGAAATTTGTATGGTCCAGTCGCCTGTTTGGCTATTGCGCCGTCTTAATGGCAGCCGTGCCGAATGATCCAGATCATCCCCAAGCGATCCCGCGCGCTATTATGGCCGGTGAGATCAATATCCGCGCTGCCTTGAGCTTCAACCGCGGGTTGCGCGCCATGTATTTCGCGCTTGCATCTCTGGCCTGGCTGGCTGGCGCCCCGGTTATGCTGGCGGCCTTTGTGATTACGCTTTATATGCTCTGGAACCGTGAGTTTTCCTCACAGGCCAGCGCAGTTTTGAAAACCGGGATAATGGAGACCGACACATCATTTATCCCAGCGCCCTTCGCGCAACCAACCGATCAAAAGACCAAGAGCGGCAAAAATGAGGTAGACCCAAGCGGGTAAGAACTGCCCAATCTCGACGCCCTGCACCACATAGGCCTCGCGCGAGACAAGCCCGATCCACCCGCGCCCATGGGCCGGCCGGCCACTGCGCACATTGCGAAATTTTGGCAGACCCTCAGATACAGCCAAAGCTCCCCCATTGGTTTTGGCCAAAATGGGCGCCATCACCCGATCGGTGGCGATGGTCTGTACAAACTCCCGCGGTGCTGCCGGCCCCAGCGCAGCCACGATCTGCAAATCCCCTGAGCTCAAACGATAAAGCCCGAGATCCTCACTGACTATTTCAGCCCTATACCGACCGGGCGCCATAGGTTGCAAAGCTACGGTAAACCGCTCGCCGTTTGGCGTTACCACCTCAAGCGGCGCAAGCGGGCCTTCGGTCAAGCTGCGACGCGTGACCTGTAGCCCACTCTCGCTTGGCTCTGCCAATAGCGCCTCCTCCTCCAGATCAGGCTCTTTCATCGACCAATGCGCCACGCGGCGCAGCAATTCCGCCTGGGGTCCACCCCCTTCATAGCCACGATCCCAAAGCCAAGCATGATCCGAGGTCAAAAGCGCAACCCGCCCCTTGCCCACACGGTCCACAACCAGCAAAGGGGAGTCCCCGCGCCCTGTCATCAGCACCTGACCCGAGGTTGCCTCGACCTCAATCTGCCGCAACCATCGGCCCCATCCGGTGTCTGGTGCCAAACTCTCCAAGCTTTCACTGACCGGATGTTTCAGGCCAAACTCTGTCACCTGCGGCAAGATCGGTTCTTCAAAGACCCGTGAGGTCGGCCGGCCCGGCAGAATTGCCCCAAGAGGCGAGCGATAAAGACTATTGACCCCCGCATAATCCGGTCCAGCCGCCACCAAAACCGCCCCGCCTTGGCGGACGTAATTGGCGATTGACTCGAAATACTCTGCTGGTAGCAATCCTCGGCGCTTATAACGATCAAAGACAATCAGATCGAACTCGCCAATTTTTTCGAGAAACAATTCGCGGGTGGGAAAGGCAATCAAAGACAATTCCGTCACCGGCACGCCATCTTGCTTTTCCGGTGGGCGCAAAATTGTGAAATGCACCAAATCGACATTGCTGTCTGACTTTAAAAGATTGCGCCATGTGCGCTCGCCCGGATGCGGCACCCCCGAGACCAGCAAAACGCGAAGCCGGTCACGCAGGGCATTGATCTGCACAACCGCAGCATTGTTGCGATCGGTCAACTCACCGCTCATATCAGGTGTCGAAAACTGCAAAATATTCATGCCGCCATGACCCAGAGACACATCGACCTCAACCTCACGGTTCACTGGAATTTGATACCGCTGCTCTGGCCCCCCATCCACCGACAGTATGATATCTGCCAAAGCCGCTTGTGGCGCGGCCCCTTGATCCTCGACCAAAAGTGTTAGGGTGATCGGCTCGCCCAAAATCGCAAAACCCGGTGCATTTTTGACCAACAGTCGACGATCCCAATCGCGCGATCGTCCCGTAAGCAACAGATGTAGAGGCGCAGGCAAGTTTGGGGCAAACTCCGTATCGTGAATCTGCCCGTCTGAGATCACAATCGCACCGGCAATACGATCCCGCGCGGTTTCAGACAGGGCCTGCACCAAAGCGGTCATAACTTCCGAACCACCCGGCCCAGCTGCATCCGCCACCTCCACCAGCCGCATCTCGGTTCCCGGCCGATCCGCAAGCTGTGCCGTGACATGAGCCAAGGCCGCCTCTGTTTGCGCCTCCCGGTCCGACAGCCTCTGACTGGACGAGCGGTCGACAACCACGAGGACAATATCCGCTTCCGCTTGGCGTTCTTCGGTTTTCAGTGAGGGATTGAGCAGAGCCAAAAAGACACAGATCACAGCAAAGCCGCGATAGGGCCAGCCCGCGAGCCGCCGAAACGCCGCCAGGGCCAAAGCCCCCAGCACAGCCAGCGCCAAAGCCACCATAAGCCAGAGCGGCAGAAGCGGATCAAAAAGCAATGCATCAAGCCTCATTCGCCCAACCTCTTGAGAAGTTCAGGGACATGCACCTGATCGGATTTATAGTTGCCGGTCAAAACATGCATGATCAGGTTGACTCCAAACCGCAGGGCAATCTCCCGCTGCCGCTCTCCAGCCATGCCGCGCCCCACGGGCAGGAGAGGCTCCCCGGCCTCATCCACGGCCCAAGCCGCCGCCCAATCATTGCCGCCAATCACGACCGGGGTGACCCCGTCATTGAGATTGCGAAAGGGCATGCCTTCCACCTGCACGCCGGAATTTTGTGGGGCTTCCACCCAAATTCCCCCACGCGGATACCGGCCCGGGAAATCTTGCAGCAGATAAAAACTGCGCGTCAGCACATGATCCGGCGCGATCGGCGCCAAGGGCGGCAGGTTCAGCCCAGAGGCCAGTTGTTGCAGTACACGGCCTTCCTTGGTCGTCTGGCCAACCCGCGCAATGTCACCATCCCTTGTGTCGAATAGGATCATCCCGCCGCCTTTGAGGTAGCGATTCAATTTGCTCAGCTCCTCAGAGGACAAAGCCTGTTGCCCCAAGGTGATCGGCCAGTAGAGAAAGGGGAAGAACGACAATTCATCACGGGCCAAAGACAGCCCCATTGGCGGGGCGGGTTCAATAGAGGTGCGTTGAAAAAGCGCCTGTGACAGCCCAAGCAAACCGGCGCGGGAAATCTCATCCTGCCGCGCATCCTGGGTTTCAACATAGGCCAAAACCACTGCGCGACTGGCGGCTATGGCGCGGTCCTGCGACATTTGCGCCAATGCGTTCTCAGGGGAAATGCTTGTCAGGAGGGCTCCTGTAACAGCCGCCAAGACGCCACCCCGCAGCCGGCCCGAAAGCCAAAGCGAGGCCACAACATCTGCGGTCAGCAAACACAAAGCCAGCGCCAAAAACCAAGCGCCCAGACGATGCGAGCGCACTTGATCTTGCCCTAACAGCCGCACCTCACCCGGCCAGCGCGCAGGGGTTAATTGGCTATCGTCAGAAAGGATATTGCGCGCCCAACGGCGGTCTTGCCCTTGGTAGAGGCCCGCGGGAGTCTGCGCGGAAATCGCTGCCTGTGCCAATTCAGCGCCCGCAATCCCGGCACGATCACCCACCCGCCTCAACTCCCCGGCACCATCCATCTGCTGTACCAATTGCCATGTACTGCCGGCTAAAGACTCCGGTTCGAAATTCGCAGCACTTCCGATGACAGACAGACGCTCTAACATGGATACAAAGAGCCCTGAAATCGGCAGGTTTGACCATTCTGTATTGGCGGTCACATGAAACAGAACGACCTGCCCTTGCCCAAGCTGTCTGCGGGTCACCAAGGGGGTGCCATCGCTCAGGCGCGCGATCACATGGGATGCCAAATCCGGTCCAGGTTCCGCCAAAACCTGTGCGGTAACGGTGACCTCATCGGGAACCGGCAAGCCATAAAATGGCGTATCAATCTCAAAGCTCTGCAAAGTTTTCGGCGCGCCCCAAGACATAGCCCCACCGACCGTGCGCCCACCCGCCCGCAGCTTCACCGGCAAAAGCGGATCACGCGTTTGCGCCTCAAATTGTGCCGCTGCCAAACGCGGCCCCGCAAAGCGCAGCAAGGTGCCCCCCTCCGCCACCCAATCGGCCAGGGCCTCTTTTGAGGCAACCTTGGCGACATCGGCTAGAATAATCGCATCCGGGTTGGCCAAGAGCACATCATCCAATGTCCCATCAATCAAATCCGCAACGGGCGATAGCGCCTGGGTCAGATAGTGATCTGGTGCAAAAAGGATCAGGCCTTCGCGGTCAGAGGTCTCCCCCGTGAGAATAGCAATTTCTGGGCGTTGAATGCGATCATCTGTTAATCGCACCGCCGCTGCTGATTTATGCCCGACCACCACAAGCCGCGAAATTCGGTTGCGCATCTCCAGTGGCAAATCCACTGTGGTGGTTGCACGCAAATCCTGCGCAGAAAAGCCCATCTCTGCACTTTGCAATCGGCGCTCCACGCCAGAGGGGTCCAACCCCAAGATATCAACCACAACCCCCTGTGCCTGTCCGGCTGTCATCCGCACTGCCGAAATCTCAATCCCCTGTGCCGCAGCCCGCACCGGCAAGAGACCTACGGGGCTGCTGCGGCTCATGGCGACCTCGACGGATCCGTGGCGCAGTAAATCGCGGACCAATCGGTCTCGGCCAGGCCAATCGAGCGGTGAGGCCAACCAATGCGTGTCAAAATCCCCCAAAGAGTCAAACTGGCCTTGCCAGTTGCGCTTCGGCAACCAGGCGTTCGGCTCAGCGGCCTTAATAGCGCGGGCGGCTTCGGAGGCTGCAGAAAACACCAGATCTTTTTGTGGCGCCGTGAGCTGCAAAAATGCCACGGGGCGCCCTTGGTTCCCCGACTGTTGCACCACCTCCAGAGCCGCAAGTTGCTGCGCCTCCCAATCGCTGGCATCTGCCCAGCTGCCCTCCAGGACCACAAGCAGCTTTGACAAATTTTGCCCCTTAGGCGCCGGGTTCACAATCGGACCGGCCAGACCAATAATCAAACAGGCCATCACCAAGGCCCGCAACAGCAAAAGCCACCACGGGGTCCTGTCCGCTTGCACGGTCTCATCGTTCAACCCCAAAAGCAGGGCCACGCCAGGAAAAACCCGTCGGATCGGAGCGGGTGGCACAGCCCGCAGCAAGATCCACAACAGCGGCAAAGCAAAAAGCCCCACAAGCAACCAAGGCGCGGTAAAACCAATCATGGAAAAGAACGTCATCGGCGGTATTCCAAAGCGTGATAAAGATCCAATAGGGCGCCGGTTGCGGGTTGATCTGTACTGTGCATGAAAAATTGCCAGCCCAAACTCTGCGCCAAATTTGCCACCTGCGCCTTGCGCTCTTTCAAAGCCTCAAAATAAGGCTGCCGAAGATCATCCGCCTTTTGACTTTCATGGCGCAAACTGCCGGCCATGCTTTCAAAAAGGGTGCGGCCTTGAAAAGGAAAGTGAAGCTCCTGAGGATCCAAGACCATCAGCAATACACCTCTCACGTGCTGACCTGCGGCCCGTGTCACCATGTCGCGCAGCGCGGCAAAGTCCCCGAAAAAATCAGAAGCAAACACCGCCAAACTGTTCGCCGTCAGACCCTCAATTTGTGGTGCACCAAAATCATGCGACGCTTGGCGCGCCAAAGCCTGTGCCAAAGCAGAAATCTGCGCCCGGCCCGTTTGCGGCGGCAATCCGCCATCGCTGGTGCCTATGCGCTCACCGGCCTGGTTGAGGAGAATAGCAAGCGCCAGAGCGATCATCGCCGCCCGATGCTGCTTACTCTCTCCCTGACTGGAAAATTGCATCGCAGCGGAATTATCAATCCAAAACTGCACCGCTTGCGCCGCCTGCCATTCATTTTCGCGCACAAATTGCTCATCTGCGCGCGCAGACCGCCGCCAGTCAATCGCGCGCAAAGCATCGCCTGCCAGTGCCGGGCGGAACTGCCAAAAGACATCCCCCGGCCCGGCGCGCCGCCGCCCGTGCCCGCCCAGTGAAAAACTCTGAGCAAGCTGTTGCGCCTCTGCCAAAAGCTGTGGCCAGTCAGACGCCAGCTCAAAGGCCGCATTTAAGGGCGGGTTTGAATTCAAGACGCCGCCTTTTTGTCTAAGATCATCTGCGTGACATCGCCAATCAGCTCAAGCTGAGTGATGCCGCGTGTCCGCGCGCCAAATGCCAATGCCATACGGTGGTTGAGCACCGCAGGCGCCAGATCCGCGACGTCCTGAGCCGAGGGTGCATAGGCCCCACGCAACAAAGCGCGCGCGCGCACGGCCAGCATCAAGGCCTGCGCCGCACGTGGCCCCGGGCCCCAGCGCATATTCTCGCGAACCCGCTCCGGCGCTGTTGGGTCTTCCGGCCGGAACGCCCGCACCAGATCCAAAATAAGCTCCACAATCGCCTCGCCCACAGGCATGCGGCGAATCAAAGCCTGCGCCGCCAGCAGCTGATCGGGGTCAAAGACCGCAGAGACCTCCGCCTCCTGCGCGCCGGTGGTCGCCAAAAGAATATCTCGTTCCGTGGCCCGATCCGGATAGGGCACTTGGATCTCGAGCAAAAACCGATCGAGTTGCGCCTCTGGCAAAGGATAGGTGCCCTCCTGTTCAATCGGATTTTGCGTCGCCAGCACATGAAAGGGAACCCCAAGCGGCCGGTCGCGCCCCGCGACAGTAACAGATTTTTCCTGCATAGCTTGAAGCAGCGCCGATTGCGTCCGTGGACTGGCGCGGTTAATTTCATCAGCCATGAGCAATTGGCAAAACACGGGCCCTTCGATAAAGCGAAATTGCCGCGCGCCATCGGATGCGGTCTCCAGAACCTCGGAACCCAAGATATCAGCGGGCATCAAATCTGGGGTGAATTGCACCCGATTGCCGCGCAACCCCATGACAGTGGACAGCGCCTCAACCAGCCGGGTTTTCCCAACCCCCGGCAGGCCAACCAAGACCCCATGCCCGCCACATAACAAGGTGATGAGCACCAAATCCACCACCCGCTCCTGTCCAATGAACACCCCGCGGATCATCTCGCGGGCCTCTGCCAAACGGTGGCCTAGGTCTTCAATTTGTGGCGCCAGCGTATCAGCTTTGGTCATAAGATTGCCTCGCAATAATTTCTATGTGGTATATATCTAGCCTACCTTAAGAAAAAGAGATGACAACTGATATGAGCGGACAAAATATCGTGACCCCATCGGCAGAAAACATCGCCGCCAGTGTCTCAGCCGCAACCCGTGGCAAAGGCTTGCCGCCAGTTCACCTATGGAACCCACCGTTCTGCGGCGATCTGGACATCAGAATTGCACGGGATGGCACCTGGTTCTACCTTGGCACCCCCATTGGCCGACCAGCGCTTGTGAAATTGTTTTCGTCAATCTTGAAAAAAGAGGCGGGGAAATATTACCTCGTGACCCCAGTTGAAAAAGTCGGAATCCAAGTAGATGACGCCCCCTTTGTGGCGGTGGATGTGGATCATCGCGACGGCGATTTGCATTTCACCACGCAGGTCGGCGACACAATGATCGCCGGCCCTGACCACCCAATCCGTGTGGAGCGCGACCCCGAAACCGGCGAGCCGTCGCCCTATGTTCTGGTGCGCAGCAATCTGGAAGCCCTCATTGATCGCAAAAGCTTCTACCGCTTGGTCGACCTGGGCCTGCATGAGATATGGAAGGGTGAAAGCTGGTTCGGCCTGCGCTCCCAATCCACATTCTTCCCTGTGATCCCGTCGAAAGAGCTGACTATTTGACGGAAAATAAGAATACGGCTCTAGAATTGCATCAAGTGCTTATACTCACCCGGCTTAAGATCTCCTAAATGCCACTCACCGATTTGCGCTCGGATGAGGCGTAGGCAGGGGTGGCCTATGGCTGCGGTCATGCGGCGTATTTGGCGATTTTTGCCTTCGCGAATGGTCACCTCGATCCAGCTGTCCGGCACCGACTTGCGCACCCGGATCGGCGGGTTACGTGGCCAGAGGCCCTCCGGTTCGTCCATCAGCCGCGCTTTGGCCGGTTGGGTGACACCGTCTTTCAACTGCACCCCGCGGCGCAGGCTTTGCAAGGCGCTCTCTTGCGGGGCGCCTTCGACCTGGACCCAATAGGTTTTTGCCATTTTATGTTTCGGATCGGCAATCCGGGCCTGCAATTTGCCATCATCAGTTAAGAGCAACAGCCCCTCACTGTCCCGATCCAGCCGACCGGCCGGGTAGACATGCGGAACGGGAATATAGCGCGATAGGGTCTCGCGCCCGCTGGCCGCAAGGCTTTGATCTGTGAATTGGGACAAGACATTGAACGGCTTGTTGAACAGGATCAGCACGTTAACGCCTGTTCCAAATCAGCACATAGATCCTGCACATCCTCAATGCCAATCGACAGGCGCAGAAGAGACTCAGGAATGCCGGTATGAGGTTCAATCGTGTGGCGATGTTCCACCAGGCTTTCCACCCCGCCCAACGAGGTGGCTCGGTGAAACAAATTCAATTGACCGGCCACCCTCAGGGCCTCCACCGCCCCGCCCTTCACGCAAAAGGACAAGAGCGAGCCAAACCCACCTGCCATTTGCCGCTTGGCCACACTATGCCCGTCAAAATCAGGCAGGCCGGGATAAAACACTTGCGCCACCGCGTCGTGACTTTGCAAGAATTCTGCCACAGCCTGCGCATTTTGCGACATGCGTTCCACGCGCAAAGGCAGGGTGCGAATTGAGCGAATGAGCAGCCAAGCCTCAAAACTGCCGATCACCGCGCCGGCGTCATGGCGATCTATGGCGATCGCTTGCCAATGCGAGTCGGCCGGCGCATTGGTCGCCAAGACCCCAGCCAAGACATCCGAATGGCCATTGATTCCTTTGGTCGCCGAATGCATGACAATATCGGCCCCAAAATCCAAGGCGCGGGTCAAAATTGGGGTTGCGGCCGTGGCATCAACCACCAGTCGCCCGCCTGCCGCATGGGTGGCCTCTGCCACAAGCGCGATATCCGTTGTCCGCAGCCACGGGTTTGAAGGTGTCTCAATAAAGACCAAATCCGGCTGGTGCTGGGCGCAGAGGCTTTGCGCCTGCCCAATATCGCTCAAATCCGCCTCGATCAGGGTCACGGACCGGCGGGCACAAAACTCCCGCAACCACTTCGTTGTGCCCCAATAGATCTGTGACTGCACCAAGACCGTCGCCCCGCCCGGCAAAGCTCGAAACACCGCTGCAATCGCCGCCATGCCATTGGGAAATAAGAGTGCGGTCTCAGCGTTGTCCAGTTGCGCCAAAAGAGCTTCGGCGATGCGGCCCACATCATTGTCATCACGGGCATAAATATTGCCCGTGGGATGCGGCTGGTAGCTACGGTCCCGTGCGAAGGTCGTACTGGGCTGAATGGGCGGTACAACCCCGCCGCTGGCCGCGTCAATATATCCGCCCGCCTGCGCCGCAATAGTCGCCACTGATAGGCCACGTTTCGCCATGGATGTCCCCTCTTTCGCCTCAGACTCTAATGCGCGACCGCCCAATTTGGCCCAGATCCGGCCTCCACAATCAACGGCACATCCAGCTTGACCACTGGCAAGCTGGCCCGTTCCATCACCTGTTTGGCAACTTGGGTAAGGGCCTCGACCGCACCGTCCTCAACTTCAAACAGCAATTCATCGTGCACTTGCAACAACATTTTGGCCGGTAAATGCGCAATCGCTTCGGGCATGCGGACCATCGCGCGGCGGATCACATCTGCTGCGGTGCCTTGGATCGGCGCATTGATTGCAGCGCGTTTGGCAAAACCTGCATGCGGGCCTTTCGCCCCAATGTCAGGCGTGTGAATGCGGCGTCCAAACAGCGTTTGCACATAGCCATGTTCTTTGGCGAAAGCCACCGTATCATCCATATAGGTGCGAATGCCCGGGAAGCGCTCAAAATATGTGTCGATGAACGCCTGGGCCTCCGCCCGCGGAATGCGCAGATTGCGCGCAAGCCCAAAGCCAGAAATGCCATAAATCACCCCAAAGTTAATGGCTTTTGCCTTGCGGCGCACCTCAGAGGTCATTTGATCGAGCGGCACATCAAACATCTGACTTGCGGTCAGCGCGTGAATATCAATGCCGTCGGCAAAGGCCTGTTTCAGAGTTGGAATATCGGCAATATGGGCGAGAATGCGCAGCTCGATTTGTGAATAATCCAAAGCCACTAAGGTTTTGCCGGTCTCCGCTACAAAAGCCTCCCGAATTTTGCGGCCCTCTTCCGTCCGGATGGGGATATTTTGCAAGTTGGGATCAGTTGAGGCCAAACGCCCGGTGCTCGCGCCGGCGATGGAATAGGACGTGTGCACGCGGCCAGTATCGGGATGAATATGGTCCTGCAGCGCATCGGTATAAGTGGATTTCAATTTGCTCAATTGACGCCAGTCTAAAACCCGCCCGGGCAATTCATGTTCCGTCGCCAGATCTTCCAAAACATCAACCCCAGTGGCATAGGCGCCCGTTTTGCCCTTCTTACCACCGGGAAGCGCCATTTCATCAAAGAGAACTTCGCCAAGCTGTTTCGGAGATCCCACATTAAAGCTGCGCCCGGCCATCTCGTGAATTTCAGCCTCCAGCCCCGCCATCTTCTGCGCGAAACCATTCGACATGCGGCTCAAGACATCTCGGTCTACTTTGATCCCGTGCATTTCCATATCTGCCAATACCGGCACGAGGGGGCGTTCCAGGCTTTCATAAACCGCTGTCACCCGATTAAGATGCAAGCGCGGTTTGAGATACTGCCAAAGGCGCAGAGTGATATCGGCATCTTCTGCCGCATAGCGGCTGGCCTCATCAATGGGAACACGGTCAAAGGTGATTGCGGATTTCCCACTGCCCAGCAGTGTTTTGATCGAGATGGGCGCATGATCGAGATAACGCTCACTCAAAAGGTCCATCCCATGATTGTGCAAGCCGCCATTTTGCGCGTAGCTCATCAACATTGTGTCATCGATCGGCGCCACTTGGATACCGACCCGCGCCAAAATCTTGGCGTCATATTTCATGTTCTGACCAATTTTCAGAATGGTAGAATCTTCCAGCATCGGTTTGAGCATGGCCAAAGCTGTCTTTTGGTCCATCTGGCCCTCGGCCAAAGCATCGGTGCCGAAGAGATCATCAGACTGCCCCGCGCGATGCGCGAGCGGCAAATAAGCCGCCTCGCCGGCTTGGACACATAATGAGACACCCACCAAGTCGGCGCGCATTTCATTCAAACCGGTTGTTTCCGTATCCACGGCCACATAGCCGCGGGCATAAATCCGATCAATCCAAGTTTGCAAAGCCGCCGCATCTTGGATGGTCTCATATTTGCTGGTGTCAAAAGCCGCCGCCGCGGGGGCCTCAATCACGGCCTGCTGCACCTCGGGCTCGGCAATAACCGGGGCTTGAACGCCCAGTTTATCCGCCAGCCTTTTGCTCAAGGTGCGAAATTCCATTTGTGCCACAAAATCCAAAAGCTCTTGAGGATCGGGATCGCGCACCTCCAAATCCTCAATGGAGAAATCCAGCTCCATATTGCACTCCAGCTGAACCAGCTGTTTGGACAGTTCGATCTGCGCCCGGTTGTCCATCAAGCTTTCGCGGCGCTTGGGCTGTTTGATCTCTCCTGCGCGGTCCAAAAGCTCTTCCAGAGAGCCATATTCGTTGATCAGCAAAGCCGCAGTTTTAATGCCAATGCCGGGTGCACCGGGCACATTGTCAACGCTGTCCCCTGCCAAAGCCTGCACATCAACCACGCGCTCAGGGGCAACACCAAATTTCTCAACAACACCGTCTCGGTCAATCACTTTGTTTTTCATGGCATCCAGCATCACAACACCGCCGCCCACCAGCTGCATCAAGTCCTTGTCAGAGCTGATGATGGTGCACGCGCCCCCAGCGTCGCGCGCGCGGCAGGCCAATGTTGCGATGATGTCATCCGCCTCAAACCCTTCGACCTCTTTACATGCCACATTGAAAGCCCGGGTTGCCGCGCGGGTGAGTGGGAATTGTGGGATCAAATCTTCCGGCGTGGCGGAACGGTTCGCCTTATACAGATCATACATATCATTGCGAAATGTCTTGCCAGAGTGATCAAAGATCACCGCAACATGGGTGGGAGCATCGGGGCCAGTATTGTTTTCCACATATCGTTGCAACATGTTGCAAAACCCGGCCACAGCGCCCACCGGCAAACCGTCTGATTTGCGCGTCAGCGGTGGCAGAGCGTGATAGGCGCGAAAGATGAAGGCTGACCCGTCGATCAGATGCAGGTGATGTCCTTTACCGAATGCCATGATGATGCTATCCTTGGGTCATTGATTGAAATTGTTTGTGGCATGAAAAATTTATACCTGCCAGTGCTGCTGGCCTTGATTCACACATTTGCAACCGCAGCTACGCCCGTTCCTGACGAAAATTGCGTAGATATCCCCGATAGCCGCGACAGTTGCTCGCCGCTCCTGGCTTGTTTTGGCAATAGCGGCGAGTATTTTGCAGGCCGGGCTTTGGGCCGGGATGAAGGGACCTTGGCCGGGGTGACCAATTTTGGCGCGATCTGCACGGGCACTTGGGTCTCTCGCAATTTTATCGGAACAGGAGAGGCCAATTTCGAATGCGACAATGGCCATTGGGGCAAGGTCATTTTCCATTATCGTGACGGTGTGAGCGGCACGGTCAAAGGATTCGGCTTCACCAACCACGGCGTGAGCATAAGAGCCTGGTCCGGCCATTACATCCAAGATTTCCTTGATGACCAGAGCGGTCAGGTGGACAATAAGCTTATGTGCGGTGAGGTCGAAATTCCGCTCAGTTAGGACAGTTTACTTACACCTGTCCCTCAAAGTCTTTATGCACCATTTTTGCGTCACAATAGGGGCATTCAACCCAGCCGTGCTCATTGGGTATTTGCAACCAAACGCGTGGGTGCCCCAAAGCGCCTTCACCACCATCACAGGCCACGCGATAGGCCTCTACAATTTTTGTCTCAGGTGCTTGAGTTGTCATTTTTTTGCCTTCTGGTTGCTGTTGGGCCTTGCTGCGCATATGTCGCTGGCTAAGATACCAAAACACGCGCAACCCACAAGCACTTTGAAAGGCCGACTATGTCACAAAATGCGATTGAGCTGCGTGGTTTGAAGAAAACCTATGCCGCGACCAAGAAAACTGAGGCTAAAACGGCTCTGTCCGGCATTGATCTGGATATTCCGAGGGGCTCCATCTTCGGGCTCTTGGGGCCCAATGGTGCGGGCAAATCGACCCTGATCAATATTCTCGCCGGCTTGGTGAAAAAATCTGCAGGCTCAGTCAATATCTGGGGCTTTGATCAAGATGAAAACCCGCGGCAATCGCGCGCCGCAATTGGGGTGATGCCCCAGGAATTGAACCTTGATCCGTTTTTCACACCGGGAGCCTCGCTTGATATGCAGGCCGGCCTATATGGCGTACCGAAAGCGCTGCGTAAAACCGATGAAATTCTGCGGTTGATCGGATTGGAAGACAAAGCCAATGCCTATGCACGCAGTCTTTCAGGCGGGATGCGCCGGCGATTGCTCTTGGGCAAAGCGCTCGTGCATAGTCCGCAGATCCTGGTGCTTGATGAGCCCACAGCGGGGGTGGATATCGGTCTGCGCCAAATGCTTTGGGACAATGTACGACAACTCAATGCCGACGGCATGACTGTGATTCTCACCACCCATTACCTCGAAGAAGCGCAAGAAATGTGCGATCAAATCGCCATTATTCACGAGGGCGCGCTGCGCGCTTTGGACACGACAGCGAACCTATTGTCCAAACTTGACACAAAAACCTTGGTTGTTGAGACCGAGAGCGCGGCAGAGATAAGCCTGCCGGCCGGGGTGACACAAAGCCAGCGAGCCGATGGCACCTTGGCCTTCACCTATAGCCGCAGCGCTATCTCTCCTGGTGAAATTTTAGACGCGCTGCGCCTCGCAGGTGTCAAGATTTTGGACATCCAAACCGAACAGCCTGATCTTCAAGACGTCTTTTTGGACATCACCAAATAGGCAGGTATCCTCTCCCTAGGCTTCGCGCAACATCCGCCCAAGCGGCCGGCCCGCAACGAGATGCACATGCAAATGTGGCACCTCCTGCACCCCATGGCGACCTGAATTGGCCAAAAGGCGATAGCCGTCACCTCCGGTTCCGGGATCAACCTTCAAGGCCGTCGCAACCTGACCCACCGCACGGGTGAAATCAACAATCTCTTCCGCAGTGGCTGAATTGGCAAAATGATCAAAACACACATAAGGACCTTTGGGGATCACCAAAATATGTTCGGGCGCTTGGGCCTGAATATCGCGAAACGCGAGGCTGTGTTCGGTCTCTAATACGGTGGTGTTGGGAATTTCCCCGCGTAGAATCTTAGCGAAGATATTTTGATCATCATACTCATATGCCATCGACAGGCTCCTAATCCGAAAACAACTGGTCCGATGCCAGTATGGCACGAGCCTTTTCCGTAGAGATACCCAAAAATTCGGCCAATGGCACGGCATTTTCCTCAAGCCCCGCCTCTTCGTAGATCTGATAACTTTGCGGGAATTGCGCATCTATTAATTGATGGTGCTCATGCCACACATCTTGGCGCAGGGTTGGCAGAAGGCGCTCAATAACTTCCGGTGGCGAATCTTTCGCCATAAGACCGATACGTTGCGCATGACCAACTAAATAAGCGTCATTAAACTGGCACATCATCACCAGTGTTTTGATTTTGGCGCTGTCTTTGTATAGGTCCTGGATCAAGTCCATACTCGCGCTATCGACACAGATCAGCAAACGATCGGTCTGCTTTTGATCGAAGACCATATGTAAAAATGATCTGACGTGCCGGCGGCGCTTTGGCAAACGGCTTTCGGTTCCGCCCAAATCAGGCAGGCCTGCGTCATGCTCGTGAAAAAGAAATTGGGACGAGGCAACATCCACCTCTTCACCAATCCGCTCGAGCAGGCGCTTCGCGACATGCCATTTTTTACACACCACCACCCGCAGCTCCCGGGTTCGACCAATATTGGCTTGCTCTTCCCAAACCCGCCGCCCAAACCGTAGCCCCTCACGGCCCTTGCCGGTCAAAAAGGCAAATAGTTTCGGGCCCTCTTTTGAAATGTGAAACTCACGGCCTGTTTCCGCATAGAGGCGTGCCAAACGCTCTTTGAGGTCAAGGGCCTCGGGGCTTATTTTGCGGGCAAACAAGTAATCCTGGCTCAACAATAGGTCGTAGTGATCATTATAAAATGTCGCCGGCATTCCATAATCTGTGAACATCAAAAATGTGAGTGGACGGGTTTGAATTTCATGCGCTGGCACCAAGTGCCGGACCAATGTTTGGAAAAACGTCTCATCCGGGATCCAAGTGGTCGAGAAGAACCGCAGCACATCTCGACGCTTTTTGACAAAGTCCAATATTTTTTCAATGGTCTGTCGGCGCAAACACCACCATTGCGAACCAATCATCACCTGCAGATCAGCCGGTATTTTCCGGGTCAAGCCAAAATATCTTTGCAGCTTGAAACTGTTGTAAAACAAAAATGGCTGGCGCCGTTCGTTGAAAAAATGTCGATAAATTAACCGCGCCTCTTTCATACCCGTTTTGATCCAATCACTCTCAAAAAAATCAAAACTTTCAATGTAATCACGATCATGTTGGCCCAAAAAATGATGCGCATATTCTGCGGTCTTGATGGTGTGGCAGTCACCTGAGATCATGTAAAAATGCGTCGCATCTGCAAAGGTATCGACCGCAGCTTGCAGCGCATTTAAGCTGGCTTGCACCAACGACCACGCACCCCAACCGCATTTTACGCGTTTCTTTGCAAAACAAATGTTGGGATTGTCCGCAAGGGCCTCGCGAATAGCCCGAAACTCAGAACTCCGTCCACCGGCGTCAAAATGAATGGAAACGTAATCTCCGGCCATCGCAAGGCGCCGCGCTTGCTCAATAATGGAGCGGCTGTCCTTGTGACATAACAATATAAATGCGACTCTCACCATAAAGTTACTGATGTCTCTATTGCTGAATAAATATTTCGGTCATAATAAATTTACATTATATTGATTTAGTTTTCGTTGGTACAGTGCCAATAGGTTTGAAAGAAAGTAATTTACATGGGTTTTCCTGGAACTTGGATGACTGAGTCCGAAAGTGTTGTGTATCGCGTCGTGCCGAAATGTGCCTGTTCAACCATTGGGCAGATCATGTTTTACTCGGACCACGGCGAATTTTTTGACGGCGATATTCACGACTCTAAAGCCGGACTGCATAAGTGGTCTCAGGAAGACTCGAAACCAAAAATCACGCAGAATGTGGTGGAGCATCGCAGTTATGCATTCACCTGTGTCCGCAATCCTTATACGCGGATATTGAGCTCATTCTTTGACAAAATTTGCGGCATTCAGCGCAATGGAAACTACTATCGTGGCAATCTTGTCCCACTTTTGATCCAAAAATATGGAATCGAAGTGGGCAATCCGGACGATGACTTTCAATTTGATCAGATCAAGAGTTTTCGGCGATTTCTACTTTTTGCCAGAGACACCATAAGATGGCGCAAACCGATGGATCCTGATATTCATTGGTCGGCGACCTCGGGCCATGTCTCAACTTTTGTGGCCAATGGTGGAACCTATGATCACATTTTTTGGACCGAAAAATTCAATGACGGGATGCAAACGGTCTTAGACGCCATTGAAACACCCAATAAGGTCGATTTAAAGACCATTCCAAAGTTCAACGAAAGCGAAGGGCACGGCCCCAAACGCGCGCATCCCGTGGAGGATTATTTCGACGATCTGTCGATGCATTTGGTTTATGAGATGTTCAAACGTGACTTTGATCTGTTCAAATATAGTTTTGAAGATCCCGCCAATAAAATGCCCATTGGCGAGATTGATCTTGATGAGATTCACGCAAAATTGGGCGGAACCTAAAGGCGGCTTTTAAACAATACCCTGCTTTTTGAGCATCTCAGCGATGGAAGTGGCTGGGCGCGGACCGATGTGACCGATCACCTCTCCGGCGGCAATACCACCGATCTTGCCGCAGGTCTCCAGATCAAACCCTTGCACCACCCCATATAGGAAGCCAGCGGCAAATTGATCGCCTGCGCCTGTGGCATCCACCGGGACAACCGGGACAACTGGCACGTCCCATCGCTTATCTGCTTGGCATATCGACACGCCCTGCGCCGAGCGCGTGCACACCACCAACTCACAATCAGCGGCCCCCATTTTGAGCGCTTCTGCCAAGTCATCAGTTTGATACAGCGACTTTAGCTCTTCTTCATTGCAGAGGAAAAAATCCAACGGGCCAGCTACCAACTTACGAAAATCATCGCGATGGCGATCCACGCAAAATGGATCCGACAAAGAAATTCCAGCCCGCGCACCCGATTGCCGCGCCAGTGATGCGGCCTTGCGAAACGCTTCCTTGCCAGGGGCCTTGTCAAAGAGATACCCCTCAAGGAACAGAATTTCACAGTCTGCGATCACCGCATCGGATACGTCTTCCGGTCCCACATCCGAGGAAATTCCAAGATAGGTGTTCATCGAACGCTCACCATCGGGCGACACGAAGATCATTGAACGTGACGTTGGAAGCTCCGCATTACGCACCGGCGGGTTCGGAAAATCCGTACCTTCTGTTTGCATTGCCAATGCGTAGGAATGACCCAAATCATCATCCGCAACCCGGCCAATAAACGCCGTACGAAGACCCAAAGATCCCAACCCGGCAATCGTATTGGCCACAGACCCACCTGGCGTTTCTGTTCGGCTGCCCATCGCTGCAAAGAGCGCTTCGGCGCGCGGCTGGTCCACCAGCTGCATGATACCCTTTTCAACCCCATGCTCAGCCAAAAAATCGTCGCTGCTGGTCGCAATAACGTCCGACACAGCATTTCCGATACCAACCACCTGATAGGCTTTGCTCACTGGGTTTTCTCCTCAAATTGGCATAAATCACTGATAATGCAGGCGCGGCACTTGGGTTTTCGCGCAACACAAATATATCTCCCATGCAATATCAGCCAATGATGTGCGTGCAACTGAAAATCCGCAGGTACATTATCTTCAATTGCCCGTTCGACCTGATCCACCGTTTTGCCCGGCGCAATGCCCGCGCGGTTTCCCACCCGGAAAATATGCGTGTCGACCGCCTGTGCCGGCTGCTGCCACCACATATTCAACACGACATTTGCAGTTTTGCGTCCAACACCCGGTAGGCTTTGCAAGGCAGCCCGCGAATTGGGCACCTCGCCGCCAAATTCTTCCACCAAAATCTGCGCCATCTTCATCACATTGCGGGCTTTGGTTTTGTAAAGGCCGATGGTCTTGATATGGGCGATCAACCCATCCTCGCCAAGATCCAACATTTTTTGCGGCGTATCTACTGTTTTGAACAGGGCCTCTGTGGCCTTGTTGACGCCCTTATCAGTCGCCTGCGCCGAAAGCGCCACGGCCACCACGAGCGTATAGGCATTCACATGATTAAGCTCCCCCTTTGGTTCAGGTTCGCTGTTTTCAAACCGCGAAAAGATTTCGCGCATGACCGGGTAAGGAAGTTGTTTCGCCATGACAGCTCTATAAGAAAAATTCACACAAAACTAAACCAAAATTCTGGCGTGTTCTTGCGAATAACCAGACAAGTATGAGCGAAGCCTTGCCGCCGGCAAAATACGTGAATTGCGGAAAGCTGGGAATCCCTGCATAACAAAGCGCTACAAGAAATTGGCCTGATTAAAGGAGCTCACCATGAAATTGTTATCTTCTGCACTCGCAGGATCCGCATTGTTGATTCTTTCGGGCTGCGTCACGCCAGAGAGCGCGGCCAATAGCAAGCCAGGTGACAACACCACCGCAGGTACGATCATGGGAGGGCTCATTGGCGCCATTGCTGGCATGGAAATGTCGAGCAAAGGTGACCGGAAAAAGGGGGCGGTTGTTGGCGCTATTGTGGGCGCGGCGGCCGGCAATGCAATTGGTCAAAGTTTGGATGAACAGGCCGCAGATTTGCGCCGTGATCTGAACAATAATCAAGTGAATGTCACGAACACTGGGTCCGAGCTGATCGTCACGATGCCACAGGACATTCTGTTTGCCTTGGATAGTGCCGCTGTGCGCAGTGATTTGCGCCGCGACCTGGGCGTTGTGGCCGGAAACTTACAGGCCTATCCAAACTCCACCATCTCCATTGAAGGTCATACGGACAACACCGGAACCGCCAATTACAATAGGATTCTGTCGCAACGGCGCGCAAATGCCGTGGCGGACATCTTGGTGAACAATGGTGTGCCGCCAGCACGCTTATACGCGGTGGGCCGCGGCGAGAATGAACCGGTGGCCAGTAATCTTTCCGCCACTGGGCGCGCACAGAACCGCAGGGTCGAAATTGTGATCCGACCAAACGCATAGCCAGGCCTTAGGCCGTATGTGCGCCTATCGGTTGAAGTGACGCAACGCTGCTTCTCAGTGACGGTTGCCTTCTCATAGACTGGTCATATAATTTGACCAATCTATTGGAGGGACTCATGCCGTTTCAAAGAATTGATTCAGAAAAATTGTCCAAATCTGTTGTCCGGCAGGTAGAGCAGCTGATCCTGCGTGGTATTTTGCGTCCAGGCGAGCGCCTGCCCTCAGAGCGGGAACTTGCAGAAAAGCTTGCGGTATCGCGCCCCTCGCTTCGGGAAGCCCTGAGTGAGTTGCAGCAGGCGGGGCTTCTCACCGCGCGCGCAGGTGCCGGGATTTTTGTGGCAGAGGTTTTGGGATCGGCCTTCTCCCCTGCCCTCATGCGGTTGTTTTCAACCCATGATGAAGCGGTTTACGACTATCTGGCCTTTCGCAAGGATTTGGAGGGCCTGGCCGCAGAACGTGCCGCCCGCATCGGATCTGATACGGACCTCAAGGTCATCGACGCCATTTATAAGAAAATGGAAGCGGCACAGTCCAAGCGCTCTACCGAAGAGGAGGCGCGATTGGATGCGCAGTTTCACATGTCGATCTGCGAAGCGGGGCATAATGTGGTGATGCTGCATATGATGCGCTCGATGTATGAGCTCCTACAGACCGGGGTGTTTTACAACCGCAAGGCAACATTTCGGCAAAAAAGTGGCAGATCGCAACTTCTACAACAGCATGGCGCAATCAATGATGCGATCCAAGCGCGCAACCCAGAGGCAGCAAGGCATGCGGTGCATCTCCACTTGGATTTCGTAGGTGGCGTTTTGCAAGAACAAGAGCGCGCCAACAAAAATGAAGAGGTCGCCAAACTGCGTTTTTCACATGCTTTGGAACGCCCCTAGGAGCCCTTTTGAAAATGAGCTCTTCCAATCTGCATCCGTCGCTGATGCGCGCGGCACAAAAAAAGCCCAAGGTTCGCACCTCGGGCTTTTTTCACAATTCAAACCACCGATTAGTGTAGCTTTATACCGACCTGATTAATGGCATCGTCAATCAAACCATTGCCATCGGCCTCAGTCATTTGATTTTCTATTATGTCTCGGGCTGCAGCCACGGCCACAATTATCGCTTCGTCACGTACATCTTTGATCGCTGAGGCTTCAGCGGATGCAATCTGCTCCTCCGCAGCAACCATGCGGCGCGCAACAGAGTTTTTTATGTCAGCCTTGGCCTGCTCGGCTGCCGCAGCAGCCTCGACGCGCGCGGCCTCCACAATCCTGTCGGCTTGCGCTTGGACTTCAGCTTGCTTTTTCTCGTAAGAGGCCAGCAGAGCCTTCGCCTCTTCATGCAGGGAACGGGCTTCTTCCAACTCTGAACGAATACCGTCCGCGCGGTCGTCCAAAATCTTGCCAAGCATTTTAGGCACACCAAGATACAAAACCAAAGCCAAAAAGCCAATAAACGCTACTGTGACCACGAAGTCGGTATTATAGAGTGAGAAGAACGGTCCACTGGCGGCAAGCGCCGGCGAGGCCGAAACTGTCAATAATAGGACTGAAAGATATCTCATGTCTTAGCCTTTCATCCGTTCAGTCACGGCGGCTGTTACGGTTTTGGCATCTGCCTTGCCGCCCATCGCTGCAACGATTTCTCTTGCGGTAGCTTTGGCGACGGTCTTCACATTTGCTTTCGCCGAGCTTCGAATTTCGGCCAGCGCTGCTGCCGCTTCTTTTGTCCGGCCAGAGATCTGAGCATCAGCCTTGGACAATTCTTCGTCCAGCTGACCCTGAATCTCAGCGCGCATTAAGACGTTGATATTTTGAGCCTCAGCACGTGCATCAGCAAGCGCTTTTTCATAGGCCTGTTCAGCCTCAAGCGCTCGGCTCTTCAGGTCTTCCGCTTCAGCCAGATCATTCGTGATCGTACCCGCGCGATCCGCCAAAGCACCACCGATACGCGGCAGGGCAATGCGCGACAAGATAAAGTAGATCACAACAAGCGTTATGACCAACCAAAAGATTTGGTTCGAGAAGGTCGAAAAATCTAGCTGTGGCATGCCTACCTTTGCAGCACCGCCCGCGGCTTGACCCGCATCTGTTGTCTGTGTTGCCATATCAATTCCTCCAATACCTGAGGGCGAACTAGGGCCTCAATGAGGCCCCAGAACCTTAGGGAAAGGGAAGATTATACTGCGAACATCAACAGCAGAGCGACGAGGAATGAGAAAATCCCCAAAGCTTCTGCAAACGCAATACCAATGAACATCGTTGCAGTTTGGCCACCAGCGGCAGAAGGGTTGCGCAGTGCGCCCGATATGAAGTTGCCAACAACATGACCAACACCAACGGCTGCGCCGCCCATGCCAGTACATGCCAAGCCAGCACCAATGTAAGCACCCATTTGTACAATATCGCCAGTCATTTCATAGTCTCCTTGATTTCATTTAAAATAGATAAGAGTTGAAGCTCGTAACTTAGTGGTGCGGATGCAGTGCATCTCGCAAATACACACAGGTCAGAATTGCAAACACATATGCCTGGATGAAGGAAACAAGCACTTCTAAGGCATATATAGCTGTGATCGCGAGAATCGACAGCGGTGTCACAACCAGACCAATACCCGTCGAAACAAGAACCAGAGGCGCAAACGCTGCAAACACTTTGATAACAGCGTGACCCGCCATCATGTTGCCAGCTAAGCGAATGGAATGGCTTACGGGGCGCACGAAGTAGGAAATCACCTCGATCAGCGCTAAAATTGGGCGTAGCACAAGTGGGGCAGATGAAATCCAAAACACACTCAGAAAGCCAAAACCATTTTTTACAAACCCCAGGACGGTCACCGCTAGGAATACTGCCATAGCCATTACAGCTGTTACCGCAATGTGACTGGTGGTGGTGAACGCCATCGGAAGAAGGCCAAGGAAGTTAGCAACAACGATGAACATGAAAAGTGTCATGATGTACGGAAAGTAGACAACGCCGTCTTTGCCGGTCACGTCTTCAACCATCTTGTAAATAAATCCATAAGCCAACTCTGCAATCGACTGACTACGTGTTGGAACCAAAGCCCGGCCGCGGGCTCCCAAAACCAAAATTGCAAAGATTACCAAAATTGAGAGGCCCATCCACAGTGTCACGTTAGTGATCGTAAACCATTCCACCGGGCCCACACCAAACAATGGTGTTACCTGAAATTGATCCATCGGATGAAATACGAGGCCTGCTTCTGCTTCACCATGTGTTTCTGTTGCCAAGGTCTCAACCCTCTTTTTCGTCTGCGGCTCGCGCCATGTGCATTTTTTGAACTTCCTGGGCCGTTCGCATCATCGTGCGCACACCTGCCACAAAGCCAAATCCTATAAACAAGATCAGGAAAATTGGCAGTGTGCCAAACAGCCAGTCCAGGCCGTACCCAATCCCAAATCCAATGGCGATACCCGCCACCAATTCTATCACCATACGCCACGCCATATTGGCCATTGCATAGTGTTCCTCTTTGGCAGGCTTCGGTGCCGTTGCAGCCTTCATCCTCGCAATGCGATTTTCGAGCTCAGTGAGCTTCTGCGGATCCGGCGTCGGCACATAAAACTCCTGTCCAAGAGTGTTAAGGGGGATTTAGTCCCCTTTGCGAGCAGAGTCAATTCCAGTTTGCACCCAGGACTTCAATATAACCTATTGTTTTTTCAATATTTTAAATAATGGCACTTCTGGAGTCGCCCATGCCTCAGGGCCAAATCCCTCAAATCCCGTCAAAAGCGATATTCAACCAAATGGTTGACGATTGCGACGCTTTGGGTATCAGTCAGGTCATGGCCAGCTCTCTTGATCTCATCTTTTCCGCCCTCTCAGATCCCACAAGGCGGCAAATCCTCACCTTGCTGCTGGAAGATGACATGGCGGTGACCGATGTGGCGGAACCTTTTGAGATGTCTCTGGCGGCGATTTCCAAACATTTAACTGTGCTCACCAACGCCGGGCTGATCCAACAAGAACGCCGCGGCCGCGTGAAATGGTGCAAACTCGACCCCGACGCCATGCAAGCCGCCTGGGCTTGGATGCAAGGATTCGGCCAATTTGACGCGCTCGATCTCGATGAGCTGGAAGCCTATATCGAAAAGACACTCCAAGATTCGTAACGCCAACAGCATCTATTCGCGCCCCGCGCACCCGTCACAATACGAAACAAGCCGCTGGTGACCCAGGCAGGATTCGAACCTGCAACCTGCCCCTTAGGAGGGGGCTGCTCTATCCAGTTGAGCCACTGAGCCACGTCTTTGTTTCTGCATATATAGTTATACATGTCAATTCGGGTTAATTATGGCCTACTGTGGCGCACCCACTGGCGCGGCAGGTGGACTGCAGAGGCAGGACGTTATGATCAATGGTGCAGTACCGTATATCTGGTTCTGGAATCACAAAGAAAGGATAATGGGGAAGAAGCGATTAGAACGTATCATCCCACTGGTTGATCCACTACTCGGACCCTTAGCTGATTATCTGAACAGGGCAGACCTAAATAGAAACGAACCAATCTTCCCTACTTATGGAGGGGGCAGGCACTCCTCCGCTGATCGCTAAAAGAAGCTAATTAAGCACATAGTGAATATGCGCAGTGGCTTCGATAATAGCCAGCTAAGCCCATATTCACTGCAAAACACATTTAAAGACAGGGCAGTCGTGGCTGGAGT
>ERZ887942.613-NODE-613-length-27988-cov-49.098307_pt1 | contig 27988 bp, 20 predicted proteins | sample MGYA00521099_ERZ887942 | MGnify/ENA primary metagenome ERZ887942 (study PRJEB32303, sample SAMEA104408605) | aquatic metagenome | biome: Brackish water; feature: Pelagic; material: water | place: Baltic Sea | collected 2014-06-07T06:48:00 | depth 16,251 m ...
TCTTCAGTCTTTGGTTCTTCAGTCTTCACTGGCTGGGAGTCATCTTCGCCGCCAAAAGGAACCAGCATGCCAAACATTGAGTACGATTTTTCAACCGCCTCGCTGCACTTAGATGCCATTGTTGGATCCATCGCCAGCACAACGCCGAACCATCGCTGAACTTCGTTGAACTCTGCCAACTGAACTGAAAGCAGCCCCATTTCGAACCGGCTTTGAGGATCATCGACGCTATTTCCGATCGATTTCAGCTTCTCCAGACGTTGAGCCTGAAGGTCTTTGATCTGCTCGACGTTTTGTTGAGCAATTGCCTGTCGCTTTGTGTCGCCGGTTGCCGCATACAGCTTTGCGGCAGCTTCCATGACACGCAAATCGCGAGGTGCCATCTGGATGCATTCCGTTAAAAGTTGCTGTGCCTTGTCGTTCTTTCCAGAGGCAACTTCAATCATCGCTGCTGAGATTTTTGTGGGCAACGTTGCATCCGGATTTTGAACGCCTTCCATTAAAGCACTTTCAATTGCTTCAATGTCGCCCAGTGCAATCTGGATCTGAGTCTTCAGGATCATGTCTTCAATCAAAGGAACGTATTCCTTTGAAATTGTCGTCATGACTTCCTTGTTTCCTGTTTCGAGTGCACAGCGAGCATAGCCTTCCAGCAGTGCCGGACTTGCGGCGGCAAAGTCTCCGGGGGACTTCAGCAATGCCGAATAGTCTTCCATCGCTTCTTCAAACCGACGCTGGTCAACCTTTAGTCGACCAAGCATGGTGCGGGCTTCTCTGTTGGCCGATTCGTTTTGCACCACGACGTTAAGAGTGTCTTCTGCCAACTTTAAGGTACCAACCGCATAGTACAATTTCGCCAGCAGAATTCTGCTGCGGTCGGCGGTTTCAGGAGCAAGTTCGATTGCTTCTTCGTAGTCTGAGATTGCTCCACGGAAGTCGCCCAGTCGAGACTTTACATCGCCCAGTTGCTGCAGAACAAGTGGCTTGATTTCGGCATTCTGCAAGGCTTCTTCGTACAGCTCTATCGCTTTGGGGTCGCGACTTTGGCGGGACGCGTGCATGCCCTTCAGCAGCTTTGTGTGAGCTTCGTAGGCCGGAAATTTCTCCAGCTTCGCCAATGTAACCAGGAAGTTTTCCTGTTCCGAAGCTTCGAATTCCTTCTGAGCCTGCTGAAACAGTTGCTTGGGATCATCTGGAACGGACGAAAAAATCACGCCCGCGCCGATGGCGATTGTCGCAAAGGCCAGCATAATCCAAAGCCACCAGGGAAGCCCGCTCTTGACGCGAAGTGGCTGAGTTTGATTCATGATTGTTGCCGCTTTGAAATCCAGTATGTGTTCCGCGCATGTCACAAGTTGTTACTGTTAAACACTTAACGTCTGAACAGCTTGCCTTTTTTCGCGCGCAAAATAGTCGTGCTTGGCCTTGCTACGTCGAATTCTATCAAAGTATTGGCAAATTCTGGGCATTTCGAGGCGGCCAGGCAGCAAGACTCCAATGGTGTGCAGTGGCTAATTGTCAGGTTTTCAATTTCAGCGTAGGTAGATAGTTGGCAAATATTCGAGTGAAATGACCCCTCGCTGCAATTGCATGAGAACACTGCCTCAAAATGCAGCGAATCAACCAGAGGATGTACCGACTGACGTCACGAAAAGAGGATCATACGCATCGTTCTGGATTTTCTAATAGCGATACTCAACGCAGTTCGCTGGCTTCAGCGACTTCCTTTTCCTGGCGAATGCAATGGTTGGCAACTATGTTTGCCTGACCATTTAGCCTTATTCAGAAAAGCTTATGTTGAGTCCCGGTCTTAGTGCGATTCATCCGGGGGGGGCGGAGATCCAAAAGTTGCGCGACACGTGTTGCTGCGGAAGTTCTGGAAGACCGCACACTGTTGGCGTCGTTTTCGCCGGGAAACATATTGGTCAGCAACGCTCCGTTCAGCGGAGGTGCCCCAATGTTGTACGAATACGACATTAGCGGCGCACGACTGCAGGAATTTCCGATCCCACCTGTTGGGTCATTTGAACTGGCGCGCGACCTTGCGGTGGATTCGAACGGCAATGTTCAGATCTATAACGGCACGTTCAGTCCCGAACTGGCCACCCTTGATGCTGCAGCTGGAACGATTAACCAAACGCTGACATTCCCGAACTGGAGTACAGCAAATGTCCTGACCTTGGGTGGGATTGCTGCATACGACAAACTTGTGTTTGTCACCGATACGGTGACGGGCAGGGACACGTCCGCACACCGCGGTTTGGTGCGATTCAATTTAATGATTCGACCGCCGTTCGTTTTGGCGCTTCTGAGGGAGGTATGATTGATGTCGCAGTTGGCCTGGACGGACTGGTCTACGCGTTGAATCCTGATGGCTCCCCCTCTGGCACGCGCATTTTCGTTTATGATCCGATCTCGATGGTGCTTCAACGAACAATTGAGATGCTTACCCAAAACCGGGCTATTGCCGTAAATGCGGCGGGGCACATTTTCACCGTTGGTGGAATTGAAAGCATTCGTCACTACGACCCCAACGGCATTCAGATTGGCGCAACATTGTCGGATATTGATGTCGATCGAGACGGTAATCTGCTGATCGCGTCACACGGCGGAATGATCGCGGTGACAACGGAGGCATTGCAGAGTTTGACTGCCTTCAATACACGCACTTCCAACGGTATGAACTTCCCCACGTGCGTGCCGCCAGCAAACGCATTGAGCGTCAATATTATGGGAACGTCGATCAGCGAGAACGGTGGCACCATCAGGGCGACTGTCAGTCGCAACACGGACATAACCAACGCACTGACTGTGACCCTTTCCAGCAGTGATACGAATAAAGCGACAGTGCCAGCCACGGTAACCATTGCCCTTGGCCAAAGCACTTCGGCACGGTTTGCCATGGCCGGTTTCGACGATACCATTGCCGATGGCACGAAGACCGTCACCATCAGCGCCAGCGTGGCTGCTCACGAGTTTGGCACTGATACAGTAGACGTGACTGATGACGCACGATTTCTTCGAAACCCGGCAACGTGGATGGTGATGGCGATTTTGATGCCAACGATTCCTTTCTGATTCAACTTGCCAGGCTGTCCGGCGCTGACTTGCAAATCGACCAGTCCAAAGGCAGCAGTCTTCTGACCGCCTCCCAGATACGTGCCAAAATCAACCAGATTGGAACGAAGGCAGATGTGGATGGAGATCAGCTCTCTCCAGTTTCACCCGCGTCGCACGCCACCGGGGCAAGGGCGAAGCCCTTGTCAGGACAATGCTCCGGGAATCGGCGAACCGTTCCGGATAACGGTAATCGGGCGGCCAACGTTGGCAGCGAATTCCTTCTTCGGATCGACACCAATATTCTGCAGGAACGTGGCGGCCAGATCGTCGGGAGAAAAGCCAGTACCCACGGGGCCTTCTGCTTTGTCGTTGGTGCTGCCAATGACTTGACCAGGGCGAACTGCCCCGCCGGCCAGCAATGCACACATCGCCCGAGACCAGTGGTCTCGCCCCGCGTTGCCGTTGATTTTTGGGGTTCGTCCAAATTCACCAGTCACCAGAATCGATGTGGATTCCAGTAGTCCGCGTTCGCCAAGTCGATCAAGCATGGCGGACAGACTTTGGTCGAAGCTGGGCAGAAGTTCGCGCCCAAGCGTATTGAAGTTGTCCTGATGAGTATCCCAGCCTTCCAGCAACACTGTCACAAAGCGTACTCCCGCTTCGATCAGTCGAGTGGCCAGCATTGCACTTTGGCCGAATTCGTGGCGGCCGAAGCGATCGACTTCGCGATCAGTTTCCAGTGACAAATCAAACGCATTTCGTGACCGAGTCGAACTGATGATTTGGTAGGCCTGTTCAGAAAAACGATTCAGACCTCGCACTGCATCGTCCAGCGATTCATAACCTTTGAAGGCCGTATCGATGTCGTCACGCAACCGACGTCGCAAGTTGTATTTTTGGACGGTCAGTCCGTCATCCAGAGTAATGCCGCGAACTCGAAACGGCTGGCCGAAACGAGGCTTCTCGCCGGTCGATAGCGGCCCGTATTCGGCTCCCAGATACCCCGGACCTTCCACCGGTCGATCGATGGAAACGAACGAAGGTAAATCCTGTTTTGATGGATACTCGTGGCTGACGATCGAACCAAACATGGGATAGTCCACAACCGGTGTCGGCAGATTGCCGGTCATGACATAGCGAGTGCCCAGACCATGATCCGCGAGACTGTGCGTGATGCCTCGAATCAGCGCGTATTGATCCGCGCGTTTTGCAAGGCGAGGCATGTGTTCGCAGATTTCGACACCTGGCACCGCTGTCTGAATTGGGCTGAACAGCCCGCGATATTCTGACGGCGCTTTTGGCTTCAAGTCAAACGTGTCCTGATGCGCCGGGCCGCCGCCGAGGAACACCAAAATGGCGGAGCGACCGGAGTCCGGTTTCCCTTCCTCCGCCTGAAGTCTCAGAAAATTGCTGAGCGACAAACTTGTCCCCAGAACTCCCGCCTGCAGCATATGACGACGTGAAATTCTCATTATTATGATCCCTCGACGGCTTATCTGATAAGAACAAATTCTTTTGTATTGATCAACGCCCACAACAGGTCTCGAAGACCCTGAGTCGCAGATTCCGCTTCTGCTAGACACTTCACGCCTCGAGCCAATTCATCGGGTTGCGGAACGCGACTGAGCGTCCTGAGCCATGCTTCTTTGACAAGCGATTCGCCAGTCGGTGCTGTTCCCGCCGCAATCTGGCCATCGATCTGAGCCAGCCAGCCGCTGTCTTCAAGTCGCTGATCGACCAGCGGGTCGTTCTGCAGAAAAATGGCCTGCAGCAGAGTTGGTTGGTTAACTCTTTCGCAATCGCAATTGACAGCTCGATCGGGTTTGCCGAATACCTGCATTGCATACGTTCCAGCCAATCTCATGGAAAGATGTCCGATGGCGCGTCGCGACAGATCCGAACGAACATCGTCCGCCTTGTCTGAAGCGGCCACAGCCTGTTTGACACCATCGTAGACGACTTCCGCTGGTAGTCGACGCGGGACAGCTCGACTGAAGTTTCGGCGGTCTTCGCGGTTGGTGTTGTTCGGAACCCAACTTCGTTGGTAAGTGTCACTGGATACGATCTGGCGATGCAGCCATTTCATATCGAAGTCGTGCTGAACAAATTCGTCAACAAGCCATTCCAGCAACGCGGGATTACTGGGCGGATTGGCCGGATTCAAATCGTCCGGCGGATCAACGATTCCGACGTTGAAGTAGCTGGCCCAAACGCGGTTGACGAAGGCTTGAGCAAACCATGGATTGCTCGGTTCATCCATCCACTTCATGATCGGTTTGCGCGGATCATCGTTTTGTTGAAGCGTAACTTTGCCACTTCGCAGCAGGCTCAGAGTGGTCGGTTCGTTGCGAGAGCTGATATACAATTCACGCCACGGCACCATGCGTCCTCGCTGAACCTGTTTGAATACGTCGTTGTTAACGGCGGCCCCGTTATTGTCGCGAACGCTTAGTCCAACCTGCGAAGCCAGTTCCCGGTATCGTTCTATCGACTGCGGCTCGACTCCGAACTTCACCGTTTCGAAGAAGCGACTGAATTCCCTGAAGTCGTCCTGAGTCCACGGGGCGAAGGGATGCTTATGGCATTCCGCACATTGCAGACGGATGCCCAGAAAGTTGTGTGCAAACGCCTGAGCTGCTGCGTCCGGCTTCTGCATACTTCGACGAGTCCAGTAGTGTGGCATTGTGGTCCGCTGAGCAAAGTCTGTCGGCGATTGCTCACGAAAATACGACGACACCTCGGCGGAGTAATCGTCATACGACTGCCCTTCGTCACGTCCTTTGGCAAGGATGATGCGGCGCACGATATCATCATACGCTACGTTTTCGCGAATTCGTTCGTACACCCACATGTACCACTGCACCGACGTTTCCTGGCCAAGTTCTGCCTGCTGACTCGGATTGCAGCCAGTGAAATCACACAATTTGTTCGCCCACCATGCGGCATACGCCGGTCGTTGCAGAAGTTCATCAATCTTGTGATCTCGCTTGTTCAGATTCGTGTCTGCAAGAAACCCTTCGACTTCTCGAGGCTCCGGCAGAGTTCCAGTCAAATCAATGCTGACTCGTCGCAGGAATTCGGAATCACTGCAAACAGCGGAAGGCGTGATGCTCAGCTTGCCGAGCTTTTTAATCACAAAACCATCGATCGGAGATTGCGGCGATACATCCGCAGTTGATACCGTTTTCGGTGAACTTGCAGGCACAGAACGATACGGTCTGAGCACCGGAACCGACGCGACTCCGTTATCGTAGAACACAATTACATGAGTGTCACCGGAACCTGCGGACATGATGAGTCCGTCTGCATCAACGGAGGCCACAGAGTCGTCATTGGTTCGAAAACGGCACAGGGGAGTAACGTCTTCACGCTGATCATTGCCCCACACGGCGACAACTCGCAACGATACCGGCGACGCGCTGTCGTCAAACACTACTTCGGCCGGTTCGACTTCCAGACGATCCAGTTGTTGGGGCTCATCGACACCTGCAGCGCCGGATTCGATCCAGCGTCTCAGCAGGCGATGCTGCCATGAATCAACAGCAAAGCGTTCTCCACCTTCGTGTTCAACCTGCATTAGCGGTTTTTGCAGCACAAGACTTTCGTCGGGCTGTTTGACCAGCAGCCGAAGCGTCTGTTCAGATGGCGACTTTGCCGTGAGTGAATTGTGGTCCATTTGGAAGTCGTAGCCGAACAGCGACAGTCTCAAATCGCCTCGTCCCTGAAACGAACCATGACAGGAACGACCGTTGCAGCCCAGTCGTCCAAGCAGCGGGACGACGTGCTTCTGAAAATCCGGCGTTTCCGTAACGTCGGAGTCCGCAAATCGCTGACTTGCCGGCGGCAGCGGTTCTGCAAAGCCGTTCGCCACGATCAGCGTGATAATTGCGAAAATCGACAGACGCAGAACAAAACCGGGCAATCGCAGAAATTGCACTCTGCTGTTAACGAGATTGATTCGAGTCATGGGCGGATCGCCTGAGAAACCGTGTGTCTGGAATAACGACTACTTCGACTCTATCTTGCGAACGGATTCGATGACGCTCAGATGATCCGTCAGGCGCTGCGGATGTTCGACACCGCATTCAATAGTGTCTCCCACATTCAGGTCATGAAATGCATCTTTTCGATTCCAGAAGCCAGCCAGCGTCGCCTGTTTACCGATGATGGAATTCGCTTCCTTCGCCTGACTCGCCGGCAGCGCATTCCTGATGGCGGTGATTTCCACAATCATGCCAAACAGGTGGTCGTCTTTGCTCATGACTTTCGCTTCGACGAAACCTTTAAAACCGCGAAAGTCGTCCGGCAGCACGGGGTAATCTTCGGGTCTGACCGGAGCAACTTTGCGAAGCACTTCGCCGACTCGCATCCGATCTCCACCATCATGCAGTGCGCCGAATTCTACGGTCTCACCTTTCCTGGCGACGACGAGTACGTCGAGCATTTTTCCGGTCACGCCTTCAGCAGACACGTTTGAACCGAGCAGCGTTTTCGGGTTGGTTGCTTTGTTGTTGTTCCAGACTCGGGGCACTGCGTCAACGGTGATCGTGAACGTGCCGCGTTCGATATCTTTTTCAACAAGCCGACCGACCAGCATACCCCGAAAGCCGCGGACTTCCCTGGTCATTCCATCGGAAACAACACGGTGGTCGTCCTTTTTCATCATGGCTTCGTCATCCGGTTTCTCGGCCGAATTTCGCGAGATCTCCGCCACAGTCAAGTGATCGCTGCGAAGTCCGATATGCTTCATACTTACGTCAAAGCGGTCGCCTTGCTTCAGTTTGTGGTAGGCGTCCTTTTTATTCCAGAATCCTGCCAGCATCAGTGGTTTGCCTTCGATGCTTTTAGGGTCCTTTGCCGCGTTTTCCTGGCCAACGTTTTTTACGTGTTCGACCTGGATGATCAGTTCAAACGTTTCAGGATCCTTCTTGACGATCTCCGCAGACACCGTGCCCTGGAATCCTCGGAATTCTTCCGGCAGAACGGGATAATCTGCCGGGTCGTACGGTGCTACTTTGCGAAGCAGTTCGCCGGGAAACACCAGCCGATCGCCATCGTGCCTGCATTCGAATTCAATGGTTTCGCCGGTGCGAGTCACCACCAGTACGTCCAGAAATTTCCCGAACACGCCCGTTACTTCCACTGTTTTCCCCACGATACTTTTGGGATTTTCAGCAGCGCTGTTTTTCCACACTCGCGGAACGGCATCGATCTGCACGATGAACGTTCCTTTCTCGACGTCCCGCGCTGCCAAACGTCCGACCAGCATTCCGTTGAAACGAGTCATGCCCTTGGGAAGCGGGTCCGGTGTGGTGCTAAGTTCCACCGTGTCAGCATTCGCGGAGACTGCTGGGACAGTGCGATTTGAATTTGCCTTCGGTTCATCAGCGCCAACGGGCATCGCCAATCCGACAAGGACTGCAAGAGTCGACAACGATTTGTTCATGGAAGGATTTCCTGGAAGAGAAACGGGATTTGGTGTGGAAGTTAACGCAGGATTCTGCGCGTTTGCTCGTGGCAACAGAGCGACAATCAAGATCGCCGCCGACAGTGTCACGGCCACGACAGCGCTGCGTCCAAAGACGGACGAACGGCGAAGATCGTTTTCATCAGCTAGAAGGGTTTCGATTCTTCGTCCCAGCGTGGAACGAAACGAAGCCATTCCCGCCGACAACACACAGGTTGCAGAATCGCGAGACTGGTTTTCGGCAATTTGATGTCCAAGTCGTATCAGGCACTGTGCCAACCCGGTGCGATCGCCCAGAGCTCCGGCGGCCAGTGAGTCTGCGACGAAGTCCATGTCTTCGCGAATTTGTTGACATGCAATCCAGTTCAGCGGCTGAAAGGGAAATGTGCGACAAATGATCTGCATCACCAGATTCCACAAGGCATCAGCTCGCGCGATGTGGACCAGTTCGTGAGCCAGCATGGCATCACGTTCGGCCGTCGCAAGTGAGTTCTCGTGGTTGGAAAGATCGCTCGGCATAAGGATGAACGGAGCCAGAATACCTGCCGTGACCGGGCCTTCAACGTCATCTGACGTCAGCACAGCGACATGTCTTCGAACTCCCAGCAATTTGGCAATGCGAGCCACGACGTGGGTCAATGGCATGTCTTCAATGGGTTCGGCGTGAAGGCGAAACTGGCGAAGTCGATGCCACTGAATTGCCAGTGTTCCAAATCCAGCGGTGGTGACAATCAACCAGATTGACGGCATAACAAGCCATAGCCAGGAAAAACCAATGCTCGGCCCTGCGACCGATGTCGATGACACAACGACCGCCGTGTCAGTCGTCTGATCGTCAGCCAAAGGACCTATGGCTATGTCCGTTGTTGCCAGGACCGCGTCGGATTCTTGATCGACAGGTGGCATTACATTGATATGGCTGTGGACGGCAGTCGATTCATTCAACGGATTATCCGCAGAGGAATTTTGAAAATTCCAAATTGGAAACTGAATTCCGAAATGAGGTACGTTAAAGACGGTGACTGCAACAGCCGTCAGAATTGGCAGCACGAGAGCCAGTTTCCACGCCTGCACGCGGAGCTCTGGATTTGTATTCCATGTGCTTCTGCGAACAACCGCCTTCACAGCCAGTAGCATCAAAGTAGAATGCAGCAGATACGTCAGCAGCAAAACGGACAACATGATACAAACGAGTAACAGTGCGTTCATTGCTGGCTTTCCTGCTGCTGTTTCAGGCGACGTTCGTGTTCCTGAACGAGTTTTTTGATGCGTTGCAGTTCGGAAGCATCCACTTGATCCGTATCCAGCAGATGGTTGACGAGTTCAGACGGACTGCCATCGAAAACTCGATTGACGAAGTCACCGACCATTGTCTGTCCAGCATGGTCCTGAGACACCGCAGGGCGATAATAGAAGACTCGATCTTCGCTGCGATGACAGACCAATCCTTTCTGCTCCATGCGAGTCAGAACAGTTGCTACTGTGGAATATGCCAACGGAGGATCAATATCCAGCAAGCCCTGGAGCTGTGCCACCGACGCCTCGCCGTGCTCCCAAAGCACTCGCATGACTGCCAGCTGTCGCCCTGTCAGTTTCAACTGCATTGCCTTTCCTTACGCATTGTCCAGGCTGAACCGCGCCGATCGTGACCAGCAGGTTCAGCCTCCGAAAACTACAGACAGTAAAACTACACGGTGTAGTTTTTGTTTGCAACGGTCTTCATTGAGATTATTTGCCGGTTTGTTGACAAAAATTCCACGACTTTTCATATTCGATTCCGCCGCCGATCTTCACTAAAAGACGGGCTCAACGAATTCGAGCTAAGCCACATGCGGAATATTTAGTCCGTAACTAATATTTTGCAGCGTCGGCATGGATTCGTTGGTGCCGTTGTTTCTGGCTCGATACAGCGGGGCGCATACTGCATCATAAGTGCAGGTGAATTCTGAAACGAAGGGCGTGGCCCTTGCCCCAGAGTCTAACTGACGCTCGGGAACCATCCGTTGTCCCTCTAAAACATGCGATTGTCAGCCTGAGCAAGGCTGGAAATACGTCGATATGGCATTCTTATGGATACCAGCAAATCGCCCACTCACCAGTGTCCCGGATGTAACTGCGAATTGAGCTTTTGGGAACGCTATCCAAATTACTACTGCAAAGATTGTGTGAAGCTTACGGTGGACGAAAACGGCAGACGTCTGCTTTTTGGAAACATGTCGTTTTCCGGTGGCTTGTTTTGGGCGTTCGCTGGTGAACCGAAGTCTGGCGAACAGAATTGTTCCAGGGTCAAGTGTCTGATTAAAGGACGCCCGGTGGTTGTTACGGAAGCACGATTTGGAGGCGTGGTTGCTCAACCGGATGATGCTGCTTAATTGGTCGACGAGTACAAAGGTTTGCAATACGCTTACAGGAAACACGACAATGTCAGAAGCGAATCTGGTCCATCACGCGATCAACTATATTGAATTCAGCGTGACTGACCTTTCCCAGGCAAAATGCTTTTACCAATCCGCGTTTGGGTGGAAGTTCACTGACTATGGGCCAGGCTATGCCGGAATTCAGAAGATGAACGGCGAAGGCGAAGTTGGTGGCCTGGCGGTTGCTGAAGCTGTATCACCGGGTGGCCCCCTTGTGGTGTTTTATTCAAACAACCTGGAAGATTCGCTGCAACGAGTGCGGGCAGCGGGCGGGGTAATTACCAAAGAACCATTTTCGTTTCCTGGTGGACGCCGGTTTCAGTTCCTCGATCCCAGCGGCAATGAACTTGCCGTTTGGTCGGAGGCATAAGTTTGCATTGACTGTGACCTGCCGTCGTTGGTTCATGCCGGTAGTTCAGCAATCGTCTGGTTGCCAGCCTGCAATCGACACGCTTTACACGCATCTTTATCGTAGCGACAACGGCGCGGCTCGGCGATTCAAATGTCCTACCCATTTCATCTTCCCACGCCACCGGGGCAAGGGCGAAGCCCTTGTTAGAATGCGCGGTACAGGCCGAACCAGAATGCTCCGGTGTTGTTGGTTAGTGAATAACCATACTCCGTGCGAATCGTCACGTTTTCGACAAAGCTCAGCAGCGGAATTTGAAAGTACAGGCCCGCTCCGATGGCGTGGTCGACTTTTCCTTGAGCTTCGTTCAGCAGGTAGGATTGTCCCACGTCGTAAAACAGGGCTCCATCAACCGACTGCAGCGCTGCGGTGTTGTCCAGTACCTGATAGTCGATGTCGCCTGCCACGGGGAATCGCCATTCAAGGGAACTCAACCAGAAAGCGTTGCCTTCTGTGGCTGTCGCATCGCGTCCTCGAAATCTTCCAGGGCCACCAAAGCGGAAGTGTTCTCCGTTGTCGTTCCAGCCGTAGCCTCCGGAAATTCGTCCGGCAACTTTTGTCTCCGATAACCATCCGGGAGCTTCGTTCAAACGCTGAACCGCGCCCAGTTGGCCAGACACTCGATCATACGTTGCTCCACCGCCAAACGCTTTAAACCCGTGTTCATAGTTCGCGTCAACTCGCACGCCTTTATCCGGATCCCAATACGGCATTTGCGAATCAGCGTGATATTGAACACCGAACGCTCGGACGTTGCCATACTGTTCAATGCGAGGATCGTTGGATGGAGTGTTATCTTCATCGGGGAAGAAGTTGTCGCCAAAACGCGTGTAAAAATCGATGTAGCTCAGGTCGGGGTAAATCAGACTGGTGGTGTAATTGATCACTCGACGCAAAGCAAAGCGAGTCTGATGGCCGGGGTCGTTGGCCAGAGTCGAAAGCAAAGCGTATTCATAGCGTCCGAGAACCTGCCAGTTGGAAGCGGGAGCGTTATAGATGACGGCATCGACACCTGCGGAAATGTGGTCGTCATTGCGAGATGCCGTGGCCGCGGTGTATGCCAAAAACGGAGAGATCCGGTATTTGTTGGAACTGATCAAAGCAGCTCGCAGCCCAAGACGACCATCTTTGTCCAGCCCGAAACCTGCGACGGCACCTTTTTGGTGAAACGGCTGCATCAGGCCGGTTTCGTCAATCGGCGTGTAGAATGGACTGATACGAGCGCTGTATTCCGTCTTCCATGAGTTATTCGAAGGTGCTGAATCGATCACGCAGCCCTCAGGGTCGACAATCAGTTGCGAAGGCTTTTCATCGGAAACAATTGTCACCAGCCAGTCGTTAGGCGACGTCTGCTGGATTCTGACGTTGTCCGGAAGATTGCCGTGCGATTCTGAAAGATTTGCAATCACCATCGGTGCCGAATTATTACTGAAGCTGACCTGCAGGCCCACGGTCTCGCTGCCGTTTCCGGTATTGGAAATGCTGGCCCTGGTTTCATAGCCGTGCGCAGATTCTGTAACGGTGACTTTTTTCAGGTCCCAGTCAACGGTGCCACCCTGTTCCAGCCATTGCTGGAAAAAGGGGCCCCAGTCTTCACCCGTGAATGCTTCAAGTTCCGTGCGATAGTCTTCTACCAGCAGGATTTTGAATTCATACTTTGTAAACAGGTGTTGCATGAAGGCGAAAAACTGGTCGCGCCCCATGCGTTGTTGAATCATTCCCACAACTCGAGCACCTCTGTCGTATACCAGAGACAGCAGGTTGTGAAGATGTCCGATTTCGTCCAGCGAACCCAAAGCAGCTCCGTTTCCGCCTCTGCCAAGATAGCCTTCGTAGCCGGTATGCACGAGGCTGCGGTACTGAATGTTTGGCAACTGAAACGGGCCATAGCCGGGAACGGAAAGCAGTTCGGCATCAGCGCCGTATTTGTCTTCCATTTTGACTCGAGTAAACCAGGTGACGTGTCCTTCGTCCATCCAGGGCTCTGCGTATCCATTGGTGCCAACCGCTGAATACCACCATTGATGGCAGATTTCGTGGCTGACCAGATGCTCCACATAGCGCGACGTGTATTTGGGCGTAGAGAAGATTCGCTGGTCGATCATCACGACTCCGGACGACTCGTTGCCGTTCCAGCCGAAGTAGGATTCCGCCAGTTCAAATTCTTTGTAGGGGTATGGCCCAAACCACTGAGAATACAGCCGGATTGATTCTTCCGCCGTTTTAAGAGCGGTTTCCGCATGAGTGCGGTCTTCTGGAAGGTGCAACACGCGAATAGGAATGCCGTCAACGGAAGACGTCAGCTCGCTGAATCGGCGACTGGCCACAATTGTGAAGTCTCGCAGACCTTCGCCAACAATATTCAGTGTCTGGTAACCATCTGCTGCTGTGGCACTGGAAACCACATGGCCACCGGTCACGGTTTTGTGATCTGCTGGAAGTTGCAACGTGACTGTGTAGTCTGCCGCTTCATTGTACCATGGTTGGTGCCATGCAATATAAGGGACAGGTTGCCAGTTGTTGTTGCGAAAGACTGCCAGCACGGGATACCAGTTCAGCAGGTTGGTGACATCTTTGTGTTGGCCAAGCCGTCCCATCACTGTTGGAATGTCGATCCAGAAGTTCAGCTCAACTTCCACAGACTCGCCAGGGGCAACGGGCTTAGGCAGGTGCAGAATCAGATGAGTGTCGTGTTCGCGATCGAAGCTCCAGTTGACGTTTTGTTCGTTGCAGGTAGCGGTGTTCAGGTGGAAGCGACGTCCTTCGTAGTCGATGCTGTTTTCGGGTTGAAGACGCAATGATTCAACCGTGCGCTCTCCTGCGGCGATCATCTTGTCGGTGAGCTTGTGATTTGCGGTGACCTGAAAGACAAGGCGATCGGTTGCGACGGATCCGGGGTTGGTCCATTTGACGACCTGGTTCACGCTTACGTGCCGGCGAGCCGTGTCCAGGCGGATTTTCATCAGGTACTGCGGCCGATCGACATCTGAATTCGGTTCGATTTCTGCCGCGTTTTGCAGTACCGGTTCTGAGATTGCTGGCGGTAAATGGCGGTCGTCAGCTGAGGCCGAATTCCACGAAGCGATCAGCACAAACGGCATTATGACTGCCAGAGTGAGTATCATTCGTGAAATGTTGAGACGGCCCGCCGTCATTGATTGCTGGTATCCATGCCATGGTCGCGATGAAGCGACTGAAATTCATGGAGTGTCAGATGCGCAACATTCCATAGTTTCGTCATCGTCCGCAGCCTCTGAAATATGTTGGCCAAAGATTAGACGTCGTTAATCTTTAACATTGCCGAAATGTAGTTTGGCTGCGGTCGCGCATTATGCCTACAGGACGTGACTGCAATTGGAACAAAATTCTTACGCCCAGCTATCAAAACGTGCACAATCGCCGCCATGAAATTATTGCCAATCGGCAATAATTGCCGATTGGCGTTTCACAGCCTTAAGATCCGAGCGAAAGGCCAGAGCCACTTTCCCGTGTTTGGGGCCGTGTAATTGGTAATGCTTGCGAGTCGTTCGAGGCAACCTGCGGGTAATGTTGGAAGCCAGCGAGCTTGTGTCTTGTCGCTGCGAATGAATTAAGGACGGCAGGTAAAGTACTCTGTTTACTTTGTGCCCATTCCTTTCCATCTCATGTCTTCCTTATCCAGTTCAGGCCAAAACCGCTTGCCCAGGCCATACTCCATTCCATCCGCGTATCCAATCTTAAACTCAAGAGTGCGGCAGATCGCGTCATCAGACAGCATTGCTATGCTGTTTACATGATCGAGGATTGCATAGCGGCCCATGCCGCCGGTGGTGATGTGAAGTTGTTGAGCCATCTGTGATCCAAATGCGGCACCTCGATCATATCCGTTCTTGTATGCAGAAGTTCCTGCAATGTGAGTAGGTGTTTTATGCTCCGACAATATTAAGTTGGGCCAAAGCGATTTGGGAACCGTGGTGGTTGAGTTGCTATTCGAAGATTGGCCCGCATTGGCCCGCATTGGCCTGCATTGGTCCGCATTGGTCCGCATTGGTCCGCTGATTGCCCGAAGCTGATTCCGTGAAATGCTGCGAACCATCTTCGCCAGCCTGTGCCATTGCAGCAGCGTTTTCAGCCTCAACCCTTTGGGCAGCCTTCTGAGCCTTCGATATGAAATCCGATCGGATTAAGAGCAACATCAATACGGTTCCGATGCCTGTGCCAATCAGGAATCGCTTTGGTGTCAGCAGTTTGCCGTTGTCGAGTTTGGATAAGTGACTGATTTCATCAGTGGTTGCGTCGATCCTGTTTTGCACGTCCCGAATGTTCTTAACCACGTCCGTGAACTCAGGATCTTTCAGTTCAGCATTGTACGCGTTCTTTCCCAACGCTCTGATTTTGGCGTCTCGTTTCATTTGCGCCGTTTTTAGCAAGCTGCCTTTTTTAAATTGTCAGCACCCGCCTTTAACTTGTATTTCAGTTCTGATCCATCAGCCGCTGTCTTCTGACTGTAAACTTCGATTTCCTTGTCGAGCTTTTCGATTTGCTCATGTTCGCTGGAAAACTGCGTTAAAAATCTTCCTGACTGATGTAGTCGTTTTCCCAATTCGTGATACGCCGATGACAGATCGACAGAAGCCAGCTTGGCCTTTCTTGACTGCGCGGCAGCTAACTGGCCAGCGGATTTTGCGGTCCCAGGAAAACGGAAAAGCAATTCTTTAATTCGGTCCATGATTGGCTTTCGGCGTCTTTCATCAAAAAGCCGTGGCACCTGTGTGAGGTCTTTAAAAGCTTCGTATTATCGCTGTAGGCCGGGCGAAATTTCAGCTTTTGTCAGCTTTCGTTCTACGCAACGTATGGAACGATTTTGATGGACAGTCAGTCGTCTATTCGGTGGCATCGAAGATGTAGTGTCTGATTTGGAAGCAGTAGTGGTTTTCGGCGAGGCGTCGATAACAATACCACAGATGCTTTTATTGGACACTGCTGTGGAAGTGGGGAGAGGGGCGTACGGTTTGGTGATTTTTACAGGTCGTGACGCTGGTGGTTTTTATCGGTGACGGAAAGACCACCTGGTCGCTTGCTTTGTCCCCTGTTGCTTTAGAGACTTTTGTCGTGTGCCCGTACGGCGGGCTCCATGCAAAGTTCGTATGGCAACTAGATGCATGTCCAGATCGCCGTTTGCAGCCAGTATTTTTTGTCAGGAGTCATTCCATGCCGCGAGTCGGTAAACGCCACTCCCGTGGATCGTTGATTCTGTTGTTGCCGTTTGTCGTGTCAATGTCGCTGCATGTTGATACCGCGTTGGGCCAGCAGGAACAGTCGCAGATTGTCTACAACCGCGACGTTCGTCCGATTTTGTCAGAGAACTGTTTTTCGTGCCATGGCTTCGACCATGCGACTCGAGAAGCCGGGTTGCGGCTGGATACTCGCGAAGGTGCTATCGCAACTCTGGAATCCGGAACGGTGGGTATAGCTCCCGGTCGTCCGGACGAAAGCGAATTGGTGCTGCGAATTTTAAGCAACGAAGATGGCGTTCAAATGCCGCCGCACGAATCCGGTAAATCGTTGACAAAGAAGCAGAAGGACATTCTTCAACAATGGATTGCGGACGGAGCGGAGTACCAGAAGCACTGGGCCTTTATCGCTCCGAAAAAGACAGAGCCACCCACTTCAGGATTTGTCGATTCTACGTCGGTTGATCCTATTGATGCCTTCGTGCACGCTCGCCTTAAACTGGCAGGGCTTTCACCATTGCCGATTGCTGATCCCGTCACTTTGATTCGTCGAGTCTGCCTGGACGTGACCGGTCTGCCGCCGGCGGTTTCAGAAGTTGACAAATTTGTGAAGGCTTGTGCTGTCGATTCTGAAGCAGCGTATCAGCAGCTTGTTAATCGGCTGCTGGAAAGTCCGGCCTATGGCGAGCGTTGGGGCCGCTGGTGGCTGGATCAGGCTCGCTACGCCGACAGCAACGGCTATTCTGTTGACGCACCACGCAGCATCTGGAAATATCGCGACTGGGTGATTAATGCACTTAACGAAGATCAACCGTTTGACCAATTCACAATTGAACAGTTGGCGGGAGACCTGCTGCCCAATTCAACCGTGTCTCAGCAGGTTGCGACGGGATTTCACCGCAACACGCAGATCAATCAGGAAGGCGGCATCGACCCGGAGCAATATCGCATCGACAGCATATTCGATCGAGTTGCCACCACAGGCACCGTCTGGTTGGGATTAAGCGTCGGTTGCGCTCAGTGTCACGACCACAAGTTCGACCCGATCCTGCACAAAGAGTACTACCAGTTCTTCGCCTTCTTCAACAATCAGGATGAACCCAGCCTGACCGTTTATGAACCGGGGATTGACGCGAACGCGCTGAAGAAAGAACAAAAACAGCTGGAATCGTCGATAAGAAAACACATCGACGAATCCATGGAACAACTGCAAGCCTGGGAAGCCGGCCTTTCAAAAGAAGCCGTTAAGCAGCTGCCCAGTGGAGTTCAAAAATCACTTTCTGTTGAAGCCAAAAAACGCAACACGTCGCAGTTGATCGAATTGTTTGCTGTGGAAGTTGGAAAGGCTGATCAGAAGTTCCAGAAGCAGCAGGCTCGTCTAAGTGAAATCGGTCGTCTGCTGGCATCTGGTGTTTCGACTCTGGTTATGAAAGAGCGTGCGGAACCTCGCAAGACGACGATCTTTATCAAAGGCGATTTCACCCGTCCCGATGAAGAAGTTACCAGCGGCACTCCTTCTGTGTTGCCTGCTCTGCGTACCAGCAATGCCAACCCAACGCGGCTTGATTTAGCGCATTGGATTGTGGCGAAAGACAATCCGCTGACAGCTCGAGTGATCGTGAATCGCGTGTGGCAACAGTATTTTGGACGCGGTCTTGTTGAAACGGAAAACGACTTTGGGCTGCAGGGGTCTTCGCCTTCGCACCCGGAACTTCTGGACTGGCTGGCAGTAAACTTTGTGGAAAATGGCTGGAGCCTGAAGGCATTGCATCGTCAGATCCTGACGTCTCAAACCTATCGTCAGGATTCGCGAGAACGCGACGACGTAAAGGCGAAAGACCCCGGAAATTACCTGTTGGCTCGTCAGCGGCGTTTGCGTCTGGATGCGGAAATTGTGCGCGACGTCGCCTTGTCTGCCAGCGGACTTCTGTCTTCTAAAATGGGCGGAGCGCCCGTGTTTCCGCCAATTCCGGAAGGGGTGATGGGGCAGGGACAGGTCAAACGCCGCTGGAACGTCAGCACGGGCGAAGATCGCTATCGTCGAGGACTTTATACGTTTGTTTACAGAGCGACTCCGCCGCCATCGTTAAACGTGTTTGACGCTCCCGATGGTCTCAGTTCGTGTACTCGCCGAAATCGCAGCAACACGCCTCTGCAGGCCTTAACGCTGTTAAACGACGCAAACTTCTTTGAGTTTGCAACGGCTCTGGCGAAGATCATCGAAAACGACGGAATCGAAACAGCCTTTCAACGATGTACGTCTCGGCAACCAAACGCGGATGAACTTTCCGTGCTGGCCGAAATGACTCCACTGAATGCCGCTCGAGTGTTGCTTAACCTTGATGAAACTTACACTCGTGAGTAACGGAAGAAAGCCCATCATGAATCATCAACAACAACTGCAGCAGCGATTGTTTCAGCAGCAGCAACTTCAGCAGGGTACTCGCCGCCACTTCTTCCGCGATTGTGGTGTGGGCGTCGGCGCGATGGCGTTGGGTGACTTGCTGAACGGGCAGAATTCAGCGCAGGCCGCACATCCGCTGAATGATCCCAGAGCACCAAAATCGACGCCGCTTCCGGCAAAAGCCAAGCGAGTAATCTATCTGTTTATGGCGGGTGGCCCCTCGCAGTTGGATATGTTCGATCATAAGCCGATGCTGACCGAGCTTAACGGCAAACCCATGCCGCAAAGTTATCTGGAAGGCAAACGCTTTGCCTTCATGGGCAGCAGTCATCGCACCAATCTGCTGGGAACTCGCCGCAAGTTCGCTCAGTATGGAGATTCCGGCGCGTGGGTCAGTGACTTGCTGCCGCACACGTCCGGCATTGTTGACAAGCTGACGTTTTTGCACACCTGTAAGACGGATTTGTTCAACCATGCTCCTGCCAAGATTTTCATGAATACCGGCACAGGCCAGTTTGGGCGGCCAAGTCTGGGTTCGTGGCTGACATACGGTCTGGGCAGTGAATGCGACAACCTGCCAGGATTTGTGGTGCTGCAAAGCGGCCCACGGGGGCCTCGCGGTGGTGCCGTTTTGTGGGGCAGTGGGATGCTGCCAACCACCTATCAAGGCGTGCCGCTAAGAAATCAGGGCGAACCGATTTTGAACCTGACCACGCCTGCCGGAGTCAGCGACAGTCAGCAGGTGGAAGTGCTGGATGCGATTAAGCAGCTAAACGCTCAGCGACTGCAACACACCGGCGACGAAGAAATTTCAACTCGCATCAACGCTTACGAAATGGCTTATCAGATGCAGTCCAGTGCTCCGGAATTGATGGACACATCCGGCGAAACTCCGGAAACGCTGGCCATGTACGGAATTAAAGATCCCAACGAATCCAGCTTCGCCAGAAACTGCCTGCTGGCTCGACGGCTGGTGGAACGAGGCGTTCGCTTTATTCAGCTTTACCACACAAACTGGGACCATCACGGCGGCAATACCGAAAACCTGGAAACGCATCTGCCCCAGATTTGTGGTGACATCGACAATCCATGTGCTGGTTTGATTCGCGATCTTGAACAACGCGGGTTGCTGGAAGATACGATTGTTGTGTGGGGCGGAGAATTCGGCCGCACACCAATGGGTGAAGTGCGAGAATCAACGGGCCGCAATCATCACATCGACGCATTTACCATGTGGTTCGCCGGTGGTGGATTTAAGCCTGGAATATCTTACGGCGAAACCGATGAATTCGGATTCGGGCCGGTTGGCGATTCGGTACACGTGCGAGACATTCATGCCACGCTGCTGCATCAGTTGGGACTCGACCACGAACGCCTGACGGTTCGTTCTCAGGGACTGGACTTCCGCTTAACGGGCGTTCTGCCTGCTCGAGTTGTGCATGAGGTTGTAAGTTAGGGCGATTTACTGGTTCCGGCGTGCTAAGCTGGTTCCCAGTCGCTGCGCGAAAGCCGCCCCGCAAACGCTGCTTTTGCGGAGCACGCGACGACGATTCTTATGGTCAACTGCTTCTGTCCAGGGGACGATCCATCGACTGCCCACTTTGTCATTCATCCGAAACGCAGTTGTTCAGTGAAGACCAGGCACGTCGTTATTTTCGTTGCCCTTGTTGTTGCTTAACGTTTGTGCCAGCAACCCTGCACCTGTCGCCCAGCCAGGAAAAAACACACTACGACTTTCACCAGAACTCGCCTGACGACGCTGGCTACCGCAGGTTTCTTGGTCGATTGTTTGAACCATTGAATGCAAAATTACAGCCGGCCAGTAACGGTTTGGATTTCGGTTGTGGCCCGGGGCCGACTTTGTCCGTGATGTTCCAGGAAGCTGGGCATGCGATGGCTGTTTATGATCCATATTACTCAACCGATACTGCACCGCTGCAAGCCACCTACGACTTTGTCACGTGCACCGAAGTTGTGGAACATTTTCGGAATCCCCGAAGGGATCTCGACCTGCTGTGGTCGCAGGTGAAGCCCGGCGGAATGCTGGGGATCATGACTAAACTGGTTATCGACGCGTCATCCTTTGCTAATTGGCACTACAAGAACGATCCAACGCATATCAGCTTCTTTTCACGCGAAACATTTCAATGGCTTGCGAAAGCGTGGTGTGCTGAACTGGAATTTGTGGGAGCAGATGTCATGCTGTTCTGTAAACCGCTGTAGCTGAACGTTCCGTCGCCAATCTCGCTTTAAGCAAGTACTTTATCATGAAGTTTTTTCTGGCAGGCCAATGGCAGGACCGCTACGAAAAAATCGAAGTAACCAATCCCGCCAACGGAATGGTCATCGATACTGTTCCCTCTGCATGTGCGGATGACGTTGAAACGGCCTTGTCATCCGCCGTTTCCGGATCGGCGTTGATGGCGAATTTGACCGGGTATGAGCGTTTTCAGATTCTGCGAAAAGCGGCAGATCTCATGCTGCAGAAACGTGATCAACTGGCTCACACGATCAGCAGCGAAGAAGGCAAAACGATCAACGAAGCTCAGGTGGAAGTTGACCGTTCTGTGCAGATCATGGAACTCAGCGGCGAAGAAGCTAAACGCATCACTGGCGAAGTGTTGCCATTGGACGGTGGCATGGGAGTCAACGGAAAGCTGGGCTTTACGTTGCGAGTTCCCTGCGGAGTTATCGCGGCAATTTCGCCGTTTAACTTTCCTTTGTCTTTGGTGTGTCACAAAGTCGGGCCTGCACTTGCCGGTGGTAACGCTGTTATTTTAAAGCCCGCCAGCGATACTCCACTGGTCGCATTAATGCTGGTGGAAATTCTTCTGGAAGCAGGTCTGCCGCCGCTGGCAATTTCCTGCGTCACGGGCAGTGGTCGAGTGGTTGGCACCGTTATTTGCCGGGACAAACGTGTTCGAAAAATCAGCTTTACCGGCAGCTATGAAGTTGGTGAACAGATTTGCAGCGTTGCGGGAATCAAGCGAGTCACCATGGAATTGGGTTCGAACAGTCCGCTGATTGTGCTTCCGGATGCGGACATCGACAAGGTTGTTGCGGCCGTTGTGCAAAGCGGGTTTGGCAATGCGGGGCAGGTTTGCATTTCCGCTCAACGATTGATCGTTGCCGGTCAGATTTACGACGAATTGATGAACCGTCTGATTCCGAAGATTGCCGCTATTCAGTCTGGCGACCAGCTGCTGCCACAAACAGACATGGGGCCCATGGTTCGAGAAGCGGATGCTGTTCGAGTCGAGTCGTGGATTAAAGAAGCAGTCAGTCAGGGAGCTGAGCTTGCTTGCGGCGGGCAGCGTGATGGTGCTTTTATGCAGCCCACACTGTTGCTGAATACTTCGCCGAAAATGAAGGTCGTCAAAGACGAATTGTTTGGGCCAGGCGTAGCCGTTTCTAAGTCGGCTGACATTGATGATGCCATAAACATGGCCAACAATACCAACTATGGTTTAAGTGCCGCGGTGTTCACTCAGGATCTCGACGCAGCGATTCGTTTTGCAAAAGAAGTGCACAGTGGAAACATTCACATCAACTCGGGCCCCATGTGGCGAACGGACCTGATGCCGTATGGTGGTCTGAAAGACAGCGGGATCGGCAAAGAGGGGCCGAAGTATGCGATTCAGGAAATGACAGAACTGAAGACGGTTGTCATTCATTCGTCGTGAAACTTCCGGTTCGCCGATTACGGTGAGGCGTGGAAAACGCGATCAGGTTGTCCCAAAAAACTTGACGGAACGTGAAATAAGATGGTTTCGAAGGGGCGCAAAGGGAGTAAAACTCCCAAAGTTGGCAGTGATTTATGCTGCGTCTGCGGAAATACGCAGTTTGCGCCGTTGAAAAAACGCCAACCGCGTTGCGAAAAACAAGGTGAACTGTAGTATTCGTCTCCGCAACCCGAAGATAGGTTTGCAAGCTTCGCAAAACCAAACGTTTTGCCCGCTCGGAGAGGTGGCAGAGTGGCCGATTGTGCAGCACTGGAAATGCTGTGTCCGGGTAACCGGACCGGGGGTTCGAATCCCCCTCTCTCCGCTTCACAAATTGACGTCCTCGTAAGTACTGACTCTGTCGGGATTTACGAGGACGTTTTTCTTTGTCACAGTTGACTGTGACAAGAACTGTGACAAAAGGACCTCGAAAATGCCCGTTGAGACAGGCAGTGCCACGATGGTTTCGATGAGTAGTTGACCTTCCTCCTCTGTCGCAAAGCTCCACACACAAAAAATGTTTCCGGGCACACCGCTAGGAAACGAAACTACACAAGGTTGAGACCGCTCATCTGTCGTGCGGCCTCGTTGTGGTCGACGTGATAGTAATGCTTGACCATCGCGCTTTGGCGGTGCCCAAGCCAGTTCATAAGCAGTTGTTCGGGAACGTTGTTGTTTGCGCACACCGAACAAAAATAATGCCGAAAGCTGTGCAGTCGACCGTCACTGAATCCGATTTCGTCGTCCATCGTAGGGAACTGTGCCTCAAGGGGAGTCAGAACGTCTCGGACGAGGATTCGTCGAACTGTGTCGGGTTTAAGTCGACCGTTTCGTGGACCATGAAATATCAGGCCGTCTGCATGCCTGGATATTTCGTTGAGGACAGTCAGAAGTTCAGGGTGAATAGGGAATGCCCTGCTGTGGCCTGTCTTGGTTGTGCGTTTGTTTCGTTTCTTCTTCCTGGCCGATTTGCTTTCGTCGGTTAGCGAAATGCGCGAGCCTTCAAGATCGATATCCGACCATTTAAGTGACGCCAGCTCAGAAATCCGGAGACCAGTACAGGCAAGGGCGACAACAACGTCATGAAGCCATCCAAGATCAGGGTCCTGAAGGCAGTGTTCTCGCATTGCTCGGACTTCGGTCTGGGTCCAGCAGTAGGTGTCTGTGCCCGAAGCCTTCTTCAGCGGCATGTCAATAATGCATTCTGCTGCAAGCAGGCTATCCTTGACCATCCATTTGACGCACTGCTTGATTGTCATCAACTCAAGATACTCAGTCCTGTAAGCGTACGTCTCGCTGTCCATCCATGCGGCGTATTTCTCCAGCAGCATCCGATTAACCTTAGTCCAGCAATCGACACCGCGTTTCTTTGCGAACGGAATGAACTTGTCGAATACTGCTCGATACCGCTTTTGCGTTGCCTTGCTCGCGCCTCCCGCGATTTTCGGACGTCGAACATGGTCTTCGTATTTGGCACGTCCGCTGTCTAATGTAAGAGTTTTCTGAAATTGGGTGGCAGGTGAATCGTCGTCGGTGGCGATTCCGAATTCGACAGCCATCTTGTGATCAAGCAGAGGTAGTCGTTTCAGGGCCTCTTCACGATCCTTCGTCCCGAGAGATTTCACCCCGAGATTCGTCGCACATGATCGGCCATCTGCATAGTAGACGGCATTGCGTTGAATCAGATTCCACGTGTAGTTGGTGCAGGCGATACTTTTGGATTTTCGTTTCATTGGCAGTCACCACTTTCCTCTTCTGTTCTGTTCAAATCTGTTTTCTTATTCCATGAACTTAGGTGCCGGGCCGGGCAGCTTCTTCGGACGGTCGCTGTTGCGATGTCTGTTCTCTGTAGCGGCTTCAATCTCTTTCGACTTGAGAAACCCGAGGGTAGACGCGTCAAACAACCGGCGGGTGCGAGGTCCACCTGGTTGGTGTGATTTGATATTGCCTTCTCGAATGCGACGACGTATCGTGCTGGGTGACAGCCCTGTAAGACGGACGACGTCGACGAACAGGACGTAGCGTGGATTGTTGTTGATTGTCGTGCCGGTCATATCGCTCCCCAGTAGTTACAACGAGGGGGTTGTACCGGCGATGGACGACACGAAAAAAGGGAGGCCGCTCTTAGAGCGGCCTCCCTTTTTTACGTTGGGCTTCTGTTACTTACGCTGGCTAGACCTCCAGTGATTCCATCCAGTCACTTCCGAGCTGCGTTTTGAGACATTGGTTGTCCTTTCGTAACAGCTCTTCATAGTCTGGAACCTTTTCCTCGGAGCCCTCCGAAGTATGGTTCTGCTCGAGGAACGCCGCTATCGCCCGCCTCACTTTCGCAGCACATCTGCCCAGCACTTCACTGTGCCGTCCGTACAACACTCGCATGTAGTGTTGGAAGACAAACAGCCGCTCGTATCGCTTCAAGGTCCCGCGCGAAGCATTGGAGCGTTCGACAACCGCCATCCAGTCAGCAAGGTGAATTACGGTCGGTACTTCGTGACCAAGTGATTCGTGGACAATGTCGCCCAGTGTGCCTCCTGCAGAAACCCTGCAAATGTCAGGAATCTCGAACACGAGCACACCGCGACCAAGGCTCTCTGCGTTCTTTGCTGGCAGCAACGACGGGAGTTGGGGTTGCAACGGTTCGACGAGTAACGGGCCGTTTAGCTTGGCCAATCTCCACCGTTCGCACAAACGCCTCACCGCATCTACAAACTCCAAGGATTCAGGTTCAGTCTCTCGTGAAACACTCGGCAGTGCGGAAATGTCAATTCGCGTAGATATCGGAAAGCCATGTTGCAGGATCTGTGCACGATGAGACCGAATAAGCGCATCTCTTTCTCCGAGGAATTCTGGGTTTGTCAATAGCCAGCCGAGGTATGCCCGGGCCTGCCTCCACAGTGCGGTCGTTCGCTCATTCATGAGCGAATTTCTCTCGCGTAGGCCCGAACGACTCAAGTCCAGGTTCAAAAACTCTGCTTGTTCTGGCGTAAGATTTATCGGCCTGCGACTTAGCATGACGGAGCAGATCACATTGCGATCACAAAAACCAACCCGGAGAGAATGATCGCCACAGATTTCGGAAAGTGAGTACTCCAGTCGCATCAGTCCCGAATCAAACCTCTCGGCCCCGACGTTCGATTCCAAGAGCTGTAGTAGACCCACTGGTAGCGTGTAGAAGTATTTCCCTGCAATCAACGGGTGATCCACAAATTGCTCAGGAATCTGTGTGGCTGTGGTTCCGGCTGGAACGGATTGCGATGGGCTTGTACTGCGAACTTTCATGTCTTTCTCCGCTGAGCCAACTTCGTGCCAACAAATTTGCCACGGTGTTGATGAGCATTCTACGTTTCTTGTTTTCGGACGTCACTGGTTCTTCTTTCTTCAAGAGCGTTTCCTTTCTGAAATCAAATTTGGGGACCGCAAAAGCATGTAAAATCTTTCGAAGTTTCGGGCTTCTCGCAGCTCAAGTCACGCTCGAGAACGTCAAATGGTCAGGCGACCTAACTGATGGAACTCTGATCGCCAGGACGGCAATAGATAATCGATCCCTCACTAACACCTGCCGCATTTCGGACGTTGATTTAGCAAACAAAGGGATGCTCTGAGCGGAGCTTACCGCCGGACGATGCTCGCGGAGGCGGCATTCTAAATTGCTGTCTGACTTGAAGCATTCGACCAACAGATAAGATGCAGCACTAACTCACTTGCCGCATTATTGGCCCGAATTCAGCTGCAGTGAGGCACCGCGACGTTCAAGAACAAGCAATCAATGCTTCTGTGATAAATAGACATCCCCATCAGTCTATTATGACACGATTTTCGAGTTTATTTAGCAATCAACGAACGCCGCTTGCGCGACTGAAGCCATGGTTTTCGTGGATGTCTCATTAGCAGTCGTGGTCGAACGCGCCGTGCCCGCTCCATTGGAGTTCCTTCGCTCGAAAGGCAACCATCGAGCCTTCGAATCCGGGACAGCATCAGGAATCGGCGCGATTCTCCGTTCTGCCGGGGACAGCAGCCGGTCGTAACTTATTTCTTGTCATCAGTTTGCGCTATGCTGCGTTTTTATTTGTATTGTTACTGGTCGTGTCTTCGAGCATACCGAAAACAAACAAAGGCAGCAACTTGCAGTTTGCATAGTTGCCGCCTTGAGGGTCGATGAGGTTTGGCGTGATCGCTCATGTGGACGCGCAGGATGTCTATAGAAATTACAAGCTCGAAGTCACCGGCCTGTGCTCAACGTTTTTTTCTCGTGAAAACAAGGTTTAAGTTGAAAGGAAGAACCTTTTGCCTCCCAACAAATACGCAGTGGGATTCGGATACAGATCACCGCGAGTTCATCGCAACGAATGCGCTGACGGTACCGAAGCTGGCATAGGGCCTTCTCGAATCATCACTCCAGACATACCCAGGACGGTCGTTATTATTACGGACGTTTTCCTAGCCGACATGATGGTGATACCCCGCCGCTCCCGCTCGCGTTTGGGCGGAATTTTAGACTCGCCGTGGGTGGGTTGCGATCGTAGATCGTAGTGGTCGGCGGTCACACTGTTACTCACGTTTCTCTATTCTCTCGTCTGTCGGCTTGTCCGTGTTACAGTCGAAGGCATTGAATCCGCCCCGAACCGTAGTGATTCCGGAGGGCCGTCTCTGTGGCTGATTCGGAAGGAGTGCCGTTGGATCCATCTCAGCGTCGCGCTGTTAAGTTGCCGGGGTCTGGCCTGAAGCGCGAACTGTGCGAAGCGGAATTGAACCGCGTAAAACGGACGGAGCCGAGCGGCGGGTTTATCAGGCGAGTTCGTGTCTGCCCGGAATGCGGACATCGAAATAGAACGTCAGAGCGGGGCGTGAGCCATTCAAGACGGGACAGATTCAGCCGCTGGATTCTGTAAGATATCGCTCCTTCGAACGTGAAGCAGCGAAGATAACACTCAATGCAGCAGAGTCAGTGGCTATCACAACAGGGCTGTTGGTGCCGTCGAAAGCTTGGACCTTTCGGCAATGTCGGGCCTTTTGCGTGAATTCCGATCCTCGTAGTGTGTCGAATCGAGGCCCGCAAACTCTGCGTTTAGTGTTCACGTAGAGGGGGCTGAGAAAGGTTCTCAATTTGCAACTTCGCGACCACTGACGGTTCGTCATGAGCGCCCAACGAATGTTCCCGGCCGGTTGCATTTGCCTGTGACAGCGCGCATTCAATCTGACGACAGAGATCGGCTGAGTTTGCCATCCGAACTGCTCTCGGGCGATCGCATGCGATTGGCCCACAAGTACCAGAAGATGCTGGATTCAGAAGTGGTCG